>Ga0209159_1002116_pt1 | contig 14203 bp, 12 predicted proteins | sample GraSoiAngelo_144_FD_185901 | JGI IMG/M metagenome (GOLD analysis project Ga0209159, IMG submission 185901) | Grasslands soil microbial communities from the Angelo Coastal Reserve, California, USA - 14_1009_02_40cm (SPAdes) (version 2) | ecosystem: Environmental > Terrestrial > Soil > Grasslands ...
CGAACCGTCTGCAAAAATTCATTTATAATCCGCACGCCTTCTTCCTGAGTTGCACGAAAGGGATCGAGTACCGGACTGGCATGCGGATGAGCCAAATCCTGCGCGAAGTTTTCCCCGGCCACAGGATTGCAGCCCTATCCGGCCCAAACCTCGCCGTTGAAATTGCGCAGAACCTTCCGACGGCAACGGTGATTGGCTGCGACGACGTTGATTGCGCGACGAGTTTGCAAAGCGTGCTAGGAAGTTCACGGTTTCGCATTTACACCAGTCAAGAGATCGTTTCTATCGAGCTGGGCGGGGCGTTGAAAAATGTCTTCGCCCTGGCGGCAGGGATCAGCGATGGTTTGAAACTGGGCGATAATTCGAAAGCGGCATTGGTCACTCGATCGTTGGCCGAGCTCGTTCGCCTTGGGGTTGCCATGGGTGGGAACGCGAATGCCTTTTATGGATTGAGCGGCGCAGGCGATCTGATCGTGACCTGCTACAGTGATCGCAGCCGCAATCACACGGTGGGCGAACGTCTGGGGCGCGGCGAGCCGCTGGCTCAAATTACGGCGTCGATGAAAGCGGTGGCCGAAGGGATACCGACTACGCAAAGCGCATGGGAATGCGCGCGGCGATTGAAGATCGCCACGCCTATTATCGATCAGGTCTACGCCGTGCTGTACCAGCAGACAAAACCGACGGTCGCTCTGGAAGAACTACTGAGGCGCGAACAAAAACCGGAACAACTGTAGCGGAGTAATTTTGCAACGCTCGATTGTCTGCCGTTTCTCGAATTACACATTCGATGCCGGGTATTTTTCACAGAATTTGGCGATTGCTGCCGGATACAATTCGCGCTCAGCGATTTGAATCCGGGCATGCAGAGTTTCCGGCGTATCGTTAGGCAAGATGGCTACTTCTTGTCGAGCGATGATCTGGCCGTGATCGATTTTCTCATCGATATAATGCACCGTGCAGCCCGTCACACTTTCGCCTGCTGCGAGAGCTTGTTTCCACGCTTCGAGCCCCGGAAATCTCGGCAGAAGCGACGGATGGATGTTAATGATACGCTGGGGGAATGCCTGAAGCATGGGCGCGTGCAACACGCGCATAAAGCCAGCGAGAACCACAAGTTGAACGCCGGCTTCGCGTAACATTTCCACAAGCTGACCTTCTGCTGCCGGCGTTAGACGGGTGCGAAATTGACCGGGTGCCAAATATGCATTCGGAATGGAAAACTCTCGCGCGATATCAAGGATTGGCGCGTCGAACACATCCGAAATCACCACGCGCGCTTCGGCGGCAAGGTCGCCCGAGCGAATGCGCTCGAGAATCGCGCGGCAGTTGCTTCCTTTTCCTGATCCGAGAATTCCAATTGGTAGCCGTTTCACCTATTGGTTATGCCCTTATTCACTAACGGACACGAATGGGGAGTCAGAAATTTCAACGCGTGCCTTTACATATTTGTTCGATTAAGCGCGAAGTCGAATAACCCGCTTCAAATGGAATGAGGCGAATCTCCGCCCCAATTTCCTTTAATACTGCGCGCTCCTCTTCGTCCAACGTTTCGGCTCTGTAATCGCCACCTTTGACATAAATGGCGGGCCTGACTGCGGCAATAAATTGCGTCGCCCGGATCTGTGGAAAAACCGTGACCAGATCTACACACTGCAACGCCGCAAGAAGCTCCGCGCGATCATTCTCCGATGTAATAGGACGCCCGATTCCTTTCAGCTCGCGAACCGAGTCGTCGCTATTCAATCCAACTGCCAAAAAATCACCGAGCGCCCGCGCAGCTTGTAAATACCGAACATGACCGACGTGCAACAGATCGAAGCAGCCATTCGTAGCAACTACCTTTTTGCCACCAGCACGGAGCTCCTCGCAGCGTTTAGGAACATCCATAAGATCGATCACCTTTAGGCTCATGCGCTTCGAATTTTGTTACATGCTATGCAGGCCGCGAAAAGTTCAAAAATCGAAGTGCGAAAACTTCGAGGAAATTGCCTTTGTGCGGCAACATCACACTTGGCGTTTCAGCAAATTGCACGACTATGTGAAAAATGGCGGAAACAAAAGGAAATCGCAACGCGCAAGAATTGAAGACTAGTGGGGGATTCCGAATTTCTGGGAAGCCGTTGGTGCACATTACCGCCGCCGAGGAGCGACAGGACTCTCCTGACACAATTGGCCTACCGCGTAAACATGGCGCGCGAATCCTGTTCGCCATTGCAAGGGATCCGCGCACGATCTTTGCCAGCTGGAATATCGATTGGCCGGCTTTGTTTGAAAAAGTGGTGCCAGTGGATCGACAGGTCCATCTTCGCCTGCATCGCGCAGATGGTCTCGAAGAAAAAACCGTGGCTGTCGAGCCTTTGGCCGCGATGCATTATCTCACGACATCGGGAACGCCTGCCTCGTATCGGGTTGAGATCGGATATTACGAGCCGGCAGACGTGTGGCATTCGGTTGCGATGTCGCATGAGATCGTGACGCCGCCCGACGATATCGCCGAAACCGCAGACGTCGATCTTGCGACAATTCCGTTTCACATCGGTTTCCAACAGCTTCTCGATTTCTTCGGAGCATCGAATGGGACTGCGTTGGCGACCGTCATGTCACAATTTCAAAAGCGCGTATTGAGCGAGCAGCCAAAAGCGCTGAGCGGAGAGGAAAAAGAAATTCTTCGCAAGCTACGCTCTTCGGTATCGGAGATCGCAGCGGCGCGGCGTGCTTTTAATAGGATCGCTCGCGAAAAGCTCGCGAGGCGCACCCGCGCGCTCCTCGATTTCACTTCGACCAGCCCATCGCGCGGATTCGAAGGGGATTGGGTTTCAGTCGGCTCCTGAGCGGTTGTGCGGTTAGTCGGCGCAGTGTCGTTGCTTGCTCGCCGGTTTTGTCCGTCTAAACGCGCTGCTTAGCGAGATTACTGCGGCGGACGCCGTAGAAGAAGTAAACGACCATGCCGATGACGAACCAAATGATGAGCCGTTCCCACGTTCGCCACGGCAGCGAGATCATCAGATACAGCGCGGACAGCGCACCCATGGGCGCAACGAACCAAACTATCGGCGCCTTAAATTTGCGCGGCAATTCCGGCTCGCGCACGCGCAGCACAAGCACTCCGATCGAAACGATGACAAAAGCGAGCAGCGTGCCAATAGACACAAGACTCGCGGCATCGCGGATCGGCAAGATCGCTGCGAAGAATGCCACCACCACACCGGTTAAGATTGTCGTGATCCATGGTGTGCGGAATTTTGGATGAACCTTGCTCACAAATTTCGGCATCAAACCATCGTCAGCCATGGTCCAAAGAATCCGGGACTGGCCCAGCAACATCACCAGGATGACTGAACTGAGGCCTGCGATGGCACCTAGCTTTATGAGCGACGACATCCAACCGAGCCCGGCGTGATCCGCTGCGACCGCGATCGGATCCGGCACGTTCAAATCGTGGTATGACATTATGCCAGTCGCGACGCCGGAAACCAGAATGTAAAGGACCGTGCAGATCAACAACGAGCCGATGATGCCAATCGGCATGTCGCGCTGCGGATTTTTGGCTTCCTGCGCGGCCGTGCTAACCGCATCAAAACCGATATACGCAAAAAAAACAATTCCAGCGCCTTGCATGACCCCGCTCCAGCCGAACTGTCCGCGTACACCGGTGCTCGGCGGCATAAACGGATGCCAGTTAGCGGGGTTGACTGCGTGCGCCGCGCCGACAATGAACAACAGTACGACTGCCACCTTGATGATTACGATCACGTTGTTTGCGTTCGCAGATTCCTTAATGCCAATCACAAGCAGGAGCGTGACGATACCGATGATGATTACAGCTGGTAGATTGAAGATCGCCGCGACTTGCGTTCCGTCGGCCAGCATAATCAACGTGCCGCGTGCCGCCGACAGCTGGGCCGGGATATCAATGCCTGTATCGTGCAAGAACGAGACGACGTAGCCCGACCAGCCAATAGACACTGTCACTGCCCCGAGGGCATATTCCAAAATCAAGTCCCATCCGATGATCCACGCAAAAACTTCGCCGAGCGTGGCGTAGCCGTAGGTATACGCACTGCCGGCCATCGGCACCAGGGAGGCGAACTCGCTATAGCAGAGTGCCGCGAAGATCGACGCCACTCCGGCCAAAACGAACGATAAAACCACGGCTGGGCCCGCATTCTGCGCTGCGACGGTGCCCGTCAGCACGAAAATGCCCGTTCCGATGATGGCGCCGATGCCGAGCGCCGTCAGGTTCGTCGCTCCGAGCGCGCGTTTCAGCCGATGATCCGTCAGCGCATCAGCCTGAAGCTGCGTGACGCTTTTTCGTCGAAGTAAGTTCATTAACGAAGTTTGTTTTGGTTGTGCTAGTCGGGATGGGCCGAGCAAGTCAAGCCAGCGGTGATCTTTTACTCCGAAATTTCCACAGAAAATACACGGGCACACCACTCAGCACGATAATCAACCCCGGCCAGGTGGTCGCCGTCTGATATGCGAACAGGACCACAAGAATGACGGTCGCGCCGACGACGTATAGAGCGGGCACGATTGGATAGCCGAATGCCCGGTAAGGTCGTTCCACGTCTGGCTGTTTTCGACGCAGCAAAAAGATGCCGATGATCGTCAGGATGTAAAAAATGAGCGCGGCCGAAATGACATAGTCGAGCAGATTGCCGTACAGGTTGCCGTAGCCGCTCACGGCACCGGTGGCGTCGGTCTTGACCGTGCGCGGCAGGACGAGCGCGCCGGCCCAGATGCCTTGAATGACCAAACCCCAGGCCGGCACATGGAATTTGTTCAGCTCGCTGACGGATCGAAAGAACAAGCCGTCGCGCGCCATCGCGTAATAGGCGCGCGCTCCTGCAAGAATAAGTCCGTTATTGCATCCGAAGGTTGAGACCATGATCGCCACAGCCATGATCGCCGCACCGGCACCGGGAAAAATTACGTTGGCTGTTTCCGACGCGACGCGATCGCTTGGCGCATTTTGGATAGACGCAAACGGAAGCGTCGCCAAATAAGCAACGTTCGCGAGCAGATAAAGTCCGATCACCAGAAACGTGCCAAACGCTAGCGAGAGCGGCACGTTTCGCCGCGGGTTGACAACCTCGCCTGCTGTGAACGTAATATTGTTCCAAGCGTCCGCCGAGAAAAGTGAATTCGTCTGCGCCACGCAGATGCCGACAAAGAGGCCGAACGCAGTCGCAGCGGTCAAGCCCGCGCCGACATCCTGCAAATTTCCGCGCAGCGTCCAGAAGTGCTGGAAGTTTTCCGCGCCTGCGCCCGATCTCAACCCGACGATAATGCCGAGCACGATTAGCCCGATTAGCGCGCCAGTCTTCGCTGTAGTGAAGACATTTTGGATCAGCTTGCCTACTTCCAAGCCACGCGTGTTCGTATATGTTAGAAAACCGATCAGCGCTAATCCGACGAACTGCGCAGTGGAAAGCGACACCGCATACCCACCGAAACGGATCGGCGCGATCAAATAATTGCTCTCGGAAACCCAGGGAACAAGCACGCCCATGTAGCGTGCGAATCCAACTGCGACCGCCGCGATCGTGCCAGTCTGAATGACAAGGAAAAGCGTCCAGCCGTAAAGAAATCCCCACAATGGCGAAAAAGCTTCACGGAGATAGACATACTGCCCGCCAGCTTTTGGCATCATCGCCGCCAATTCGCCGTACGACAGCGCTGCCGTCAGCGTCAGCAACCCGGTGACGATCCACACTACGAGGAGCCATCCCGGCGAGCCGACCTGCCGGGCAATGATCGACGAGACAATGAAAATTCCCGAGCCGATCATCGAGCCAGCCACCAGCATGGTTGAGTCGAGCAAGCCGAGTCCTCTAACCAATTTCTGGTTAGCGACAGGGGTTTCAGTAATCGCGCTGGTCATTTGAGCCGCTTGGATTGGCGGAGAGTTAATCATCACTCGAGTGGGTCGTGCAATGCCAAAAAACAGCGGCTCTCAGGTTTTACAAAGACCCAGGCACTCGGACATCAAGACTTAAAAGCATTGCCGCTCCAGCCGAAGGGACCGATATCATCAAAGCTATCATCGCTGTCTCATTGCGAGACGCGATTAGGCTCAGCGTGCGGAGATCACTGCAAGGCGGCACATCTGGGGACGCCAGTGCTGCGGAAAGAGCGCGCGATCGACGGGGCTAAAGCATTCGCAAATCTGTCGATCCGACGTATGTTTGTTGTTCGCTTTTATGAAGGAACTGAACATAGAGAACCTGCGTATCGCCGTGGATGGTCAGGAGATTGTTCGCGGATTGACGCTCCGCGTGCCGCGGGGTGAGGTGCACGCGCTTATGGGCCCAAATGGCTCAGGAAAAAGCACACTGGCCAAAGTGTTGGCTGGTCACCCCGATTATCATGTGACCGCTGGCAGGGTGTTGATGGACGGAGAGAATCTCCTCGAACTTGAGCCGGATGAACGGGCGCGGCGCGGCCTGTTCATGGCCTTCCAGTATCCGAGCGAAATTCCAGGCGTGACGATCGCCAACTTTCTTCGTGCCGCGATGCAATCGCGTCTGCCGGAAGGCGAAGAACTCGAGGCCACCGATTATTACGCAAAGCTTTACGAAAAGATCGAGTTGCTCGGGATGGATCGTTCGTTCACTTCGCGTGCGGTCAACGAAGGTTTTTCCGGCGGCGAAAAGAAGCGCACCGAGATTCTGCAATTGGCGATGCTCGAGCCGAAATATGCCGTTCTCGATGAGACCGACAGCGGCTTGGACATTGACGCGCTCAAGACCGTGGCGCATGGAGTAAACTCATTGCGCGGCCCTGATCTTGGCATATTGTTAATTACGCACTATCAGCGCCTCCTGAACTACATCATTCCCGACCACGTCCATGTGATGGTGGCGGGGCGAATCGTTAGGAGCGGGCGGAAAGAACTCGCTCTCGAGCTCGAAGAGAGAGGTTACGATTGGGCGCGCGACGGGGCGATTGAACCAGCGTTTAGGTAAACAGGGTAAAATTTACAATGAAAACCGAAACTTCAGCAGTCAATATTGATCGAAGCAAAGGAGACTTCTTTTATCCGGAAGCTCACGTGCGCGATGCTGGCGCCGGCCTGAGCGAACGAACCGTTCGCTACATTTCGGACGTCAAAGAGGATCCGGATTGGGTGCGCGAATTCCGGCTCAGAGGGCTCAAGACGTTTTTGGAAAAGCCGCTCCCCACTCACTGGGCGAGCAAGGATCTCGAAGCAATCGACTTCGACAAAATCCGTTACTATCTTTCTCCCGGGACCGAGGCGAAACGCAGCTGGGATGAAGTGCCGGACGACATCAAGCGTACATTCGAGCGTCTTGGCATTCCCGAGCAGGAACGCAAATTTCTTGCCGGCGTAGAAGCGCAGTTCGACAGCGAGGCCGTCTATTCGAACATCAAGAAAGCGGTCGGCGAACAGGGCGTCATTTTCGTTGGCTCGACCGAAGGACTGAAGAATTATCCGGAAATTTTCCGGAAATGGTTCGGCAAAGTCATCCCGATCGCCGACAACAAATTCAGCGCGCTGAATTCCGCAGTGTTCAGCGGCGGCTCATTCATTTACGTCCCGCCCGGAGTGAAAGTGAAACACCCGCTGCAGGCTTACTTCCGCATAAACGCCGAAAACTTCGGACAGTTCGAGCGGACCCTGATCATTGCCGATGAAGGCTCGGAAGTAACTTACATGGAAGGCTGCACGGCGCCGAAATTCAACACTCCAACACTCCACAGCGCTGTCGTCGAACTCGTCGCTCTGAAAGGCGCAAAGATTCAGTACATCACGGTGCAGAACTGGGCTTCCAACGTTTTCAACCTCGTGACGAAACGCGGTCTGGCGCAGGAGAACGCTGAAGTAAAATGGATCGATTGCAACATCGGCTCGCGGCTCACGATGAAGTATCCCAGCGTCATCATGAAGGGTCGAAAAGCGCGAGGTGAAGTTCTTTCGATCGCCCTCGCCAATGACGGTCAGCATCAGGATACCGGTGCGAAAATGATTCACGCCGCCGATGAAACGACGAGCAACATTATCTCTAAATCAATTTCCATCGGCAAAGGTCGCGCTACTTACCGCGGCTTGGTCCACGTGCCGAAGCATCTGAAGCATTGCAAAAACAACACCGAATGCGACGCGCTTCTCATCAACGCGACGTCGCGAACCGACACATATCCGGCTATTACCGTGCGCGGCACCGGCAATGCCGTCCAACACGAAGCCAGTGTCAGCCAGGTGAGCGCGGAGCAAATTTTCTACATGCAACAGCGCGGTCTCAGTGAGGCGCAGGCGATGAGTTTGAGCGTTAACGGTTTCGTCAACGATCTCGTCCGCCAATTCCCCATGGAATACAGCGTCGAGCTGAAGCGGCTGATCGAGCTGGAGATGGAAGGCTCGGTCGGATAGCTTTCTTCCCTGGCGAATTGTTTCTGTAGCGGCGGTTTACGACCGTCGCTTGGCTAGAAGGTCAACATGTCCTTAGTCATACATCAAGAAGAGGCGGCACCGATTCTCTCCGGGCTGGCCGAGTTACGCGAACTTCCCGAATGGTTTCGCGATCGGCAACGCGCGGCTTGGAAACAATTCGAGTCATTGCCGAACCCCACACGAAAAGATCAGACCTGGCGATTTTCCAACGTTGGTCTTCTCGATCTGGCGAAGTTCAAAGTCGGCGGGACATTAACTGAAGAAGAGCGCGACGCGATTCTGGAGCGATCTCGTGGGTTGGATGAAGTTGCGGGCCGCATGGTCTTTGCCGGCGACCAGCTCATAGAGCGCGATGTCATTTCGGATCAACTGAAAAAGCGCGGTGTGATCTTTCAATCGCTCGAGCGCGCTATGGTCGAGCACGCCGATTTGTTCCGGAAACACTTCATGTCACAACCGGCAACTCTAGGCTCAGCCAGGTTCGCCGCGCTGCATCAAGCGCTGGTTTCGTCAGGAACGTTTCTTTATGTGCCACACGGCGTCGAGATCGAGTTGCCAGTCGAAATTTTCCATTGGCTCAATGGCGAGAACGCTTCGGTGTTTCCACACTTGCTCCTGGTCACGGACGAACTCGCGAAAGTGACCGTGATCGAGCATTTCTGCTCGCTGGATCCACAATCGCCGGGCTTTGCTTGTGGCGTGAACGATCTGGTCGCTGGCCCCGGCGCGAAAGTGACCTACGTGTGTGCGCAAAATTGGGCAGAGAATGTCGTGGCGTTGCAAATGAACACAACCACGGTTGATCACGATGCGTCGGCCATGAGTCTGAATTTGCATATTGGTTCGCGATATTCGCGCTTCGAAAGTCTGAGCCGGCTCAGCGGCGAAGGCGGACGCAGCGATTTGCTTGCTGTCGCTGTGGCCAAACACCAGCAGGAATTCGATGCGCGCACATTGCAGGATCACATCTCGCCTCACACTGCCAGCGATCTCCTTTACAAAAATGCGCTCGACGACCGCGCTCGTACCATTTTCGGCGGTCTGATCCGGGTGGAACCGCACGCCCACTTCACTGACGCGTATCAAAAAGTTCGCAACCTCCTCCTGAGCGATGACGCAGAAGCGAACTCAATGCCCGGACTGGAAATTCTCGCCGACAACGTGCGTTGCACCCACGGCGCAACGTCCGGTCAGATCGATGAGGACGAACTATTCTATTTGCACGCGCGCGGCATTCCCACAAAAATCGCCCAGCGCCTCATCGTCACCGGCTTTTTGGACGAAGCAATACAGCGTCTCAATCATCCGGCGATCTCATCGCATTTGCAGCGACTGATCGAAGAAAAATTCGCTGCTTGATGTGCGAATCTGTCAGCTTTTCGACAGCCAGCCGATTATTTCTCCGTTTCCTGTAGCAGCTTCACCAACTCATCTTTCCACAAGCTAGCGATGGTGTGGCTGCCGTGGCCGCGCGTTTTGTCGCTCAACGGAATTACCATAGCGCGGCCATGCGGGACGCGCTTGATCTCGTGCTCGAGGATCCCGAGCTCTGGCGGGTTGATTAGATCATCGGCAGAATTGATTGCCAAAAGCGGAGCGCGGATTTTTTCAAGACCGGGACCGGGATCGTAATCATGTGAAGCTTCGACCGCGTAAAGCACATCGTTCGCGTCGTCGGCTTTCACGATCCCGTCAACAAACTTGTCGAGAACCTCATCCGTTTTCGCGAGTGTGGGCGCGTCCTTCTGACGCAACACAGGATTGCTGCTCATGAACCAGAGCATTTCCGCTGCGGCGCGCAGACTCGGTGGCTGGGTTTTGTACTCGCCACCGTTCCATGCTGGATCGTTGCGGATCGCGTCGATGACGATGCGACGCCATCCGCGGTTGCGCCCGGAAATCTGAGTCGGCAAAGACGCCAGCGGCATAAGTGCGTCCATAAAATCGGGATATAGCTCGCCCCACAGCCACGTATGCATTCCGCCCATCGATGTTCCCATCACAAGGCGCGCGTGATTGACGCCGAGCCCTTCCGTGAGCAGCCGATACTGCGCTTCGATCATGTCGCGATAACCGTAGCGCGGGAATTTCGCGTGCATGCCGTCGCTGGGCTTGCTCGATTTGCCGTGGCCAATTCCATCTGGCAGCACGATGAAAAATTTCGTTGCATCGAGGGGCTGATCTTTGCCGAATAGTTCGCCGGCGAATTCCGGGCGAATGAATTGCGCGCCGCTGCCGGTCGTTCCGTGCATGATGAGAACTGCATTGGTCGTTTTGCCCTCCGCGTCCTTCTCAGACTTTCCGAGCGTTCGATAATGAATACGCAACTCCGGCAAAGTCTCACCAGATTGAAATTTGAAATCGCGAATCGTGTAATCGCCTTCAGTCGGTGTCGGGTAATCCGCCGCGGACACGAACCCCGCGACCAAGACAGACGAAAAGAATGTGAAGATTCGGATTATTGGCTTCATGTTAGACCTCATCTTTAGACGACCGTGTCATGTTGAGCGAAGCGAAACATCTCTGATTTAGCTCCATGAGGAGCGGTCCAGAAATGATCTGAGATTCTTCGCTTGGCTCAGAATGACATGATGACGGGGCGTGGTTAGCGGTTTCGCTGGCGCTCGGCTTGTATTCGTTTGAGCAGCTCGGTGTGGGTTCGTTCAAGCTCGTTAGCAAATTTCACGGTTGCTTGTAGAGCGTCCGGATATATCTCGAATCGCTTTCGCAATTTCTTCGTGGCCGGATCGTAAAAGAACGAAATGTCCTGGTCGAGATTCGGCACGATCAGCTCATCGCTTAATTTTTGGTACCAAGCCATGCGGCCCAGTCCCCAGCGGATAACGGATTCGTCGTTGCGCACCGCCATGAGCGTCTGCACGTCAAGCAGCTGGACGCCTCCGGATTGCAGCACCGTAGCCCAGTCAGTTGGGCTGTAGTCGGTCGTAAAAACAAACGGACGCAGCGGCGGCATCTCTCCAGCATCGAGCGCGTGCTGAAACTCCGCGGCTGTCCGTTCCTCGTTCGCGCGGTTAGTTTTTCCGCTCGCGATGCCTTCGCGCAATTGCTGCTCGAGCGAAGCCAGGATCTGATCGCGCCGTTCTGCGTCCTGCAGGTGCTGCTGATAACTATTGAGCCAAAACGCGGCATAAACGCCAACGAACACCAAAATCAATTCGGCGATCCAACGGCCAAAGCGCGAGAAACGCGAACGTTTTTCAGTTGTTTGACTCATGATTTACGGGGAAAATTGAATCAATGAGACAATCGTGGGCAGTCAACGATTTGATCGGGTTCGTGGTGAATTCCGTGCGAACGGCGCCTGCGGATGATGCGCCTTTCCATCACTTGAGATTCGAGCGTGTGTTTCCCGACGATTTTTACAGGGAGATGTTGGAAGCCATGCCTGTCGCGGAGGATTACCGGGCGATGTCTGGAAAAAGTAAGATGGGCAGCAGCAGACCTGACGGAAAACCCACTCGCGCCAAGATCGATCTTTTTCCCGAATACATTCGTCATTTGCCTCCCCAGAAGCGCGGGGTGTGGGATGTCGCCGGTCGCGTCCTTCGCTCGAAAGAAGTGGAGTCGGCGTTCGTGCAGCGGCTCGCTCCGGGCTTGCAGCGCCGGTTCGGAGGGAACTTTCAGAAGGTGCAAATGTATCCAGTGCCGATCCTGACTCGCGACATTCCGGGCTACCGCATCTTCAAACACACCGACAGCCTGTGGAAAGGCATCACAGTGCAATTTTATCTACCGCCAGACAACTCGACGCCGCATATCGGGACGATTTTTCACGAGGTACTTCCCACCGGCAGAAAACCGAAGAAAGCACAGATGCCATTCTCTCCGAACACCGGCTATGCATTCGCGGTTGCTGATAATACATGGCATTCGGCAGATCCGGTCGGACCGGAAGTGAAAACGCGGGACAGCATTCTGCTAACCTATTTCGTCGATGCGGGGTCTTGGCGGTTTTTGCGCAATCGCGGCCGCCGAATTGGAAACCTGCTGCTCAACGAGTTGCGCAATTTGAAGCACAACTGATCCAGCACTAGACCGCTTCGTCGTCAACGCGGCAATGGTTGCTCCATATTCGCAAGCGCATACGCGACGACTGCGACAACGGCGGAATTTTCCGCAAGTTCCTTCGGAGCGATCTTGTCCAGCGTATCGGCAGCAGTGTGGTGATAATTGAAGTAGAAGCGGCTGTCTTGAATTGGGCTGAAAGCTGGTACGCCGGCTTTTTCCAACGGCTCGATGTCAGCGCCGCAATGCTCAACGAGATTCAGCGTGCCGGCGCCTGATTGCTGCAGAATTGCTGCGACAGGCGCGAGCATCTTTTTCACCTCAGCCTTCCCCTTGATATTAAGGCCAAGCGGGTGCCCGGCGCCACCATCCGTTTCCATGGCTGCGAAATGATTCTCTTTCCCGTAATCTTTTGCGTACTGTTTTGAGCCGGCCGAACCATTCTCTTCATTCATCCACGCGACCACTCGAATCGTACGTTTCGGTTTGAGACCAAGCTTTTGGATTAGATTGGCAGCCTCCATTGAGACGGCGACGCCCGCGGCATCGTCGATTGCGCCCGTGCCGAGGTCCCATGAATCCAAGTGACCAGAAACGATGATCACTTGTTCAGGATGCTCGCTGCCTTTGATGTCCCCGATCACGTTCGCGCTCTCGACGTCGGGCAAAGTTTGCGGCGTCAGAACCAATTTCATTTTCACCGGTCCCTGTCGGACCAGATCGGCGATTAAATCCGCGTCCTCCGCGGTAACTGCGCCGGCTGGAATTTTGGGAGCATCACCTGCGTAATCTGTCAGTCCCGTATGCGGCAGCCGGTAGTCGGCTCCGCCGACTGAGCGAATCAAACACGCCACAGCGCCCTGTCTCGCCGCGGCGCTCGGGCCATCGCTTCGATAAACAACCGCCTCGCCATAGGCTTCATTGCCGCGACCTTCCGCGGCCATTTGTTTGTCGAAGGGATAATTAAAGAGTACGATTTTGCCGGCGACTTTGTCCCGAGGCATCGATTTCAGTGCGTCAAAATTTGGGACGGCCATCACGTTTGCTTCGATCCCGTTCGCGGGCGTCGGGACGCTTGGCCCGAGGGCGCACAGCACAATCTTTTGCGTCGTATTCTCCGCCTGGCCCGGAAATTGTGTAAGTGCCGCTGTCTCTTCACCGCGCACCCAATGCGGCACCATTACTCTCTCGAGCTGCACTTCACAGCCGACCGCTCTCAATTCGCCCGCTACGTACTCGACCGCTTTCGCCGCCTGCGCCGAGCCGCTCAAACGCGGTCCGATGTTATTCGCAAGATGTGCCACCTGCTTATATGCGTAATCACTGCTGAGAGCGGTCTGCTGCAATCGTTTCAAATCCGCGAGTGTCTGCGGCGAAAAGACAGTTGGTGTTGGCGATGGTGACGCGCCGGGACTCGATGCTGCCACGGGTGTTTGCTGCGCACTAATATCCAGCGCACAAAAATAGAGTGGAAACAGCAGACAACAGATTGTGAGAAATCGACTGCTTCCTGTAGGCATCCCGAATTCTGTCAGAAAAGCTTCTGACCATCAATCGCAACTGACTCCGAAACCCATTCGCGAGTTGAGGAGTCGCATCTGATAATCCAGACCGACTATCCTGCGCAGCGCCACGGGCGCAGCATTCATCACCAGCCTGGGGCAACGTCCCAGGATTTTATGGACCCCACAAGGCTAGCGCTGAAAGCGCGATTCAAAGCGAAGAATCGCGCTTTCAGTGCTTCGTTATCATTCGACT
>Ga0209159_1002118_pt1 | contig 14191 bp, 11 predicted proteins | sample GraSoiAngelo_144_FD_185901 | JGI IMG/M metagenome (GOLD analysis project Ga0209159, IMG submission 185901) | Grasslands soil microbial communities from the Angelo Coastal Reserve, California, USA - 14_1009_02_40cm (SPAdes) (version 2) | ecosystem: Environmental > Terrestrial > Soil > Grasslands ...
GTTGAAATCGTTGATCACGTTTTTGATCTTGGCCTGGGTGATCATTTCCTGGCCCTTCAGGATGCCGCCCAGGAGCAGCCCGATGATGACGAGCACGATCGCGATTTCGACCAAGGTGAAACCGCCCTCGGTCGAGTTCTTACGGTTGAAAGCGGATGCACTCATATGGACACCTCTCTTGATGGAACGGCTAGAAGTTCTTGCACAGCAGGTACTGATTCACCCCGGTTTCCACGTAGGCCGTCACGTTCGAAGCAGAGAGCGTGGCAGGATTTGCGGCGGCCTGCAATTGCGCGCGGACGTGGCCGCTCGCTGGGTTGCTGTCGTCCATCTGCCCGTCGACGGCGCTTGCGATTTTTTCAGGCAAGTTCGAGAAGCATACTATCAGGCTGGTGAAACCCAGACCGCTTGTGCCGACCACTCCAGACTCCACGCCGATGATGCCCCCGGCCGCGTTCGGCGGCGGCGTCCCGGTCCCGGTTCCCGTGGTCAGGCCCGGGACGAATCCGGCGATGCGCAGATGCTGCCAGAATAGGTTGGATTCCGCCGTGGCTGCGGGAGCGCCCCCCGTACCGGTAGTGTCATTGGCGTTGTAAAGACCCGCTATGGTTCCGTTGCCGTTACCGCTCGCCGGATTTTGGGTGGTCCAGCGCGTGGTGGCGTTCTGGTCGTCTCCGGGAATGGCGCGGTAACGGTCCTGATAGGAGGTCACGGCCACGGTGACGCCGTTGAAATCGTTCATGATGTTCTTGATCTTGGCCTGGGTGATCATTTCCTGGCCCTTCAGGATGCCGCCCAGGAGGAGCCCGATGATCACGAGCACGATCGCGATTTCTACCAGGGTGAAACCGACCTGGGTCGAATTCTTGCTGTTGATAATGGACGAACTCATGCAACCCCCGAACCCCTTCGGAGTTAAGAATCCTTTGAAACCCGCAAGATACGTGCCGGACAGTATGCCCGTACAGCCCCCTTTTTGCGCGGGTGACCTAGCTCTTTCTGTTGAAAACTGGACACTTACGACGATTATCTGACACTTTGCCTTAGTTCTTTCGCCGAAGTCTTACCCGCGGTCCGCGCTTCCAATTGTCTCAGGCGCTCATCCAGGAATCGCAGTTCGGCCGGGTCCTTGACGGTTCCGCTTTGTAGATATCCACCGATGATGAGACGCGCGGTTTCCAGCTCATTCATGTCCTCCAGGATGAAAATCTCCATCTGCTTCGCCCAGAGGGGAACGTTGTCGGCGACGGCGTAGCGCTGGATCGCTCGAGCGTAGCGGAGTGCGAGCGGCAGATCGTGAAGCCTGTGCTTGGCGATGGCGGTGGCATGAGCAAGCCAGGGCCAGCGACGATCGGGATCGAGCAGGAACTGCCGATAAACGAACTCGAGCATGCTGCGCTGCTTGGCCTCGACCGGCACTTCGGCATACAGCCTGCTCGCGGCGAGGAGGGGGTATTGGCCGCGCGGGTCCAGCTCGAGGATCCTCGCGAGCCAGGCTTCCAGCCGGGAATAGTCGAGGTCGCGATACGGGACCTTGCTGCCGGATTGATAGTCGAACGCCTGTAGGTAAAGCATCAGTGTCTTGCCGAGCGCCACGGGATCCCCGAAGCTCGCGAGCCTGAGCGCCGCGATGCTCGGCGCGGGCGCCAAGTCCTCTGCGGCCGTCCGGGGCGGCGGGGCTGTGGCCTTCAGCCCGATCTGCGCGGCGAGCCCCAGAGCGAGCAGCGCGAGAACGCCACGCGGCACACCCGCAATCGATCGTTGTGACATCGCCTCAAAAGTCCTTGCGGTACAAATCGAAAAGCGCCGCGGAACAGATCAGCACGAGGTAGACCGCGGTCTGGCCGGCGACGGAGCCCAGGGCGCTCACGCCCGGTGCCGACCCCAGCAGCCACGTCGTCTGCGTCATGCCGTCGAGCGCCGGCAGCAGGAGCGCGATCAACTCCACAAGGGCATTGACCACGCGATCGGTGAGGCCAGGGTCCTGCAGGGGTGCGCCGGCGATGATCTGCATCGCCGCCATTGAACGCGACAGCAGGTAGAAGCCCGCAACGGCGGCAAACGCCGGGACCACCTGCGCGAAAGACAACACGCAAAACAGACTCATCGCAGTCACGATCAGCAGCTCGCAAATGAGGGAGAGGGTCCAGAGGACCAGTCCCTGGGAATTTGCGAATGGCACCAAAGGCAGCGCGCTGAGCAGCGCGAGGATCGAGGCGAGCATCGCGTAGCCGGTAAACTTTCCGAAAAAATAGACCGAGCGCGGCCCCGGCAAGGAGAGCAGCAGCTCCGTGACCTTGTCGCTCAACTCCCGCACCATGCTCGTGATCACGAACACGGCTACGATGAAGACGGCGGCGACTCTGAGCGGGGCTGCGAGCAACGCGGTTTGGATTTCTCGAGACTCGGTAATCGCCACTTGATTCAGGAATTGGGCGAGCCCGAAGGCGATCACGACGACGACCACCGCAAGCCACAGGAGGCGGTTCCGAACCGCCTCGAGCAGGGTAGCTCTCGCGAGCGAAGCGACAATGGGCATGGAACGCGTGAAATACGGCCTGAGTGCTGATAAGTCAAAACTGGCACAATACGTGCCTGTGGGAGCGTAAGTCCACGGGGAGGGTTTGCGCAAGTCGGCATGATGTCTCCCCGATTTGCTTACCACAAACTCGGGAGAGGATACATGCATCGCAGGCCCTTGAGCGCACTGCCTTTCGCGGATCCCGATCTCGGATGACTCACGGTATGGCGACGACTGCCGCGCTCCAGATTTCTCATCTGTTCATCGCGAGGTCATGGCGAGGTCTGTTTCTCGTCATGCTGGTGTCCCTGCATCTTGCCGCGATGCGGGGTACGGAGGATTTCTGGGCGCGCGGTTTGATGCTCGCGCACTTCGGGCTTTTCATACTCTGGCAGCCGTTCATGCGGGGCGAACATCGCCTGACCTCGGCCCAGGTTGCGGCGGTCGCCGCGATTGCGCTGGGAACCCTCTATTTTCTCAACTGGTGGCTGCTTGCCCTCTGGGTGAGCGTTCTGTCGGGAATCGTGGGCGGCAAGGTGTTCCTTTTCCAGGCACGGTGGCTACGGCGCTTCTATCTCGTGGTGCTGCTGTATCTCGTCTCGCTGCTGCTCATTTGGATCGTCCCGAACACCTTTATTCGCGTGCCGCTGCCCAACGAGGTCGAATTGCTCGCGCAATACGGCTTGCCCGTGCTGTTCCTCGTGATGGTGGCGATCCCCGCCGAAACGGACTCTGCCGAAACTCCACAGATCATCGATTTTTTCTATGCCGCGATGATCGTGCTGCTGCTGATCGCGCTCGCGTTGGGCAGCTTTGCATTCATGACGGTAGGCGGCATCGACTATATCTTGGCTCTTTCGTACAGCATGCTGATCATCGCGGGCGTGCTGCTGCTCCTTTCCTTTGCCTGGAACCCCCGCGCCGGATTTAGCGGTCTTTCCGTATATTTCTCGCGCTATCTATTGTCGATAGGCCTGCCATTCGAGCGCTGGCTGTATTTCTTGGCAGAGCTGTCGCAGCTCGAGACCAAGCCCGAGCGCTTCATGAAAGAGGCCTGCGTCGGCCTCGCCCGCCTACCGTGGGTCTCCGGCGGCTTCTGGCACACGGCGGGCGAATCGGGCGATTTCGGCAAGGTTTCGAAGAATTCCGTCGAGTTCACCAACCAGGAAATCCACTTGCGGGTCTTCACCAGGTTGCCCCTGAGTCCCTCGCTCGTTTGGCACTTTCAGCTGCTCGGACAGCTTCTCGGGGAGTTCTATGTCGCCAAGCAGCGCGAGCAGAAACTCCAGCAGCAGACCTACGTGCAAGCCGTCCACGAGACCGGCGCGCGCATGACGCACGACGTGAAGAACCTGTTGCAGTCTCTCAACGTGCTGTGCGCGGCGGCGGAGCGCGATACCGCGCCCGATGCGGGCGGCGAATTGTCCTCGCTCATGCGCCGGCAGCTTCCCGCGATTACGCAGCGCCTGCAGCAGACGCTCGACAAGCTGCAAAAGCCCGATGCCAGCAATGGCCGTTTCATCAAGGCCGATACGTGGTGGGAGGGCTTGCAGCGCAGCTACGCCGGTCGCGGAGTCGAATTTTCCCGCGAAGGGTTGGGGGACGCCGTGATGCTGCCGAAGGAGCTCTTCGATTGCGCGGGCGACAACCTGCTCCAGAATGCGCTGCGAAAGCGCAGGCTCGATGAATCCGTCGCCGTACGCGCGACCTTCCGCTGCAACGACACCATCGAGTTTTCCGTGTGCGACAGTGGCGCTCCCGTGGCGGCGGAAGTGCTGCGGGGGCTTATGAGGGGGCCCGTACCTTCTGAGACCGGATTCGGCATCGGCCTGTACCAGACCAGCCGGCTCGCCGAGATCTCGGGATTCTCGCTGCAATTGCGAGAAAACGAAAGTGGACGGGTGTGCTTCAGCCTGCGGGGAGAAGTGCGCCGCGGCGCGCGCGGGCAGTAGACGTCACGCGGTGTTTCGCCGAGGTTTCTGGGAAACAGGCGGGCGATTGCTGATCAGGGCAGGCGGCCGGCCGCGACCATGCGGGCGATCAGCGCACTCGAGGAAATCATCACCACGATGTCGTCGAACTCGCAGGGAGGCGCCGCGTTTGCGAATCCGGGTGCAGGGTCGGCACAGCCCGTTGCTGCAGGCGCGTGGGTCCGGCTGTAGAAGGCCCAGCTCGCGTAGCCTCCAGAAGGCGTCGCGGTCGTATTGCCGTTGATGTTGGCGGCTTCGTCGTTACCCGCCGGTATCGGATTAAGTCGAGTGCCGTTCGTCTGCCACGCGCCGAAGCCGTTCTTGCCATGTGAAATGATTACTGCGGGCAAGGCCGCCCCCAACGGCACAGCTGTCGTCGTCGCCGCGCCTCGCGTCCAGACCGCGATGTCGCCCAACGAGCACAGGGCGAATGAAGAAAGTGCGGGAGCGGGCGAAAGCACGTAGGGCGATACAGCTGGAGGAGACGACGAGGGGCAAGTCGGATTCTGATCTGCAGGGCTCTGAGTGAAAGGCGCGACTTGCGAAGGAAAGGTCCCAGGAACAGCGTTCTGGCGCGATTGCCAGGTGTTTAGACTTATCGCGTCCGCAAACGCAGGCGCTACGCGATAGCTGAGCCTTCTCCCCCAAGCGTCAGTTTCAGCAACCCCAAGAGTTGTCCATGGCACTACTCCGAACACCGTGTAGCAGCGGTTGTTGGGGGGATTCCACTGCTCGGCGCCGGCACCAACTGACGTAGCCCAAGTCGTTGTGTCAACGGTCCCCGCGGGTGTCCCGCCGTTCGCCGGACACGGAAGCCGCCCGTTTGCTTGGGCAAATCCCAAGATGGCTTCCCTGATGGACTCGATGCTTCGCTGGGAAGCCATCTTGGGATTTGCCCAAGTCTGGGTGGAAAGCGGAATCAAAGCGCCGGCGAGCAGGAGGGCGATGATCGCCAAGGCCACTGCGAGCTCGACGAGCGAGAACCCCTTGCCTCTGCTCATCGCGCAGGGGTCAGGGGGAAAGAGAAAGGACCACGACCCGGTCGTTGATCGTGGTGGGGACGCCAGACCGGTGCTCGAAGATCAGGTCTGCCGGGGTGGAATTCTGTCCCTCGAGATAGTCCGCGGGGTTCGCTGAAGGACGCGTGCTGGTGTTCAGGGGCCGGCCGGCGAACATCAGGATCGCCTTCTTGTTGTTCGTTGGGGTGGCAAGATTGTTAACAGTCAGGCAGGCGGGCGCGGTGGGCACCGGAGGATTGCAGGCGCCGACGCCGTCGGGCGCATAGCCGGGTGATATCGCATAGTAAGTCTGGCGGTACCACTGGTTCAAAATGAACCAGGCTCCAGTTGGATTGACAGCAGGATCGCCGCTTATGATCGGCAAATAGGAAGGAGGCGCAGGGAGAGGAACGGTGATCGTGATCCTGTTGCCGGCGCCCTGTGCGTTCTGCAGTCGCCCGGTGTAAGTGAGTACACCTCCGGCGAGCTGCGCCACAATACTCACTGTGGGCGGGTTTTGCGAAGGCGGTGGTGTAATTGGGCCATCACTCCATTTGCCGAACGCGGTAGCAGGGAGCGGAAGGCCGACATGGTCGACCATCGTCAAACTCTCAGGAGCAGTTATCGGAGACGGGATATCGGCAAACGCCAGATTCGCATTGGTCAGGAAAACCTCCAGCTTGATGTCCGGTTGATCGTTGAAGCCGCCGCCGTAGTTGATGATGCACGTGGCTCTGAGGGGCGACGAACCGATCGTGCAGTTCGTCGGGTTGGGGGAGATAGTGTCTGGGGGAGAGTTTATCGTCCCATCATAACGCCCCGTGCCCGACCCGACGATACTCGTGACGGTGGCGCTCCCCCACGTGAAGATCGGAGTGTTCGACAAGGGCAGCAAACCGGTAATCTGGCTCGAAGCGCCCGTGTACGCCGATTGGGCGCGGTCTCGGGGATCGGGCGTCGCCTTCGGCTCCCGCCCGGGACCGGCCCCGCTGATGTCGAACGGCGCGGCAAACGGATAGCGGCTCCACTTGGTGAAGTAGTCCTGGATGAGCGGCCTAATGTCCCGCTCGACCCGCGCGGCAACGACAGGTTCGACCACCGCCATCAGGTCGGCTTGGGTGATGACGAGAAGGCGGTCGTTGGATGTATCTGTCGGCAATCCGGTTGAGGTGAATGTGAGATGGATGCTATCGCCCAAATTGACGTTTTCGAGATAGTTGGCGTAGTCGTTGTGTCCGGCGATGCGGTCCTGTAAAGGACCGCCGACTGCTCTAAGATCCAGTGCCGCTCCCGGTGCGAAAACGATGGCGACGACCTGAGTCGCGGGAGCCATTCCAGTAACGGTCAGTTGCCCCAGCGTGTCGCTGTTGATCATCGTACAGCCGCTCGGGGACGGCGGGTATACCGTACTTGTACACTGCAACTTGCGAAAATCGTGCGAGAGCGCGTACCAGAGACGCTCTCCGCTCGCGTCGCGCAGATCGTCGATTCCGAGCGTCTTGAACGGCAAGCGGCCGATCATGCTCCAGGCGTTGGAACCGAAGACACAGTTGGCGTCACCGTCATCGTCCTGGTCCGGACAGGGCAGTGCACCGGGCTGGAAATATGCAACGGGAGGCAAGGCGGGTAGGGCCTTGTACAACTGCCACTGCTCCGACGCCGCATAGGCGATCAGCGCCGCCTTCGCCTTCCTGAGCGCGCTCATGCTGCGATCCTCGCGCTCGTTGGAGATTCCGGCGCTGGTGAAGTTGAGGGCGCTGGCGATCAGGAAGGCGCTGATCAAAGCCGCCAGGGCGAGGAGCGCGATCAGCGCGAAGCCGCGCTGATCGGACACCGACTCTTTGATCCGCACCCCTGGCCTCACGGCTTGCGCTCGCGCTTTCCCGAAGGAGTCTCGATACTCCCGCCTGCGACGGGATCTCTGATCTCGCCGCGGATCTTGTCGAGCGTTTGCCCGATCTTTAGGCTCACAGAAGGCGCGCCCTCGCCGCCGGGCAGGGTCACTCTGGCCGGATCGAGCGGTTTCCTCGCGCTTTCCTGTGGAACCCCGTTGATCCAGGTCGTGCTCCTGCCCGAGGAGCGCGACACTTGGCCGTTGACCGTGACGGTGCTCTCGACGACGACCGCAGTCTCCTGGATATTGGCTTGGCGGCGACGGTCGAGATCCTGGCGTTGCTGCTCCGTAAAGAAGAGGCGCCCGAGAATTTCCTGAGCCGGGGCGGGGCCTGTCCAGAGTAACAGCAGGAATGCGACCGAAAATAGGCGCCTCGCAAATCCAATGCGATTCCGATTCCTTTTGATGGAGGGTATGTATCGCATAGAGCGGCTCAAGCGGGCTTGAGCCCCCTTACCGAGACCAGGTCGACCTGGCACTCGGCTCGCAGGCGAGGTTGAAGCGTCGTTGCGCCCGGCGCCGCCCCGCGCTCAATCCGGGTCACGGTGCAATTTCGCACGGACACGTGCGCCTTGATGCCTGCCTGCAGGTCCGCCAAGAAATTCAGGAGGTCTCCCTCATGCAGCAGCAGCATGTCGAGTTTCAACCTGCTCACCACGAAATCGGCGGCGCTGGTTGCGACCAGCCCGGGATAATCGAGCGGCCTTTGAGCTTCGAAGTTGTACCTGATCTCGAAGAGCTTGCGATCGTTTTTGATCCTCGCGATCGATTCGATCCAGTCGAGCCGGCTCTGCTCGCCGACGACGCCGCGCTGGCGCATCTGCTCGTAGTACACGAGGTCATCGCGGATCTCGCGCTCTTCCTCCGCGACTCTCAAGACGCGCTCCTGGGCCGCCACGCGGGTCAGTCGCGTCGCGTCCCGCGCCGCTCTCGCCTCGTCCAGGTAGTATCCGCTGGCGAGCAGGCTGGCTGCCGCTAGCACGAGCAGCACGATCGCCACGGCGAGCGGCATGCGCAGGCGCTTGAGGTCGTCGCGGGTCACGTTCATGTGCCGCGCCGCTTGACTACTACCACCGAGAACTGCGGCACTTCCTCCCTCCTCGCCGCCCCGATATCGCCGGCGAGGCTCTTTTCCGCGTTGATGTCGAACGGCAGTTGCGTGCGCGTCACCTCGGTGCCGGGCCGCCTGCGCAGCGCGTCGGTAAATTGGTTCACCAGCGCGGTCACGGCGCGGAAGTCCGAGGCCTGCTGCACGACGAGCTTGCCCGCAATCTCGGCGGTTTGGGTCTGAAACTCGGCGCCCGCGGCCTGCGCCTGTGCCGCCGGCGGGGCGGAAGGCGTCCTTGGCGCCTCGCGGCCCGCTGCCGATTTCGCTCCGGTGCCTAACTCCCAATCGATTCTGTCGATTTCGATCTGGGGCAGGGCCGTGACCGCTTCGCTGATCTCGATAAACATCCTTCCGGGCGAAGCGCTCTGCCGCAGGAGCGTCCGGTAGTTCTTGACGACGGTCTTCAGAGTGTCGCTGGAGATCGGCGTCTTGGGGAAACGCGTCTGCAGTCGAGCGTATTCCTCGGACGCGCGGGCTTCCTGCACGCGGTCATTCTGGGCCTGCTCGTTGACCTGATGGATATCAAGAAGTCTCACCGCCGAAATGAGCAGGCAAAAGGCGAACGTCGCTACTCCTGTGGCAAGCAGAGCGACGCGCGCGCGCCACAGATGATAGAAGCGCCGCAGGCGCTCGTCGGCATACTGTTCGCCCGATGGGTACGCGGCGAGCACGTGGAGAAACAGTCCTTCGGCGAGCGTCTCGGCGGGCGCCGATTTGAGGCCCAGGCTGCTGGCCACCATGTCGAGGTCGTGAACATGGAACTGCAGCCTGGCGGAATCGACGCAGGCCGCGTCGTAGAGCGCCTTGTGCTCGCTCGGCGCAAGCACCAGCACGTCGAGCGCAGGCGCCTCCCGCGGCAGGATGCGGCTGTTGACGAGATACTGCTGGATCCGCAGCGACTCTGCGGCGCAATCCTGAGCGATCACGCGGGGGTCGGAGAAGTCCACGCGGCCGAGGCGCGAGAAGCGGATTCGGCCGTTTTCGATGTAGCTCTGCCGCAGCCCGGCCTGCTGCCGGCTCACCATCAGGTATCGCCCGCCCTTGAAACCGAGACGCTTTCCGGTCTGGGCTGCGACGAGCGCTACTGAGAATACGCCGACCACGCAGGCATCGTTCGAGCGCAAGGCCTCGAGCCAGGGATGGAACTGCTGCGTATTGGTAAACGACATGTAGAGAATCCGTTCCTCGCGCCGGCCCGCGTGGGTCTCCGACCCGAGCGAAAGCGGGAGTGCGAGCGACGCGTCGCGGTAACGCTGGGCGAGCTTGCGCGCGAGCAGCGCGCGCCGGTCCGCGCCGCGCACGTAAGGGATGTTTTCCTGGAAGAAGTCTTCCTCGACCATGTCGGCGAGCACGTAGAAAAGGCTTCCCGGGGCGCCGGCCACGTATCTGGAGAATTCGGCGACACCTTTCTCGCTCATGTCGAAAACGCCTTCCTTGTGCAGCTCGCCCTTTGCCCACAGATAGGCGGTGACTCTCTGGGAAGTGAAGTAGCAGAGACGTTTGCTCGGCACGGCCTCTATACCTTGATCTTGCTGATGACGTCGTAGATCGGCCCGAGAACGGAGAGCATGACCCAGCCGAGGATGGCGCCCAGTAGCACCGTCAGCGCCGGCTCGATGATCACTTGAATCTTACCGATCGATTCGCGCACTTCGCGGTTGTAGAAATAGGACACGTTGAGCAGCGCCTTGTCGAGCGCGCCGGTCGACTCGCCCACCCGGAGCATTCTCACGACAAGCGGCGGGAAAAGGCCCACCTCCTGAAACGCCGCGGTGACGTTCTTGCCCTCGCCGATCTGCTGTCCCGCGAGCCTCAGACCCTCCTGGATGACCATGTTGCCGGTGATTTCCTCCGAGCTGCGGATCGCATCCAGGATGGTGATCCCCGAGGAGTACATGAGAGCGAAAATGCTGGCGAAGCGCGACAGGATGATCTTGCGCAGGATCTCGCCCGCCACCGGGAGAGCGAGCTTGAAGCGATCGAGCTGGTAGCGCACCAAGGGGTTCGCCCGAGCCGCCAGCTTGACGCCGACGAACAGGATCGCAGGGGCGGCCAGGAGAGCCCACCAGTAGCCCACGAAAAACGCCGAGACCTCGATCAGGACGCGCGTCTGCAAAGGGATCTGCTGCCCCATGTTCCTGATGAAGGCGACCATCTGCGGCACGAGGTAGATCATCAGGAAGAAAGTCACCAGTATCACGATCGAACCGACGAACGCCGGGTAGAGGACGAGCTTCTTCATGTGCTCCGCCAGCTCGTCTTCCCATTTCAGGTTCTCGACGAGGCTTTTCAGCACCTCGGCGAGCTTTCCAGTGTCCTCACCTGCGCGGATCAGACTCGTAAAGACCGGGTTGAAAATTTGCGGGTACTGGGCGAGGCTCTGCGACAGCCGCAGGCCGCCCTGGATACTCTCGATGACTCCGGACATTACTTCGCGAAATCGGGCATTTTCGATGCTGTCGCGCAGGTCGATCAGCGATTCAACGAGCGGCACCCCTGCCGCGATGAGCTGCTCCATGTGGAAGCAGAAGTTGATGAGCTCCGCGCGCTTGATGTCCCCGGAGCGAAGAAGGCTCCCACCGTGACGGGTGGGCCCGCCCCGCACCAGGTCGAGCCCCATGCGCTTCAAGCGCAGCTCGAGGTCGACCAGATTGATCGCTTCGATCTGGCCGAGCATCGTCTTTCCCCGGGTATCGATGGCCTTGTAAGCAAAGAGTGCCATTTTTGGTTCCGTCGCCGGCGCCCTGCGCGGGCCCGCGCTTACATCCGGTCGGTGAGGTCGACCACGCGCATCAGCTCGTCGAGCGCGGTCGATCCGTCGAGGACGCGGCGAACGCCGTCGTCGGCCAGCGTGCGAAAGCCCCTCGTTAAGGCTGACTTCTGCAATTCCCGGCCGGTGGCACGGTGGGCGATCAACTCGTCGAGCTCACCGTCCATCTTCAGGATCTCGATGATGGCCATGCCGACGGCCCGGTACAGCGTCGGCGGACGATCGGCCGGCGCTCCTACCATGCTGCACTCGCCAGCGCTCGCCTGGTGAGCCTGCTTGCAGTGCTTGCACAATCTGCGAACCAGGCGCTGCGCGACGATGCCTATGATGTTGCCGGCGAGGACGTCCGGGACGATGCCGATGTCGAGAAGCCGGGGAATCGCGCCGGCGGCCGAATTGGTGTGGAGGGTCGAATAGACCTGGTGTCCCGTCATCGCCGCGCGGAACGCCATGGTGGCCGTGTCTTCGTCGCGAATCTCGCCGACCAGGATCACATCGGGGTCCTGGCGCATGAGCGAGCGGATGCCGTTGCCGAAATCCATCTTGGCGGCTTCGTTGATCGAGGTCTGCCGGATCAGAGTCATGGGATATTCGACCGGATCCTCCAGCGTCATGATGTTGAGGCCGTCGTTGTTGATGTGATTGAGCACCGAGTAGAGCGTCGTCGTCTTGCCGCTGCCTGTGGGGCCGGTGACCAGGATGATTCCTTCGGGTCGCGCGATCATTTTCTTGAGAAGCTGAAGCTGACCCGCTTCGAGCCCCAAGCCGTCGAGCGGAACGATCCCTTTCTGCCGGTCGAGAATTCGCAGGACGATGTTCTCGCCGTGCGTGGTCGCTTGCGATGAGACGCGGAAATCGACCGCGCGGCCCGTGAGCATCAGCGAGATACGCCCATCCTGCGGGGCGCGTGTTTCGGCGATGTTCATTTTCGACATCACTTTGATGCGCACCGCCATGGCGGGCCAGTACGTCTTGTGGAGGGATCTTATCTGACGCAGCACCCCATCGATGCGATAGCGGATGCGCAGGAAACTCTGCTCCGGCTCGAAGTGAATATCGGAGGAGCCTCGCTCGACAGAGTCCGCGAGGAGCGCCGAAATGAGGCGCACAACCGGCTGCGAATAAGCATCGCCGGACGCCTGCAAGCTCTGGTAATCGATCTCGCCAGTCTCGATCTCGTGCAGGATGCCGTCGATCGAAAAATCGTGGCCGTAGTACTGGTCGATAGCCCGGCCGATTTCGCCTTCGCCCGCGAGCCGCATCTCCAACGCGAACTCCCCGCGCAGCTGCGCACGCACCTGGTCCAGCGCCACGATGTTGTTCGTGTCGGCAATCGCGATGATGAGCTTGCGTGCCTCGCGGTCGAGCGCGACCGGGAAGATGGTGTGTCGCTTGGAGAATTCGCGCGGCACGAGCTTCAGCGCCATCGAGTCGACAACGATCTGCGTGAGGTCCACGCTCTGCAGGCCGAGCTTTTCGGACAAGGCGTCGCGCAACGTCGCCTCGGACACGAAGCCCAGATTTACGAGGAGCTTTCCGACGGGTTGATGGGTCTTGAGCTGCTCGAGCAGCGCGATCCGCAGCTGATCTTCGGTGAGGATCCCCTGCGATATCAAAATCTGCCCGATATGGCGCTTGGCCTGCGGGGAGACCGCTTGGGCGCTGAGGCGCGGGGAATTCATCGAGAGCGCTATTTGCTCAGCTCCTGCACGCGCAGCCGCGCGCGGGCGGGGTCGAAGCTCGCCGCGCGCTTGTCGGTCAGGGCGAGCGCGCGCTGGTAAAACTCGAGCGCCAGCTTTCCCTGGTGCAGCTGATCGAGACTGACGGCGAGATTGAAGGCGTAGTCGGCGTTTTCCGGATCGACCGAGTGGGCTTTGAAGTACGCCGCCTGGGCTTCGCTCCAGCGTGACTGCTGCGCATACTGGTTGCCGAGGGAGAAGTGCAGAAGCGCGGACTCGGGCAGGCTTGCGATGAGGGTCTTCAAGCGACTCTCGGAGGCCACCGGGTCTAGCTGCCCGCGCAGCGAGATGAGGCTCGCCACTGCGTGGCTGTCGCGCGGGTCGATCTCGAGCAGCCTGAGATAACGCGCTTCGGCCGAGCCGAGCTGGCCACTGCGCACGTCGATGGCCGCGAGGCCGAGCAGCGCGTCGCGGTTGGTCGGCTCGCGCGCGAGCGCCCGCTGGTAGCCGTCCCGGGCGGCGGCGAGGTCGTTCCTCTGGAACGCCTGATAGGCCTGCTCGACCAGCGGATCGACGGCGAGCGAGGGGGCGTTGATCGCGATCGGCGCGACCAATCCGGCCGGAGCAGGGGGGAGTTCGGGTTTTAACGCCGAAGGCCCCGAGGGGAGCACTCCCGAGGCCTGTGGGGACCTCGGACGCGGGCGCACCGGCTGTATCGGGGGAATCACCGGAACGACGGCGCGCGCTGGCGCGGCCTGCGGCGCTGGCGCAGGGGCTGCTGCGACGGGTGGCGGGGAGGGGGCTGCCGCTGGGGTGGACGCGGTTACGGATTGAGCGGGCGTCGCGACCGGGCGGGCCTGCATTTCCACCGGGGGGACACTGTACCTCGGCCGCATTTGCCACCAAACGTACCCCGCGTAGCCCAATCCGACTACGACGAGTGCGCCCAGAGTGAGATAAAACGGCCGACGCGGGTTGTAGTCCATCTCCTTCACCTGAAAAAGCTGTTGAGCCTGGGCGCGCTCACCCGTGCGTGCGAATTCGCTCGTCGAAGGGATCGGCTGCGCCGCGGGCTCGAACGTCTCCTGTTCCTGCAGCGAAAATTCGGACCTTGCCGCGGCCGTTTCCGCGGCCTTCGTTTCCGAGGAGGGCAAATCGTCGGTGAGGATCTCCAGCGGCTGCGAGATGTCGGGCAGTTTCTCGCGAGTGATCACCCCGGGGGCCTGCGCGGTCTGAGGCTCCGGAGAGGGC
>Ga0209159_1002129_pt1 | contig 14133 bp, 12 predicted proteins | sample GraSoiAngelo_144_FD_185901 | JGI IMG/M metagenome (GOLD analysis project Ga0209159, IMG submission 185901) | Grasslands soil microbial communities from the Angelo Coastal Reserve, California, USA - 14_1009_02_40cm (SPAdes) (version 2) | ecosystem: Environmental > Terrestrial > Soil > Grasslands ...
GCGGTGTCGAACACGCGGGCGTAGGCGCGGAGCTTCGACTCGCTCGCGTTGCGGTAGAAGGGACCGATCCATTCCTGGTAGTCCCATCCGCTGCAGCCGAAACGGAAGCGGGCCATGGCCCCATCCGGAAGACACCGGCGCTACATTACCGTTCACCCGGAGGCGCCGCCCGTTCACCGCCCTCCCCGGTGCAGGCTTAAGGGCCACCCGCGGCATGGACCGTCGATGGACGCCTTGGTCGGCGCCGGCGGTTGGGGATACTTCACCGGTGGCCTCGAAGCGTACGCCCGAGGCTTTCGGTTCGTGGAGGTGAACGCGTCGTTCTACCGCCCGGTCCCGGAAGCCTATGCCCGCCGGTGGCGCTCGCGGGTGCCGGAGGATTTCGTCTTCGCCTTGAAGGCCAGCCAGGTCATCACGCACGTCGACAAGCTCCACGCGACCGAGAGGGGCCGGACGGCCTTGGCCCACGACCTCCGCATCGCGGGGACCCTGCGTGCGCCGTTCGTCCTCCTCGAGACTCCCGCGAGCCTTAGGTTCGAGAAAGAAGAATTGTCCGGGTTGCGGGACCTCGCCGCGATGGTCCCCCGCGGCCCCCGCCTCGGCCTGGAAGTTCGAGCCTACCGTCGGGGGCCCCTCCCACACGAGCTCGAGCGGGCTATGGCCGATGGTCAGGTCCTGGACGTGGTCGATCTCTCGCAGACGAAACCCCGCGTCGCCGACTCCGACGTCTACACGCGCCTTTTCGGCCCCGGGCCTTCGAACGTGTACCAGTTCGACGACGCGGAAATGCGGGAGATCGACCGGAGCTCCGGGGACGCGGTCCGCATCGCGTTCACCTTCCACGGCGTCCGGATGTACCAAGACGCGGCCCGCTTCCTGACCTTCAAGAGGACGGGGGCCTTCCCCGCGGCCACGGACCGCCTTGGGCTCGCCTCGCTCGAGGAGGTCCTCCGACCGGACGCGCGATTTCCTGCGTCGAAGGACGACCTCGTGAAGGACCAAGGTTGGAAGGTCTTCGACCTCGACGACAAGACCCGTGCGCACGCCGCGAAGTTCCTCGAACGGCTGCCCGAGAAGGTCTATGCCGACCTATCGCAGGTGGTCTCGGATCTGAGAGCGGTCTCGATTGGCCTTGAGTCAACGCCATAGGGGCATGCCGAGAGCCGTCGGGGCACGAAAACGAGGCCTGGAGAGTCTGTAGTAGCACTTACTACAATAAGGTTATTATGGACTCGCGAAATGTCCCGGGAAAGCAAGAGGAAGATCAATGTCTCTCTGTGGGACCGACTATGCCATCGGCGCCGTTCGAAACATGTACCGCGAGTCGCGGCAAGACAGCGCCATGGTCGCCATGCCATCGAAGCTGCAAAAGGGGCTTCCTCGCCGGACCGGATCTCTCTGCCCGGAATGCCTGAAGGTCATCCCCGCCACCCTCTACATCGGCGACGGCGCCCTCAAGATGAAGAAGACGTGCAAGGAGCACGGCGAATTCGACGAGGTGTGCTGGTCCGACGCGGAAATGTACCTCCGCGCGGAGAACTGGGCCTTCGACGGCGTCGGCCTCGAGAACCCCCAGATCGTCGATGCGAAGGTCTGCCCCTACGAATGCGGCCTCTGCAACCTCCACTACTCGGCGACGAGTCTATGCAACATCGACCTGACGAATCGTTGCAACCTGAAGTGCCCCATCTGCTTCGCGAACGCGAACGCGGCCGGGTACGTCTTCGAGCCGACGTTTGAGCAGATCATCTACGAGTTCGCGGTGCTGCGCGCGCAGCGGCCGATCCCGGTCGCCGCGATCCAGTTCGCCGGCGGCGAGCCGACGATCTACCCGCAGTTCCCGGAGATCGTGAAGGCCGCCAAGGAAATGGGCTTCCCCCAGGTCCAGGTGGCCACGAACGGCATCCGGCTCGCGACCGAGGACGGTTTCTTCGACAAGGTCGCCGAAGCCGGACTCAACACGATCTACCTGCAGTTCGACGGTCTGCGCGAGGAGAACTACATCAAAGCGCGCGGCCGGCCCCTGTTGGACGTGAAGCTGAAGGTCATCGAGCGCGTGCGCGAGCGGAAAGGCAAGAACCTCCCGACGCCCGCGATCTGCTTCGTCCCGACGATGGTCAACTCCTTCAACGACGACCAGGCGGGCGAGATCCTCAACTACGCGATCAAGAACCGCGACGTCGTCAAGGGAGTCAACTTCCAGCCGGTCAGCTTGACGGGGCGGATCCCCGAGGAAGACCGAAGGAAGCTGCGGTACACCCTGAGCGACCTCGCGTACGACCTCGAGGAGCAGACGGGGTACCTCACGCGGGACGACTGGTACCCGGTGCCCTTCGTCGCGCCGATCTCCGAGCTCGTGAGCGTCCTCACGGACACCGCGAAGCCGTCGTTCACGTCGCACCCGGCCTGCGGCCTTGCGTCCTACCTGTTCCTCGAGAACGGGAAGGACCCGGTGCCGATCACGCGCTTCGTCGACGTGGAGGGCCTCATGGAGGACCTCTGGCTCCTGGCGCAGGACACGAAGGAGAAGAAGATCAAGTTCACGTCGAAGCTCAAGGCGCTCCAGCTCCTGAAGCGGCACTTCAAGCCCGAGGAGGCGCCGGAGGGCATGGGCCTCGCCAAGATGCTGAAGATCCTGAACCGGATGTTCACGAAGGGCGACAAGGCCGGTGCCGCGGAGTTCTCCTGGTCGACGATGTACGTCGGCGGCATGCACTTCCAGGACAACTACAACTACGACATCGAGCGTGTGAAGCGCTGCGTGATCCACTACGCCACCCCCGACGGGAAGGTCATCCCGTTCTGTGCGTACAACACGGGCCCGAACTTCCGCGAAGAGATCGAGAAGAAGTTCGCGGTGCCGATCGAGGAGTGGCGGGGCCGGCATGCCTGAGCAAGTCGTCTCGATTCGTCCGTCGGTCCGCGACAACGGCATCATGGCGATCGACGACATGCTGTGCATGCACTGCGGCGCCTGCGTCGGCACGTGCCCCACGAACGCGATCTTCCTGAACGAGGTCTACCTGACCTTCAACGAAGACTGCACCCAGTGCGGCATGTGCGTGAAGGTCTGCCCGGTCGGGGCGATCGACTATCCCCGCGGACACAAGCTCCACACGATGAAGTAGCCGCCGCCGGACCGGCGGGCCCCTCGCGTGAGTTAATCTGATATATCGCTTGCTGATGGAGAGTCCGGCAACCCGATGTCCTCGTACCAATACGATGTGGTGGTGGTCGGGGCGGGCCCCTCGGGCTCGATGACGGCGCGTTACGCCGCGGCCGGCGGCTGCAAGACCCTCCTGATCGAGAAACGCCAGGAAATCGGCTCTCCCGTGCGCTGTGGCGAAGGACTCGCCCGCCATTTCGTCGAAGACACGAAGATGCCGTTCGACCAGAAGTGGGTCGGCCGCGAGGTCAAGGGTGCCAAGATCTTCTCCCCGAACGGCACGGAGCTGACGATCGAGGAAGCCCACGCCGGGAACGAGGTCGGCATCGTCCTGGAACGGGATGCGTTCGACAAGGCCGTGGCCAAGGAGGCAGCCAAGGCCGGCGCGGAAATCTGGCTCAAGACGACGGCGACGGCCATCCTGAAAGACGACGGCTGGGTCCGCGGGGTCCACGCGAAGCGCCTCGAGGAGGAGATGAACATCGAGGCGAAATGCGTCGTCGCCGCCGACGGCTACGAGAGCCAGGTCGGCCGTTGGGCCGGATTCAAGACCCTCCTGAAGGCCGGAGACATCACGGGAACGCTCCAATACCGCCTCACGAACATCGGACCCGGCCACGACTTCCCGGACTACTGCGAATTCTGGCTCGGGACGATCGCGCCGGCCGGATACATCTGGGTGTTCCCGAAGGACGACATGACCGCGAACGTCGGGATCGGCATCTCGCTCGACCGCCTCAAGAACCGGGTCGACATCAAGGGGTACCTCGACCGTTGGATCGCCCAAGACCCACGGATGAGCCGCGCGCAGCCGCTCGACATGGTGACCGGCGGCGTCTCGACGGCCCCGCCGATCAAGAAGTCCGTCGGGAACGGCATCGCGCTGGTCGGGGACTCCGCTCGGATGATCGATCCGATCACCGGCGGAGGGATCGGCAACGGGATGCTGGCCGGCATGATCCTCGGGAAGGTCCTCGCGAAGTGCAACGAGGCGGGCGACTTCGGGGAGGCCGCGTTGATGGAATATGAGAAAGGCTGGCGTTCAAAGCTGGAGGAGAACCTCTACCGGAACTGGCTCGCCAAGAACAAGCTCGTGACCTTGTCCGACCGCGAGTTCGACGACATCATCCAGGTCCTCGCGGAGGTCGGTGTGCACAAGCTGAGCGTGCGGGCGATCCTCAAGGTCCTCAAGGAGACGAAGCCGGAACTCGTGGCGAAGTTCGCGGAATTTATCTAGCGCCTGACGATCGGCCAGTCGCCTCGCGGAACGCCGCGAGAAAGTCGTAAATACGGATGGCGGCTCGGATTGCTCCCGAGGTCATGCGGGACGTCGGGCATCTCCCGGTCGTGGAGGATGAAGGGCGGCTCGTCGGACACCTATCCCGTGGAGACCTCCTGCGCGCCTGGCGAGCACGGATCGAGGAGGAGCGTGAGAAGGAGATCGTCTTCCGCCTCCGTCGACGGGCGTCCCCCGAATCGGTGGGCGATCCGCCACCTTCGCGGTAAGTCACCTTGATTTCCAAGACAGCCCGCGAGCAGCAACGACGAAGAAGACAACCGCGAATCCCAACGTGACGAGCAGGTCGATGAAGGCGGTCGCGTCGGTCCCGAAGGTCATCGTCGCCCGGAGCCCCTCGTTGATGTAGGTGAGCGGGAGGAGTCGGGCCCCCGCCTGGAGGAAGGACGGCATCGCGTCGACCGGGAAGAAGGACCCGGCCAGGAACATCATGGGAAATCCGATCGCGTTGGCGATCGCCGCGCCCGTTTCCGGGTCGCGGACAAAGATCCCGAGGACCATACCCAAGGACGTGAACTCAATCGTGCCGGCGATGATGATCAGGATGGCCATCGGGGTGACGACCGCCTTGAGCCCGAAGACCAGGATTCCGGTGAGGACCATGAGGGCCACGGACACGAAGAGGAGCACGATGTGGAAGACAACCTTGGCAGCGAGCCATTGCGCCTTGCTGAGTTTCGTGGTCGCGAGGAGTTTGAAGTACCGCCGGGAGCGATACTCGGCACAGATCGCGGTCATCCCGAACAATGGGGTCGAGAGGATCGTGAAGCCGATGATGCCCGGCAGGAAGAGGTCGATGTACGTCAGATGCCGCAGCCCCGGGACGGAGGTCGGAAGGATGTTGACGACCGGAGCAGCCTTGGCCACCTGGAGATTGAACGCGGTCGCGACCGCGTCGACCGCGGACACCGCGATGCCGTAGGACGACTGCGTTTGATCTCCGGCCAGGGTGAGGTTCACCGTGGCCCGCGTCCCGTTCTCAGCCTTGGCAAGGGCGTCTTGAAATCCAAGCGGAATCTGAAGGGCGACGTTGATCGAATGGTCGCGGATGTATTGGGAGAAGTCGGCCGACGGGGGGATGGCCCGAATCGTGAGGACGTTCGTCTTGTTCAGCGCATCCGTGAAGGCGTGGGAGGCCGGTTGATTGTCTTGGTCCTGGACGTACAGGGTCACTTGCGAAGAACCCGACGAGCCAAAGATCGCACCGAACAGGAGGATCAGCAAAATCGGGAAGACGAGCGCAAAGAAGGTCCCGACTCGCGAGCGGATGTATTGGGTGCCGAACGCCTTCATGTCTGCCAGTACTCGATTCATGCCGCGAGCACCCCCTCCTGCATGCGGGCGCCGACCAGGTTCAGGAAGACGTCCTCGAGGCTCGCGCGCCTCGTGTAAATCTCGTTCAGCGGTATGTCAATCGAGGCCAGTTTCTCGAGCATGCGGCGCATGTCGCTCGCCAGCGGGACCTGGACGACGACATCGGCGCCCTGGAGTTCCGCCACGACCCCCCGGGCCCGCACCGCCGAGAGCCCGTCTTCGCCCGCCCCCGCGAGGACGATTGAATGGCCTTGGCCGTGCTTAGCAATCAGGTCCGCCGGGGACCCCCGAGCGACGATTTTGCCATGGTTCATGATCGCGACATCGTCTGCGAGCTGCTCCGCCTCATCCAGATAATGCGTCGTCAGGAGGATCGTCGTCCCTTCGCTCTTGAGCTGTCGGATGAGCCCCCACAGCTCCCGCCGGGCACCCGGATCGAGGCCCGTCGTCGGCTCGTCGAGGAAGACGAGCTTCGGTTTTCCGACGAGGGACATCGCGATGCCGAGGCGACGTCTCTCGCCGCCGGAGAGATTCATCGCGAGCGTGTCCGCGCGATCGGCCAATCCGACGGTCCGGATCAGGCCCGCGACCTCCTCCTTGGTCAAGGTGCGGTCGAAGAGATGGGCCCAGTAGGCGACCGCCTCCCTCGGCTTCAGCCGGTCGAAGGGTTCGAAATCCTGCGGCAGGACCCCCACGCGGTTCCGGATCTTGCCGTACCCTTTCCGGACGTCCACGCCGAGCACGCGAGCCTCCCCGGAGGTTGGGTCGCGCAGCCCCTCGAGGATCTCGACCGTGGTCGTCTTGCCGGCGCCGTTCGGTCCGAGGAGGGAGAACATCTGGCCCTTCTCGACCTCGAAGGAGATCCCATCGACCGCCTTGATGTCCGCGTAGTGCTTCGTGAGGCCGCGAACGTCGATGACCGGCTCGGCCGTGGGATCTCCGCCTCCATCGCGGCGACCACGGTGGCCCCATGAAAAGCTTTGGTTGTAAGGCCGCCGCGCGCGCAGACCTTTCAGGCCTGATAACCTCGACACCGGCCTTAAATAAACCGCGGACCGCTGGTCAGAGTCCGTGAGATCCGCGAACTGGAGGAAGGCGAGAGCCCTCTTCTGGCTTACCCTCACGATCGTCGTGATCGTGACGCTGCTGCTCCTCGGGGGCGCCTTCCAGATTGCAGGCTTCCCCGCGGGGGACGCGAGCTACCTCCACCAATTCAGTCCGTGGATCATCGTCATCCCGATCCTGATCGCCACGAAGGCGCTCCTCGAGATGCTCCGGCCCGTCTTCCGGGCGGCCCTCCGCTCCCACGTGAAGTACGAGGCGGACATCTTCGCGCATTTCCAGATCGTCTCCTACGTCGTCTGGGCGACCGCCCTCGCCCTCGTCCTCTTCGTCACCCTCGGCAGCGGCGCATCGCAGTTCGGGGCCATCGGGACCGGGGTCTTCCTCGGCGCTTTCGTCTTCGTCATGCAGGAGCCGCTCCTGAACATCGTCGGCTGGATGGTCGTCACGGTCATGGGGCTGTACAAGCTCGGCGACCGCGTCGAGCTGAACAACACCCGCGGGTACATCGTCGAGATCACCCCGATGAACACGACGCTCCGCGAGTTCGGGGGCGTCCTCTACGGGGACAGTTTCACGGGCCGGTACGTCACGGTCCCCAACAGCTTCGTGATCAAGTCGAACGTCTTCAACTACACGAAGGACACGCCGTTCGTCTGGGATCAGATCGTCATCAACGTGACCTACGAGAGCGACATGAAGCTCGCGGAACGGCTGATCCTGGAAGTCGCGGAGGAGACCGTCGGCCCGATGATGCGGGAGAACCGCGCGCATCTCCGATCGAAGTACGAGTTCGCGGACCTCGCGGACTACATGGCCGAGGAGCCCAAGGTCGGATGGGCCTTCGGGGCGTCGTCGATCGACCTCACCCTCCTGTACTTCTGCCCCGTCTTCGCGAAGGGCAGCTACCGGACGCGCCTCGTGAAACGGATCTACGAGAAGGTCATGGCGGAACCGCGCGTGCAATTCGCCTATCCGCATGTGCAGTTCGTGCCGCAGGAGCCCGTCGAGAGAGAGAAAGACGCGGCTCTGACCAAGGAGAAGTTGCCCGTCCTCCGGTGAGGCTCCTCGCGTCCACCGCATCCTTTATTAGACGACCTCCTTCTCGGCGATTCCGTGGCCGACCTTTTCCGCGCCTTCACCTCCATCGGCCCCGCCGACCACGGGAAGGATGTGTCTCTCGCGGGCTGGGCGGAAGACGTCCGGAACCTCGGCGGCATCGCCTTCCTGATCGTGCGCCAGCGGGCCGGGACCTTCCAGGTGACGGTCAAGAAGTCGGACGCGGACCTGTTCGCGCGGGCCTCCAAGATTGTCCGGGAAAGCGTCATCGCGGCCCGCGGGACCGTCCAGCCGAACCGGCAGGTCCGCAACGGATGGGAGCTGGTCGCGAAGGCGGTCGACGTGCTCAGCCCCGCCGCCGCACCGCTGCCCCTCCCGGTCGCGGACAAGGTCGGCGCGGACATGGACACCCGGTTCGACAACCGCCCCCTCGATCTCCGGAAGCCGGAGCGGCGCGCGATCTTTTCGATCCGCGCGATCGTTGCGTCGGCGTTCCGGGAATACCTCGAGCGGCAGGGCTTCGTCGAGGTGCAGACGCCGAAACTCGCGGGGGCCGGCGCCGAGGGAGGCGCCACGCTCTTCCAGACGGACTACTTCGGCCGGAAGGCGTACCTCAGTCAGAGCCCGCAACTCTACAAGCAGATGCTCATGTCGACGGGCCTCGACCGGGTCTTCGAGATCGCTCCGGCGTTCCGCGCCGAGCCTTCCGACACGGTCCGCCACGTGACCGAGTTCACCTCGTTCGACGGCGAGGTCGCGTGGATCGAGCGGCAAGAGGATGTCTTCGCTTTCCTCGAGGGGGCGGTCGACCATGCAATCGAGCGTGTGCGGGCCGCGGGGAAGTCCGACTTGGAACTCCTCGGGGCTTCACCGGTCCGCCCGAAACTCCCCTTCAAACGCGTCCGGTACGAGGAGGCACTCGAGATCCTGCGGGGCCAGGGCAAACGACTCCGGGACGGAGACGACCTCGACACGGAGTCGGAGAAGCTCCTCGGGCAGAGCCTCGCGAAGGAAGGCCATGAGATCTACTTCCTCACCGGCTATCCGACCTCGATCAAGCCGTTCTACGTGATGGCCGATCCCGAAGATCCGGACTCCAGTCGCTCCTTCGACCTCGAATACAAGGGCGACGAGATGGCGTCCGGGGGGCAACGGGAGCACCGATATGACGTCCTGGTCGGGCGGATGAAGGAGCAGGGCCTGACCGTCGAGAACTTCGATTTCTATCTCAAGGCCTTCCGGTACGGCATGCCGCCCCATGGGGGTTGGGGCTTCGGCGTGGACCGGTTCGTCCAGAAGCTCCTCGACCTGCCCAACATCCGGGAGGCGATCCTGTTCCCGCGGGACCGTACCCGGCTCGTGCCGTGACGGGCCGCGGAAGCAAGTCTTTTGTAGCCGCCTCGCCGATTCACTGTTGCACGTTTTGAGGGGGCAGGGCATGAAGGAGTTCAAGGTTTTCGTGGCCGATAAAACGGGAGAGCTGGCGCGCGTGACGGAGGCCCTTGCGGGCGCTGCCGTGAACATCCGAGCGATCGCGAGCGAATCGAAACACGACAACTCGTTCCTCCGGGTCGTGACGTCGGATGTGCAGACGACGGAGAAGGCGCTCGCCCTCGCGGGCCTGAAGTTCGAGTTGAACGACATCTTGGACCTGGAGCTGATGGACCGCCCCGGTGAGCTCGCGAAGGTCGCCCGGCGCCTCGCCCGCGCGGGGATCAACGTGCACTCGATCTACATCCTCGCGTCGAAGAACGGCCGGACGGAGATCGCGCTCGTCGTCGACAACCCGGAGCGCGCGAAGATCGCGCTGAAATAGGCGCTCACTTTCAGCCACCTCCCGTGGGGCTTTATATCGGTAGGGGTCCATAGAAACAATCCGGTCCTCGGACAAATGTTAATAGCGCATGGGTCGTTGTCGGCCGGACGTCAGACACCTCCCGCGAGGGGAGGTGAGGATGGGTAGATGGCGACCGGGCAGTCGAAGGAGCGGACTCGCGTTCGCGGGTCGCAGGACCGAAAGCTGCCTGCGGTTTCCGGGGGCGTTCGGACCGACGGCACGATCATGTTCCAAGTGCACGGCCTGCCCGCGCCACAGGGATCCACGCGGGCGTTTGTCGTCAAGGGCAAACCGATCATCACTTCCACGGCGAAGGGGCTGTCCGCCTGGCGGAGGCTCGTCGCCGACGTCGCCCAGGACTTTGCGCCGGAGCAGCCCTGGCAAGGCCCGGTCGGAATCGACCTGCACTTCGGCCTTCCGAAACCGAAATCGGCTCCGAAGACCCGACGAGTTTGGCCTGACAAACGTCCCGATTTAGACAAGCTTACCCGGGCCGTTTTGGACGCGCTCACCTACGTCGTTTTCGCAGACGACAGTCAAGTCGTCGAAATTCGCGCGACGAAGGACTACGGGGCCCCGGGGGTCGCGGTCGAAGTCCATCGGATCATGGACCCCGCGATCTCGAGCGGGTGAATCGTTCAAAGCGTTTCAGCCCTCATAGAGGTCGTCACACCGTTGGTCCGCTGAGCCTGTTCTCGTCACGAACGCAAGACGTGAATGACGCGGCTCCTCAATAGCCGTTTTCGTCCGGTTTTCCGATCGCCGCACTGGATGTCTGGGCGGCCCTCGATTTCAGCCGCCAGATTCTCGTGGGAAGTTTCTTAGCATGATAATAATCTCACATCGACAATGGAAGTCCCTCCGGGCCGCGTGGAGCAGATCTCCGACGGAGGACCGGAGGCCATCCGCGAGCTCCTCGCGGAACTGCGGGCGATGAAGTTCAACGGCCTCCTCAAGACCTCCGTCGTGCGCGGGGAGACCCCCGCGGAGGGCGTGCTCGTCTTGCGCGGCGGAGACGGCGTCCTCGCGGAGCACCGATCGGAAGTCGAGGTGACCGGGGCGGATGCCGTCCTCGAAATCCTCAAGGATGCGGCGAGTGAGAAATCGAGACTCGAAGTCCGCACCTACGACTACGGCCACTCCCGGATCAGCATCGACCAGCTGCAACGCAGCTATCCCGAGGCGTCCGTTCCCGGACTCGGAGACGCCGACGAGGTCCTCTCCCAAGCGATCGCCCGGGAGGCCGCGGAACGAGAAGCGTACCTTCGGGACCTCCGAAACCGCGAGAACGCAGAGCGGGGGCTCATCGACGACGAGGAATCCCTCCGGCAACGCATCCGGGAACTCGAGCGGGAGGCTCGGCAGAGCGGGGCTCGCGAGAAGGAACTGGAGTCGTTGCGCGCGGAACTGGAGGCGGTCAAACAGGCCAGCGGCCTCCTGATGCGCCGCCTAGAAGAACGCCGCGGGGTCGCGGATGTCGAGCTCCAATCCCAACGGAAAATCCTCACGATGGAGATGGAGAAGACGCGCGCAGAGTTGGAGACCCAGCGGCGGAGCCTCGCCGAACGGATCGGGAAGATGGCGGCCCGGGAACGGGAGGTGGCGGAGCAGGCCGCGTCGACCGACGATCGGGAGGCCGCCCTCGCGGGGAGACAGGAGTCCCTCGAGCGGGAACGCGAACAGATGCGCGAGCTGTATGCCACGCTTCAGCAGGAAGCGCAGAAGATCTCGGAAGCGCGCGCGGCCTTCGACACACGACTTGAGGAAACGGAAGCCCGCGAGCGAGAACTCATCCGGCGGGAGCAGGCCCTCGTGGGCCTCGAGGAGCGCGTACGGCGACAAGAGCCCGTGCTGACGGAAAGGCAGAAGGCGGTTGCCGATCGAGAACGGAATGCGACCGGACGGCTCAAGGATCTCGATCGTCGGGAGGCGAAGTTGGCCTCGGAGACCGCGGCCTTGGCCAAGCGACAAGAGGCCGTCGTGGCGGAGGCCGCGACCCTGGCGGAACGGAGGGACGAACTGGTCCGGGCCACCCAGCGCATGGAGAAGATCGCAAAGGACCTCGCAGGGAAGGACCGCAAGTTCGCCGCCGAGCAACAGGAGGTCCGCAGGAAATCCGAGCAACTCGAGCGGCGGGAGCGCGAGCTCACGGCCAAGGCGAGGGAGTTTGAGAGGCAGCGAGGCGAGGCCACCCGGACCGTGGAAGAGATTCAAGAATCCCGAGGCGGCCTGAAGGAACAGGCGACGAAACTCCTCCGCTCCGAAAAGGCGCTTCAGGATCGAATCCGGACGGCCGAGGCGCTCGGACGGGACCTCTCCAAGAGGGAATCCGACCTGAATCGCCGCGAGCAGGACCTCGAGAAGCGCGAGAAGGCGACGGAGGCCAGAGAGTTCCGATTGAGCCATCGCTCGGATGCGGAGGCCGCGTCCGTGGAGGACCTGAAGTCCCGCGAGGCGGCCCTCCTGCGGGAACATCAAGCGAAGCAGGCCGAGCTCGAACGCCGCGCCCGCGAGGTGGAGGGAAAGGAGCGGGCGTTCGCCAAGGAAACGGCGTCGCTGCAGGAACTGAAGGGAAAGCTGGAGCAGCAGGAGATGGATCTCCTCGTCAAGATTCGAGAGTTTGGGCCGCGGGAGGAGGCCGTCGCGAAGGCCCAGGCCACCTTGGCCCGCGAGACGGCGAAACTCCAGAAGCGAGCCGCGGCGATCGGAGAGCGCGAGGCCAGCCTCGCACGGGACCACGAGCGAAGGATCACCGCAGTCGAGCGCGAGGAGCAGGAACTCGAGGCGGCCCAGGCGGCTGCCCGTGAGCAAGAGCAACTGCTCGAGAACCGCAACAGGGAACTGCTCCATCGGGAGGCTGCCCTCGGAACCCGGTCCGACCGGATGGACGCGGAACGAAAGCGGCGTGAGGAGTCCTTGGCCGTCCTGCGGAAATCGATTCAGGACCGCGCCGCGAAACTCGAAGCGATGAAGCGGCAGGTCGCCTCCGATCGGGCGGCGGTGAAGGAGACCCTCGAGGGCCACGCCCTCCGTGAGGCGAAACTCAAGGAGGCGGAGGCACAGGCCCGGAAGGAAGATGCAGATCTCGAACGCCGGAAGAAGCAGCTCGAGCGCATCAAAGAAGGTCTCAAGAAGATTCGGTGAGGGTTGGCAGATGACCGGGATCGTGACGCTGACGACGGATTTCGGGCCTGGAGCTTATGTCGGAGCGATGAAAGGAGCCATCCTCTCCATCGACTCGGAGCTGACGATCGTCGACCTGGACCACAACGTCCGCCCGCACGACGTTCGGCATGGGGCGTTCGTCCTCTACTCCGCGGTGCCATACTTCCCCTTCGCCGTCCACGTTGGCGTCGTCGACCCTGGAGTCGGGACGAAGCGCCGGGCCATCGTGGCCGTTTGCGAGGGCGCCCTCCTGGTCGGACCGGACAACGGATTGGTAATTCCCGCGGCCCGACGACTTGGACTGAAGGAGGTCCGTGAGATCACGAACCGCAAACTGGGACGACCCGAACTCTCGGACACGTTCCACGGTCGAGATCTGTTCGCCCCCGCGGCCGCGCACCTCCTGTCCGGCACGAAGGTCAAGGATGTCGGGCCGGTCGTCAAGGACTTCGTTGACTTGGACTTCGGCGTGCCGAAGAAGCGGAAGGGCGGCTTCGAAGGTGTCGTCATCACTTACGACCGTTTCGGCAACATCGTGACGAACATCCCGCAGTCCGTCGTGGAGAAGGCGTGGTCCTTCGGGGACCGCCTCGCCGTGGCGATTGGTGGCTATGAAATGACTGTCCCCTTCGTGCGGACGTACGGCATTGTCGCACCGGGGGACTTCCTCGCGACGATGGCCTCCAGCGGATTCCTGGAGATCTCGCGGCGCGAATCGAACGCGGCCTCGCAACTGGAGGCCACGGTAGGCATGCCGGTCGTCGTGACGAAGGCGTAGACGCTCTGCGATCACATACGGCGTTTCGATCGCCCGGAAGACGACTCTTTTATTTATCCATTGAAACGTTCAGGAGCCAGGGATGCTTTGAGGCGCCTCGCCGTCGCCGCGTACGCAGCCCGGTCCGTCCTCCGTCGGCGATTGGCCACGGCGTCCGCACTGATCGGCTTGGCTCTCGGCATCGCGATAGCCTCGGCGCCATGGGTGGCGACGGATTCCACCCTACGGGGGCTGGCGGATTATTACGTGGGAGGAGTCTCCATCGACCTCACGGCCTCGGGTTCCGAGAGGAACGTGGTCAACGCCTCTGTCGCGGCGGGCCGAGTACCGGACGTCGCCCGGGCGGAACCTCTTGTCGGTTTCGGACTAACCGTGAATGTTTCCGGGGATCTCCGTCCGGTCTACGCTTATTGGATCCTTCCGACCTTCAACACCGTCCTCTCCCGAATTGGCCT
>Ga0209159_1002135_pt1 | contig 14115 bp, 12 predicted proteins | sample GraSoiAngelo_144_FD_185901 | JGI IMG/M metagenome (GOLD analysis project Ga0209159, IMG submission 185901) | Grasslands soil microbial communities from the Angelo Coastal Reserve, California, USA - 14_1009_02_40cm (SPAdes) (version 2) | ecosystem: Environmental > Terrestrial > Soil > Grasslands ...
GCCTCACCGCCGAGGAGAAACGCTGATGGCGACTGCCCATCCAGCGCTTCGCGCCACCTCCCCGCAAGCGGGGAGGAAAATCCGGCCCAGCTTTTTCGGGGCGGTGCGCGGCGAGGCGCTCAAGCTCAGCCGGCAGCTGAGCTTCTGGCTGACACTGGTGGGTGGGGCTGTTCTGCTCGCCGTCATCGTGCTCGCCATCTCGGGCGCAACCAACCTCAAGGAGTCGCTGCTCGCAAACTCGACGGCGTGGGCCTACAGCATGCTCGACGTCTTCGGCACGGTGTTCCAGATCGGGTCGGCGATCGTGCTCCTCATATTCGGAGCGAGGCTGATCGGGATGGAGTACTCGAGCGGCACGATCCGCATCGCCTACGCGCGCGGCGCCGGCAGGTTGCGGCTGCTACTGGCGAAGCTGTTCACGCTGGCCGCGGTCGGAGTCGCGCTGCTCGCGGGATACCTCATCGTGACCGGGATCATCCTGGCGCTGATGATCGCCTCGCTGAGCGGCGGCTTCGACCCGGTGCGCCAGATCACGAACGCGTTCTGGGACGACCTTGCGCGGTGGGCGCTGGTGCAGGGCATAAGCATGGGGATGGCGATCCTTCTCGCGGCGGCCGCGGCCGGCCTCGGACGGTCGCTTGCGTTTGCCATCGCCGCTTCACTGGCCTTCTATCCGGCGGACAACTTCCTGAACATCCTCGAGATCCTGGCCATCCGCGCCACCGGCCACGACCAGCCCTGGATCGGGATCAGCCAGTACCAGCTCGGACCCAACTTGAACGTCGTCCTGAACCTCATCGAGCCGAGTCACCACTCGCGGCCGGCGTTCGCCGCGCCCCTGGCGGCGGTCGACGCCACGCATGCGCTGCTGGTCATCGGTGCGTTCGCGCTGGTATTTGCCGCGGTGGCCGTCCTGCGGACCGTGCGCCCTGACGTCCTCGAGTGAGTCGTTAACAGAGCAGGCCGTTTCGCCTGGCCTGTATCCTTGTCGAGTTGTGCGGATAGTCGTCAAGGACCCCGAGGAGTTCGAGCAAGCGCTGCGCGAGTTCCGGCGCAAGGTCCAGGAACAGGGTCTCGTACGCGAGATGCGACGCCGTTCGCACTACGTCCCGCCGGCCGAGGCTCGCAAGATCAAGAGCCTTCGGGCGCGGCGTCGCCGCACGCGCTGAGAGTCTTCCCCGCTTGCGGGGAAGTACCCGCCGAAGGCGGGGGATGGGGCCCACCGCTCCCTCGGTATAATCTCCGGGTTCGGTGACAATGGCGGAGGGGAGACACCCGTTCCCTTTCCGAACACGGAAGTTAAGCCCTCCAGCGCCGATGGTACTGCCGGGGTAACCCGGCGGGAGAGTAGGTCGTCGCCGAGCATTTTCTTTTGAGTCCCGTCAGGCTTCGGGCCGGCGGGACTCGAACTTTTTCTGGAGCCTAGACCACCGCGGGCTCCGGCTCGGCCACGCTCTCGGCGCGCAGCCTGGGCAGCAGCACATAGCAGCGGATTGCAAGCAGCACGAGCAGCCCGACGAGGGCTGCCAGCACATCGAGCACGACCTGGCCGACCCGCGCGTGGAAAAGGACGATCAGCAGCGCTTCCACGACCACTCCGAGCGCAAGGATGGGCACGAAGACGCGGTCGTGGACCGCCATGAAGAACTGGATCAGCAGGTTGTCCAGCGCGAGCGCGAGCCCGATCACGCCGACCGGGAACACGAGCGGGGTGGCGTCGCTGAAGCTTGGTCCGAACAGTATGCCCACGACCAGTCCGGGCACGACGGCGAAGACCAGGAGCGCGCCCGCTCCCAGAGCGGAGAGGATGCCGGCGGACGAGAGAAGGATGCGTCCGGGATGCTGCTCCTTGGCCACCGCCTCGACGACTCGCGGAAACAGCACCTGGCTGACGCTCAGCGTGAGGAAGTAGAGGATCGTTCCGATCTTGTTCAGGCCGCCGTAGATCCCGGCGTCGTGGTCGCTCAGGTAATGCTTGGCGAGGATCACGTCCTGGTTGTAGAGGACGAGCACGCCGATGATGCCGGCTGTCGCGGTGAGAGAGAAACCCGCCATGACCCGCAGGCGCACGCGTTGGCCGACGCCGCGGAAGTGGTCGCGCAGCGAGAAAAGGCCCAGACAGAAAACGATTCCCAGGCCGACGAAGACCGCCGCCATCGCGCCCGAAACCGCGTAGCCCGCGCCCAGCAGCACGAAGACGACCAGCGTCCGAATCACCAGCTCCAGCGAGAGGTTGAGCGAGAGCGCGGTGAAGCGCTGCAGGCCCTGCAGGATTCCGCGCGGGATGGCCACCTGCCAGATGAGCGCGATCGAGAACCCGAGGATGAGGATCGGGATGGTCGAGCCGACGTGCGCGTAGACCGCGACGGGGTGCGCAAAGAGCGCGGTGAGGAGGAAGAAGAGGCAGGGGATCGCGATCAGGCGCACGGTGCGTGCGAACAGCGACCGCACGCCGGGGTCGCCGCGTGCCGAGAGCATCGCCGTGTAGCGCGCAAGGACCACGATCAGGATCAGCGCCGGCCCGGTGCCGACGGCGTAGACCGCGATGAGGAAGGCAACCTGGCCGTAGGTCTCGGGCCCGAGCACGCGGCCGGCGATCGCGTGGTAGACGAATCCGCCGATGCCCGCGACCAGGCCGCCGAAGAAGAGGACGAGGTTCTGCCGCACGAGCCTGTTTTGCAGCAGCTGGGCCAGCCGCTGGCCCGGTCCCAGTCGCTGCACGTCCCGAGGATTGTAGTGGCGCGTCCGGGATAATTCCTAGCCGTGCCTGAACCCGGAAAGCCAGTCGTCTCCGCGCTCGTCGTCAGTCGCAATGCGAAGGACGAGCTCCTTCGCTGCCTGAAGACGTTTTTCGCGAGCGCCGACGTTCCTGTCGAAGCGGTGGTCGTCGACAACGACTCCTCGGACGGATCGCCGGCCGCGGTCGCGGATGAGTTCCCGCAGGCGACGGTCCTGGTGCAGTCGAAGAACCTCGGCTACGGGCGCGCCGCGAACATCGGGCTCGAGCGGTGCCGGGGCAGGTTCGTGCTCCTCCTCAGCCCGGAGGTGACCGTCGACCCGCAGTGCGTCGGGCGGCTCGCCGACCTCCTCCTCACGCGACCCGATGCGGGTGCGGTTGGCCCGAGGCTTTTGATGCCGGACGGCAGCCTCGACCCCGACGCGCGGCGCGCGTTCCCCGTCCCGAGCACGCTCTTCTACCAGACGGTCGGCCTGAGCAGGCTGTTCCCCAGGAGCACGCGATTCGGCCGCCACAACATGGGCCACGTCCCCGAGGACGACGTCCACGAGATGGACGCCGGAACGGCGGCGTGCCTGATGCTGCGGCATTCTGCGCTGGACCGCGTCGGCTTCTTCGACCCGCGCTACTTCATGTTCGGCGAGGACCTGGACCTGTGCTACCGCTTGAAGCTCGGCGGCTGGAAGATCTTCTATCTGCCATCGGCGACCGCGACGCACAACGCGAGACCGGTCTCAGCAGAGCGCGCGCGGCAAGTCTCGTACGAGCGCCACCGCGCGATGTGGACGTATCACTTCAAGCACCACTCGGAAGACGTATCGGCCTTCAGCAACGGCCTCGTCTGGGCTCAGATCTGGGGACGCTACGCCGTGGGTCGAGTCAGAGATACGTTCCGCCGCGGTCGGCGACAGGTGAGCTGATGTACCACCAGATCGCGCGCAACAAGCGCAACAGCATCATCGTCATCGCCGGCTTCCTGGTCGTGTGGCTTGCGGCCGGCCTGGTGATCGGCGCGCTGGCCTCCGGCGAGGGAGGCGCCATCGCGGGCGCGATCGTGCTCGGCATCCTGGGCGTGGCCGCGGCGCTCTACGCCTACTACTTCGGAGCGGCCACCGTGCTCAGCGCGATGGGCGCGCGCGAGGCCGATCCGCGCCAGTACCAGCAGCTGCACAACATCGTCCAGGCGCTGGCGATCGGCGACGGGTTGCCACTGCCGAAGGTGTACGTCATCGACGACCCGAGCCCGAACGCGTTCGCGACCGGCCGCGACCCGAACCACGCCGCGGTGACCGTGACGACCGGTCTTCTGGAGACCATGAACCGCGAGGAGCTCGAGGGCGTGCTGGCCCACGAGATGAGTCACATCAAGAACTTCGACGTCCGCTTGCTGCTGGTCGTGACGACGATGATCGGCATGGCGGCGCTGATCGCCAGCGCCTTCTGGAACAGCATCGGGCGCACGCGCCTGCGCGGCCAGGGTGCGATCGTCGGTCCGCTGATGCAGCTCGCGCTCTCGCGGCAGCGCGAATCGCTGGCCGACGTGAGCGGTGTCGAGCTCACGCGCAACCCGACCGGCCTGATCAGCGCGCTGCAGAAGATCGCGCAGAACGACCGGCCGCCGGAACGCTTCAACCACGCGGTCGCGGCGATGATGATCGACAACCCCGAAGAGCATCACGGCAGCTTCTTCAGCCGCCTGTTCGACACGCACCCGCCCATCGCCGAGCGGATCGCGGCCCTGCAGAGGATCGCCAGCGTCCAGCAGACCTAGATCCCAAGCCTCCAGGCGCGAGGCGCTGACGCCTCTGCTCGCGCGGATTCTGCACGTCCGCCGCACGGAGCTCCGGCGCACCCTTCAGGTCGCGGGGTTCGCGATGGTCGTGGGCTGGGCGATGTACACCGCCTTCAGCGCGGCTCAGTCGATCTTCCTGAACAAGACCGGTCCGAACGCCTATCCGGTCTTTTTCGTCGTCCTCGCCCTGGCCGTCTGGCCGATGGACGCCCTGCAGGGCGCGTTGACTCGCCGTTTTGGCGTCGGACGTGCCTTTCGGATCAACCTCGTCGCCAACGCCGTGGCGGCGGTGTGTGTCTTTGTCGCCTACATTGTCCGCGAAGACGCGGGCGTGGCCTTCACCGCGTACGTCGTCTATTCGGTTGCCTTCGAGCTGGTGATGCTCCATTTCTGGAGCTTTGTCACCCAGCACTTCAACATCCTCGAGGGTAAGCGGATCTTTCCTGTGATCGCCGCCGGCTCGAGCGTCGGCTACATCCTGTCCGGCGTGACCACGACGGTGGTCGCGTTCTTCGCCACCGAGCCTCTGATCCTCGTGTGGGCAATCGGATCGGTGGCCGCGGCCTACATGTCGATCGGCCTCGAACGCACTCTCTTTCGACCGGCGCTGATCGACGACGCCGATCAGCTGCTGGTGAAGCACGAGGTCGACCGCGAGCGCCACGGCCTCCTGGCCATGTTGCTGCGCGCGCTGGAGCATGCAACCGGCAGCCGCCTCATCCTCGCCGTCGTCGTCCTGGCACTGCTGCTCCAGGTCGCGAGCAGGATCGGCGACTACGTCGTCGCCGTCGTGTTCGTGAACGCGACTCACAACAACCTGCAGGAGCTGACAATCCTCATCGGCAACGCGTGGCTCCTGAGCTACGTCGTGCAGCTGGTGGTCAGCCTGTTCGTCGCGCCATGGGTGCTCGACAGGCTGGGCGTGAAGAACGCGATCCTCGCGCTGCCCATCTTCACCCTGGTCGGCTTCACCGCGGTGGCTCTGAACCCGGTGCTGGCCACCGCTCTGTTCCTTTTCATCGTTCGCAACGGGCTGCAGACCGGCCTTGACGATCCAGCCCAGAACGTGCTCGGCGGAGCGCTGCCGCCACAGGTGGTTCCCAAGCTGCAGTTCCTCCTCAACAACCTCGTCCTGCCGGGGGGCGCGCTGGTCAGCGGCCTGGCGCTGTTGCTGCTGCAGCCCGCGATCGGGGCGAGCGTCCAGGTGCTGGCGATGCTGGGCATCGTCGTCGGCATCGGCTTCCTCGCGTCGGCCTCATGGCTCCGCAGCCAGTACCTCGACGCGATCTACACGCGCCTCCGGATGCACGCTCTGAGCCTCGCCGACTACCAGCAGGCCGTCGGGCGACCCACACCCCAGGAGGTCGCCGAGCTGCAGGGCTACATCCGCGGTTCCGACCACAAGACCAGGGAGTTCGCCGCGGCGGCGCTCGCCAGGCTCTCGCCGGACGCGTTCATCGCGATGCTGCCCGAGCTCCTTGCGTCGGAAGACGCCGTCGTCCGGCGGCTCGCGCTTCAGATGGCGCCGCCCGACCGCATCCCAGGCGCGGACCTGGAAGCCGCTGGGAGCGACGAGGACGGCTGGGTCCGGGCGGCGGCGGCCGTGGCAGGTCTGACCAGGAGCGACCGCTGGGAAGGCGCCGCGGAGGTCGTGGGCAAGCTTCGCGACGCCACCGACCCAGATCACCGGGCCGCCGCGGTGTGGGCCGCGGCGTTTGTCGCCGACGAGCCCGCCGTGGTCGCCGGAATGCTCGACGCGGATCCCAGGGTCCGCAAGGAGGCGATCCGCAGCTTTGCTCGCATGAAGGGCCAGGTCGCGGACATCGCCGGCCCTTTCATCGATTGCATCCGCGATCCAGACATCGAGGTGCGCCGCGAGGCGCTCCGACAGGCGGTGCGCTGGATCCCGCCGGACGCCCAGGTCCAGGCGCACGCGGAGGCGCTCGTCGGATGCCTCGCGAGCGGCGATCACGAGGTGCGTCTTCTCGCCGCGGAGGCGATGGCGGTCCAGGCGCCCGGCGCGCTCGCGCTCACCCTGCCTCTACTTTCGGCCCGCGACGAGACCTCGGTCGCGGTCATCGACGCGCTCGTGCGCAGCGGCCGCCCTGACCTTTACGCCAAGGTCCGCGCCCACCTCGAGGCGCAGCTGGCGCATGCCGCGGACATGGCGCGACTGTCGGCCAGGGTCGCGGCCACGATGAGGCATCACCACGGTGACGAGGCCGCGGGCTACGCGCTGCTGCGCGTCGGGCTCGACGACTACGTCCACAGCGCGGCGCAGTCAGGGCTTACGGCGATGCGCGCGCTCCATGGCAAGCGCGGCTTCGCGACCGTCGAGCGAGGGCTTGCCTCGGTGCACGCGCAAGCTCGGGTGGAAGCGCTGGAAACGTTGTTAAACTTCGGCCCGAGCTGGCTCGCCGGCCCCCTGGCTCGCCTGCTCCAGCCGGAAGTGTTCGACCCTCTGCTCGCTCGGCCGCTGACCCAGGCGGATTTCGAAGCCCTCGCGAAGCATCCCGACAAATGGATTCGCGAGACGGCGCAAGCGGCCTTCCACGGACTTGATGAACAGATGAAAGAGCTGATCGCCCTGAAGCAGGTGCCGCTCTTCAGCACACTCACGCTCGAGCAGCTGGCAAGCGTTGACCGGATGATGGTGACCAGGCACTACGCAAAAGGCGAGTCGCTGTTCCGCCGGGGCGACGTCGGCGGGGAGCTCTACGTGGTCGTCGACGGGGAGGTGCGCGTCCACCTGGACCACGCCGGCCGCGAGGTCACCCTGGCGAGGCACCAGGCTGGAGCCGTCATGGGAGAGATGTCCGTGTTCGACGATCAGCCGCGTTCGGCGAGCGCCCAGGCGATGGCCGACACGGTGGTGCGCGTGCTCAGACGGGACCGCCTGCAGGCGATCGTGCACGAGCACCCGGAGGTGCTGCTGGAATTCATCAAGAACTTGAGCCAGCGCCTGCGCGCGATGGACGCAAAGCTCGAAGCCTCCAGCCCTGAAGGGGCTGCGGCGACTACTCCGTAGCCTCGGTCTCTCCGCGGACCTCGATCTTCTTGCGCGCCGCCTCGAGCCGCTCGGTGCAGACCTTCAGGTACAGGCGCGCGTCGTCCACGGCCTTCAACGCGTCCTCCAGCGAGAGGTCGCCGTCCTCGAGCAGCTTCAGCTGCGCGTCGAGCTTGGCGAGCGCCTGCTCGTAGGTGAGGTCCTGGCTCACGTCTCGACCTCATCGACCCGCGCCCCCAGCCTTCCGTGGCCTAGCCGGATGCGGACGCGCCTGGACACCCCGGTGCCGGATGCGGATCGGATGACTACGCCCGACTCGGCGTCCTGGGTGATGCTGTAGCCCCGCGCCAGCACTCCGTCCGGGCTGAGCGCCACCAACCGCTCGCGACGGTGGGCGATGGCGCGAGTTGCGCCCGCGAACCTTTCGGCCAGCGCGCGCTCGAGCCGCTGCTCGGCGCGGCGCGAGGCAAGGGCATTCGCGCTCCTCGCGAGGCCCGCCGCGGCGGCCCCCGACAGCCTGCGCCGGCGCTCGCGGAGCGCCTCTTCGCGCCTGGCGACCTGGGCGACCGGGCTCAACCGGCCCAACTCGTTTCCGGCGCGCGCGAGCCGCTCCACTCGCGACCGAATCAAGGCCGGCACCAGCTGAACCAGCCGCTGCCGCTTCGTGGCCAGCCTCTCCAGGTCGCGCGCGATGCGCTGTCCGACCTCGCGGTCGAGCCGGCGCTGCCGCTCGCGCAGCTGCAGCTCAAGGTCTGCCTTCTTCGGCACCACGCGAGCCCCCGCCTCGGTCGGCGTCCTGCACTCGGCGTCGCCGACCAGGTCGGCGACCGTGCGGTCGGACGTGTGGCCGAGCGCGGTCACGACCGGGAGCTTCGACTCGAGGATCGCTCGCGCCACCAGCTCGGTGTTGAAGGCGTACATCTCCTCGAAGCTTCCACCGCCGCGCGCCAGCACGATGACGTCGGCGAGCGCCTCAAGGTTGCAGCGCCGAAGCGCGCGCGCGACGCTCATGGGCGCCGCCGCGCCCTGCACCTGCACGGGGTAGACGACGATGCTCATGTTCGGGTAACGCTCCCAGATCGTCTGCTGCAGGTCATGGATGACGGCTCCCGTCGGCGAGGTCAGCAGCGCCACGGACTGGGGAAGGAATGGAAGCTTGCGCTTCCGTTCGGGCGCAAAAGCGCCCTGGCTCTCGAGGCGGCGCTTCAGCTCTTCGAGCTGAGCGCGCAGCTTGCCCACGTCATCGAACTCGACCTGGTCGACGATGAATCGGATGGTTCCGTACTGCGTCCAGTAGTCGACGCGCCCGCGGAAGATGAAGACCTGCCCGTCTTCGGGGAGGGTCGTCACACGCCGTGCATCATCCGCGTAGATGAAGGCGTTGATCAGGCTTTGCCTGTCGCGGATGACGAAGCTGTAATGGCCTTTGGCGCCCTGCTTCATGCCGCTCACCTCGCCCTTGAGCAGCAGCGCGGTGAGCGGCCGCAGCTCGCGCCGGATCTCGTTGGCGAGCTCCGTGACCGTATAGGGACGCTGAGCCTCCTCAGGCTTGAGCACGGCGTCTAGCTTAGAGGCGCTCGATTTCCCGCCGGCGCTCGTGCTATTCGTGAGGTACGGACTGGATCAGCCCCCGATCTGGGACATCGATTTCGCTGGCTTGATGAAGCCAGGCTTGTTGATCAGGTGCCCTTCCTCTTTGCGCCAGATCGCGGTCTCGATCACCGAGCCGAGGTGGTCGTCCGAGACCCCCGAGCGCATGAGGTCGCGAAGCGGCGTCTCGTGAAGTGAGAAAAGGCACGTGCGCAGTCCGCCCTCAGCCGTCAGCCGGACCCGGTTGCAGGTGGTGCAAAACGCTTGGCTGACCGAGGAGATGAAGCCGACCCCGCCCGCGGCGCCGTCGGCGAACGTGTAGCGGGTCGCCGGCCCGGGCCGCGTGTCCTCAAAGGGCACCAGCGGGAACTGATCTTCGATCTGCTCCTGGATGCGGCGGCTGGGGACGACCTGCTCGTTGGTCCAGATGTTGTCGCCGTCCAGGGGCATGAACTCGATGAAGCGGACCTCGTAACCCTCGCCGTGCGCGAGACGGGCGAACTCGACGACCTCGTCGTCGTTGTGGCCCTTCATCACGACCATGTTCAGCTTGATCGGCCACAGGCCCGCCTCACGCGCGGCGGTGATCCCGTCCATCACGCGGTCGAACGCGTCGCTTCGCGCCATGTCCTTGAAGGTGTCCATGCGGAGCGTGTCGAGCGAGATGTTGATGCGCTTGAGGCCCGCCTCCTTGAGCGCCTGCGCCTTCTGGCGCAGGAGGACGCCGTTGGTCGTCATCGTGATGTCGAGCGTCGGGTCGATCGCGTTGATCATCCCGACCAGCTCCTCGAGCTTGACCCGCACCAACGGCTCGCCGCCGGTGATGCGGATGGTGCGGACGCCGTACCGGTCGACGAAGATCCGCGCCAGGCGCACGATCTCCTCGAAGCGGAGGATGTCCTCGCGCGCCAGCCACTTCAGCCCCTCCGCCGGCATGCAGTAGATGCAGCGGAAGTTGCAGCGGTCGGTGACCGAGATCCGAAGGTCATCGGCGATCCGCCCGTACGAGTCCAGGAGCCGACGTGGCATTTAGCCGATGATAGGGCGCAATGGGGTACGAGCACATCCTGGTCGAGATCGACGCCCCGATCGCGACCCTGACGCTCAACCGGCCGAAGGTTTTGAACGCTCTGAGCCCGGATCTCATCCTGGAGCTGACCACCGCCCTTTCCGAGCTGGACGCCGATGGAAACGTGCGCGCGGTTGTCCTCACGGGCGGGCCAAAGGTGTTCGCAGCAGGAGCCGACATCGGGGACATGGCGGACCGCGGGCCGGTCGACCAGCTGCTGCGCGACCAGACCGGGCGATGGGCGCCGCTGGCCGGCTTCAGCAAGCCCCTCATCGCGGCCGTCAACGGCTACGCCCTGGGTGGAGGCTGCGAGGTGGCGCTGATGTGCGACCTGATCGTCGCCGGGGAGACCGCGCGGTTCGGCCAGCCCGAGATCAACCTTGGCATCATCCCGGGAGCGGGTGGGACGCAGCGCTGGCCGCGCACCGCGGGCAAGCACGTCGCCATGGAGGTGATGCTCACGGGCGCCCCTCTGACCGCGCAGCGCGCTTACGAGCTCGGTCTCGTCAACAAGGTCGTGCCGGCGGAGATGACGGTCGAGGTGGCCAGGCGCTTCGCGCTCCAGGTCGCCGAGAAGCCGCCTCTCGCCGCGCGGATGGCGAAGGAGGCGGTGCTCAAGGCGTTCGAGTCGCCGCTGTCGGACGGCCTCGCCTCGGAGCGCAAGAGCTTCTACATCCTGTTCGCGACCGAGGACCAGAAGGAAGGCATGCACGCGTTCCTCGAAAAACGCAAAGGCGCATTTAAAGGACGATGAGAGATGGCAACTGAAGTCGAGCAGCACATACACGTCGAGACCGAGGGCGGCATCGGCTGGATCCGCTTCAACCGCCCGGAGAAGATGAACGCGATCGGCGCGCTCACGCGCAAGCAGCTGGGCGATGCGATCAAGCAGGCAGAGCGCGATGACGCGGTGCGTGTCGTGGTCCTCGCCGGCTCCGGCCGCGCGTTCTCCTCCGGCGCCGACGTGACCGAGATGGTTCAAGGTGCCGGTATGCGCACGCCCGAAGACGTCGGCAATGTGCTGCGGAACGAGTACATGCCCATGCTCATGCGCCTGCGCACGATGCCGAAGCCGGTGATCGCGGCCATGAACGGACCCGCGGTTGGCATCGGCGCGAGCTTCGCCCTCGCCTGCGACATCCGGATCGCGACGCCGGAGGCCTACATCCTCGAGGCGTTCGTCAACATCGGACTCGCGCCGGATGGCGGCGTCAGCTGGCTGCTGCCGCGCCTCGCCGGCACGGGCGTCGCGTACGAGATGTTCTTCAGCGGCAAGCCGCTGTCCGCGACCGACGCGCACCGTCTCGGCGTCATCAACAGGCTGGTGCCCGCCGACCGGCTCGAGGAGGAGGTCCGCGACCTCGCCAACCAGCTCGCGGCGCAGCCCCGTCAGGCGATGGCCGGCGCGAAGCGGGCGGTCAACCACGCGCTCACGTCCAGCTTCGAGGAGGCGATGGAGTTCGAGTCCTACCTCCAGGAGGCACAGGCCGGGAGCAGCGAGTTCGCCGAGGGAGTGCAGAACTTCCTCGCCCGCCGGAAGAAGTAGTGCCAGAGGCGGTCATCGTCGCCACGGCGAGGACGCCGATGGGGCGCTATGGCGGCCAGTTGAAAGACGTCCGTCCCGACGACCTCGCGGCCATCGTCCTCAAGGAGGCATGCGAGCGCGCGCAGGTGAAGCCTGAGGAGGTCGAGGACGTGATCCTCGGCTGCGCCAACCAGGCGGGCGAGGACAATCGCAACGTGGCCCGGATGGCGCTGCTCCTCGCCGGATTTCCGGTCGAGGTGCCGGGCCAGACCGTGAACCGCCTCTGCGGGTCGGGCATGCAGGCGACCATCAACGCCGCGCGCGAGATCCAGGCGGGAGCTGCGGACATCATCGTCGCCGGCGGAGTCGAGAGCATGACCCGCGCGCCGTGGGTCATGGCGAAGCCGGGCGACGGATTTCCACGCGGCCCTCAGACCATCTATGACTCCGCGCTTGGCTGGCGCCTGGTCAATCCCAGGATGGCCGAGATGTACGGCACGCTGCAGATGGGGGAGACCGCCGAGCGCGTGGCCCAGAAATACGAGGTCTCGCGCGAGGACCAGGACGCGTTCGCGCTCCGGAGCCACCAGCGGGCCGTTGCCGCGCAGCGCTCCGGCCGGCTGGCGGAGGAGATCATCGCGGTGCAGGTGCCGCAGCGCAAGGGCGAGCCGCTCAGCCTGACCGACGATGAGGGACCGCGGCCGGACTCATCGCTCGAGGCGTTGGCGAAGCTCAAGCCGGCGTTCGCGGCGAACGGTTCGGTCACGGCCGGCAACGCCTCCCCCCTGAACGACGGCGCGACGGCGCTCGTGCTGATGTCCGACGCCAAGGCCCTGGAGCGTGGGCTGAAGCCGATGGCGCGGTTGGTGTCGGCCGCTCCTGCCGGCGTGCATCCGGACTACATGGGCATCGGGCCGGTGCCGTCGTCGCTCAAAGCCCTGGAGAAGGCGGGGCTTGAGCCCGCTGACATGGGCGTGGTCGAGCTGAACGAGGCTTTTGCCTCCCAATCGCTTGCGTGCATCCGGTTGCTCGGCCTGGACGAGGAGAAGGTCAACGTCAACGGGGGCGCGATCGCGCTCGGCCATCCGCTGGGATCGAGCGGGGCTCGTCTCGTCGCCACGCTTGTGCGGGAGATGGAGCACCGCGACGCGGAGTACGGGCTGGCGACCATGTGCATCGGCGTCGGGCAGGGCATCGCCTCGGTCTGGCAGAGAATCTGAGCGAACGCGATCCCGCCGCGGTGCGGTCGATGTTCGACCGCATCGCGCGTCGCTACGACCGCGTCAACACCGTCCTTTCAGCCGGCACCGACTCCGGTTGGCGACGGCGCGCCGCGCGCGAGACCGGCCTGCGGCCGGGCGGCTCGGCGCTCGACGTGGCGTGCGGCTCCGGCAAGCTCACCGCCGAGCTCGCGAAGCTCGCCGGACAGGGCGGGCGCGGCGTGGGGCTCGATTTCAGCGCCCAGATGCTCGAGGTTGCGCGCCGCGACCATGCCGGAATCGAGTTCATCGAGGGAGATGCGCTGAGCCTGCCGTTCGACGGCGCGAGCTTCGACGCCGCGACGATCGCGTTCGGCCTGCGCAATCTCGCCGATCCGGTCCGCGGCCTGCGCGAGATGCTCCGCGTCATCAGGCCTGGTGGGCGCGCGGTCGTGCTCGAGTTCGTGCGCCCTCCGCGAGGGCTGGTCGGCAGCGCCTACCGCGTCTACCTGCGTACCGTCCTTCCCACGCTCGGCGGACTCCTCTCCGGGGAGCCACATGCGTACCGCTACCTGAGCGACACCGTCGACTCCTACCGGACGCCCGGCGAGCTGACGGACATGGCGGTGCGCGCGGGTTGGTCGAACGTGAAACATGTCGGCCTCGCGGCCGGCACGGTGGGGATCATTGCGGGCACGCAGTAACGGTTCCCCGCCACCTATGACCTGGCGACCTAGGAGGTCCGGTCGACCGCCGAGCGTGCCACGCCCACGAGGACCGGGCGCAGGCCATGGAGCTCCGCCGTCTCCAGCTCGCGCACGGCTTCGTCGATGAGCGCTCGAGCCTCCTGGCGCACGCGCGGCAGCGCGTCGGTCGACGCCACAAGCTCCGTCACGCGGCCCACCTCGGCGTCTCCGAGCGTGCCCGCGAGCAGGCGCCGCACCTCTGGACCGACGACGCGGTCCTCTGCCGCGTAGATCAGCGGCAGGGAGAGCACCCGCTGGCGGATGTCGAGACCGACGGGCTTGCCCGAGGCGGGGCTGAAGTCGATCACGTCGTCGGCCATCTGAAAGGCCGTTCCGAGCAGATCCCCGAAGCGTCGCAACGCCGCGACGACCTCCCCCTTCGCCTCCGAGAGCAGCGCGCCGGATGCGCATGCCGCCGCGAACAGCGACGCGGTCTTCCCGCGGACGACG
>Ga0209159_1002136_pt1 | contig 14115 bp, 8 predicted proteins | sample GraSoiAngelo_144_FD_185901 | JGI IMG/M metagenome (GOLD analysis project Ga0209159, IMG submission 185901) | Grasslands soil microbial communities from the Angelo Coastal Reserve, California, USA - 14_1009_02_40cm (SPAdes) (version 2) | ecosystem: Environmental > Terrestrial > Soil > Grasslands ...
GGGGATGCGCGGGGCCTCCTGCCGCCTGATCGACAACCTCGACCAGGTCGGCGGCCAGCTCACCGCGCTGTACCCCGAGAAGTACATCTTCGACGTGGCGGGCTTCCCGAAGGTGCTCGCCAAGGACCTCGTGAAGGGGATGGCCGAGCAAGCCTTCCAGTTCAAGCAGCCCGTCCACCTCGGGGAGAAGGTGCTGGACCTGAAGCACGATGCGCAGGACGGCCAGCCGCGCTTCACGCTGGTCACGGAGCGGGACGCGTACCCGTCGCGTACCGTGCTCATCGCGGGCGGGATCGGCGCCTTCACGCCCCGGAGGCTGCCGCTCAAGGACGCGGATCGCTGGGACGGGAAGGGCCTCCACGATCGCATCCTCGACCCGAAAGTGTTCGCCGGGAAGCGCGTGCTCCTGGTGGGCGGCGGCGATTCGGCGTTCGACTGGGCGGTGAACCTCCAGGGGATCGCCCGGTTCATCCTCATGATCCATCGGCGCGACGGCTTCCGGGCTCACGCCGCGACGGTGCGGCAGGTCCACGAGCTGTGCGCGGCGGGGAAAATGGAGCTTCGCACCTTCTGGGAGCTGAAGGCGATCCATGGCGGCGACGCGATCGAGGCCGTGACCATCTTCAACAACAAGACGAAGGAAGAGGAGCGGGTCGCCGTCGACTGCGTGATTCCGCAGCTCGGCTTCATCTCCTCGCTCGGGGCGATTGCCCACTGGGGCTTGGACATCGAGAAGGGCGAGATCAAGGTGTCGCAGACGATGGAGACCAACATCCCCGGCGTGTTCGCGGCAGGCGACATCACGACCTACGCCGGCAAGCTCAAGCTGATCGCCACCGGCGCGGCGGAGGCGGCGGTCGCGGTGAACCACGCGGTGCACTTCATCAACCCGGCGGCGAAGGTCGAGCCGGGGCATTCCTCGAACATGGCGCTCTTCGGGCAGACGGAAGACTAGGGCTATTTCCGCCCGATCTGTACCACGACCGAATCGATCTGGTTGAGCATCTGCTGATACGGAACCGCATGCCCATTCGCCTGGACGCTGAACGTAATCGTCCGGCCGCCCCCGTTCGCCGGCTCGATGTAGCCCGACAAGCTGTTCACCCGGTCGATACTCCCCGTCTTGGCGATCACGCGGCCCTCGAGCGGTGTGCCGACGAAGCGCTTGAGGAGCGAGCCGGGCTGGCCGGCGTGGGGCAGGCTCGCGACGAAGGGCCCCCCGTTCGGGTGGCGATGCATGTACGCGAGGAGCTTCGCGAACGCCTGCGGCGTGACGAGGTTGCCCGCCGCGAGCCCCGAGCCGTCCTCGAGCGCGAACGCGGTCGAGTCGATCTGCACGGAGTCGGTCAGGAACCCCCGCTCGACGCCGAGCCCCGCCTCCCACGAGCCCTCCCCCTTCAACTCCCGGCCGAGGATCTTGAGCAGCATCTCCGCAAACCAGTTCTGGCTCGAGTTGAGAATCGGGAAGATGATGTCCGGGAGCGGCCGGCCCCGGAAGTCGACGAGCGGAGCGGCGCAGCAGCGCACCGTGCGGTAGGCGAGCGAATCGGTCGTGCCCACCGCGCCGCCCTCCACAGCCACACCGCGGCGGGCGAGCGACGCCGCGAGTGCCCGCGCGGCGTACAGATTCGGATCGGGGAGCGCCACGCTCTCCACCCGCGTCTTCCTCCCGAGCGCGACCGTCCCCTCCGCCCGGATGCTCCAGCCGCCCGCCGTCCGGAAGAAGTTGTCCCCGATCGTGGTGGTCGACTCGGCGGCGACCGTGCGGGCGCGATTCTCGAAGGTGATCAGCCCGAGATCCGGGGACCACGTGATCACCGGCGGCGCGTCGAGGGCGGGACCGGGGTCGATACGGAAGTCCACGCTGTTGTCATGGAACCCGAGCCCCGAGACGGGCGCCGCGTACCACCAGGTGAGGTCCCAGGCGTTCCACCCGTAGTGAATCATGGTGGGCTCGAAGTACGAGCCGTCGCCCACGAGCTTTCCGATGATCCGTCGGATGCCGCGGACCCGGACCGAGTCGGCGATCGCGTCGATGGCCGTGAAGCTCGAATCGCACACGCCCGGGGCGAGAGTGTCGACGGCGTAACAGCGCGCGGACCATGTGGGATCGCCTCGCCCGTACAAGATCAGGTCTCCCTGGAGCACCCCGGCGTCCACCCGGCCGTTCACGTACAGGCTGGTGGTCACGCGATAGTCCGCCGGGAGCAGCACGGTCGCCGCCGCGGTGACGACCAGCTTGGTGTTGCTGGCGGGCACCGAGAAGCGATCCGCGTTGCGCTGATACAGCACCCGGCCGCGGTCGTCCACGACGTAGATCCCCCAGGTGGCGCGGTTGAATGGCGGCGCATCGATCAGCTGGGCGAGGCGCTGCTCGAGCGACCCCCGCAGCGGCGCGGTGCGGGGTCGCGCGGCCGTCGTCTGCGCCGCCACCGAGGAGCTAATCGTAAGCGATGCGAGGATCAGCTTTCGCATAGACCAAGTCCGTCACGAGGTTCACGAGCAGAAACACCAGGGACATGAAGAGGATGCTCCCCTGAATGGCGGGGAGATCCCGCTTTTCGATCGCGCTCAGCACGTAGCGGCCGAGCCCCGGCCAGCCGAAGATCGTCTCGGTGAGAATGCTGCCGGTGAGATAGCTCCCGGTGTCGAGCCCGATCACGGTGATGACCGGGATCAGCGCGTTGCGGAAGCCGTGCCGCAGGATCACCGCCGCCTCGCTCAACCCCTTGGCCCGCGCGGTGCGGACGAAGTCGCTGGACAGCACGTCCAGCATCGCGGCGCGGGTCATCCGTGCGAGGAACGCGATGGAGCGCATGCCGAGGGTCAGCGCCGGTAGCACGAGATACGCGAGCCCGCCGGAGCCGGACGGTGGGAGCCAGCGGAGCGCCACCGCGAACAAAAGAATGAAGAGCAGTCCCACCCAATACACCGGGAAGGATACGCCAAGGTACGACACGAGCATGGCGATCCGGTCGACGCCTTCCCCTGGCCGGATCGCCGAGAGCACGCCCAGCGTGATCCCGCACAGCGCGGCGAGCGCCATGGCGGCGAGCGCGAGCTGCACCGTCTTGGGGAAGCGCGCGGCCAGGTCCTGCGCGATCGGCCGCTGGGTGATGTAGGAGCGCCCGAGATCGCCGTGCATCACCGCCCACAGGTAGCGTCCGAACTGGGTGGGGAGCGGATCATCGAGATGCAGGTCGGCCCGGAGGCGGGCGATGGTGGCAGCGTCGGCGCGCTCCCCCACCATGGCCGCCACCGGATCCCCGGGCGCGACGTTCAACAACAGGAACGCGACGACCAGCACGCCGAAGAGCGTGGGCACCGTCATCAGCAGCCGGCGTCCGACGAGGCGCATCACCGCGGTACGACCCGTGCGCCCGTCCAGCGCTGCCCGTTGAAGATCACCGGCACATCCCACCCCTCGAGCTCCGGCCGCCGCGCCCACAGGTCCGTGGGAAACCACAGGTACAGCCAGGGCGCGGCGCGATACACTCGCTCGTCGATGCGGTGGTACAGCGCCGTACGCGCGGTGTCGCCCGTGGTGCGGCGGGCGCGGAGGATCAGCGAGTCCGTGCCCGGGTCCGCGTAAAACGCATAGTTGCCTCCGGGGCCGAAGCTCCCGGAATAGAACAGGGGGTAGAGAAAGTTGTCGGCGTCGGGGTAGTCGGCCCACCAGTCGAGGATGACCATGTCGGCTTCACCCTTGCGCGCCGCCTCGCGCTGGCTCGACGCATCGCGCTCGACCAGCTCCACGCGCACGCCCACACCCGCCAGCTGCGCCTGGATCGCCTGTGCCACCCGCGACAACTCCACGTTCGTTCCCGTGCGCCACAGCCGTACGTCGACCCCGCCCGAATACCCCGCGTCGGCGATGAGCGCCCGCGCGGCCGCCGGGTCGTAGCCGTACCCCCGCCGCGTGGTGTCGCTTCCGGCGAGCCCCGGCGGGATGGCGCCGCGCGCGAGGACGCCGCGACCGCCGTACACCGTCGCGAGGATCTCCGGCACGTTCACGGCACGGTTGAGCGCCTGCCGCACGCGGGGGTCGCGCAGCGGGCCGCGCCGGTTATTCAGCGCCACGTACACCACCCGCAGCGCAGGCTTCTCGACCAGCTGGGCGGGCCGCTCCCCGCGCCAGCGCGCCGTCTCCCCGAACGGAACTTCGATCACGCTCAGGCGGCCGGCCTCGAACTCCGCGGCGCGGGTGAGCGGCTCCGGGATGATCCGCACTCTGAGCGTGTCGCTGGCGGGGGCGCCGCCCCAATAGCTCGGATTCCGCGCGAACAGCAGGTAGTCGTCGTGCTGCCACGCCACGAAGCGCCACGGCCCGGTGCCCACGGCACGCTGGGCCAGGTCGGTGGGGGACGGCGCCGGCACGACGCTCGCCACCGGCATCGCGAGGAACTTGGGAAAAATGGCGAGCGGCTCCGTGAGCGTGAACGCTAGCCCTGAGTCCCCGAGGACCGTAATGCCGCTCACGTCGCCCGCGCGCCCGGCAGCGTACGCTTCAGCTCCGGCGATGGGGTACAGCGGCCAGGGCCGGCCGCCCTTGGTCGCCGGGGACAAGACGCGCAGCATGCTCGCGCGCACCGCGGCGGCCGTGAGCGGCGTCCCGTCGTGGAACTTGACGCCCGGTCGCAGGTGAAACACGTACTCTCGACCATTCCCGTCCCGCCCCGTCGTCCAGCGATCGGCGAGCGCCGGGAGGAGGCGGCCATCCGCGTCGAACTGCGTGAGTCCGTCGAAGGCGAGCGTCACCATCTCACCGGTCGGCACGTCGGTCGAGAGGGCGGGATCGAGAGAGCGCGGGTCGTAGGATTCGTAGTACGTGAGGCCCCGTCCCCCGGCGCGCGCGCTTTTCCCCCCGCAGGCGGTGGCTGCTGTGAAGACGGCGAGGGCAAGACCGAGGAGTCCGCGCATGTGGTCAGGTGTCGAAAAGGTTGACAGTCCGGGGGGAGGTAGCCAACATAGGGATGCAGCCCGACTGCGTCAATTGCGCGCGCTCCGTTTGACCCTGCTCGTCGCCGCGTTCGCGGCGGCTCCCCTCGCCGCGCAGCAAGAGCAGCAGCGGGTGGTCCGCGGGCTTTCCTTCGAGGGCAATCACGCGATCGACGACTACACCCTGAGCACCGCGATCGGGACGTCCAACTCGAGCTGGTTCGCGCGTGCGTTCCCGATCCGCCTGCTCGGGCTGGGCGAGAAGCGCTTTTTCAATGAGCTCGAGTTCCGTCGCGACGTCGTGCGGCTGTTGCTGTTGTACCGTCAGAGCGGGTACATGAACGCCGTGGTGGACACCCTGGTGCGCCGTGAGGGCCGGGACGTGTACCTCAAGTTCCGGATCTACGAGGGCGATCCGGTGCGGCTCGCCGCGCTCGAGGTGCGGGGTCTCGACTCGATCCTCGACGTACGGCGTTGGAAGCGCGACCTGCCGCTCCAGGTCGGCGACCCGTTCAACCGTGCGCTGTTCCAGGCGTCCGCCGACACCATTGTGAGCCGGCTCAAGAACCTCGGGTACCCGTACGCCGACATCCTCCGCAGCTACGATGTGGACGCCGCGGCCCTCCGGGCCGTAGCGACACTCGAGGCGCTTCCCGGCCCGCGCATGCGGGTCGGGCAGGTGCTCATCACGGGCGCGGACCAGGTGGACACCGGGACCGTGCGCCGCATGCTCTCGGTCAGGCCCGGGGATTGGTTTCGCCAGGATCAGCTGTACGTGACGCAGCGCGACCTGTACGGGCTGGGGATGTTCCGCTCGGTCAACGTGTTGCTCGCGGATACCACGCCGCCGCCCGGCGATTCGACGGTGCGCGTGCTGGTGCGCGTCTCCGAGGCGCCGCGCCACCGTATTCGGCTGGGCGCGGGGTTCGCCTCGCTCGACTGCTTCCGGACCCAGGCCGGGTGGACGGCGTACGACTTCCTGGGCGGAGCCCGCTCGCTCGACATCACGGGCCAGCTCTCGAAGATCGGGGTGGGTTTCCCGACCGACGCGAACCTCAAGCAGAACGTGTGCCGCTTCCTGCGCAACGACGAGACCTCGGACACCGCCAACTACAACGCCACGGTGACGCTGCGCCAACCGGCGTTCCTGTCGCCGCGCCATACGGCGAGCTTCGCCGTTTTCGCCGAGCGCCGCTCCGAGTTCAGGACCTATACGCGCCAGGCCGTGGGTGCGAACGTGGCCGTGACCGTGAACGCCCGGCGCGACGTTCCCGTCTCGGTGGGGTACAGCTACTCGGTGGGGCGCACGACCGCGGACCCGGTTGTGTTGTGCAAGCGCTACCTGCTGTGCAACGAGTCCGACCAGGCGTTCCTCGCCAACCGGCGGCCGTTCGGCGCGGTCACGATCTCCGGGGTCCGCGCGCGGGTGAACTCGGTGCTCGATCCCACGGCGGGGAGCGCGGTGCAGGTGACCCTCGTCCACGCGTCGCGCTACGTGCTCTCGGACACGTTGTACGAGTTCAACCGCGGGGAGGTCGAGGTCGCGAAGTACTACCCGTTGGCGCGCCGCAGCGCGTTCGCGTGGCGGATCCGGGGCGGCACGATCTTGCCGCAGCCCCCCAGCCTGTCGGCCCACAGCGTCAAATTCGTCCCCCCCGATCAGCGCTTCTACGCCGGCGGGCCCAACTCCGTGCGGGGCTACGCGCGTAACGAGCTGGGGCCCCGCGTGTACGAGTCCGATAGCATTGCAGTGACCGGGGTCGACACGGCCTACAAGAACATCCGGGCGTCACCGACCGGGGGCAACACGGTGTTCAGCGCCAACGTGGAGCTGCGCGTTCCGGCGCCGATCTTTCCGGACCGCGTGCGCCTGGGCCTGTTCGTGGACGTCGGGCAGGTGTGGGAGCGGGGAGACACCGGGACCACGGTCAGCGGCCTGCGCGTCACGCCGGGGTTGGGGTTGAGGTTCATCACGCCGCTCGGCCCGGTGCGGCTGGACGCGGCCTACAACGGCTATCCGCAGGAGGCCGGCACGCTGTACTTCCTGAACAAGACGAACAAGAGCATCAAGGCGACGCGACTGAGGATCCATCCGGGGTTGCCGCCGGGCTTCTGGCGGCGGGTGGTCGTCCAGTTCGCCGTGGGGCAGGCGTTCTAGATGATACGGCGCTCGCTCGGGGCCGCGCTGTGGACGCTGGTGGGGCTGCTCGCCGGTTTTCTGGGAGCCCTCTCGTCGCTGGTCGGCACGGGGGCCGGGCGCGCGCTGCTGGCGCGCGTCAGCGAGGGGGCCCTGCGTCAGGCCTTCACCGGGACGGTCGAGATCGGCGACGTGCGGGGGTCGCTCCTGACCGGGCTGACCCTCACTGAGGTCCGGCTGTTCGATGCGGACACGACGCTCGTCGCCTGGTTGCCGCAGGCCAACTTGAGCTACAACCCGTTCGACTTCGCGGCCGGCCGGGTGGTGCTGTTCGAGCTCGACCTGCGCCGGCCGGTGATCAACATCGTGCAGCACCCCAACGGCCGGCTCAACATCGAGGAGCTGCTGCGGCTCCGCGGGGGACAGCCCGACCGAGGGCCCCATGGGCCGGCGACGCTGATCCTGTTCCGAAACGTCCGGATCACGGACGGCACCGTCACGCTGCGACTGCAGGCCGCGCGCGCCCAGCCGGGCGACTCGAGCCTCGAGATCGCGAGCGACGACCCGAATGGACGACTGCGCATCCGCCGCTTCGAGCATCTCGACGCGCGGCTGTCCGCTTTGCAGGTGTCCTCCCCGCGCGAGCGGGGAATCCGCATCGACATCTCCCGGCTGGCCATGGAGAGCTCGGACCCCGTGGTCCGGCTGGTGGACGTGGCGGGACGGTTGCGGGTGATCGGCGACTCGATGGACGTGCGGCTCGCGCGCGTGCGGCTGCCGGGTTCCGCGCTGAGCGACGCGCGCGGCACGGTTCGCTGGCCGCATGGCCCGCTGCTGTTCGATCTGCGGCTGCGCGCGGATTCGGCGACCCTCGAGGACTTCCAATTCATCGACCGGCGCTTCGCAGGCGTTTCCGGTGCCGGCGTCGTGTCCGGCGACGTGCGGCTCCGCTCGCACGGCGAACGCGTGCTCGAGGTCGAGCTCGACCCGCTGCGCCTGGCGTACGGCGGCGGCACGGTCGCGGGCCAGCTCATCGCGTTCAGCGCCGCGGACTCGGGGCTCGTCGCGCTGCGCGACGCCGACCTGGATGCCCGCGACTTCGACGTCGAGTTCGCCCGGCCGTTCCTCGATACGCTCCCATTCGCGGGCCGGCTCAGCGGACACACGCTTGCCACGGGGCCGCTCGCGGCCCTCGCCCTCGAGACCGACTGGTCGTTCCGCGACTCGCTCGTTCCGGGATGGCCCGAAACCCGCATCCGCGGGAAGGGCGAAGTGAACCTCAAGGCCGCCGACGGCATGCGATTTCAACCGTTTGCGGTGGAGGCGTCGAGCATCGACCTGGGCACGGTCGCGCGGCTCGCTCCGGCGGTGCGACTGCACGGGACTCTCTCGGCCACGGGGACGCTCAACGGGCCGTTGCGCGACGCGCAATTCGCCGGCACGCTCGAGCACCGGGACGGGGAGCGGCCCCCGAGCGCGCTGACGGGGAGCGTGCGTCTCGACACCCGGAGTGACGCGCTCGGCATCTATGCCGACGTCACGGCGGACTCGCTGTCGTTCGACGGGTTGCGGGGCAGCTTCCCGACGCTCCCGCTCCAGGGCGCCGTGACGGGGCCCGTGAAACTGGCCGGCCCGCTCGGCGCGCTCGAGACGCACGTCGATCTGCACTCCCGCGGCGGCGATGTGCGCGGCGACGGGACATTGATGCTCGACCTGCCGCACTACGGCGCGCACGACCTGCAGGTCACGGCCCGCGACCTGGACCTCGCGCACTGGCTCGGCCGCGTGGCTCCCCCGTCACGCCTGAGCTTCACCGTCCGGGGCGATTTTGTGGGCGACAGCGCGGTGCCGCCGCTCGGGACGGTGCAGGCGATCCTCGAGCCATCGCGGCTCGCCGGCGCGGGCGTGGACTCGGGCGCCGTGCGCGTGCGGTTTGCCGACCGACGACTGTACGTCGACTCGTTGCGCGTCGCGCAGTCGGGTCTCGTCACCACGGGGTCGGGCTCCCTGGGGTGGGCGCGCGGGACGCGGGGCCAGCTGGCGCTCGACTTCGACGCCGACAGTCTCAACGCGCTCGACCCGCTCGTTGGCTGGCTCGCGGGCGGTGCCGCTGACGCGCTCAACGATCCCGGCGGGGACGTCGCGGAGAACGCGCCGCTGGCCGGCTCGGCGCGCTTGCTCCTCAGGCTCGAGGGCTCGCTCGACTCGCTCGGCCTCGACGCGCGCGCCAGCGCCGAGCGACTCGCGTGGCGTGCGTGGCGGGTCCCTGCCGGCCGGGGCCACTTCGCCTGGCAACCGGGTCCCGCCCCGACATTCTCGCTCGAGGCGACCCTGGACTCGGTCGCCCACGGCATGTTCGGATTCTCGGGCGCGTTCGCCGCCGCGCGCGGGACGCCGGACTCGCTCACGTGGCTCGCGCGCTCGCGCATCGGGGAGGGCGGCGCGTTTCTCGCCGGGGGCCGGTTCGCCCGCCGAGCCGACCAAACGGGAAGCGCCGCGCTCGCGGTCGGCGTGGACTCGCTGGCCGTCCAGCTCCCAGGCGATGTGTGGGTGCTCGAGCGGCCCACAGAGCTGACCGTGACCGACTCCGCGGCCACGGTGACCGGCCTCGTGCTCCAGGGCGCGTACGGATCCGGCAAGCTGGTGCTCGAGGGGGCCCTGCCGACGCGCGGTCGGGCGGCCGCCCACCTCCAGCTGGAGGGGTTCCCGCTCGTGGGGCTGTACGCGCTGCTCGAGCGGGACACGGCGGGCGTGGGCGGGACGGTCACGGCCACCGCCGGCCTGTCGGGCACGCGGGCCAGCCCCGTCTCGAGTGGGTCGTTCTCGCTCTCGAACGGCGCGTTCGGTGAGTTCCGCGCGCCGTTCGTGGACGGGACGTACGACTACCACGACCGGCGCCTCCGCGGGGCGGCTCACCTGTGGCGCTCGGGCCAGCAGATCCTCGACGTCCAGGCGTACCTGCCGCTGGACCTCGCCCTCGAGCCCGTGCCGCGCCGCCAGCTCCCCGACACGCTGTCGGTGGGCGCGAGGGCGGACAGCGTGGACCTCTCCGTTCTCGAGGCGCTCACGCCGTCCCTGCAGCGCGTGACCGGCGTGTTCTCGGCGGACCTGGGGATCGCCGGGACGTGGGACGCGCCGCGCCTGCGGGGCGAGCTGCAGATCGCCACTGCCGGCGCGACCATCCCGACCCTGAACGTCCGCTACGAGGACGTCACCGGGCGCCTCACCTTCTCGGGCGACACCATCGCCATCCAGTCGCTTGCGGCCCGCAGCGAGCGCGGCCGGGCCGACTTCACCGGCATCGTGCGGCTCGAGCAGCTGACGCACCCGGTGCTCGACCTGCAGATCGCCGCGGACCAGTTCAAGGCGCTGGACTTGAAGAACAACGTGGCGATCACCGCCAGTGGCCGGCTGTCGCTCAAGGGGCCGGTCTTTGGCGCCACGCTCACCGGGCACGCCAAGGTGACGTCGGGCGTCCTGTACTTCGCCGACCTGGTGCAGAAGCGGATCGTCAATCTGGACGAGCTCGCGGACACCTCGCTCGCCGTGCTGATTCAGCAACAGCGGCTCGGCCCCGAATTCGAGAACGTGTTTCTCGATAGCCTGCGGATCGAGGATCTCGAGCTCGACATGGGCAGTGACGTGTGGCTCCGCTCGGACGAGGCGAACATCCAGCTCGCCGGCTCCGCGCGGCTCACCAAGCAGCGCAACCAGTACCTCGTGAGCGGTACGCTGCAGGCGCTGCGCGGGACATACCGCCTGAAGGTGGGGCCGGTGTCGCGCGAGTTCGTCGTCACCGACGGGACGGTGCGGTACTTCGGCACCCCCGATCAGGACGCGGCGCTCGACATCAAGGCGAAGCATGTCGTGCATCCCGCGCCCGCGCCGACCCGCGGTCAGCCGATTCTGGAGGACATCACCGTGGTGGCGCATATCGGCGGCACCCTGCTGGTGCCTAAGGTGAGCCTCGAGGCGGAGAAGTACGACCTGTCGCAGACCGAGATCATCTCCTATCTGCTGTTCGGCAAGAGCAGCGTGGATTTGGGGGGCGACCAGGGAATCGCGGACCAGCGCGCGGTGGTGCAGAGCGCCCTCGCGATCCTGTCGGGCGAAATCGAGCAGACCATCGTGTCGGGCGGCGTGCCGGTGGACTACGTCGAGATCCGCCCCGGCGGCGGCGGGCAGGGAGTTGCGCTCGTCCCCTGGAATTTCGCCGTGGGGCGACAGCTCGGTCCCAAGACGTTCTTGGTAGTGAACGCAGGGTTCTGCTCGGGAGGCCAGGTGGGGGTGCAGAACATGCTCGGCCTGTCGCTGCAGTTCCGCATCAGCCCCGAGTGGCGCACGGAAGCGAGCTTCGCGCCGGTGCAGACGTGCATCGATGCGCAGACCGGGGCGCAGGGGAACACGGTGCCGCGTCAGGTCGGTCTGGACCTCTTCTGGGAGCGGCGCTACTGAGCCATGACGCGGGCCTTGCTCATCGCCAACCCCGCGGCAGCGCGCACCGACGCGCGCGCTGTCACGACGGTCCGCGACACGCTGCGGCGCGGCGGCTGGACGGTCGAGGTGCTCGCCACGGCTCGGGCGGGCGACGCGCGTCGCTTCGCGCGCGAGGCGCACGCCCAGGGGTTCGAGGCCCTCGTCTGCTACGGCGGCGACGGCACGGCCATGGAGATCGCCGCCGGCGCGGTGAAGAGCGGCATCCCACTCGGGCTGGTACCGGGCGGCACGGGGAACCTGCTCGCTGGTAACCTGCGGCTGCCACGCGATCCGGCGGCGGCGGCGCGCGTGATCCTCGGCGGCTGCGTCGCGCCGATCGACCTGGGCGCCGTGGAGCGCGCCGACGGCACGCACTATTTCGCCGTGTGCAGCGGCACCGGTTTCGACGCCCGGCTGATGGCGGGCACGAGGGCGGCCGAGAAGCGGCGCTGGAAGATGGCGGCGTACGTGATGCGGGCGTTCGCCGCGCTCCCCACGGTCACGAGCCCGCTCCACCGTGTGACCGTGGACGACGTAGCCCGTGAGCTGCCGGCGGCCATGGTGCTGGTCGCGAACTGCGGCGAGCTCGTGCCGCCGTTCCTCCGGCTGCGTCACGACATCGCTCCGGACGACGGCTGGCTGGATGTGGTCGTGCTACGGGCCGAAGGCGTGTTTCAGAGTCTGAGCGCGTTCCTCGAGCTGGTGCGCCGGCCGGCGAACGGCGCACGGCGGTTGTGGTTCGGCCGCGGCCGCAGCGTGCGCGTCGAAGTGCTCGAGGGCCCTCCGCGGCCGATGCAGCTCGACGGCGAGCCGTGGGGTGACGCGCCCTTCGAGGCACGGCTGCTTCCGGCCGCGCTCCCCGTCATCGTGGATCCCGCTACCGCGCCGCTCGGCGCGTCGCGCCGTGGCTGACAGCGTCCTCGTGATCGACCACGACGCCGACGTGCTGCGCGCCGTCGGCGACTACTTCGACGGGATCGGCTACGACGTGGAGCGCGCGGGCGCCGCCGAGGCGGGCCTCGAGGTGTTCGATCGCATGCGCCCCGACGTCGTGATCCTCGACCTGCACGTCGCCGACCTCAACGGGCTGGACGTCCTCGAGCGGCTGCGGTCCCACGGAGGCTCCGTCATTCTCCTCACCGAGCAGGGCGACATCGGGACCGCGGTGCGCGCCATGCAGCGCGGGGCCGAGCACGTCGTCACCAAGCCCGTGGACCTGAACCACCTGGCCGCCGCCACGGCGCGCGTGTGCGAGAAGGTCCGCGTGGTGCGCCAGCACGCCCGGCTGCGCCGGCGCGAGCACGGGCACGAGGGACTCGAATCGCTCGGGGTCTCGCCCGCAGCCCGCGAGCTCGGGCACCAGGTGGAGCTGCTCGCAGCGAGCGAGCGGTCGACGGTGCTGCTCACGGGCGAGGGCGGCACCGGGAAAGGCTGGGTGGCCCGCGCGATCCATCACCTCTCCCCGCGTGGAAACGGCCCCTTTGTCGAGGTGCATGGCGGCGGGCTCTCGGCCACGTTCCTCGAGTCGGAGCTGTTCGGACACGAAGACGGCGCGGTCACCGACGCTCACGAGCGTCGGCAGGGTCTGTTCGAGCTGGCGGACGGGGGAACGATCTTGCTCGACGAAATCGGAGACCTGGCACCGGACGTTCAGGCCAGCGTGTTGAAAGTGCTCGAGGCCAACACGGTTCGGCGGCTGGGCGGCACGCGCGACATGGCGGTCGACGTAAGGGTGGTCGCGGCGACCAACCGGGACCTGGTGGCCGAGGTGCGCGCCGGCCGGCTTCGGGAGGATCTCTACTCCCGCCTCAGCGTGATGCCGCTCCACCTCCCCGCGCTGCGCGAGCGACCGCGCGAGGACCGCCTGGCGCTGCTGGCCCGCATGCTCTCGGACTTGGCACGCCAGATGCCGGGCTGCCCCAGCGCCGGGAGCGCCGAGGCGCTGGACCGGCTCGTGTCCGCGCCCTGGCCCGGGAACGCCCGCGAGATGCGGAACGTGGTTGAGCGAGCGATGATCCTGGCCCGCGGGTCCCCCCAGATCGGCGTCGAGCACCTGCCGGCCGACCTGCGGAAGGGTGGGGGAGGCGGAGGGGGCGGGGGTGGGGGTGGGGGTGGGGGTGGGGGGGAACGGCGCCACCAACCCCAAGCGCTCGCTGAGGTGGAGCGCTTGCACATCGAGAAGACCCTCAGGTTCCATGGCGGCAACCGCACGCGAGCGGCCCACGAGCTCGGGATTTCGCGCGCGACGCTGATCAATAAGATTAAAGTCTACGGGCTCGACATCTGAGGCGGACCATGACCGACAAACCGAAACTGATGGAGCACGACGCGATGGTGTGCCGCTCTTGCGGCAATGAGGAGCGTGCCTCCGAGGGCTATCCCTGTGCCGACTGCGGCACGTTCATCTGTTTGATCTGTTCCTTCCGAGGCGTCACGCGGTGCAAGGCGTGTGAGGAGAAAGCCAAGGCCTCGCAGAAAGCCTAACGCGCCGCTCCCCGCCGCTTTCGGATCTCGCGCGTCACGTCGTCGGGCGAGGTGCCGAACTCCTTCGCCAGCTTCTCGAC
>Ga0209159_1002137_pt1 | contig 14113 bp, 13 predicted proteins | sample GraSoiAngelo_144_FD_185901 | JGI IMG/M metagenome (GOLD analysis project Ga0209159, IMG submission 185901) | Grasslands soil microbial communities from the Angelo Coastal Reserve, California, USA - 14_1009_02_40cm (SPAdes) (version 2) | ecosystem: Environmental > Terrestrial > Soil > Grasslands ...
GCGTCGACCCCGTGGTGCTCGCGGCGGCGCGCGTGGCTGGCGTCACCGAGGGCTGGCGAATCGGCGGCGCCCAGGCGGTGGCCGCGCTCGCCTACGGCACGGCCACCCTCCGGCGTGTCGACAAGATCGTCGGCCCCGGGAACGTCTACGTCGCGCTCGCGAAGACGCGCGTGTTCGGCGAGGTCGGCATCGACATGATGGCCGGTCCGAGCGAGGTCGTGGTGCTCGCCGACGCCGCCGCCGATGCGGACTGGATCGCGGCCGATCTGCTCGCCCAGGCCGAGCACGATCCGATGGCGCGCGCGGTGCTCGTGACCGATGCGCCGGCACTGGCCGCGCGCGTCGAGGCGCGGCTCGCCGCGCGGCTCGCCACGCTGCCGCGGCGGGAGATCGCGGCCGCCGCGCTGCGCGACCATGGCGCGCTGGTGCTCACCGACGGACTCGAGGGCGCCGTCGAGCTCGCCAATCGCCTGGCGCCCGAGCATCTCGAGCTGATGGTCGCCGTGCCGGCCGCGCTGCTGCCGCGGGTCCGTCACGCGGGGGCGATCTTTCTCGGCGCTCACACGCCGGAGGTCGTCGGTGACTACGTCGCGGGACCGAATCATGTTCTGCCGACGGCGGGGACGGCGCGCTTCGCCTCGCGCGGTACCGAGGATTTCGTGAAGCGCTCGAGCGTGCTCGAGTACTCGCCGTCCGGACTGGCCGCGGCGCTGCCGCACCTGACGACGTTGTCGCGGATCGAGGGGCTGACGGCCCACGGAAGCGCGGCGCAGGCGCGCATCGAGCGCGCGGACTCACGCGGCCCGGAGCGGCCGGCCTACCCCGAGGGGGGACGCACATGAGCGGCGGACGACAGGCGCGCGTGGAGCGCAAGACGAAAGAGACGGAGATCACGCTCTCGCTCGGGCTCGACGGCACCGGCGCCTCGAAGATCACGACGCCGATCCCGTTCTTCAGCCACATGCTCGAGGCGTTCTCCAAGCACGGCCTCGTGGACCTCGCCGTGGAGGCGCACGGCGACGTCGAGGTCGACCAACACCACACGGTCGAAGACGTCGGCATCGTGCTCGGCCAGGCGCTCAAGCAGGCGCTCGGCGACAAGAAAGGCATCGTGCGCTTCGGCACCGCCGCCATCCCGATGGACGAGACGCTCGTGTCCGCCGCCGTCGACGTGTCCGGACGCCCGTTCCTCGTCTTCAGCGTGCCGGTGGCCCGCGGGCGCGTGTCGAACTTCGACTGTGATCTGCTGCAGGAGTTCTTCCGCGCATTCGCGTTCCACGCGGAGATCACCCTGCACGTGACGATGCATTACGGCCACAACCTGCACCACATCACCGAGGCCGTGTTCAAGGCGGTGGGCCGCGCGCTCGCGCAGGCGACGCGCCACGACCCGCGCATCGCGGGCATCCTGCCGTCGACCAAGGGAACGCTCTAGGTGATCGCGATCATCGACTACGGCCGGGGCAACCTCGGCTCTGTCGAGAAGGCGTTCGCGCGCGTCGGCGTGCCGGCGGCGGTCACCCAGGATCCGCGCGTCGTGGACGACGCGCGGGCCGTGGTGCTGCCGGGTGACGGCGCCTTTCACGACGCGATGGCCAACCTCAAGACGCTCGGCCTGCTGGCGCCGCTGCGGCGTGCGCTCGACGGCACGCGTCCGTTTCTGGGCATCTGCCTCGGCTACCAGTTGCTGTTCACGAGCAGCGAGGAGTTCGGCGAGGGCCGCGGCCTGGACGTGATTCCCGGCGTAGTGCGGCGATTCCCGTCGGGACGCAAGGTGCCGCACATGGGCTGGAACGGCGTCGAGCACGGGGGCCGGCTGCGCCTGTTCGAGGGCGTGCCGGAGGGCGCGCGGTTTTACTTCGTCCACTCGTATTATCCGGAGGCGCGCACGACCGATTGCGCGACGACGGGCGCCGGCCCGCTGAAGCAGGCCTGGTGCGAGTACGGCGTGCGCTTCGCCGCCGCGGTCGAGCTCGGCGCGATCCACGCCACGCAGTTCCACCCGGAGAAGAGCCAGCGCTGGGGCCTGCGCATGCTCGAGAACTTCGCGGCGATCGTCAAGGACTCCGCGTGATCGTCATTCCCGCGGTCGACGTCAAGGAGGGGCGCTGCGTGCGCCTGCGCGAAGGGCGCGCCGATGCCGAGACCGTCTTCTCGGAGGACCCGGTGGCGATGGCGACCCAGTGGGCGGCGAGGGGCGCGGAGCGTCTGCACGTGGTCGATCTCGACGGCGCGTTCGGCAAGCCGAGGCAGACTGCGGTCATCGCGAAGATCATCGCCGCCGTCGCTCCGGTGCCCGTGCAGGTCGGCGGCGGCCTGCGGGACGTCGCGGCCATCGAGGCGGTGCTCGACGCGGGTGCGCACCGGGTCGTCGTCGGCACGCGGGCGCTCGAGCCGGACTTTCTCGATGAGGTCTGCCGCCGCTTCTGGCGCCGCGTCATCGTCGCCATCGACTCGCGAGATGGGAAGGTGGCGCTCAAGGGTTGGGTCGAGCTCTCGGGCCTGACGCCGGTCGAGCTCGTGCTCGCGCTGCACGAGCAGGGCGCCACGCCCCGTCTCGCCGCGCTGCTCTACACCGACGTGAGTCGTGACGGCACGGGTCGTGGGCCGAACGTCGAAGACACGATTGCGCTGGCCAAGGCGGCGGGGATTCCGGTCCTGGCGTCCGGCGGTGTCGGCAGCGTCGTGGACATCGCGGCGCTGGCGGCCGTGGCCGACGCCGGCATCGAAGGCGTCGTCGTCGGCCGCGCGCTCTATACCGGCGCGGTCTCGCTGGCGGACGCGATACGCGCGGCGGCGCGGGTCTGACCCGTGCTCGCCAAGCGGATCATTCCCTGCCTCGACGTCAAGGACGGCCGCGTCGTCAAGGGCGTCCGCTTCGTGGACCTGCGCGACGCCGGCGACCCCGTGGAGGCGGCGGTCGCGTACGATGCCCAGGGCTCCGACGAGCTCGTGTTCCTCGACATCACCGCCTCACACGAGGCGCGCGACATCATGCTGGACGTCGTCCGGCGCACCGCCGAGGGGATCTACATGCCGCTGACCGTTGGCGGCGGCATCCGGTCGGTCGACGACGTGCGGCGGCTTCTGCGCGCCGGCGCCGACAAGGTCTCGCTCAACACGGCTGCGCTCGCGCGCCCCGCGGTCATCCGCGAGGCCGCCGAGCGCTTCGGCAGCCAGTGCATCGTCGTCGCCATCGACGCCAAGCGTGTAACGCCAACCAATGTCGCGCGACCGGAGCCACTGCGCACCTCGAGCAGGCCACCTTCGGTCCAAGCCGGCCTCGCGGACCCCGCTACAACAACATGGCACGTCTTCACGCACGGCGGTCGCAATACCACAGGCCGCGATGCCGTCGCGTGGGCGCAGGAGGCGGTCGCCCTCGGCGCCGGCGAGATCCTCCTCACGAGCATGGATCGCGACGGGACCAAGGACGGCTACGATCTCGAGCTGACCCGCGCGGTCTCCGACGCCGTCACGGTGCCCGTCATCGCCTCCGGCGGCGCCGGCACGCTCGAGCACTTCCACGAAGCGGTCACCGACGGCCGCGCCGACGCGGCGCTGGCCGCCTCGCTCTTCCATTTCGGCATCCACACGATCGCCGAGACCAAGCGGTATCTGGCCGAGCGCGGCGTCGAGGTTCGGCGGTGACCCCCGACGAGCTGACGTATGACGAGCGCGGATTGATTCCGGCCGTCGTGCAGGAGGCGGAGACCGGCGAGGTCTTGATGGTCGCGTGGATGGATCGCGACGCGGTCGGCAAGACGCTGACGACCGGTCTCACGCACTTCTGGTCGCGCTCGCGGCGCGCGCCGTGGCAGAAGGGCGAGACGTCCGGCCACGTGCAGCACGTTCAGGGCGTCTACGCCGACTGCGACGCCGACACGCTCGTCGTCCAGGTCCACCAGGAGGGTGTCGCCTGCCACACCGGGGCGCGCACGTGCTTCGTCAACGCGCTGTCGGGGGCCGGCGCCACGGCCAACATACTCGAGCGCATCGAGCGTATCGTGCAGGAGCGGAAGGCGGCGCCGGCGGCGGGCTCGTATGTCGCGGGGCTGCTGGCCAAGGGCGAGGCGGCGGTGTGCCGCAAGATCGGCGAGGAGGCGGTTGAGGTGGTGACGGCGGCGCTCGGCGGCGAGGGTGACGCGCGGGTCGTGTCCGAGGTCGCCGACCTCTGGTTCCACACGCTGGTGTTGCTCGGGGAGCGTGGCATTCCGCTCCGCGACGTCCTCGAGGAGCTGGCGCGCAGACACCGGGAGCGCGCGGCTTCGCGAGGCTAGCGCGTGAGCGCCGCCGCCGGGCGCGCGGCGCTCATCACCGCCGCCGCCGTCGCCGTCCTCGTCGGCTGTGCGGGACGTCGCGTGCATGACGGCGTGTACCGGTCGCAGCACGGTTTCCGCGTGAGCGTCCCGGGGCCGATGTGGAAGGTCGTCGACGGCTCGCGCGCCGAGCTGGAGCTGCGCCGCGCCGACGGCGCCGCCGGGATGCTGGCCCACGCGACGTGCCGTCCCGAGACGGTGCGGCGTGATTTCGGCCTGCTCGAGCGTCACCTCTTGCTCGGGCTGCGGGATCGCGCGACCCTCGAGGACGGCGAGACCGACGTCGCCGGCCGGCGCGCGGTCCATCTGGTCATCGACGAACGCGTGCGCATCGAGAGCTACATGCTCAAGGACGCGCACTGCGTGTACGACCTGCTCTACGTCGCGCCCGCCGACGAGTTCGACGGCGGACGTGCGGAGTTCCGGCGGTTCGTGCAGAGCTTCGCGATGGAGTGAGCGATGGAGACGTATCTCAGACGGACGGCGATGTGGTACGGCGGGGTCGGGCTGCTCACCGCGCAGGTGATGCGCAGCGCGGCGTTGCCGCCGAAGTATTTCCGTCTCGTGATCCACGAGATCGAAGTGATGGGCGTGCGCTCGCTCGGCGTGGCGCTGACCGCCGCGATCTTCACCGGCATGGTCTTCGCCATCCAGAGCGCGGTCAACATGGCGCGCTTCGGCGCCGAGGCCTACGTGGGCCCCATCGCGGCGCTGGCCATCCTGCGCGAGCTCGGCCCCGTGCTGACGGCGATCCTCGTCGGCGGCAAGGTCGCCTCGGGCATCACCGCCGAGCTCGGCTCCATGCGCGTGACCGAGCAGATCGACGCGCTGCGCACGCTCGGCGTCAACTACGTCAAGCGGCTGATCGTGCCCCGCGTGCTGGCCGCGCTGATCGTCTTCCCGCTGCTGACGGTGCTCGCCGACGTCCTCGGCGTGCTGGGCGGCATGGTGATCATGTGGATCGAGCGAGGCGCCGACATGTACGTGTACTGGAACGTCACCGCCTACTGGGTGGTGCCGCGCGACTTCCTCACCGGCATCGGCAAGTCGTTCTTCTTCGGCGGCATCGTCACGCTCATCGGCTGCTACAACGGGCTGTCGACCACGGGCGGCACCGAGGGGCTCGGTCGGGCGACCACCGCGACGGTCGTGCACGTCACCATGGCGGTGATCGTCTCCGATTTCTTCCTCACCAAGATCTTCCTCATGATCTTCTGGTGAGCGATGGCACCACCGGTCGTCGACGTCGTCGAGGTGCGCAAGGCGTTCGATCGCGCCGAGGTCCTGCGTGGGGTCTCGTTCCGCCTCGACAAAGGCGAGACGCTCGTGGTCATGGGCGGCAGCGGCTCGGGCAAGACCGTGCTGCTCCGCCATGTGGCCGGGCTCGTGCGGCCGGACTCGGGCGAGGTGCGCGCCTTCGGCATCAACATCGAGCGCTTGTCGGAGGAGGAGCTCCTGCCAATCCGCCGGCGCATGGGCTATGTCTTCCAGGGCGCCGCGCTGTTCGACTCGCTGTCGGTGTACGAGAACGTCGCCTTTCCGCTGCGGGAGCACACGGAGCTGGCGGAGGGCGAGATCCGGGAGCGGATCGTGCACGTGCTCTCGCTGGTCGGGCTCGGCGAGGATATCCTGCGGCTGCTGCCGTCCGAGCTCTCGGGCGGAATGCGTAAGCGCGTCGGCGTGGCGCGCGCCCTCGTGATCGAGCCCGAGCTGATGCTGTTCGACGAGCCGACGGCGGGCCTCGATCCCACGAACTCGAAGATGGTGGGCGAGCTGATCGTGCAGCTCAAGGACGGCGTGGGCGACACGTCGATCGTGGTGACGCACGATGTGGAGCTGGCGCGCACGGTGGCCGACCGACTCGCTATCCTGATGGACGGCCGGTTCGCCGTGGTGGGGCGGCCCGACGAGGTCATGACGTCCGGGGGGCCCGCCGTGCAGGCATTCCTGGCCGGCGAAGCGAGGTGAGCAGGTGAACGACGAGCGAAGCGACCTGGGCAAGAAGCTCCGCGTGGGCGTCTTCGTCCTCGTGGCGCTCGTAGTCGGCATCGGGATGGTGTACGCGCTCGGCGCCCGTGCGCGCCTGTTCGAGGCGCGCTACACGGTGCATGCCGATTTCAGCGAGGTCGGCGGCCTCAACGAGGGTGCGACGGTGCGGCTGGCCGGCGTGCAAATCGGCCGCGTGAAGGCCGTCAACCTGCCGTCCGAGCCCGGCGGCAAGGTCCGCGTCGATCTCGCGATCGCCAAGCAGTTCGCGAACCGGGTGCGGAAGAATTCGGTCGCGCGCATCGAGACGCAGGGGCTGCTGGGTGACCGCATCGTCGAGATCACCGTGGGCACCGCCGACGCGCCGCCGACGAAGAATGGCGACGTGATCGTCGCGCGCGACCCCACGGACTTCACCAAGATCGTCAGCCAGGGGGCGGACACGGTGAAGAGCGTGGCGGCGCTGGCCGAAAGCCTCAAGACCACCGCCGACACGCTCAGGCAGTCGAAGCTGATCGAAGACGCCTCCGCCACGCTCGCCTCGACCCGCAAGGTGACCGATCGCGTCGCGCGCATGGTCGACGAGGTCGAGAAGGGCCGCGGGTGGGCCCACGCGTTGATCTACGAGGAGCCGGTGGCGCTGCGGAAGATGAACGACGTCATCGCGACGACGCAGCGGCTGCTCGACCGCGTCGAGCGCGGCGAGGGCGCGGCGGGTGTGCTGACGTCCAGCCAGTCGACGGTCTCGGCGCGGCGCTTCGTGGCCGCGATGGACAAGCTCTCGCGGATGGCCGAGCAGCCGGGCACGGCCGACGAGGGGCTCGTGCCCGCGCTGCTCTTCGACCCGAAGTACAAGAACGTGCTCGAAGACCTCAAGGTCGTCGCCCACAACTTCCGTGAGGTCTCGGACCGGCTGGTCGGCGGCAAGGGGACGCTCGGCGAGCTCATCAAAGACGAGCCCGCGGACGCCAGCATCCGGCAGGCCTCGCGCGATCTGCAGGCGGCGCTCGCCAATCTCAAGGAGATCACCGCAAAAATCAACGAGGGCGAGGGCACGCTCGGCGCGCTCATCGCGGATCCGACGGTCTACGAGCGCCTAGTCTCCATCCTCGATGGCGCCCAGCGGTCGTTCCTGCTGCGCGGACTGCTGCGCGGTCTCGGCGGCGGCGGCAAGCCCAAGGAGGGCGAGTGAGTCCGCGCGCGTCCTCGGTGTATCGCTGTCAGGAGTGCGGCTTCGCCAGTCCCAAGCCCGGGACGTGTCCCGACTGTCTGCGCGCCAGCGGTGCGTACGTGCAGCTCGTCGAGGAGCGCGCCGAGGCGCCGGCGCGCGCACGGCGGGGCGGCGCGCCGGCGTCGGGCCGACCGCAACCGCTGAAAGACGTCGTCCTCGACGCGGGCGAGCGGCTGCCGACCGGCATCGCCGAGCTCGATCGCGTGCTCGGCGGCGGCGTCGTCCGCGGCTCGCTCGTGCTGATCGGGGGTGAGCCTGGTGCGGGCAAGTGTGTTGCGGGTGACACGCGAGTGTTCGATCCTGCGACCGGAGATTATCTTCCGATTACGGCGCTGCGCGACCGTGCCACATCGGTGTTGTCCATCGACGAGAAGTCGTTGCTCCTTCATCGCTCGTCGGTGCAGGTCTTTCATGAACGCGGCATTCATCGTGTTATCGAACTCAGGACGCGGCTCGGCCGGACATTGCGTTGCACTCCGGATCATCCGCTTCTTACAGAAGACGGCTGGCAGCAGGCAGGAAGCCTGAAATGCGGCGCGCGGATCGCGTCGCCTCGGACTCTGCCTCACTTTGGCCACGAGGCGATGACCGATGAATCGATAAAGCTCATTGCATCTATTCTCTCGGACGGCTCGGCACAGTCTGCGGTCGATGTGACAACCGCGCTTTCTGGTGTCCAGGACGACCTCCGCGCAATCGCGGACGCGTTCGGGATGCGGCTCACTGCGTACGAGAAACCAAGAAACGCTGCTCGCCAATATCGGTTTGTCAGTATGAACGACGCCGCCGATCGCGCGGACGCCCGTCGGGAGTTCGCCGCCGCACTTCGGCGAACCCGCCGGAATCTACACTGCAGTTGGCAGGAGTGGGCGCGCCGGGCGAATGGTTCGTTCGGACTTCTGAGCATGTGGCGACGTGCCAAGACGGTTCCCTCGAGCGACGCATTGCGACGCCTCGCGATGGCGGCATCGGTCGCCTTGGATGACCTCGCGCCGGCCGCGCGAGAGCGGGCGGCCGCTAAAACGCCCGTCGCGCAGTTCCTCGAATCCCGCGGGGTTCGGTTCGCGCGGGCGGCGGACAAGCGCGTACCGGAAGCGATTTTCCGGTTGCCCCGCGAAGGCATGGCGTTGTTCTTGAGAGCGCTCTTCAGCTGCGACGGTTCGGTTTACGTCCGACGGTCTGGTATTCCGGGTGTTTCGTACAGCTCAATCAGTCGGCAGTTGGCGGTCGACGTTCAACATCTGCTACTCAGGTTTGGTTTGGTGGCCAAGCTGAGAGTCAAGCGTCAGATCATCAAGGGACAACCGTACCGTACCTATGAGCTTCAGATGCTCGGAATCGCCGCGACCGCCCGCTTCCTCGATCAAATCGGAATCGTGGGCCGTGAGACGGCGTGCCAGGCTATACGCCAGAGTGCAGCAAAGCCCATGACATTTGCGGCGTTGCGCCGCCAGTCAGGGGTCACAATTCTGAATCGGCGACATGTTCGCCCGCTCTGCCGCGATACGGTGGCTGCATTGGCACACACACTTCGCGATCCCGCGTTGGCGGCACTCGGACTGGGCGACGTCTGGTGGGATGAAGTTGTCGAAATTCGGGATGCCGGCGAAGAACCGGTATTCGATCTCACGGTCGATGGCGAACCCAATTTCGTCGCGAATGACCTGATCATTCACAACTCGACCTTGCTTTTGCAAGCGGCGCGCGCGCTGGCCAAAGCCAGGCCGCCCGTGCTGTATGTCTCCGCCGAGGAGTCGGCGGCGCAGGTGAAGATGCGCGCGGACCGCCTCGGCATCGCCGGCGACGGCCTGCTGCTGTGGGCGGAGAACGATCTCAACGTGGTGCAGGCGGCGCTCGACGACGTCAAGCCGCAGGCCCTGATCGTCGATTCGATCCAGACGGTCTTCCTTCCAGATTTGGAGTCCGCGCCCGGCTCCGTCGCGCAGGTGCGTGAGTGCGGCGCGCGGCTCATGACCCAGGCGAAGGGGCGTGGCCTCGCGACGTTCCTGGTGGGGCACGTCACCAAGGAAGGCGCGCTGGCCGGACCCCGCGTGCTCGAGCATCTGGTCGACACGGTCCTCTACTTCGAGGGCGAGCAGCATCACGCCTATCGCGTCCTGCGCGCGGTGAAAAACCGCTTCGGCTCGACCAACGAGATCGGCGTCTTCGAGATGGCGGCGCGCGGGCTCGTCGAGGTCCCGAATCCCTCCGGCTTCTTCCTCTCCGAGCGCCCGGTGGACGCGCCCGGCTCGGTCGTGGTCGCGAGTCTCGAGGGCACACGACCGATGCTGCTCGAGCTGCAGGCGCTGGTGTCGCGCGCCTCGTTCGGGACGCCGCGGCGCACCGTGCTCGGCGCCGACTACAATCGCGTCTGCCTGCTGCTCGCGGTGCTCGAAAAGCGCGCGCAGCTGCCGATCGGCAACCAGGACGTCTTCGTCAACGTCGCGGGAGGGGGCCGCGTCCTCGAGCCCGCGGCGGACCTCGCGATCGTGCTCGCCGCCGCATCCTCTTATATGGAACGTCCGCTGCCGGCGGATGTCGTGGTGCTGGGCGAGGTCGGCCTCACCGGCGAGGTCCGCGCGGTGGCGGGTCTGGAGTCGCGCCTGCGCGCCGCCGCCCAGCTCGGGTTTCACTCCGCCGTCGTGCCGAAGAGCAGCGCCGCGGAGGCGGGTGCGGCGCCGCTGAAGGTCCGTGGCGTGGCCACGGTGACTGAGGCGGTCGAGGCGTTGCTGCCCTGAGGCTCCCCCTCACGCGACTCCTCGTGGTGGTGTGCGCAGCCGTCGCGGCTGCGGCCGCTGCCGCCGCCCTGCGGCTGCCGCTCGGCGCATCCGCGCTCGCGGGCGCCGCGCTCGGTGCCGCCGCCGTCGGCCTCGAGCTCGCGGTCGCGCTGCGCCGAGCGCCCGCGCCGGTGGCGAGCGCGGCCACGGGCGAGGGCGCGAAGCTGGTCGACACCTCGGCGATCATCGACGGCCGCATCGCGGACGTCGTGACCACCGGCTTTCTGGACGGGCCGCTGCTCGTGCCGCGCTTCGTGCTGCGCGAGCTGCAGCGTCTCGCCGACGGCGGCGACCCGCTGCGGCGCAACCGCGGCAAGCGCGGCTTCGAGATCCTCAAGCGGCTTCAAGACCTTCATCGCGTGGAGATCGTCGAGGCCGACGTTCCCGGCGTCACCGACGTCGACGGCAAGCTCGTTGAGCTGGCGCGCCAGCGCGGCGCGCGCGTCGTCACCACCGACTACAATCTCAACCGCGTGGCCGAGCTGAGCGGCGTCAACGTGCTGAACGTCAACGATCTCGCCAACGCGCTGAAGCCGGTGGTCCTGCCGGGCGAGAGCCTCCGCGTGCAGGTGCTGCGCGAGGGCAAGGAGCCGGGCCAGGGCGTGGGCTTCCTCGAGGACGGTACGATGGTCGTCGTCGAGCAGGGGCGCCGGCTTCTCGGTCAGGAGGTGGCGGTGGTGGTGACGAGCGCACTGCAGACGTCGGCGGGACGCATGGTGTTCGCGCGTCCGCGGGTCGAGGGCGACGAGCCGCGCGATGCGTGACGTCGCCGTTCTCATTCCCGCCGGCGGCATCGGCGCGCGCCTCGGCCGGCGTACGCCGAAACAGTTCCTGCGCGTGGGCGGTGAGGCCATCCTGACCGCGACGGTGCGCCATTTTCGCCGACACCCGCGCCTGGCCGCGATCGTGGTGGCCGTACCCGAGGCCCATGTCCCGCGCGCGCGCCGATTGCTGGGACCGGGGGTGAGCGTCGTCACCGGCGGCGCCACGCGGCAAGAGTCGGTACGGCTCGCGCTCGACGGCGCGCCACACGGCGTGCGCATCGTCCTCGTGCACGATGCCGTGCGTCCGTTCATCACCCGCGGCCTCGTCGACGCGGTGCTCGCGGCGGCGCGCGCGGAGGGGGCCGCCATCTGCGCGCTGCCGGTTGCCGAGACGGTGAAGCGGGTGCGCGAGGGCGTTGTGGAGGCGACGATCGACCGCGCAGGACTATGGGCCGTCCAGACGCCGCAAGCGTTCCGGGCGGAGATCCTGCGCGAGGCGCACGACAAAGCGCGTCGCGACGGCGTCGTCGGGACCGACGATGCCATGCTGGTCGAGCGCCTGGGCCAGCGCGTGCGTGTCGTCCCCGGTCTCGCCGTCAACGTAAAGATCACGACGCTCGACGATCTGCGACGCGCCCGCGTCAAACGGTCGGCGCGGGAGCGCGCGTGACACGGGTCGGCTTCGGATTCGATCTGCATCCGCTCGTCGCGGGCCGGCCGCTCGTGCTCGGCGGCGTGCAGGTGCCGTCGGAGCTGGGACTGGACGGCCACTCGGACGCCGACGTGCTCTCGCATGCGGTGGCCGAGGCGCTGCTGGGCGCGTTGGCGCTCGGCGACCTCGGCCGCCACTTTCCCGACACCGACCCGCGCTGGCTGGGCGTCTCGAGCCTGCTCCTGCTCAAGGGCGTGCTCGATCTCGTCACCGCCCGCGGAGCGAGGCTGATCAACGTCGACGCCACGGTGCTGGCGCAGGCGCCCAGGCTCGTGTCGCTGCTGCCCGAGATGGCCAAGCGGCTGGCGGACACGCTCGGAATCGCCGTCGACGCCGTCAGCGTCAAAGCGAAAAGCCCCGAGGGGCTGGGACTGCTCGGCCGCCGCGAGGGTATCGCGGCGATGGCCGTCGTCTCTGTGGAGGTCGGCTGAGTGGGGCTGATGGTCTACAACACGATGTCCCGCACGAAGGAGCCGCTCGTGACGATGAGGGCCGGCGAGCTCCGCATGTACTCGTGCGGCGTCACGGTGTACGACCTGTCGCACGTGGGCCACGCGAAGATGATGATCGTCTTCGATGTCATCGCGCGCTATCTGCGCTTCGCCGGCTATCGGGTCACCTTCGTCCGGAACTTCACCGACATCGAGGACAAGATCATCCGGCGCGCCAATGAGGAGGGTGTGCCCGCTCGGGAGATCTCCGAGCGTTACATCGCCGCCTTCCGCGAGGATATCGCCGCGCTCGGCGTGCAGGCGCCGGACGTCGAGCCGAAGGCGACGGACCACGTCCCAGAGATGCTGGCGCTCATCGAGCGCCTCGTCGCCGGCGGCTTCGCCTATGTCGTGGACGGCGACGTGTATTTCGAGGTTCGTCGCTTCCCGGCGTACGGCAAGCTCTCCGGGAAGAACCTCGACGAGCTGCTCGCCGGCGCGCGCGTCGACGTTGACGACCGCAAGCGCGACCCGCGCGACTTCGCGTTGTGGAAGGCGGCCAAGCCGGACGAGCCGTCGTGGCCGAGTCCGTGGGGGCCGGGACGCCCGGGCTGGCACATCGAGTGCTCGGCCATGGCCATGCGCTATCTCGGACCGTCGTTCGATATCCACGGAGGCGGTGAGGATCTGATCTTTCCGCACCACGAGTGCGAGATCGCGCAGTCGGAGGCCGTCACGCACCAGCCGTTCGCCCGCTACTGGGTGCACAACGGCTTCGTGAACATGGGTAAGGAAAAGATGTCGAAGTCGCTCGGCAATACGCTGACGATTCGCGACATCGTCAAGCGCCACGATCCGGAAGCGCTGCGCCTGTGGATTCTCGGCACGCACTATCGCCATCTGCTCGAGTGGTCGGACGAACGCGTGCACGAGGCCGCCGTCGCCCTGGCCCGCCTGCGCCGACCGATCGAGTACGCCGCGCCGTATGCGGCGAGCGAAACGATCCGAGCCGCGCACGAGCACCCGGTGCCCGCCGAATTCGCGGCTTTTTCGCGCCGGTTCGTCGAGGCGATGGACGACGATTTCAACACGCCGGAGGCGCTCGCCGCGCTGTTCGACTTCAGCAGCGCGCTGCTCGGGAAGTCGCTGAGCCCTCAGGCGCTCGTCACGGGCGCCGCGGAATTGCAGCGCCTCGCCCGGGTCCTCGGGCTGCTTCAGCGAGACGCCCAGCCGGCACCGCCCGACGTGCTCCGGCTGATGGACCAGCGTGTGGCGGCGCGCGCGCAGCGCGACTTCCGCCGGTCGGATGAACTGCGCGCAGAGATCCAGCGGCTCGGCTGGCTGGTGGAGGACACGCCCGAAGGTGCACGGCTGACGCGCAAGAGCGGCTGATGGCCGAGGGCCGCGTCTACGGCCGCAACCCCGTGCTGGCGTTGCTGCGAAGCGGGGGCCGCCGTGCCGACGAGATCGCGGTGCTGGCCGGGGGACGCGGACCGCTGGGCGAGGTCGTCGCGCTCGCGCGCCGCGCCGGTGTGAAGGTGTCCTTTCGCACGCGCGAGCAGCTGACCGCCATGGCGGGTTCCTCGGAGCATCAGGGTGTGGTCGCGCGCGTCAGCTCGGCCGAATACGTTGACGTCGCGGACCTGCTCGCCGAGCCGATGGAGCGCGGGCAGACGCCGTTTTTCCTCGTGCTCGACCAGGTTCAGGACCCGCGCAACCTGGGCGCGATTCTGAGAACGGCCGAGGCCTTCGGGGTCCACGGTGTGGTGATCCCCAAGCACCACGCCGTGGGTCTCACCGACGCGGCAGCGAGGACCGCGATGGGCGCCCTCGAGCGAGTGCCCGTGGCCAGGGCGACGAACCTCGTCGCGGCGCTGGAAACGATCAAGGAAT
>Ga0209159_1002138_pt1 | contig 14110 bp, 7 predicted proteins | sample GraSoiAngelo_144_FD_185901 | JGI IMG/M metagenome (GOLD analysis project Ga0209159, IMG submission 185901) | Grasslands soil microbial communities from the Angelo Coastal Reserve, California, USA - 14_1009_02_40cm (SPAdes) (version 2) | ecosystem: Environmental > Terrestrial > Soil > Grasslands ...
AAGACCGGTACGGGCACCATGAGCGTGAAGACGTCGAACGCCGCTCCGGCGCCGACACCGACGCCCACTCCTACGCCGACGCCGACCCCGACCCCGGCGCCGACGGGCGGGTTGACGATGGCCCTCACGCAGCCGACTTCGGGCGCCACGCTCAGCGGCACCTCGTGGGCCGTGGTGTGGGTGGCTGGCTCCAATGGCAGCAACACGTTCACGGTGACGATGGACGGAACATCGCTCGGCACGCAGACCGGCGGTAACGGCCCCGTGTCGATCCCGATGGACACGACGAAGGTGGCCAACGGCACGCACACGCTGTCGATCGCTGTGCGGGACTCGAGCGGCAAGACGGGTACGGGCTCGGCGAGCGTGACGACGTCGAACGTCAACGTGACGCCGGCGCCAACCCCCGTGCCGACGCCCACGCCAACACCCACTCCCACTCCGGCGCCGACGGGCTCGCTCCAGGTTGCGATCACGCAGCCGACGACGGGCGCGACGGCGAGCGGTACGGCCTGGGTCGTCATGTGGGTGAACGGCGCCAGCAGCAACGTCAACACCTACACGCTGTCGGTGGACGGCCGACAGGTCGCCACGCAGGTTTCTGGTTCCGGGCCGGTCTCGGTGCCGTGGACGACCACCGGCATCACGAACGGCACCCACATCGTCACTGCGACGGTGCGGGACGCCGCCGGCAAGAGCGGCACGACGAGCGTCAACGTGACGGTGAGGAACTGACGATGGCGCTCGACCTCACGCTTCACGACGTGGTTCCCGACGGTGACGAGCCCGGGCTGTTCACGGTGCACGTGAGCGTCGGCGGTGGGCGCGGTCCGTTCCGGCTCTACGTCTACCTGGACGGCGAGCTGGTGGGGGCCTGGCACGAGGCGAGTGATCGATACGAGTTCCGGGCTCCCGAGCAGAGGGGGCCGCGGAGCGTGGTCACCGTCCGTGCGATCGACAGCACCGGACGATGGGGCGGCACCAGCCGTGTGATCCGCACGGCGCCCGTACCCACCGCCGTCGCGGTGGCGGCCAGCACGTAGCGTTCACGGTCTCGACCCAAAGCCCCGCGGTCGTCCGGCTCTCGGGCGGCCGCGGGGCCTCTGCAGAAGATTTCCCATCCCGGATGATTGTCGCGGCTCTGATGGGGCGTTACTTGCGGACTTGGTGCTCGATGCGCCGGGAATCCACCATTTAGCCCGCTCGGTCATCGGTACGTCTCTTGCGACGTGACGAAGGCATGTGGCTGCTTCTCCTCATGATCTGCGTCATGCCCTTCGAGCAGAGCCCCTACCTCATGATCGCCGACTCGTTCCTGGGGATCTTTCAGGACTTCACGGTGATCAAGGCGCTCGGCCTCGTCGGGTGCGGGTGGGCGCTCCTGCGCCTGGCCTCGGGCAACACCGACGAGGAGGGCATCCTGACGTCGCTCCAGGCGAAGCTCTTCGTTTTCTTCTTCGTCGGCGTGATCGTCTCGAGCCTGCTGAGCGGCAGCGGCTTCCTCATCGTGTCCAAATATCTCGCGTTCCTTTTCTTCCTGCCGTTCGTGCTGGTTTCGGTGAAGACGCAGGACGACCTGCGCAAGGTCCTCTACGCCATGGCCGGGACGCTGATCCTCATCTTCCCGTACGCGTATCGACAGTCCCTTCGGTTCGGCGACCGACTCGGCGTGGGGTTGTCGGAGACGAACTACTTCGCGGCCAACCTCGTGCTGGTGCTGCCTCTGGCCTTCGCGATCGCGCTGCAGCAGCGGACGCCGGGCCGCCGGCGCATGTGGCTGCTCGGGTCGGGCGTTCTTCTCCTCGAGATCTTCCTGACGTCGTCGCGCGGCGGATTTCTCGGGCTGATGGCGGCCGGGATGGTGTTCGTCACGCGCCGGCGCGGCTTCGGCGCGGCCTTCACGCTCGCGGCCGCGATGATCGTGGCCATCGTGGTGCTCCCCACCGATCTCGGCCAGCGCGCGCTGGCGACGATCGGCGGGGCCGAGGCACCGCCCGGCCTCGAGCAGTCGAACATGGCCCACACCGCGCTGTTCTGGGCGGGCTTCCGGATGATCGCAGCTGCGCCGTTGTGGGGTGTCGGCCCCTTCAACTTCAAGTCGCTGAGTGGCTATTACTCCGGCCTCGACATCAGCTTCATGGCCCACAACACGTACCTCGAGGTCGCCGCCGAGCTCGGCATTCCCGTCTTCGTGATCTTCGTGTCGCTGCTGCTCGTCGCGCTGGGTGCGTTCGGCCGCGCCTCACGGCTTCACGGTTCACCCGAGGCCGAGGAGCTGGCCGGGTGGGGAGAGGGGCTGCGCGCCGGCTTCGTGGGCTTCGCGGTGTCCGGCACCTTCATCAGCGCCGAATACGAGAAGTACTTCTGGGTGGTGATCTTCCTCTCGATCGTCGTCGATCGCCTGATTCGCCGCCACGAAGCCGTGGCTGCGGCCGCGGCGGACGTCCCCGCGACGGAGCCCACGGCGGCGCTCGCACCGACGTGATGACGCCCGACGCCGGCCGTCGCGGCCGCCTCGTCGGCTTCGACTGGCTGCGCGGCATCGCGCTGTTCCTCGTCGTCCTCCGTCACGTCCTCGAGGTGACGAACCTTCCCGTGACCCGGGACGTCCTCGTGCTCGACCAGGGCCAGCTCGGCGTCGCGCTCTTCTGCGCCATGGCCGGATTCTTCGCGCTGGGTGGCAGCCAGCCGGTGGGCCGCTGGGCCTTCGACCGTGCGCGCCGGCTGTTCCCGGCCTACTGGATCGTCACCGCGGCGCTCTTCGCCGCGAACGCCGTCACGAGCTACAAGCCGGCATCGCTGTCGCTGTTCGTCTCGCAGATGCTCGGCCTCGGTTACTTCACTCACGGCGGCGAGCACCTCATCAACGTGCCGAGCTGGTTCCTGTCGCTGATCCTGACGTGCTACGCCATCGCCGCCGTCGTTCGTGGGCTTCCACGCCGCCGCACCGTGCTGGCGGCGCTGCTCGTCGTCAGCGTCGCCCTCGTGGTGCTGCGGGTGCAGACGGACTTCACCCGCCAGATTCTCGCCTTCGTGGGCGGCATGAGCCTGCGGACGTTCGCGGCGACGGCGCTGTCGGGCCGGTTGCGTGCCGGGCTCGTCGTCTTGCTGGCCGGCGTGCCGTGGCTCGAGCCCGACTTCGGGTACGCCGCGTGGGCGCTGGCGGCCATGATCATTGCCGAGGCCGCCGCGTGGCCCGATGGAGCCATCGTGCGCTTCGTTGCCGATTACTCCTACGAGATGTTCCTGGTCCACGGGCCGATCGTGGTCCTCTTCGTCCGCATGATCCATCTCTCGCTGCCCTGGGCCCTCGGGCTCGCGCTCATCGCCACCGTGGTGACCGCGATCGCTCTGCACCGCGGCGTGCTCTGGATGGAATCGCTCGCCGCGCGGGGTCGGAGCTCGCCCAGCCCCGTTCTGATCGCTCGTCCGCGCTAGGAGCGCCGGCGACGGCGATCCTTGATCCTCTGAGAGCCTCCAGCTACGCTCGGTCCGATGAAATGTCCCCGGTGCCAGCAAGAGAACGAGGCGAGCGCCAAGTTCTGCGAGGAATGCGCCGCGCCTCTGGCTCGGGCGTGCACCCGGTGTGGTCGGCAACTGTCTCCCACGGCGAAGTTCTGCCCGGAGTGTGCGCACCCGACGGGTCTGTCCACCACGCCGCCTCCGGAGCAGCGATTCGGCTCCCCTGAGTCCTACACCCCGAAGCATCTTGTCGAGCGCATCCTCACGTCCAAGAGCTCCGTCGAGGGCGAGCGCAAGCTCGTCACCGTCCTCTTCGCGGACCTCAAGGGCTCGATGGAGCTACTCGCCGACCGTGATCCCGAGGAGGCTCGGAAGCTGGTGGATCCGGTGCTCGAGCGGATGATGGAGGCTGTCCACCGCTACGAGGGCACCGTGAACCAGGTGATGGGCGATGGCATCATGGCGCTCTTCGGCGCGCCGCTCGCCCTCGAGGACCACGCCGTACGCGCGTGCTACGCGGCGCTCCGGATGCAAGCGAGCCTCGCCACGCTGCAAGGTCAGCTCCTGCGCTCGCACGGCGTATCGATCCAGATCCGCGTCGGGCTGAACTCCGGTGAGGTGGTCGTCCGCTCGATCGGCAGCGATCTCCGCATGGACTACACGGCCGTCGGGCAGACCACGCACCTCGCCGCACGGATGGAGCAGATCGCACGGCCCGGCGCGATCCTGGTCAGCGCGGACACGCTCAAGCTGGCCGAAGGGTACGTCGACGTGACGCCGCTCGGTCCGGTGCCGGTCAAGGGCGTGAACGATCCCGTCGAGGTCTTCGAGATCACGGGAGCCGGGCCGGTCCGGCGGCGGCTGCAGGCGATGGCGACACGGTCGCTCAGCCGGTTCGTCGGACGCGACGCCGAGATCGAGCACCTTCACCGCGCGCTCCAGCAGGCCGGCGCCGGCCGCGGCCAGCTCGCCGCGATGGTGGGCGAGCCCGGTGTCGGGAAATCCCGGCTCTTCTTCGAGTTCGTGCGGTCGCATCGCGCGCGCGGGTGGCTCGTGCTCGAGAGCGGCTCGGTGTCGTACGGACAGGCGACGCCGTATCTCCCGGTCATCGACCTGCTCGAGGCCTACTTCAAGGTCGAGGACCGCGACGACCAACGCCAGGTCCGCGAGAAGATCACCGGCAAGCTGCTCACGCTGGACCGTGCGCTCGAACCGTCGGTGCCCGCCTTCCTCGCACTGTTCGAAGTTCCGGTCGACGATCCCGAGTGGCACGCAAGCGACCCGCGGCAGCGCCGGCAGCGCACGCTCGACGGCGTCAAACGCCTGCTCCTCGCCGAGAGCCGTGTCCAGCCCCTGCTCCTGGTCTTCGAAGACCTCCACTGGATCGACGGCGAGACGCAGGCCTTCCTCAACACGCTGTTCGAGAGCCTGCCCACCGCGCGCATCCTGGTCCTCGTCAACTATCGGCCCGAGTATCAGCACGCCTGGGGCGGCAAGACGTACTACACCCAGCTTCGCATCGACCCACTGCCGGCCGAGAGCGCCGGAGAGTTCCTCCAGGCGCTCCTCGGCTCCGACTCCGAACTCGATCCGCTCCGGCGACTCCTGATCGAGCGCACGGAAGGCAACCCGTTCTTCCTCGAAGAGAGCGTGCGGGCCCTCGTGGAGACGAAGGCCCTCGTGGGCGAGCGCGGCGCCTATCGTCTGGCCAGGGCCGTGCAGACGCTGCAGATCCCGGCGACGGCGCAGGCGATCCTGGCCGCGCGCATCGACCGGCTCTCGCCCGAGCACAAGCGTCTGCTGCAGGCCGCCTCGGTGATCGGAAAGGACGTGCCGTTTTCTCTCCTGCACGCCGTCGCCGACGAGGGCGACGAGGCCCTGCGCCGCGGCCTGGCCGAGCTTCAGGCCACGGAATTCCTCTACGAGACCCGGCTCTTCCCGGACGTCGAGTACACCTTCAAGCACGCGCTCACGCACGAGGTGACGTACGGCACGCTGCTCCAGGACCGGAGGCGTGTGCTTCACGCCAGAATCGTCGCGGCGATCGAGCAGCTTCATGGCGACCGGCTGGGCGAGCAGATGGAGCTTCTCGCTCACCACGCCGTCAGGGGAGAAGCCTGGGACAAGGCCGTCGTCTACTTGCGAGAGGCCGGCACCAAGGCGTTCGGGCGCTCAGCCAACGCGGACGCGGTGAGCTACTTCACGAAAGGACTGGACATCGTCGCGACGCTGCCCGAGGGCGCCGACCGCGATCGGCACGAGCTGGCGCTTCTCCTGTACCTGGGCCCGGCGATCCAGGTGCTGAAAGGGCTCGGCGCGCCGGAAGCCGAGCGCGTGTTCTCCCGCGCCCGAGAGTTGTCTGAGCGCGTCGGTGAGACGGGGCTGGCCTTTCGAGCGCTGTGGGGTCAGTGGATGGTCTCGGCCGGGCGAGGACGAATCGCGCCGGCCCGCCGCATCGGAGGCGAGCTTCTCACCCTCGCCGAGCGCACGAATGATCGCGCCCTCCTGCTCGAGGCGCACCATGCCATGTGGGCGACGTCGTTCTGGCTCGGCGAGCTGCCCGCGGCCGAGCACCATATCCAACAGGGAATCAGCCTCTACGACCGCGAGCAGCACCGATCGCTCGCGTTTCTCTATGGCGGCCACGATGCCGGCACGTGCTGTCGTTGCTTCTCGGCCTGGACCCACTGGTTGTTCGGCCGTCCCCTCCAGGCCGTGGCGGCCAGCGAGGCGGCGATCGCGCTCGCGGAGCAGATCGCTCATCCACCGACGATCGCCATCGGGCTGACCTGGGCGTGCACTCTGCTGTACTTCGAGCGGAACGCACGGGCGACGGGCCACCTGGCGCGGCGCCTCATCGATCTCGCGGCGGAGCGCGACCTTCCGCCGTGGCGCGTGGCGGGAACGATCTTCGATGGATGGACCCGTGCCGAGTCGGGAGAGGGTCCGGCGGGTGTCGCGCAGATTCGTGAGGGGCTTCTGGCCGCCAAAACGACGGGAACGCTCATGCCGCTGGAGCCGCTCTACATGCTCGTCCTCACCGATGCATGCTGGAGGCTCGGCCAGGCCGAGGAAGGCTTGCGGGCCATCGACGAAGCGCTCGCCATGATGGCGGCAATGGGGGAACAGATCTGGCTCAGCGAGCTCCACCGGCTCAAGGGGGAGCTTCTCTTGATGCGCGCGCCCTCCGATCACGCCTCGGCTGAAGGCGCATTTCGCGAGGCACTCGCGATCGCGCACCAGCAGGGAGCACAGGCGTGGGAGTTGCGCGCGGCCGCCAGCCTCGGCCGGGTCCTCGGGCGGCGCGGTCGGCGAGACGAGGCGCGACAGATCCTCGGCGACGTGTACGGCCGGTTCACCGAGGGCCTCGACACCGCCAACCTCACGGAGGCCAGGGCGCTGCTCGCGGAGCTCTCGTAACTTACTCTTCGGGTCGCAGCTGGCGAGCTCTCGCCGGTCCTTTCATATCAGTTCTGGACGGTGACTGGAACGGTCGCGACTCCGGGGGCGCCGGCGCTATCGCGGACGGTGACGGTGAGCGTCTGCGGGCCATTCGGGGTGTCGGTGGTCACCCACGGCAGCGTGACGTGCGTGGCCGACTGGCTCTCGGACCAGGCGGTCGCGCCGGCGGCGCTGAGCGTGAACGTGAAGGGCGGCGTCGAGGCCGACGTGATCCAGATGCTGACCCACGTCGTCCCACTCACGGTCTGTCCCGCGCTGGGACTCGTCACGGCGAGCGAGACCGTGCCGCCCGCTCCACCCCCGTTGTTCACGGTGACGGTGCGGGTAGCGGTCGCCGTGCGCGCGCCCGCGTCGGTGACGGTGAGGCCGAGATTGTAGGTGCCGTTAGCCGTGGGCGACCACGTGAACGAGGTCGAGGTAGCCGTCGTCGTCTGGCTGAAGATCTGGCTGCCGTTGGCCGTGAGCGCATAGGTGTAGCTCGGGGCTCCGCCGGACGCGGTCATCGTGATCGTCACGGGGCTCGTCACGGTCGCGCCGGCCGCGGGCGCGGCGAAGGCGGCGGTGAGCGGCGGCGGAGGTGAGCCACCGCCGTTCTGCACGATGACGTTCACGGAGGCCGTGCCGGTGGCGCCGGCGGCGTCACGCACCGTCACGGTCAGGGTCTGCGGGCCATCGGGGGTGTTCGAGGTCACCCATGGCAGCGTGACGTGCGTGGCCGACTGGCTCTCGGACCACACGGTGGCGCCGGCGGCGCTGAGGGTGAACGCATAGGGCGCTGTGCCCCGTGAGTTGATCCAGATGTTGGCCCAGGTGGTGCCGCTGACCGTCTGACCGGAGCTCGGGCTCGTCAGAGCGATCGTCAACGTGCCGCCGCCGCCACCGGCATTGTTGACCGTGACGGTGCGCGTGGCCGTCGCCGACGCCCCGGCGCCATCGTTCACGGTGAGGGTCAGCGTGTGCGGGCCGTTGGGATAGCCCGTCGTCGTGGTCCATGAAAACGCAGCCGCCGTGCCCGGTCCGCTCTGATTGAGGACGATGGCCCCGTCGATCTTGAGCACGAACGTATAGTTCGGCGTACCGCCACTGGCGCTCATGCCGACGTTGACCGCGCCCGACACGGTCGCGCCACTGGCCGGCGATGTGAACGCGGCTGTCAGACCGGGCGGCGGCGGCTGCGTGCCGTTACGAACGTTGACGGTGACGCTCGCGGACCCCGACTTGATCGAGTTCCTCACGGTCACGAGGAGCGTCTGCGTGCCGTCGGGCGTGCGCGTCGTGTCCCACGGCAGGCTGACGTTGGTATTGGCGGAAGACTCCGTCCAGACGATCGTAGGCCCCACCGAGAGCTGATAGCTGAACGGGCCGGCGGCGCCGGAGACCCAGATGGTGACCCACACGGTCCCGCTCACCGTCTGCCCCGGGCTCGGCGCCGTCAGGGCGACGTTGATCGCGCCCGCCTGGTTGTTCTGGACACCGACGGTGCGGTTCGCCGTCGAGCTCCGGCCGATGGAGTCGGTGACCGTCAGCGTCAGCGTGTGGTTGCCGTCGGCGACTTCCTGCGTGTTCCACACCGTCGACGCCGTCGTGCTCGACGTCGTCTGCGTGAACTTCTGCACGCCATCGACGCTGAAGCGATAGGTGAAGGGCGCGGTCCCGTTCCCGCTCACGGCCATGCCGACCGTCTGGTTACCGAAGACGACCGCGCCATCGGGCGGGCTGCTGAACGATGCGGTGAAGCCCGGCGACTGCACGGTGACCGTGCGCGTCGGCGGGCTCGGATCCTTGGCGCCCTGATTGTCGGTGACCGTCAGCGAGACGACGTAGATGCCGGGCGTCGAGAAGGTGACTGCGCCCGGTGTTGCGCTCGTGCTGGTGTTCGGCGTGCCGCCCGGGAACACCCACGAGTACTGCGTCACCGTCCCGTCGGGATCTGTCCCGGTGCCGGCGAAGGTCACGGACTGCCCGGCGCTGATCGTCACGTCGGCGGCCGGGTTCGTGATCGTACCGTTCGACGGCTGATTGTTGGGCGTCGGCGACATCTGGACCCACGCCGCCACCGACGGGACGCCCTTGCGGTTGACCAGGAACAGCATGTAGTCACCGGGCGGCGCCACGCTACTGTTGAGCGGCGACGTGACGTTCAGCACCCCGGAGCCCGTGGTGAACGTGAGGTTCAAGAGACGCTGATCGAAGTCGAACGAGTGCGTTGCCGAGCCGGGACGGATCAGCACTGCCGAGGCAATGTCGGCCGCGTCGGGTGTCTGGACCGTGAACGCCGCGTTATAGCCCACGCGTGCGGGCGCCGTGGTGATCCTCGGACGCGTGGCCGGAACCACCTGGCCGGACGTGTTGGTCGTGAAGAGGTACGCCGGCGTGTAGATCTCCATCCGCGGCTCCCACGCTCCCTGGAAGGGATTGGAGCCGGCGACCCACACGGTCGCGTCGGGCAGGAGAAGGGCGACGGAGTGATAGAGCCGGGCGATCGTCGACTGGCCGGCCGATGACCACGTGCGCGTCGCGGGATCGAAGAGATCGGCGCCGAGGCTGGCGGTGGTCGAGTCTTCGTCACGCGCCGAGCCGCCGAGCGCGAGGATCTTGCCCGTCGGCAGGATCACGGCGTTCATCTCGATGCGCGGCGCCGACATGGGCGGCAGTGCTTGCCAGGTCAGTGTCGGCGCGCCCAGGTCGATCATCTCGGCCGTGGCCGTGGCCGGGTTGTTCCCGCCCATCACCATGATGCGAGCGCGGTAACCATCGGTCGGCGACAGCGGCAGCAGCACGGACGAGCCGTAGTGTCTATCCTGACCGTACGTCGTCGTGGCGACGTTCTGCGTCCACGTCCTGGTGGCAGGATCGAAGATGGCCGAGCTCGGCGTCGAGCCCGCGAAGAAGATCTTCCCGTTGGGCAGCAGGTGCAGCCACGGATAGAGCGGCGGCACGAACGGCGCGGTTGCCGGCGCGCCCCAGCCGGACGCGGCATCGTAGATCTCGACGTCGTTGTTGAAGTTGCCGAGGTCGGTGATTCCCGCGAACACCATCGTGCGACCGTCCGCCAGCGTGGTGTTCGAGGGATACCAGCGTCCCCTGGCCATGTCCTGGACGCGGACGAATCGCTCCGTGGCCGGATCGAAGATCGTCGTGTTCTTGCTGCCGCGGAACGGGTTGTACTGGATCGTACCGCCCACGATCAGGATGCGGCCGTCGGACATGTGGGACATCGCGTTGCAGAACGCGTCCCAGTCGAGAGTCTGGAGGTTGAACGTCCCCGTCCGAGGGTCGTAGACGGCGCCGCGGTTGACCGTGTGCGTCGGATCGTTTTCGGTGCCGGAGGCGATCAGGATCTTGCCCGTCGGCAGCAGCGCGACGTGGATCGGGTTGATCGGTGACTGGTTGGACAGGATCGACCACTGACCGACCACGTTGGCCTGAGCGGCGGCGATCGTCGGGACGAGCAGGGCCAGGATCAAGACGAAGCTGGTTGCGAGCGCAGGGTGGCGTCGTGAGTTCGGCATCGTCAGGAGTCCAAGTCCATGAAACGTGCCAGAGCCAACGCCGCGAAAACCCTGGGATTCGACGGCACGCTCTGCAACGTTTTGGGTGGCAGCCGCGTATTGCGATTCATCGGACTGCAGCGCGATGGCGATTTCCGGAGGTTTTCCACCCTGTCTGCAACGGAATCGCTATCTGCGGTAGCGGCCTACCCGATGCCGTCGCAATCCCCGCCATTGACGCGGCTTTTCGCGCGGCGACGGACGCGGTACGGCTCTTGCGATTTCTGGCACCCGGAGGCCAATGCACATGTACGGTCGCGAGAAAGCGTGGGGAGAGTCGGATCGGAAGCGGCGGCTCGGTTATCAGCTCTTCGGTGAGCTACACGTCCCTGGTCGCCTGCGGAGCTGGCACGTCATGAAGGAGCTGCGTCGCCGCGGCCTGTGGAACGAGACGCCACGCACGCTCCTGGACGCCGGCGGCGGTGAAGGCGCGTTCGCCTATCACGTGGCCCGGCGCTTCCCGAACTGGCAGGTCGCGGTCGCCGACAACGAGCCGAAGACCATCGAGCGGGCGCACCGCATCAAGGAGGGCCTGCGGCTCGACAACCTCGAGGTGCGGGAGGTCGATCTCCTCTATCCCGGCGACGAAGCGGCCTGGGACATCGTCGTGTGCGCTGACGTGCTCGAGCACATCGAGAGTCACGATGTGGTGGTCAAGCATCTCGCTCACGCCCTCCGCCCGGGAGGCATCCTGATCGTGACGTCGCCCAGCGTGCCGCAGCCCCGACACCTCCCCATGGTCGCGTGGCGCGAGCGCCGCATCGGCTTCCATCCCTCTGACTACGGCCACGTTCGCGACGGGTATTCGGCGGACGACCTGCGCCTGCTGTTCAACAACGCCGGGCTCGACGTCGACACGATCAAGTTCACGTTCGGCCGGCCGGGCACGCTGATGTTCGATCTGTTCTTCGCCACCGGCGACAGTCGCCCGAACCCCCTCGTGTACGCCGCGCTGCTGCCGATGTATCTGGGGCTGGCCAAGCTCGACGTGAGCCAGGAGCACGCTCACGGCGCGGCGATCCTCGGGATCGGACGCAAGCCGTGATGTCGCGCAGCGCCGCTGGCCTCCGCGCGGTTGCTGCGCTCGCCCTCGTCACGATCCTGGCCGCCGGAGCCGCCGAGCCACCAGCGCGCGTCGGCGGCCTCACGGCGTTGCCGCCGGCGAACGTCGGCGGACGGAACGTGATCACGAATGGTGGCTTCGACGAGGGCAGCGGCACACCGAGCGGCTGGAGCCTGGGCCCGGCGGGGGCGTGGGCGCTCGATCCCGCAGGTCACACCGGCCCGAGCCTGCGTCTCGCTGACGCCGACCGTCACGGACAGGTGGTAGCGAACGCCGAGCAAACGGTCACGCTCGAGCCGGGTCTCTACAATATCGAGGGCTGGGTGAAGAGCGCCGATCTCGGCGCCGGAGATCAGCGCAGCGGTGTGCGCATCTGTCTCGACGGCCGGCCGCGTCTGAACTGGTGGAAGTGCACCGACGTCGTGCGCGGCACGACCGACTGGAAGGCCATCCGCCAGGCTCAGGTCGCAGTGACCGATCGAGGATCGTATCGCCTGACGGTCGGCGCCTACGGCATTCCCACTGGCCGCGCCTGGTTCGACGACGTCAGCCTGAGCCGCGTCGAGGGCCCGCCGCTCGACGTCTATCTCCTCTATCCCAACTTCCGGGCGATGCTCTTCGACGACCGCCCCCAGACGGTACGCGTGGGGGTCGCGCTCAGGTCGGAGGGTGAGCGCGGGGCTGCGACGGTCAGGCTCGCGCTGCTCGACGAGCCGGGTGGTGCCGTGCGCGTGCGGCGCCAGTATCCGGCGACCGGCAGCTTCACCGGCGAGCTCGACGCCGCCGCGCTGCCCGCGGGCGCGTATCGCCTCCGCGCCGAGGCGCTCGATCACTCCGGGCAGATCGTGTATGCGTATCCCGACTACCGCATCGTGAAAGTCCCCGCCGCGACGCGAAAGCTCTTCGCCGTCTGGTACGACGAGCGCAACGTCGCCTACCTCGGCGGCAAGCCTGCGTTCGTCATCGGGCTCTACAACACGACCGGCTTCTCGTCGTCGCCCGACGCGTACGCGCACGGTGACGACGGGTGGGGCGATGCGAAGATCGCCGAGGCGCCCGTGAACATGCTGATCAACTACTGGTTGGGCGCCGCGCCGGTCGAGGCGCTCACCGCGTACATGGACGATCTCCACTCGCGCGGCATGTACTACCTGCAGACGGTGAACTTCTACTACCGTGACGATCCGCTGTACGCGAAGCTCACGTATCCGGTCGCGCGGCAGGGCGAGGACGCGCTCAATCGCTGGGTCGCCGACACGCTGAGCCGGCATCGCGGCCTGGCCGGCTTCTACACCGCCGACGAGCGCCCGGCCGAGATGATGCCGCGCACCTTCCGCCAGCGGCAGGCGCTCGCCGAGGCGGCGCCCGGCACGGTGACGTACGCCGTGTTCGGCGACGGCTGGGAGGAGCAGGCGCCGCTCTGGCGCGACGCCGTCGACGTGATGGGCCTCGATCCCTATCCGATCACCAAGCCACGTGGTCAGAATCATCTCGCGATGGTCGGCGAGTGGACGCGGCTTGGTCGCCAGGCCGTCCAGGACGCTCGCCCCGTGTGGATGGTCTTGCAGTTCTTCCCGCTCACCGGCGCCGGCGGCTGGCCCAACGACGACGAGCTTCGCCAGATGTCGTGGATGGCAATCGTGGACGGCGCCCGCGGGCTCTTCTACTGGTCGTTCGGGACGCGAGGCTTGGCCTGGGTCAAGGATCGCGCCGAGCGCGAGCGTCACTGGCAGGATCTGGTGCGCGTCACGCGCGAGATCAAGACGCTCGAGCCCGTCCTTCTTGCCCCCGACGCGTCCATCGTCAGCGCCGAGTCGAGCGGCGGCGCCGTGCGCACCCTCGGCAAGCGCATGCCCGACGGCGTCCGCTATCTCTTCGCGTACAACGCGCGTAACACGCCGGTCGACGTCACGTGGACCCTGACCGAGCCCGCGCGCGAGGTGACTGAGCTCGGCGGCGCCGCTACGCCGACGCGGCCCGACGATTCACGCATGACGACCCGCCTTGCGCCGTACGAAGTGCGTCGGTACCGTCTGAACTGACGGCGTCGAGCGCAGCGCTGACTTGTCCAATGCGGACCCTCACGCTATAGTTCCCCGTCCGAGCGAGAGGGGGCGTCTACAGCGGACCTCCTGAAGCGATCAGGGTCGAGACTACACGCTCGTCGCGCCGCCGCCTGCTTACATTCACGAAGCACTACTATCAGAGCCGCCAGGCCCCGCCGGATCGATCCTGTCTGCGCCACCCGTGCGAAGCAACCCACCCGACCGGAGGCTCGCCGCAGAAGCCAGTCTGTTGCGTTTCAACTCAAAGGCGACGAGATAGGCTGTGCGATTTCGCAGCCTATCTCGAACGAGGATCCTCACGCATGTTGCACCGAACACCGTGAAAGAAAAGGACGACGCGCGAAGACCAGCGACGTTTCGGCGCGGCGCTAGGCTGCAGGCGCCCGCAGCATCCTGCGGGATACGCCGACCAGCCTATCCCGCAGCCGAATTCTAGTTGGGCGGACTTGGGAGAACTCGGCCTATGTCGCTCTCGCCTTCAGCGGCGACGCATGCTTCGGCTGGTA
>Ga0209159_1002145_pt1 | contig 14081 bp, 7 predicted proteins | sample GraSoiAngelo_144_FD_185901 | JGI IMG/M metagenome (GOLD analysis project Ga0209159, IMG submission 185901) | Grasslands soil microbial communities from the Angelo Coastal Reserve, California, USA - 14_1009_02_40cm (SPAdes) (version 2) | ecosystem: Environmental > Terrestrial > Soil > Grasslands ...
GTGGCATCGCGTCGAGGCTGTCAGGGGTTCGTATCCCCGCCACTACGTCTTCTCCCTGCGCGTTTCTGAGATATTCGCCGTAGAGCTTCCTGTCTCCGGTCGAGGGATTGCGCGTAAACGCTACGCCCGTACCGGAATCTCGGCCCATGTTTCCGAAGACCATCTGCTGCAGAGTAACTGCTGTACCCAGGTCGTCCGCTATCTTGTAGAATCTACGATATTCGACTGCTCGAGGATTACTCCAAGACCTAAAGACTGCCTCCACCGCCATTTCCAGTTGCATCCAGGCGTCCTGCGGAAGCCTTTTTCCCGAGTCGAGCCTGATCAGCTCTTTGAAGTCCTGAATGATCTTCCTCAGGGCTTGAGGATTCAACTCAACGTCTTGTTTGACCCCCAGTTTCTTCTTGTGGCTCTCGATAATCTCCTCGAATTTCTGCCCGTTCACGCTTAGCGCGATTTTTCCAAACATCTGGATGAATCGCCGGTGCGCATCGAGAGAAAATCTCTCATTGCCCGTTATCTTTGCAAGGGTCTCAGTGGTCTCATCGTTGAGACCGAGATTCAGGATGGTGTCCATCATACCCGGCATGGAATACGGCGCCCCGGATCTAACCGACAAGAATAGGGGATTGTCCCGATTGCCGAGTTGTCGTCCCGTGACAGATTCGAGCTGTCCGAGCTTTCCCTTCAGCTCGTTGAACAAACCATCAGGGACCCGACCACCCTTGGCGTAGTACTGCTTGCAGGCGTCAGTTGTGATGATCAACCCCGCAGGTACAGGTAGACCGATCGAGCTCATCTCGACAAGCCCATGGCCCTTGCCGCCCAGCTGAAATCTGTCTAGTCCGATCGCTTCTTCGAAAAGTCTCACTAGCATCATTCTGGTCTGCGGCAAATGCTGGGTCGATATAATCACTACCGTTTGAGCATGAGGAGGCTCGAGCCAGTTCACAATACATCGGACATGAATCCGAGGATTCACTACGGCTTTCCTAGTAAGTTCGTATCGGCGCGGTCATTGGTAAGGTTCTTCCCTTTTGTCGGCCTTGAAAGGACCAAACTTAGGCCCAAACCCAAGATCAAAACGATTTCTGGAATGAAGAGCCAAAGAGGGGAGAAGCCGAGGTCCACGGGGGGTGGCGTGCACCCACTCCCGTTGGTGTGGCAAGTGGTAGTGTATGTGCCAAGAGCCACAAGAAAGATTCCGTATACGATGATTGCTAAGACCAGAATGCGCTTTGTCAGGGACAGCTTTGAAGGTCCCACGAGACTATCGTACTCTCTGGATTTTCAACAGGTCGGTACGTCCCATGGGACCCTTCGGGTCTCCGGACACGATGACTATCGTGTTGCCTTTCCGTGCGAGCTTGAGCCTCTGGACAGTTTTTTCCGCCTCGGTGAAGATAGTGTCTGTTGACTCGATCTCTCTCCTGACCGTCTGGACGCCCCATGATAGTAGCAGTTGTTTCTCGACGTCTGCGTGCGAGGTGAGTGCAACTATCGGCAGGGGCGGTCTATACTTCGAGACTCGGCGGGCAGTCTTTCCCGTTCGGGTCGGTGTTACGATGGCTGCGGCTGATATCTGGAGCGCGGTTTCACACGCTGCGAACGCGATCGCGTCCTCCTGGCTGTTCTCGTGCCACATGCGTCTCTGTTGTGTGATTTCTTTGGGGAGGTAGCGTTCGGTTTCCTGCGCGACCTTCTGGAGAACCCTCACCGCCTCGACCGGATAACCGCCAATGGCTGTCTCCTCAGAGAGCATCAGTGCGTCTGAGCCATCAATGATCGCGTTCGCAATATCAGTCACCTCCGCCCTAGTCGGCGAGGGCGAGGAGATCATCGACTCTAGCATCTGTGTGGCTGTTATCACCGGCTTCGCTGAGCGGTTCGCCTCGAATATGATCCTCTTCTGAACTATCGGGATTCGCTCAAGGCTCAGCTCGACTCCGAGGTCTCCCCGTGCAACCATGACGCCGTCTGCTTCCTTGACGATCTCTTCCAGGTCCTCGACGGCTTCTTTCTTCTCGATTTTTGCTACCACGAAGATTTCTCGTCCCTTCTCTTCCGCCACTCTTCTTGCCATCCGAATGTCTTCGGCTCTCTGGACAAACGAGACTGCGACGATGTCGAGATTATTCTCGAGCCCGAAGTGGAGATGCTCCCGGTCTTCCCTGGTTATCGCGGGGACCCGTGTTCGTAGCCTGGGAAGGTTCAGTCCCTTGCCTGAGACGAGGTCTCCGCCAACCAGCACTCGACACTCTACCTCGTCTCGCGAGGTACGTAGAACCTCGAGCCTGATGGACCCGTCCGCCAGGTAGATCATGTCTCCCTTCTTTACAGCCTTCGGAAGGTGAGGATATGCGACTGGGATTTTGCCCCTCGCCTTAGAGGGCTTAGTTGTGAGCGTCACCGTGTCCAGTCTTCTCAGATGCATAGGGTCTGAGGCGAGCTTCCCGACCCGGAGTTTGGGACCGGGAAGGTCCTGAAGAATAGCTACCGGGCGGCGGAGTCTGTGGCTGACTTTGCGGATTGTCTTTATGCTCTTCAGGTGTTCCTCATAGGTTCCGTGTGAGAAGTTGATCCTGGCAACATCCATGCCAGCATGGATCATGTGACCAAGAACGCTGGGAGAGCCTGACGCTGGGCCGATCGTGCAGACAATCTTTGTAGCTAATCTGGCTGGCATTGGACGCACTTCTCCCCGCAACAGCTAAGAATCGACGATGTGGAATGCTGATAAGGCTCGCGGAGCCCACGAGACGCCCGATTTCAGCGCGCTAGGTTCGAATATTTAGCTCGGACCCGTACGACACTAGTCATCTAGGCGAAGTTTTAGAAAAGACGTCTCTGAATATTGGGTTGATTAGCGATGGGTAATGCTCCTATGAAGAAGTCTCCGTTCAAGTCTGCTCACAAGTCTTGGAGGGTGACTTGTGAAAAGTGCGGAGAGACCTATGACCGCGTCTTCTATGACAGAATTCACAAGAGCATCTGTAGCGGACAGAACAAGAATTTCGGCTCGCGGCCTCGACCCAGATAGATGGATCCGTAAACCTGAACTACTTTCTCGTTCGCAATAGCGTTTTACCGAGCTTGCCAACCTCCTCTTGAAAGATGAAATAGTCTTTCTTACAGAGTCACTTTTCGGGCCGGTAGTCCAGCCTGGTATGCACGTTGAGCACGGAACGGACGTCGCCCTCACACGGCGAAGGTCGTGGGTTCAAATCCCTCCCGGCCCACCAGAGACCGATAGGACAAGGATGAGCAGATGAGCCCAGACCCGGTAATCGATCTAGTACGGGCCACCGTCGCCCTATTCATCATCGTCGACCCCATCGGACTCGTCCCAATCTTCTCAAACGTTACGGGCACAATGAGCGAGCCCGATCGATCAAAGATGTTCAGGGTCGTGATCTATACCGGAGCCAGTCTTCTAACCATATTCGCTCTGGTAGGTCAGGAACTACTAGCGCTGTTCGGCATCAGCCTGCCGAGCTTCGAGATGGCCGGTGGACTACTCTTGCTCCTGCTCGCTCTCGACATACTCTTCAGAGGAGAGAGGTTCGCCAAGCCGGGGTCGCACGAAGACGTGGGTGTCGTCCCGATCGCATTCCCCCTCCTAGTCGGTCCGGGTGCAATCACGACGACTATGATAGCACTTGGAGCATATGGCATCTTGGTTACGTTAGGCTCAGTCGTGATCGTGATGTTGCTGAGCTGGGTCGTCATGAGAGAGACGCCGAGGATCCACTCGTTGCTGGGGAAGACTGGCTCGTCAGTCGTCGCTCAAGTAATGGCGGTCTTCATAGCTGCTATAGCGATTCAGTTCATCATCACTGGGATACGGACCTACCCTTGACCGGCGCACCCAAACGACCAGCCCTGCGTCTTACAGTTTGGCCAGTCCGAATCGCTTCAACTGCTTGTACATGACGAAGACCACCAGCGCGATTATGATGAAGTATATGATCTGTGAGATGAAGTCGCCGTATAGAAATACTGACGGTTTCCCCGAGACCGGAGAAGTAACGGTCGCGTTCAGTGACGATAGATTTCCAGTAGGGAGGACCAGGCCAACTATTGGGTTGATGATGTCCTTGACCAGCGAGTTGACCACGGCGGACGATGCGACTCCTATGACGAAGCCAATCGCGAGCCCTATGACGCCGAACGTCTGTAGGAAGTCAACGAACTCTTTGACGAAGCCTTTCTTCTTTTCCGAAGCCTTCTCCATCTTATCCATGACGGCGCGTTCGGAGCTCCAGCGCTTATAACAGCTACCAATATCTCCCATATTTCCAAGCTTCAAGGCCACACGGTAGTTGGCGAAGTTGAGGTTCCGAGTGTGTGTACGTGATGGATAGATCAGCTGTGGAGATGCGACTGTCCGTAGTAAGAGTGCTAGTGATCATTGACTAGGGCATGACGTGTCCTGAAGAAGCTCAGGGAGCGATTTTCTCAACTTGACTGAACATTTCATTTCTAACCTTCGGGTTTCTTCTCCCAGCCTTGCTCGTCACCTGGACCCTTCGTTTCATTCCGTCCCGCGTCCTCGGAAGCTTTTGACTCCCAGCCTTCCCTATCAACGATAACTTCCTCGGACTCCAGCTCTTCCTGAAGACTAGGAGATTGCCGACGTTGTCTGGCTACGTAAATACCGAAGATTAGAACACCAAGAGCAACAACTAGAAACGCGAAGGACGCAGAAACAGTGCCACAATTCGCAATCAGGTTATCGTGACAGTCATAGTGTCCAGAGAGAACCGTTGTGGTGTTGAAGTTCGCCTGAAGGTTCTCAGTGAAGAGTGAACCCCTCCCATAGATCGAATCCATAGTCCATGAAACACTCAAAGATCTAAAGAGCGAGGTATTCTCTCCAAAACCCGAATCTAAAGTCAGCGAGCCACTCAGAGACCTGAAGAGCGAAGTATGCTCCGCAAAGCCAGAGGCTGAAGACAGAGAACCACTCAAACTTTCGGCAAGGCCCTTAGTCTGAGAAGCAACAAAAGACAGCGAACCAGTCAGGGACCTGAATAGCGAACTCTTCTCAGCAAAACCAGAGGCTGACCCCAGTGAAGCGCTCAAGCCTACAGCACGACCCCTAAACAGAGAACCAGCATGAGAAAGAGAGCCACTCAGAGACCTGAAGATCGAAGACTTCCCAGCGAGACTTGAGGCCGAAGAGAGTGAAGCACTCAGGCCCCTGGCGAGACCCTTAACTTGGGAAGCGGCTGAAGCCAGTGAACCAGCTAGAGACCTAAACATTGAACTCTTCTCAGCAGGACTCGAGGCTGAGCCTAGTGAGGCACCCAAGTCCCTGGCGAGACCCTTAACTTCGGAAGCAACAAGACCGAGTGAGCCAGCCAGAGACCTAAACAGCGAAGTATGCTCTGCAAGACTGGAGGCCGAACCCAATGAAGCAGTCAAGTTTACTGTACGTCCTCTAAAGAAAGAACTCATGAGACTCAACGAGTCAGTCAAAGACCTGAAGAACGAACGATTCTCAGTAAGACCCGAACCGGACCCTAGGGAAGCACTCAGGTTTAAAGTGCGACCTTTCAACAGAGAAGCCCCAAGACCTAGGGAGCCAGCCAGAGACCTAGATAGCGAAATATGCTCTACGAAGCCTGAGGCTGATCCCAGCGAATCAGTCAAAACCTTAGCAAAACCCTTGGTCTGAGAACCAGCCAAAGTTAGCGTACCGCTCAAAGACCTAAACAATGAATTCTTTTCAGCAAGACTCGAAGCTGAAGCAAGCGATGCACTCATAGACCTGAACAGGGAAGCATGATCGGCAAAGTTTGAAGCTGGACCGAGTGAAGCACTCATAGACCTGAACAGCGAACTCCTCACGGCAGAGCCGGAGGTCATGGAGAACGAACTCGTCAGAGATCTGTAGAGCGAAGATTTGCCGGCAAGACTTGAGGCTGAGGCAAGCGAACCGGAAAGAGACCTGACCAATGAAGTGTGCTCTACAAAATCCGAAGCTGAACCGAGCGCGCCAGTCAAAGCCCTGAAGAGCGAAGTATGCTCGGCAATGCTTGAGGCCGACCCTATTGAGGCGCTCAAGTTCACAGTACGACCCCTAAAGAGAGACGCTGCAAGACCCAACGAATCAGACAGAGATCTGAACAGCGAAGTATGCTCCACAAAACTTGCGGTTGAACCCATTGAAACGGTTAGGGTTACGGTACGACCTCTGAAGAAAGAGGCTGCAAGACCCAACGAATCAGACAAAGATCTGAACAGCGAAGTATGCTCTGCCAAGCTCGAGGCGGAACCCAATGAAACACTCAAGTTCACAGTGCGACCTCTGGAGAAAGAACTTCCAAGACCGAGCGAGTCAGTCAAAGACCTGAACAGCGAAATATGCTCCACAAAACCCGAAGTCGAACCTAGGGAAGCACTCAAACCCCTGGCAAGGCCTTTAGCTTCAGAACCGACAAGACCCAACGAACTAGACAGTGATCTGAACATGGAACTCTTTTCGGCAAAACTAGAAGCCGGAGCCAGAGAACCACTTAGAGATCTGAAGAAGGAAGACGTCCTAACAAGATTCGAGGATGAACCCAGTGAAATAGTCATAGACCTGAAAAGCGAACTCCTCGCAGCAGAACCAGAAGATGAACTCAGGGACCCACTCAGAGATCTAAACATGGAACTCTTTTCAGTAATACTCGAGGCCGAAGCCAAGGATCCACTCAGAGATCTAAATAACGAAGATTTCTCAGCGAGACCTGAGACAAACGACAAGGAAGCACCCACGGATCTGAAGAGCGAACTCTTCTCCGCAAAGACTGAGGCTGAACCTAGCGAAGCACTCAAGTATACAGTACGACCCCTAAAGAAAGAACCCACAAGACTCAACGAGTCACTCAGGGACCTGAAGAATGAAGACTTCTCGGCAAAGACTGCGTTTGAACCCAGTGATGCTATTAGGTTTACACTCCGTCCTCGAGACAGTGAACTAGCAAAACCAAGCGAATCAGAGAAGGACCTAAACAACGAAGTCTTCTCCGCAAAGACTGAGGATGAACCAAGCGAAGCACTGAGGTTTATGGTACGACCTCTAGACAGGGAACTAACAAGACCCAGAGAACCACTTAGAGATCTGAAGAACGAGCTCTTCTCAACTAGACTAGAAGCTAATCCAAGTGAAGCGCTCAGAGACCTAGCAAAACCTTTGGCCTGAGAAGCAGCAAGAGACAACGAACTACTTAGAGACCGGAAGAACGAAGACTTCTCAACAAAGCTTGACGTCGAACCCAGCGAAGTAGTCAGCGATCTAGTCAGACCCTTAATCTCAGAACTCGCAGGACTCAGAAAACTAGACAAAGCTCTGAAGAACGAGGTCTTTTCGGCAAAACTTGAGGCGGAAGCGAGTGAACCACTTACGCCCCTGAAGAACGAAGTCTTCTCAACGAGACTTGAAGTCATAGTCCATAAGCTAGTCAGAGATCTGAATAGCGAGCTCTTCTCAGCTAGACTTGAGGCTCGACCCAGAGATCCAGTCAGAGATCTAAACATTGAGCTCTTCTCAGCAATGCTTGAGGCTAGAGACATCGAAGCGCTAAGAGACCTGTAGAGAGAAGATCTTTCGACAAATCCAGAAGCTGCAGTCAGCGAACTACTCAGGATTCTAAACAGCGAACTTTTCTCAGCAATACTCGAGGCCATAGACAGCGAACCAGAAAACGCCCTAAACCATGACGATCTCTCAACAAGACTTGAGGATGAACCCAATGAAATTGTCAAGCCCACAGTGCGTCCTCTAAACAGGGAACTCGCAAAGCCAAGCGAGTCTGACAATGATCTAAACAACGAAGTCTTCTCCGCAAAGCCTGAGGCTGAACCAAGCGAAGCACTGAGGTTTATGGTACGACCTCTAGACAGGGAACTCACAAGACCCAGAGAACCACTTAGAGATCTAAACAGCGAGCTCTTCTCAGCAATACTTGAGGCCACGGACATTGAAGCACTAAGAGCCCTAGCAAGACCTTTTTTCTCAGAAGCGGTAAGAGACATTGAACCAGTTAGAGACTTGAAGAACGAGTTCCGCTCGACAAGACTTGAGGTTGAACCAAGCGAACCTGTCAAGACCCGAGCGAGACCCTTAGTCTCAGAAGAGACCAGAGACAACGAACCAGACAAGGATCTGAACAGAGAAGTTTTCTCCGCAAAGACTGAAGATGAACCAAGTGAAACAGTCAAGCCTACAACGCGACCTTTCAAGATAGAACTCGCCAGACCTAGAGAACTAGACAAGGATCTGAACAACGACGATTTCTCAGCAAAGCTTGAGGCCGACCCTAGCGAATCCGTCAAAGACCTGGCAAAACCTTTGGCTTGAGAGCCAGCAAAACTCAACGAGGCACTTACAGATCTGAAGAGCGAACTCCTCTCGGCAAGACTCGAGGCGGAAGTCAGCGAACTACTCAGAGATCTGAACAACGAGCTTTTCTCAGCAAAACCAGAAGCGAAACTCAGCGAACCAGTCAGAGACCTGAACAGCGAACTCTTCTCAGCAAAGATCGAGGCTGAACCCAGTGAACCAGCTAAGACCTTAGCAAGACCCTTAGTCTCGGAAGCAGCAAGACCCAGAGAACCGCTCAGAGACCTGAAGAGCGAGCTCTTCTCGGCAAGACCCGAAGCCGAAGACAGCGCGCCAGTCAGAGACCTGAACAGCGAAGACTTCTCAGCAAAACTTGAGGTTAAAGACAGCGAACCAGTCAGAGACCTGAACAGTGAAGACTTCTCAGCTAAGCTTGAGGCTGAACCCAGCGAACCAGTCAGTGTTACAGCACGACCGCCGAACAGGGAACTCGAAAGAGACAGCGAGGCACCTAGAGATCTGAAGAGCGAAGACTTCTCAACAAAGTTTGAAGCCGAAGACAGAGAACCGCCCAGAGACCTGAAGAGCGAACTCTTCTCCGCAAAACTCGAAGCTGAACTCATCGAATCACTCAGCCCTCTGGCAAGACCCTTGATTTGAGAGCCAGCAAGAGACAGCGAACCACTCAGAGACCTAAACAGGGAACTCTTCTCAGCTAAGCTTGAGGCTGAACCTAGCGAACCGCTCAAGTTTACGGTACGACCCCCAAACAGCGAGCCTGCAACAGAAAGCGAGCCAGTCAGAGACCTGAAGAGCGAAGACTTCTCAACAAGACTAGAAGCTAAAGTCACTGTACCGGTAAGACTCTGACTGTATCTCCAAGCAGGAGTAATCACATCACTGGCGCTTGAAACGGTTGTCATGGTATCAGTCGCACCACCGTTACCCGTTGACGCAGTAGGACTAATCCAGACCTCGACTGTTAGATAGTGAACGTTTGAAAACGGACCTACCGTTGGAGTTACATCAGTATACTTTATTGGGCCAGTAGTAGTTGACTCAATGTTGGCCGTTCCTGTGAAATCAAAGAGAAGAGTACAAGTTCCTTCCGAAGCAGTAAGACAAGACCAGACCAGAAACCGCATATTTGCAGTACCGGTTCTTGACGCGGTAATCGTAGTATCAAACTCCCAAGACCCACTCTGGATCGTTATACCCCCAAGGTCAGTAGCATAGACCCAGGCCTGACCTGTAGGCGTGGTGGAGGAAGGCGTTGCTGTTATGGCAGCCGAGGGGACATCAGGCTGAACTTCGAAGCAACAAGTAGTGCTTGTACCCACCTTGACACCTGTTCCAGTAAGAGCCGCTCCAGTAGTAGTAACTAACTGTTCACACTTAACAGCGCAACCAGTCTGAGAGGCAGAGCCATAATAGAAAGTGTGACCTTTACCCTCAGAACCTGCAAGACTCAGCGAACCAGACAGAGCCGTGAAGAACATACTCTTCTCAACAAAACTGGAGGCCAAAGTCAGTGAACCACTCAGAGACCTGAACAGCGAAGACCTCTTAGCAAGGCCAGAAGTCATAGTCAAAGCGCCACTCAGAGACCTGAACAGCGAAGTCTTCTCAGAGAAACCAGAAGTCAGAGACAGCGAAGCACTCAAAGACCTAGCAAGACCCTTAGTCCCGGAAGCAGCAAGACCCAGAGAACCGCTCAGAGACCTGAACAGCGAAGTCTTCTCAGCAAAACCAGAAGTCAGAGACAGCGAAGCACTCAAAGACGTAGCAAAACCCTTAGCCTCAGAACCCGCAAGACCTAGAGAACCACTCAGAGACCTGAACAGCGAAGACTTCTCAGCAAAACTTGAGGTTAAAGCCAACGAACCAGTCAGAGACCTAAACAGTGAAGACTTCTCAGCAAAACCTGAAGCCCAAACGAATGAACCAGTCAAGACCTTGGCAAGACCCTTAGTCTCGGAAGCAGTAAGAGAAAGCGAACCACTCAGAGACCTGAACAGCGAACTCTTCTCAGCAAAACCCGAAGCCACAGTCAACGCACCACTAAGAGACCTAAACAACGAAGTCTTCTCAGCAAAACCCGAAGCCAGAGACAGCGAACCAGTCAAAGCCCTGGCAAGACCCTTAATCTCAGAACTCGCGAGACCGAGCGAACCAGTAAGAGACCTAAAGAGCGAACTCTTCTCAGCAAGACCCGAAGCCAAAGATAGCGAACCAGTAAGAGACCTAAAGAGCGAACTCTTCTCAGCAAAACCCGAAGCAATGGACAGCGAAGCAGACAGAGACCTGAACAGCGAAGTCTTCTCAGCAAAACCCGAAGCCACAGTCAACGCACCACTAAGAGACCTAAACAGTGAAGATCTCTCAGCGAGGCCAGAAGTCATAGTCAAAGCGCCACTCAGAGACCTGAACAGCGAACTCTTCTCAGCAAAGATCGAGGCTGAACCCAGTGAACCAGCTAAGACCTTAGCAAGACCCTTAGTCTCGGAAGCAGCAAGACTCAGAGAACCGCTCAGAGACCTGAAGAGCGAGTTCTTTTCGGCCAAGCCCGAAGTCATAGTCCATGCCCCACTTAAAGCCCTGAGGACGGAAGTCCTCTCTGTAAAACCAGAAGCCGAAGATAGTGAACCGGTCAGAGACCTAAACAACGAACTCCGCCCGGCAGCACTCGAACCCAGATTCCAAGTTGCAGCGAGAGGGGTGGAACAAGAACGAGGACTGGAGTTGCAAGTCAATTGACCAGAATTCACATTGACGACCATGTTACCCATTGTGAGCGCGATTGAAGCCGCGATGGCTTTGAAGATTGAAGTCTTCTCTACAAAACTTGAGACTGAACTCAGCAAGCCACCAAGCGACTTGAATATCGAAGCCATCTTAGCAAAAGCCGAGGCTGAAGTCACTGACCCACTTAGACTCTGAGCGTAATCCCATCCAGGAGTTATGAAGTCCATCGCCGTGCTAATTGTTGTCTCGGTCATTGTAGTAGTCGTAGTAGTTCCAGAATATTGCCACGCAACCCAGACTTCAAACGCTAAGAAGTTACCACTTGTCCAAGTAATCTGCGACTGACTCGCCGTTGTATATGTTCTGGGTGTCGCCGTAGTCGAACCTGCTACGTTGGTTACAGTGTCCCAATTCTTCCACAGGAAAGTTGCAGTCGTGCAACTGCTAGTGGGGCAAGACCACGCGGTAACGAAGTATCGAGCAAAAGGAGTTCCAGTCGTAGAACCCACCGCTCCCGTTAAGTCGATTTGCCATGTTCCAGCTTGAATGTCAAGCAACCCGTTCTGAATACCAGCAACGTTGTAAACCCAACCCGTCCCGCTGAAACCGTTCGCGGCTGTCGAAGGAATTCCAGTCAGAGACGCAGAAGTCTCAGGCTCGACTTTGTAATAAACCGGAGCGGACTGAAGAGCATCACAGAAGACAATCCATCTCGAAGTGGCAGTTCCGAAGTTGCATGAGGAAGCACTCAAAGTTGCTGTAACACTTCTATGCTCTACCGCGAGTGCTCCTGTTGAAGTCGTTGAAATGTCGAGAGTCCCAGTTGTCCCACCAATCGCACCCGCAGTCTGAGTATTTGCTCCCGTGTCAGCAGAAGCCGAAATGAACAAATCATCGGCATTCAAAGACGATACCGCTGTCACAGTTGGAGCGGCAGTGCCTCCTCCAGAGTTGCGATTGCTGCTGTAGACGAATCCTGAGTTCTTGTCAAAAGGACTAAACGTTCCAGTCGGGTCTTCCGCACCATTAACGGAGATGATTTGTGCAATCGCCCACGTTGGAGTAGCTGAAAGGTTCACGGTCACGGTTTCGGAAGAGATAGCAGCAGAAGTATGACAAACCCACTCGCTCAACCCAACACCTGCCGATATGGCAACTTCCTTTCTTGCGGAAGCATCACAAGTAAAGCCCGTAGCTGAAGGAGCACTTTGAATAGGAGTAGTCGTCTTGCTCGACGCAACAAAAATTATAATCGTATCAGCAATCGAGGTTGTAGCGAAAGCTGTAATTGAAATTGTAGTTCCAGAAGTCCAAGTCGCGGCCTTGTTAGACGCAGCATTAGAATCCTCCGCAGGACTTGAACCAATAGCAAGACCTGTCTGCACAGTCGAAGTCGAAGCACTGCCAGAAGTCGTAGATAATCCCTTACACAGCGTTCCGCATGCTCCAACAGTAGTAGCGTTCGTGAAGAAAGTGTGAACGTTGCTAGTTGCATGACCAACAGGCATGCTTACCGCTGCAACGATTGCAAGGATCAGCATTGCGATCAGTGAAACTTTTCGCGCTTCAACTTCCCTCCAGGGAAAAACGGGTTGATGGTTTCATTGGCTTGAGCACTAAGCCACTCAAGAGCCGGGTCCCCGTTCTCTCAGAACGAATCGAGCCTACGAGCGAATACACATGTTGTAACAGGTGATGGTTCGTCTTCGGACCTGCAAAACAATGCAGCGGCTTAGCCTATCGAAGATCGGCTTTGATAAACCGAGTAAAAGGAGATTTCCACTCGGTCCGGACCTAGGGCCAAAATGCCATAGACGCGGAGACTGCTCGGAGATTGAAACATCCGAGTTTGTGGTTTAGTCTTCTTCAGCGGGGTGCGTGGCGCGTCTTAGCTCCAGGTCCAGGTTATGGTCCACGTTATCTGAATGGTGTCTCCAACCTGGAGAGTGACGGCGGTGAAAGTTGCGGCGGCGAGGTTGACTCTGGTAGCGGAGCCGCTCGCTGCTTGGTTGACCAGGCAGCTCTGGGCGACCGTTGTCGCAGCGGTGTTGTCAGTGAAGGTCTTTATGACTGTCGAGCTCTGGGGAGAATTCCCTGAAATGTCCGTCACTGCGCCTGCAGCGGCTGCGAATCCGTTAGTCGTAAGCTCTGCACCGTTCTGACCACCAGTACCGCCTGCAACACCACAGTCGCCGCTAGTTGTTGCCGTAGTCAAGCCTGTAGAGGACTGACCAGCCGTTGGAGCGGTAGCTGTGCTTGACATGGCAATGAAGTTGAAGCTACAGGTCGCTGATACGGTGCAGAAGCCTTCGTTGTTGGAAGTCACCAGCTTTTCTACGTACTGTGCGCCAGTGTTGAAGAGCACATTGTGACTTGATTGACACTCAGGAGTGCCACCAACATGAGTATGACACTCTTGGAAGTTCGCGTTCAGCACTTGGTAGTAGTGTCTGTTGCCCCACGGATTCCAGTTCCCAGTAGCTACGTAGCCACCAAGAATGAAAGCCGAGACAACCAGACCCGTCGCCATGAGGGCAATACTGCCTCTTTTCTTTGTCCATTCGACTTTGAGAAACTTCATTCTATGCTTTCACCTCCCTCGACTCCTTAGCTTCCTAATCGCCACTGAGAACCTTCTTCTGGTTCGTGTTACCTTGTGGAAACTAGCGTGGTACTACCACAACAGAAGACCAGCTGACCGGTCCTGTACTGTCTTCTGTGACTATTGCGGACGTTGATTCTCGCACATTCTTTCACACTTCACTTCCTATTCCTCACCCTCTTTCCTCGGAGATTCCTCCCAGTCTTCTCGTTGCTTCGAAGACAACTGCGATGACAAGCTGATTCCTTCCCCTCGGGGCATGGATGCTGGACTTGTCAACGGTGACTCTCGTCCACCGGAAGCTTTGTGCTTGATGGCTTCGCGTAGGAACCCGAATAGGCTGATGCTGATTACGATTGCTGAGAATGTTATAACCACAATTATTGCGGGCGGGTAGCTTTC
>Ga0209159_1002147_pt1 | contig 14076 bp, 13 predicted proteins | sample GraSoiAngelo_144_FD_185901 | JGI IMG/M metagenome (GOLD analysis project Ga0209159, IMG submission 185901) | Grasslands soil microbial communities from the Angelo Coastal Reserve, California, USA - 14_1009_02_40cm (SPAdes) (version 2) | ecosystem: Environmental > Terrestrial > Soil > Grasslands ...
GGTCCTCGATCGGCAGATCCCGCAGGGCTCGCCCGTCCGCGCGGGCCTGCTGCTCCATCATGCGAAAACGCGCCTCGAACCGCCCTGTCGTGCCACGCAGGGCGTCCTCCGGATTGATGCCCAGCTTGCGGGCGACGTTGACCATCGTAAAAAGGAGGTCGCCAAACTCGGCCTCCCGCGCCTCGGGCGTGCGCGCCTGGCGCAGTTCATCGAGCTCCTCGCGCACCTTCTCGAGCGCCCCCTCGACGTCGGGCCAATCGAATCCGACATTGGCCGCTCGCCGCTGCAGCGACCAGGCCCACTGCAGGGCGGGCATCGACCGCTGCACGCCATCGAGCGCCGACTCCCTGCCATACTCGGCCGCCTTGAGGGCCTCCCAGTTGCGGACCACTTCGTCGGACCCACTGACGACCGTCGATCCAAAGACATGCGGGTGGCGGCGTACCAGTTTCTCCCGAACCGCATCCGCGACACCGCCCAGGGTGAACTCACCCGCCTCGTCAGCGATCAGGGCCTGCATCAGCACCTGCAACAGGACATCGCCCAGTTCTTCTTCAAGCTTCGCGATTGACTTCTCATCGATCGCTTCGAGCACTTCATAGGCCTCCTCGAGCAACGTCGCCCGCAGGGAGGCATGGGTCTGCTCCCGGTCCCATGGACACCCCTGAGGCGAGCGGAGCCGCCGGACGACATCAACGAGCGCCGCCAGCCGCTCGATGTCGTCAGCCACGGCCGGCCACCGCCAGCACCGGTCGCAGGCCAACATTCCGCCGCGCGGTGCGCCGCGCCCGCCTACTCGAGCCGATAGGCACTGGCCTCGATCTCAACCAGCCACTTGGGATCGAGCAGGGCGCGCACCCCGACCAGCGAGGTCGCCGGCCTGATGGCGCCGAACACCTCGCCGTGCGCCTTCCCGATCTCACGCCAGCGGCGCGGCACGGTGGTGAAGATTCGCGTCCGTGTCACGTCGTCAAACCCGGCGCCGACCCCGGCAAGCGCCTCGCCGATGACGCGAAGGCACTGGCGTGTCTGCTCATAGACGTCGGACCCGCCCACGGTGGAGCCGTCCGCTGCGGTCGGCGCACAGCCGCAGATTTCGATGGTCGGACCGACGCGCACCGCGCGCCCATATCCCACGATGGCCTCCCACTTACGACCGGTGGTCACGACCTGGCGCGGCACGCGCCTCATGCTACTTCTCCCCGGCTGCAGGTCAGACGGCTAACGCTACGCGCCCGAGCCGTTCGATCTCGCCCAGAACGTCGACCAGCCGTTCCTTCCACTGCGCGCCGGCCTGGGTGAGCGAAATTCGCACCTTGCCAAACCGGACGTAGAGGATCGATCGGAACTGCGCCTCCAGCCGGCGCTCGTCGCCGTTCCATCCACCCGGCAGGCGCATCACCAGCCAGTCGCCATCGGTCTCGATGGCGGCCACGCCAGCGGCGCGCGCCATCAGCTTGACCCGCAACGCGTAAAGGAGGTTGCGGACCGGCGCGGGGGGCTTGCCGAAGCGGTCCGCCACATTGCGCTCCGCCGCCTCCAGGCCCTGCTCGTCCTCCACCGCGGCCAGGTCGTGATAGACCTGCAGCCGGAGCTTCTCGTCGGGTACATACTCGCGCGGCAGGAAGTGCTCGATCGGCAGGTCCAGCGTCAGCCCGGCCGGCATCTCGACCGGCGTTCCGGTCTTCTGCGACTCGACCGCCTCCCGCAACATCGTGTTGTAGAGCTCGAGACCGACGGCGGCAATCGCGCCGTGCTGCTCAGTGCCCAGCAGATTGCCCGCGCCCCGGATCTCGAGATCCTTCAGCGCCAGCTTGAACCCCGACCCCAGGTCGTGCAGCTCGGAGATGACATCCAGCCGCTTGTCGGCGTTCTCGGTATGCGACCTGGTCGGGTTGTACAGGAAGTAGGCATAGGCGCGCTGCCCGGCGCGGCCCACCCGGCCCCGCAGCTGATAGAGCTGCGCCAGGCCCATCCGGTGGGCATCGACCACCACGATGGTGTTCGCATTGGGGATATCGAGACCGGACTCGATGATGGTGGAGCAGACCAGCACGTCGGCTTCGCCCTTGACGAACCTGACCATGACCTCGGCGAGGGTTGACTCGGGCATCTGGCCATGGCCGACCACGACGCGGGCCTGCGGCACGAGCCGCTTGACGCGCTCCTCGGCTTTCTTGATCGTCTGGACCCGGTTGTAGACGTAAAACACCTGGCCGCCGCGCTGCAATTCGCGCTGGATGACCTCTTTGATCAGGTCGTCATCGTCGGCGGTGACGAAGGTCTTGATCGGTAGCCGCTCCTCAGGCGGAGTCTGGATCACGGAGAGATCGCGAATGCCGGCCAGCGACATGTGCAGCGTACGTGGAATCGGGGTGGCCGACAGCGACAACACATCCACCGAGGCCCGCAGTTGCTTCAGTTTTTCCTTCTGCATCACGCCGAAGCGCTGCTCCTCGTCGAGGATCACGAGCCCCAGATCCTTGAACCGCACGTCCTTCTGCAGCAGGCGGTGGGTGCCGATCACCACGTCGATCTCGCCGACCTGCAAGCGCCGCAAGATGTCGCCCGCCTGTGCGTCCGAGCGAAAGCGTGACAGCATCTCCACCTTGACCGGGAATGGCTGGAAACGGTCGCCAAAGGTCAGGAAGTGCTGCTGGGCGAGGACGGTGGTGGGCACGAGGATCGCCACCTGCTTGCCGTCCATCACCGCCTTGAACGCGCCGCGCACTGCCAGCTCCGTCTTGCCAAAGCCCACGTCTCCGCAGACCAGCCGGTCCATCGGGCGCGAGTCCTCCATGTCGACCTTGATCTCTTGCATGACGCGGATCTGGTCGGGCGTCTCGTCGTAGGGGAACGATTGCTCGAGCTCCTGCTGCCAGGGGCCGTCCTCGGAAAAGGCGTGGCCCTCGACGAGCTGGCGCCGCGAATAGAGATCCAGCAGATCGCGCGCGACTTCCTCGACCGACTCGCGGACCTTGCGCTTGGCCCGATCCCACTCGCCCGAGCCCAATCGTTGCAGCCTGGGGGCCGCATCGCCGCCACCGACGTACTTCTGCACGCGTTCCAGGTGCTCGACCGGCACGTACAGCTTGTCGCCCTCGGCGTACTCGAGCTGCATGTACTCGCGCTCCTGGCCGTCCTCCCCCATCAGGCGCATGCCGACGAAGCGGCCGATGCCGTGGTCGACATGGACGATCAGGTCGCCCGGTTCGAACTCCAGCTGAAAGCTCGCGCTGCGCGCGCGCACCACGCCGCGGCGAACCCGCTGGCGCAGCCCACCGAAGAGGTCGGTGTCGCCATAGACCTCGAGCTGCTGCGACGGCAGCCGGAATCCCTGGGCCACAGGCTGGTTGCCCAACACCACCAGCCCCGGCATCAGCGGTGTCTGCGACCAGACGAATACGCCACCGGCCGGGTAGACGTCCCGGTCCTCGAGCAACTCCCGCAGGCGGGGCTCCTGCTGGGTCACGATCAACACCCGCGACTTCTCGCGGGCGTCTAAGCGCACCCGATCGGAGAAGGCGTCGATCCGTCCGGCATACGCGTCCACCGCCTCGAAGCCGAGGTCGATCGACCCCAGCTCGCCGCCGCCCCGCGCGACATCGATGGTGCGCCAGGCCTGGGCGGCACGACGCAGGGCGGCGACGGAGACCAATCCAGTCCGCAACCCTTTGGGCAGCTCGCCGCGATCGACCTCCACCGCCACCAGCTCAGCCAGCTCCTTTTCGCGTTGCTCCGCCTGGGCCAGCGATCGTCCCGCGTCGATCGCCAGGATCAACGTGTCGGCCGGCAGATGGTCAAGGAGGGTGGGCTGGGAGGGGTCCAGGTAAGCCTGGAAGCCTTCGATGCCGTCGAAGTAGGCGCCCGATCGAACCCGCTCGATGTCGGACAGCCACTGGTCACTGACTTCGGGGAGCGCCGCGCTGAAGTCGAGCTCGCGAAGCGGGACGTCGGCGGCCTGCACCGCCCCAGGAGTCAGGATCAGCTCAGCCGCCGGCAGCACCCGGGCGCCGATGACGTTTCCCACCGAGCCCTGTCCTTCGACGTCGAACTCGCGGAGGGACTCGAGTTCGTCACCAAAGAACTCCGCCCGAAGCGGACGCCGCCGCCCGGGCGGGAAGCAGTCGAGGATGCCCCCGCGGAGACTGAACTCACCGCGCGCCTGCACCAGCGGCTCGCGCCGGTAGCCGAGCGTCGTCAGCCGGCGCAGCAGGTCATCGAGCTCGTAGGTCTCACTCGGCTTGAGGGTGAAGCTCCACTGCTGGAGCGCCTTGGCGGCCAGGGTCGGCCGGGTGATCGCGGTCCAGGAGGAAAAGGCGACCAGTGGATCGCCCGACGCCATCGCATCGAGGACCTCCAGTCGTCGCCGCACGGTTTCCTCGTCCGGCGCGAGCCGATCGAACGGCAGGGTCTCGACGGCGGGAAACACGACAGTCCGGACATCCTCCCTGAACCAGGCGCCCGCTTCCTGGAAGGACCCCTCCGGATCCGGCACCAGGGCCAGGACGGGTCGTCGGGCGCGCACCGCCAGCCACGCCGCGAACACCGGCAGGGCGCTCGAGGGCAGGCCGTGCGCGCCAAGCCGGGCCGAGGGCGCGTTCCACCAGGCCTCCAGCCTGACACGGGCCGGGAGGCGGTCGATCAATTCGAGCAGGGTGTCGGTCACGAGACGGCGGCCATGCAAAAATGCGCCCGCGGCCCAAAACCGGGGCGTGCCTGAGCTAGGTTACCATCGCGCGATCGCCGTCAAACACCCGGCGGAGACTCAAAGCCGTAGTCGAGTAACGTCGCAGCCTCATCGAAGAGGCGCGGAGAGCCCAGCACCACCGTCAGCAGATGCCGGCCGTCGCGGGTGGCGGTGGCGATCAGGCAGCCGCCGGCTCGCCCGGTCCAGCCAGTCTTGAGCCCCGTTGCGCCGGGGTACGTTCGGATCAGCTCGTTGAGGTTGTAGAGCTTAAGGGCGTGGTGCGTGGCGCTTGCCGGCAGCGTGATGGCGGGCACGGTGGCCATCGCCGCAACCTCGGGGAAGCGTGAGCGCAGCGCGATGGCCGCTTTCGCCAGGTCGGCGGCCGATGCGTACAGGCTGGGATCATCGAGGCCGATGGGGTTCACAAAGTGCGAGTCAGTCATCCCGAGCGCAGCAGCCTTGACGTTCATCCGGGCGACAAAGGCTGCCCGCGGCATGGCCGCCTCCGACAGGGTGATGGCGGCGTCGTTGCCGGAGTTGAGGAAAATCCCGTACAACAACTCGCGCACGGTCAGCCGCTCGCCGGCGCGAAGGCCCATCCGGGTCGAGTCCCAGGGCAGCTGATTGATGGAGGCCGGGACCGTGACGACCTGGTCCAGCCCGAGCGCATCGAGGGCGGTGAGCACCGTCACCACCTTCGTCAGACTCGCCGGCGCGAGACGCCCGTGCTCGTCACGAGCAAAGAGCGTCGCTCCGCTGTCGAGATCCACCAGGATCGCCGCCCGAGCCTTGATAGCGGGCACCACGGGCGCCGGCGCGAGCTCATAGAGCACGACCTGGGGCGACGGGATTCCGGTCAGCGGCAGGTGCGCCGTTGTACCGACCGGCGCCAGCAGCGCGAGAAGCAGCAGCCAGATGCGCATGTGCGCATCAAAAAACCATGCGGGCCGGCGTCACGCAAGGGCCTTGAGACCCAACGCCACCGCTTCGACCCAGCGCGGGTCTCCCTCGTCCTGGCGCCGGAGCCAGTACTCGCTGCCCCAGAGCAGAACCGTCTCGACGCCCACACCCGCGAGCCCGTTCACCAGCGTGACGACGTCCTCCGGCTGAACCGTCTGCGGAACGTCACGGGGCCGCGCCTCCCAGGGCTCCGCCTGGGCTTCGGTCACCCATAAGCGCTTGTTCTGGTCCCGGGCGACGCGCTGCCACTGGACAACCGCGGCAAGCTGGTCCGCCGCGGCATGGCCGATCCGTTCTCGGCCGCCCGCATCGATGAAGCCGATCGACCGATAGACATCCAGTCCCAGAATGTCGCCCTGGCGCAGTACCGTCAGCGCTTCCCGCTCCGCGGGAATCGTAAGTCCCAGACGACGCTTCCATCCCGACTGATGCCGGCTCGAGGCGCGGTCGAGGCCCTCATCGAAGTGGGCGAACGTGGTCACGATCAGGGGTCGCGTCGGATCCATTGACCGGACAAGCCGGGCTTCCCGGCGCACGACCGGCCGGGGAATCCACCTGGCCTGCGGTCCCGCTCGGTTGAACGGCTCGTTCTCGATCTGCCAGGCGACCAGCGCCGGATTGTCCCGGTAGCGGTGGACTACCGCGGCGACGTGCTGCAGCGCACGCCGCCGCACCGCGGGGTCGCTCGGATTCAACCCCTCGGGCAGATAGAACTCGGGCCAGCCGAGCGCCTTCATGCCGACCGTGAGCACGACCGGCTGGCATACCTGAGCAACCAATCGAGGTCCCCGTAACCGGCTTGCCCGATCTCACGCCACGACGCCGAGAGTCGAATCACGGCCAGGCCCATGCCGCAGACGCGTTCGAACGCTGACCGGTAGTCGAGGCCACGCGCCTGGGCGCGCCAGCTGGCAAAGCTCGTTCCGATCGCGGTCACGAGGTCAGGTTAGGCGGCCGCGATGTCCACCGAGGAAGCGGCGTCCAGGTCCTCGTCCGCCGCCGCATCAGCGGCGGCGTCCTGCCGGTCCGGGCGCAACATCAAGGTCGCGACAAACCACGCCATGCCGACGGCGATCAGGATGTCGCCGGCGCTGGCGATGCCCGGAAACGGGGCAGGCAGTTGAAACCGGTCGTCAAGCCAGGCAAAGTTCGTATGCGGGCCGCTGAGGACGTAGGTATCGGTCCGATTGCCAAGGGTCGAGAGCATGCCATGACCTTCAACCGGCATCCGCCCTCCATTCGCCGCCCGCACGAGCTCGTTGGAGTAGGCGCCGAGGGCGCCGCAGGCGACCGGGTAGACCCGCCTCCAGACCGCCCAGATTCCGGCCGCGATCGCCAGCCCGAGCGGCAGCAACCAGGACAGCGGAGACGGGGTCACCTGACTCAGAAGCAAAATAGCGCCCGCGCCCAGCAGCGGGCGCACCGGCAGGGAAGGTCCTGCCTTAAAAACTCGGCTGGACCGTCCGCCCAGGACGAAGCCGAGAAAGATTCCGGCGACGGTCACGAGCGCGCCGTCGGCAACCTTCAAGGCGGCCGGTTCCATGAATGGGGTGCGCCACGCCAGCGCGAGCAATACCCCGGCAAACTCCAGCGAGATCGCGAGCCGGCGGTGAAGAGCGAAGGCGCGACGAAGCGTGGTTCCGCGAGCTCCCGCTGCCAGCAACGCGCTGAGCACCGGCCCCAAGGCGTAGTAGACGACCATCAGAGCCGCCGTCGCGGCAACAAAGTGCGCTGTATCGCCGAAGCCGACGAGCCGGAAGGTCGCCGCACCAACGACGGCGGCGAGCACCCACTGGGCCGTCGCCGTCACCTGCGTCAGCCAGGTTTGACCCTTCAGCAGGCTGGCCAGCGGCGCGGCGGTGACCGCGACCAGCACGGTAATTTCGGGATGGCGCCGAAACACGATCACCGCGGCCAGGAGCGTCACTTTGGGGAGCTCGCCCCAGCGCGCCTCGTCCTTGGAGCCGAGCAGGAAATCGTCGACGATACACATGCCGATGAAGCTGAGCCAGGCCCACGGCGCCTGGTATGGCTGAGCCGGCCCAACCCAGCCGACGATGGCTACGAGCAGGGCGATCAGACCCGCCACCCAGAGGATGGCGCGCATCGACGGAGGGCTCAACGGCCGATGCAGGAAGCCCACGGCTGGCGAAAGTGCAACGAAAGAGAGGGAGTCCGCCTTTTGGTGATTTACGCTACGGGCGATGTTTCGGCGGAAACCGGCTCAGCCGGTGCCAGTCGACCGCTGGCTGGTGATCGGCCTGGGCAACCCGGGCCGCGAGTACGAGCGGTCCCGGCACAACGTCGGCTTTCTGGTGGTCGACGAACTCGCCCGCCGGCACGGCGGCCGAGTGACGGACCGCGTCGCGAAATCGCTGGCCGGCCGCGTCCGGAGCGGTGAACACGAGCTCGTGCTCGCCAAGCCGCAGACCTGGATGAATCTTTCGGGCCAGGCGGCGAAGGCTCTACGTGCCAAATATCAGGTGCCCATGGAGCGCGTTCTCGTCGTCCACGATGATCTCGACCTTCCCTTTGGCCGGCTGCGGATCCGCACCGGTGGCAGCTCCGCCGGCAACCACGGGCTGGACTCGGTGATTGCATCGTTCGGAACCAAGACGTTCCCCCGTATCCGAGTGGGTGTCGGCCGGCCGGTGGGTGACGCGGTCGATTACGTGCTGAGCTCGTTCAGCGACGACGAGCGAGCCCGGCTACCCGACCTCGTCGGGCGGGTTGCGGACGCGGTCGAGTACACGCTGCAGCACGGCCTCGATCGAGCCATGACGGAATTCAACCGCGGCTAGGCCGGCGGCTCACGAAATAGCCGAGGACGGCCAGGCCGGCGACCCCCGTCAGCGCCCCGCCCATCCATACCGCCGCCGAGGGTCCGAAGAGATGCGCGACGATTCCAGCCCAGATGTTGCCGATCGGGGTCACGCCGATGAACAGCATGGAGTACAGGCTGACCATGCGGCCTTGCATCCGGTCGGGTGAGTGGACCTGCACGAAGGTGCTCGTGCTGATCGAATAGACGGCAAATGACCATCCAATGACGAGCAAGAGCACGATCGCCTGGCCGAAGCCTGGCATCACCAGGAACACCAGCTCCATTCCGGCGAAGAGCAGGCTGCCCATCACGATCCGCCGGGGCTCGAGCAGGAATCCGCCGGCGATGGTCATGGTCAGCGCGCCCACCAGCGACCCCAGCCCTTGCGCCGCGAAAAGATAGCCGAGCGTGTCGGCGTTGGCGTGCAGCGCCAGCCGTGTGAGCAGCGGCAGCACCAGGTTGAAGTTGGCCCCAAAGGTGCCGGCAACGAACAGCAACAAGAAGAGGCCGGCCAGCGATGGCGTTCGCGTGACGTATCGGAGAGCCTCGCTGATCAGCTGGACCGCGGTTTGCGGCGGACCCTCTAAGCGCGGACGGCGTCGCACCGTCAACAACGCGACGATCACCCCGAGGTAGCTCACAGCGTTCAGCCAGAAGCAGGCCGCCACACCGAAGGCGGCAATGACGAGACCGCCGACCGCCGGACCGATGATGCGGGCCAGGTTGAAGGCTGTTGAGTTCAGCGCGACGGCGCTGGCCAGCTCACCACGACCGACCATCTCGAGGACGGTGGCCTGCCGGGCGGGAAAGTAGAGGGCCTGGTTCACGCCCAGGGCGGCGGCGAGCAACATGACGACCGGGAGCGTGATCGTATGCGTGCTGGTGAGGACGGCGTACAGCGCAGCTCCAACCAGCGATACAGCCTGGGTGACGAGCAGGACGTCGCGATGCGAGAAACGGTCCACGACTGTCCCCGCATAGAGTCCGAAGAGCAGCACCGGGGCATAGCTGAAGGCACCAAAAACGGCCAACGCGAACGCCGAATCGTGTGAGAGCTGCAGCACGAGCCAGGCGGCGGCCACCGATTGCATCCAGGTCCCGACCACGGATACCGCCTGGCCCACGAAGTAGCGGCGGAATTCGGGGTACTGAAGAGCGGAAACCTGCACGACGGGGCGACGGCGCGGTTCGACGGTAGACGGAGGGGCGCGGATAGCGTTCAGTTTACCGGGGTTCCGCCACCAATCAGATGGTGGCGACCGCCTGAACGAGGTCTTTGAACTGCGCCACAACGGGCGCCTGCGGTTGCTGGATCACGATCGGGAGACGCCGCTTGCTCGCGGCGCAGAACTCATCACGCTGGTAGAGGATCATCGCCGCCACGTCCACTTCAGCGTCGCTGCCACTTCGGTGCGGCTCAACTGGAGACTGCCGTGAGGATTTGAGATGACCAGCCGGATCCGATGACTGAGAATCCCGGTTTCCCTGAGCCGATCGAGATTGGTTCCCGAGGTCGGCCACGATCGTTTCGCCCAATCCACGCAGCGAGGTGGCACTTAGATCTGAAGACCCACGTACTCCAGGTCTCGCCAGATCATCCCGTCTTTCAGGTCGACCACACTGACCGACGGCTGTCGCACCCTTCCCTGCGGACCGGTATAGGTCCACTCCCCGATCACGACCACCGTTTCACCCTGGCTCACCAGGCGTTCCACCTCGAACGTGACGTCGGGCGTTCGGGCCACGGCTTGCTGGCTCAGGAGCAGGAACGCGTCGCGACCCAGGATTGGTTCCGGGACCCCAGGGGTCCGGTGGACCACGTCAGGGTGCAGGCGCCGAGCGAACGCGTCCCAATCGCGCCCCCGCAGCGCGTCGAGCGCGCTCGTCACGACCTCCGCCGGGCTCACGATATCTGCAGAAGGATATGCCTAGCAAAGAGCAGGATTCCGACGATGGCCGCGCCGGCCGCGGCCACCAGGACGGCGGCCGCCGCCACATCCTTGGCCCGACCGATCATCGGATGGTGCTCGGGCCAGGCGTAATCGATCAGCACTTCCAGGGTGGTGTTGAAGAGCTCGGCCGCGACCACCACCGTGAAGCAGAGGACGAGGCCGACGAACTCGATCACGGAGAAGCCCAGCACCAGGGCTGCGATCAGGACGACCGCCGCGGCGACAAAATGGACCCGCAGGTTTGCTTGCGACGAGAGCGCCCAGGCCAGACCCCGGCCGGCGTGACGGAAGCTGTAGAGCGTTCGGCGCAGGTCGACGCGGTGGGCCCGGCTGGGGCTGCCGATCCGCTCGGCCTCGAACTCTTCGTCGGAACGGGGTGTCATGGCGAGGATCTGAGGATACGGTTCGTGAGCGCCGTCATGGCGCGCTCGTCGGTCGGTTCGGCATGATCGTAGCCCAGCAAATGGAGGAAGCCGTGCACGGCGAGCAGCCGCACCTCATCGTTCACTGGATGACCGGCCTCACGTGCCTGTCGCCTGGCCCGTGGCAGCGAAATCACGATGTCACCTAACCAATCTTCCGTCCCTGGCGGTGCCTGGAATCGCTGATCCGACGGCTTCTCCCGCGCCGCGAAGGCGAGTACGTCGGTTGGCTCGTCGAGTCCTCGGTAGCGTCGGTTGTACTCGCGCAGATGCTCATCGCCCGTGAGGGTTACGACGGTGACGGTCTCGTCGGGTAGCTGAACCATCCGAGCACCAGCCTGCAGCACGGCCTTCAGCCCGTCCAGATCCACACCCGAGGCCAGCGACGCGGGACCCCACCGGCTCATCTGGATGAGCACGGCGTTATCCTAACCGGGCCAGCGTCAGGCGGAGGGCTTGCCCGAGGTGCGGTCGACGCGACCGCCCAGGTAACGGATCCCGATCAGGCCGGCCGCCAATACCACCCAGACCAACAGGATCCAATCCTGGGGGACGGTGGAGCGCCGGCCCAGGTCGGCGGCCAGCGCGTCGGCCAGGATAAAGGCCCCGATCAGGAGCAGGCCGATCCCCTCCATTCGAGTGCGCGCCTTGGTCGACGCCATGCCCCGGCGGAGGAAGCGGGGAACCCTACCAAAACCGATCATCGAGATGGCAGGGATGATCACGGCAGCCGCCGCAACGTAGGCAAGCACGATGACCGAGCCCGAAAGCGGCATTAGCTACATAATCGAAAATCCGGGCTCAACATTGCACCCTGGCCGTCGCGACCCTGATTTGAATACGTCTATGAGGGACTGGGTCGCGCCTGGGTGGACGGTCGCGGCAGCGGAATGGTCTTGTCGTCCGCGTCGAGGGTTCCGTCATGGCCACCGCCGGTGGTGTCGACGGCTGCCCCGGCCTTGGACGTGTCGGCGACGGCCGCCGGGTACTCGATCCGCGCGTGATAGATGCTGACCACCATATTGGCCATGGCCTCTTCCACCAGGCGGAGATCGCGGAAGGAGAGGTCGCATTCGTCCAGCTGGCCGTCGCGTACGAATCCCTGGACCATGCGATGGACGTGGTCCCGGATCCCTTCTGTACTACGATCCTTGAGCGTCCGAGCCGACGCCTCGACGGTGTCGGCGATCATCACGATCGCGGCTTCTTTCGTCCGAGGCCGCGGACCGGGGTAACGGAAGTCTTCCTCCCTGACCTCGAGGCCCTGTTCCAGCGCCTGCCGGTAGAAGAACCGCTTGACCGTCGTCCCCTGGTGCTGCTGGACAATCTCCCGGATCGTGGTCGGGAAATGGTACTGCTTGAGGAGCTCAACGCCCTCGGTGACGTGCGCGTTCAGGATGTCGGAGCTGGTCGTCGGCGAAAGGTTCTCGTGGATGTTGCCGATGTCCGCCTGGTTCTCGACGAAGAAGTGCGGCCGGCGAATCTTTCCAATGTCGTGGAAATAGCAGCCCACCCTCGCCAGGACCGGATTGGCCCCCACCGCCTCGGCAGCTGCCTCGGCCAGGTTGGCGGCCACGATCGAGTGGTTGTACGTCCCGGGCGCACTCACCATGAGTCGTTTCAGCAGCGGGTTGTTGGGGGTCATCAATTCCAACAGCTTCATGGGCGTGATGACCCGGGTGATCTCGCCAAGGAAGGTTAGGGAGCCGGCGGCGATCAACGCCGAGAGGAGTCCGCTGATCAGGGTGAGCGAGCCGATGGCCAGGATCTCGTCGAGCGATTGATGCCGCTCGATGAGGGAAAGCGAGACCAGGGTGACGAACTGCGCGCCCGCAACCAGAATGCCGGCGGTGACCCACTGGCCGAGCCGCTCGAGGCGGTGCACGTAGATTGAGCCGATTGCTCCACCTAGAAATCCCACGAGCGTCAGCGGGAGGACGTTGTCCGCGATGATGCCGGTCAGCAATCCGACGGCCAGCGCGACGATGATACCCAGGCCGGTGTCCATCAAGGCGGCGACCAGCAGGGGTACGGCGACCATCGGCACCAGGTACTGGGCGTTGGCGTTGATCGGTACGAACACCTTGGCGACCACCAGCAGTCCGAGCATCAGTCCGCCCAGGGTGGCGAGCTGTCGCGGATCTCTGAGGATGGCCGGCCGGAACTGCATCAGGTAGCCGAGCGCGACCGCGAACAGGATGATGACCAGCATGAACACGGCCATGATCCGGGCCCAGTCAGTCTTCGGCGCCAGCAGACCGACGGCCTGCGCCTCTTCCAGCTGGAACGGTGTCACCAGGTCCCCGTATCGAATGATGGTCTGGCCCTGGGCGACGGTCACAAAGACCGGCGAGACCGCGTTACTGGCCTGCTGCCGCTTCAGGTCCGTCTCGGCCGGCAGGTAGTTGACCTTCAGATAAGCGCGGACCAGCGTGGCGACGACCGAGCCTCCGGTCGAATCGAGGTGCAGCGCGGCGGCCCGCGTCTGGGCTGTGTCCTGGGCGCTTTTCAGGGTGTCGGCTTTGATCCCGTTGGCTTCGAGCGCCTGGAGGATGTCGCCCGCGCTCTTGAAGACGGTGGCAACTGTTCCCTCATCTGCCTGCAGGAGGTACTGGCGCTGGGCGTCGCTGAGCTGTGGCTCCAGCAGGCTCAGCTGAGCGGAGCGATCCGGCCCCGGACTGGAAGATCGGCGGAGATCGGCGACCTTCGTCGCCAGGGTATCGATTGCCTGGCGTTGCTGGCTGCTGACCGAGCCGTCGAACTGGTCCGGTACCTGTGCCGCGGCGGCGGCCCGTGCCTCATCCCGTTTGGTCTGACTCTCGTAGCGCACCGACCGTTGCGAGACGACGTCCTGGCTCGAGACGTCTCCCGCGCGCAGGTTGAGGCGGTTTGGCAGGAAGTTCTGGGCGACCACCAGCGCCGTGGCCAGCGCCAGGATAAGCGTGATGGCCGCCGATCGAAGGTACGGCGGCCAGCGTCGGCCCGGGCCAATGTGGCCGAGCCGGAGGTCACGCGCAAAAAGGCGACCGCGCCGACGAAGTCGCTCGATCGCCACCGAGCCGCGCTGTCTCATCTATTCACCAGGGATCGCCTCGCCCGAAAGCGAAGTCGGATTACGTGGTGCGAGCCCGCCGCTTACGCGCAGCCGCGATTTTCTTCTTGCGCTTCACGCTGGGCTTTTCATAGTGCTCGCGCCGGCGGACCTCAGAGAGGACACCGTTCTGCTTG
>Ga0209159_1002149_pt1 | contig 14065 bp, 13 predicted proteins | sample GraSoiAngelo_144_FD_185901 | JGI IMG/M metagenome (GOLD analysis project Ga0209159, IMG submission 185901) | Grasslands soil microbial communities from the Angelo Coastal Reserve, California, USA - 14_1009_02_40cm (SPAdes) (version 2) | ecosystem: Environmental > Terrestrial > Soil > Grasslands ...
GATCCTCTATCGGGGTAAGTTCTTCGACTACCCGATCCGGGCGTCGAACGCCTTTTTGGGTTTGGGCCCCATTGAGACGGCGCGTTGTGTGGCCAGCTACGCGCAGGCGCGGCTGCGGCCGGTGGCCGACCCAAAGTCGTTCGAGGACTGGGTGTCCAACCAGTTCGGCCATCGGTTGTTCGAGATCTTCTTCAAGACCTATACCGAGAAGGTCTGGGGGATTCCGACCAGCGAGCTGTCCGCCGACTGGGCCGGGCAGCGGATCCGGGGTCTGAACCTGGTGGAAGTGATTCGCAATGCGGTCCTGCCGGCGTCGCTACGGGGCGGCGAGCGCGCGGTCGTTAAGACGCTGGTCGACGCCTTCCGCTACCCGCGACGCGGCGCCGGACAGATGTGGGAGTCGGTGGCGGCCCGGCTGGCAAAGGCCGGGCACGGGGTGCGGCTGGGCGAAGAGGTGGTCGCCGTCCGACACGCCTCAGGTCGCGTGCTGTCGGTCGTCGTGCGCGATGGTCGGGGCGCGACCCTCGACGTGCTGGGATCGGAGTTCATCAGCACGATGCCGATCCGCGAGCTGATCGCGAAATTGCAGCCGGTCGCCCCCTCGATCGTGCGGAACGCCGCCGACGCGCTCGCCTATCGCGACTTCATTACGGTCAATCTGGTGCTGGACCGCGCCGACGTCTTCCCCGACCAGTGGATCTATGTGCACGATCCAGGCGTGAAGGTGGGTCGGATCGCGAACTTCAAGAATTTCAGCAGCGCGATGGTGGCGGACGGCGGATTGAGCGGGCTCGGGATGGAGTACTTCTGCTTTGAAACTGACGGCATGTGGGGCTGGCCCGACGCCGAGCTGCTCGACCTGGGTCGACGCGAGCTCGTCACGCTGGGGATCTGCCGCGCGGACGAGGTGAAGGCGGGCATGGTGTACCGGCAGCCGAAGGCCTATCCCGTGTATGACGGCGAGTATCTGGGGCACCTGGCGGTAGTTCGCGAGTGGCTGGCGCGGGCTCTCCCGAATTTGTGGCTGGTGGGGCGAAACGGGATGCACCACTACAACAACCAGGACCATTCGATGATGACCGGGATCCTGGTGGCGCGGAATATCGCGACCGGCGCGCACTTCGATCCGTGGCTGGTGAACACCGACGCGGAGTATCACGAAGAGGAGCGGGCCGACGAGGCGGGTGGCGGGGGTGGCGCGGCCACCGGACGGCAGGTGCCGCAGCGGATCGCGAGCTGAAACGGATCGTGCGCCGCGTTACGGAAGATTGGCGGCGGCCGGCGGATATACTGGATCGCGCCTGGCGTTCCGGAGTAGCTCAACGGTAGAGCAGCGCGCTGTTAACGCGACGGTTCCCGGTTCGAATCCGGGCTCCGGAGCCAAATCGCCGATGTGCCCTACGTCGAGACCACCCGGTAGTGGAGGTGAACGAACCCCCCGTGGAATCGACGCTCGTCCAGCAGCTCGAGCTTGATCCGGACGTCCTTTGGGAGGGCGCTATTCCCGGCGCCGACGATGATGGGAGCGAGGAACAGGTGAACGTCGTCAACGAGCGAAGCCTGTAGCGCCTGGGCCGCGAGGTGAGGGCCCCCCACACTGAGGTGGCGATTCGCGGAGGCTTTCATCCGGCGGATCTCCTCAGGATCGAATTCGCGCTGGATTCGGGTGCGTTCGCTGGACGGGGTTTTCAATGTCCGGGAGAAAACGACCTTGTCGGCCGCCTTCCAGATCTTTGTGTAGTCCTGCATGAAAGGCGGCTGGCCATCCTTCGGCATGGTTTCCCAGGCGACCATCACCTCGTACATGCGTCGCCCATAGAGGTACGTACCGACCTGCCGCTCGAGGTCGTTCACGAAGGCGTGCACCTCCTCATCCGGTGCCGCCCAGTCGAAGTTGCCGCGGTCGTCGGCCACGTAGCCGTCGAGCGAAGCGATCGCCGAGTAGATCAGCTTTGCGGTCGCCATTTGACCTCCTGTGTAGGCGGAACTGACCGGACTTTCGACGTGGTAGCGTCCCCAATATCGCACCTGAGGTCACGCCACGAGAGCTCATCGCAGACCTGTTTGTCACGCTCGAAGGGTTCGCTGCAGGCGAGGGTGTCGGCCCGTACTTCGGCTATGCCGGTCCGGAGTTGGAGAACTGGATCCGCAGGCACCTCGATCGACCCCAGGTCGTGGTCATGGGGCGAGTCACGTACGAGGCGCTTTCGAGGTACGCAGTGTCAGAGACGGACGCAGGATCCAAACGGCTCGCCGGCCTTCCGAAGTTGGTCTTTTCAAACACCCTTCGAGAACCGCTTGCCTGGAGCAACACCAACCTGATCAAGGGTGATGTCGCCGACGCCATCCGGACCCTCAAGCATCAGGCTGGCCCCCCGCTCCGCTCCATCGGCAGCATCACGCTGGTGAAGACGATGATGCAGCTCGGATTGGTCGACCGACTGCGGCTGACGATCTTTCCCCTCGTCCTTGGAAGCGCTGGCAGGGAGCCGATCTTTGCCGGCTATCCTGAGACCCGCTTTGAGCTCATCGATTCAAAGGTCCTTGACTCGAGACTCATCGTGCTCGAATACCGGCCTCTGATCCATCCCGCCGCTCGTTGATCAGGCGGCCTCCGGCAGGGATACACGCCGGGCGGACACCCGATCGACGACCGGAAGCAGGGCCGCCAAAAGACACAGGATGAGCGGCAGCGGCGTGCCTATGAGCAGCGCTCCCCCAAGGCCGGCCGCCATGACGATACGTTCCCGCAGGGCGGGCGCAGTGTGCATCCATAGCCAGGCGGCAGGGACGAGGATAGCCAGATCGTCTGGATGGTAGAAGGGCGTGATCAGGAGCGAACCGATCACCCCGAGGGCGATCGACCACTGCGGTCCGCGGGCGCGCCCGACGAACGCCGCCAGGGTGATGCCGATCAGCACCGCGGTCTGTGCGGCCAGCGCGGCCACGCCATGGCCGACCAGGCCGGGCAGCGTCAGACCGACCGGGACCTGGTAGGCGGCGAGGCCGCCTGTCGCGTCCTGTAACCGGCTGACATACGCCGCGATCCCGTCGGTCCCCACGGCGGCCAGGGTGACGACAGCCAGCGCGGCTGAGGCGGAGGCCCAGCCGATCGCGGCGCGAAATTGCAACCCGGCCACCAGGCCGAGCGGCACCAGAAACGCGAGCTGTGGCTTGACCGCGATCAGGCTGAGGATGATGCCGGCGAAGACCGGAGAGCCGCGCCGCAGGCACCACCAGCACAGCGCAAGGGTGGCGCCCAGCAGCATCACCACCTGGCCGAGTAGCAGGGAGAAGGCGACCAGGGGCAGGGCGAACGCGATCCCAAGCTGCATGCTCCGCTGCCAGCGCGAGCCTGGCGCGAGCAGCCGCCAGGTGACGAGCACCGCGATGCCGAGCAGCAGGTTCCAGATCGCGTACGCCACGGGGAAGGGCAGCACCGCGAGCGGCGCGACAACAAAGGCGAGTGGCGGCGGGTACACGGCCGGATACCAGAGAAGGGGCCCCAGGGCTTGCCATTCCTGGCGCTGGGCGGCGACCTCGTAGAGATGACCGAAGCCGGCATGCAGCCCGATCCGGGTGAACGCGTAATAGGCGGCGAAGTCGCCTTCGAACGGCCGGTTGATCGCGAACGTGATCCAGCCGATCAGGTTGTGGAGGGCCGCCAGCCCCACCCCGATGAGCGCCACCACCTTGGCCAGACGCTGCCCGCGCTCGCTGAGCGACCGGTGCATGCGCATACAACGAAAGCAATAAACCGAGGATCGACAACGTCATCAAATCGTGACGGTCGGCATCGGCCTGGTCGGCTGCGGCCGCTGGGGTCTCAATTACCTGCGCGCCTTTTCGGAGATCGAGGGCTGCCGAGTCGTCGCAGCCTGTGACCTGAGCGCGGCTCGCCTCCACGAGGCCGAACGACGCGCCGCGGGCTTACGCACCGGTACGGACGTTGGTACGTTACTCGCGGCCAGTGACGTCGACGCTGTCGTCATCGCCACCGACGCCACCCGCCACTACGAGGTGGCCCGCGCCGCGCTCGAGGCCGGCAAAGACTGCCTGGTTGAGAAGCCGCTGACGACCGATGCCGATCAGGCTCGCGAGCTGCGCGACCTTGCCGGGCGGAAAAGTCGCCTGCTCATGGTTGGACACGTCTTTCGCTACAACCCCGGAATCAATCACTTGCAGAAGGTGATCGGGTCCGGCGCGCTCGGACAGCTCGAGTACCTGACCTTCACCAGGACGAATCTTGGTCCGATCCGTTCTGACGTCAACGTGGTCTGGGATCTGATGACCCACGACGTGTCCATCCTCTTGCACTTCCTCAACCAGGCGCCGGCGTGGGTTTCGGCGCAGGGCGCCTCGTTCCTCTCGTCGCGCTGCGAGGACGTGGCCTTTGCGACGCTCGGATTCGACGGTGGCGTCGTCGCCAACATCCGCGCCAGCTGGCTGGATCCCCGAAAGGTGCGCGAGATCACCGTGGTGGGCAGTGGCAAGATGGCGTTCTTCAACGACCTCGAGACCCAGGAGCCGGTCCGCATCTTCGACAAAGGGGCGATGCGGGAGCCATCCTACGAGAGCTTCGGGGAATTCAAGCTGGTCACCCGGACGGGTGATGTGGTCAGCCCGGCGATCCCGGCGGGCGAACCGCTCAAGAACCAGTGTCAGCACTTTCTTCGGTCGGTTATGACCCGCCAGCCGGTCCTCAGCGATGGCAACGACGGGCTGCGAGTGGTCGAGGTCATCGTGGCCATCAACCAATCGATCGCTCAGCGAGGTGCGCCGATCCTGCTCAGGTCCGCCCTCGCCGAGGCGGCATGACCTGCAGTAGTTAGTCTGGACAGATACACAGATTAGTGGTAGGATGACGGGCGGTGTCCGGAGCCGACGAGCCCGGGCTGCTGGCCTCCCTGGTCGGGCAGCGGGGTGATCTCTCGGGGCTGCGAGCCCTGCTTGCGGAAGGCGGCATCGTGGAGCGGCCGCCCGGCGACCTGAGGCAGGCCGCCCGCCGCCACGGATTCCGTCCGGCCCAGGTGCGTCGTCTGCTGGCGGTGCGCGAGCTCGCCCGGCGCTGGCACGTGCCAGCGGATACCGCCGCCCCCGCGGTGACGTCCCCCCGGGAGGCGATGCTGCAGCTCCAGGACCTGCGGAACAGCCCGAAGGAGTGCTTCACCGTGCTCTATCTGAATACGCGCAACCAGCCACTCGCCTGCGAGCAGGTGGCGGTGGGCGGCCTCAATGTGGCTGCCCTTCAGCCTCGCGAAGTGTTCGGTCCCGCGCTGACCCTGGGAGCCGCGGCGGTCATCCTGGCGCACAACCACCCGTCGGGTGACCCCACCCCCAGCCCGGAGGACCTGGCCGTCACCCGCTACCTGCAGGAGGCCGGTCGGTTACTCGGAGTGGAGGTGCTTGATCACCTGGTGGTCTGCGCCGACCGCTTCCGGAGCCTACGGGAGACCGGCAGTCTCTGAGACGGACCTGCTGCCGGAGAGAAACGACCCGGACTCCGGCAGTAGGCCAAACTTGGCTACTATATGATGTGATATTCGAGTTGTCAAATTCACAACTCGAGCTCCAATCAATCCGGCAAACACGGCGGGCACACGGACCCCGGCAGTGAGAGAATATGGGGGCTCGCCTGCCGGCGAGCGGCGGCCCAGATGGGGCAGGAAAACCGACCACTGAGCGATGGTCGGTTTTCTGTTTTCTCAGCTCGTCCGGAAGATCTCGGTGATCTGTCCGGTGCCGTAATCGCCCACCAGGAGGCCGCCGTCGCGGGCGACGACGATGCCCAGCGGGTGGGAGAATCCGGTAGCGAAGTCGCTGACCTGGCCATGCTCCGTTTCGCCCGAGCCTGACAGAACGACCCGCACCACGCGGCGTCCCGCAGGACCGCCGCCGTTCGTTCCCCACTCGGTCACGAAGACGTTCTCGGCGTAGCCGGCCCCAAACTCACGGCCGTCGTAGAACACGATGCCGTCGGCCGACGTGTGCGGCGTAAACACCGCGATCGGCCGCGCCACCCCGCCGCAATTTCCATGGAGGCTTCCGTCCGGGTAGGCCGGCCAGCAGCGCGGCCATCCGGCGTCCCCGCCGTTGACTCGCAGCATGTGGTCGGCCGGCTGGCCCCCGAGGTTGTCCTGCCCGTTGATCGTGACGTAGGCGTCATCCGTCGAGGGCCGAACCGCGAGGCCGTAGGGGTTTCGGGTGCCGCGCAGCGCGACACCGGCATAGGTCCAATTGGCGTGGAAGCGCAATACCGCCGCGCTCCTGGAGTCGCGCTCGTTGCAGACGTCGCACGTTGACCCGACCCCGAGCAGGAAGTCGCCATTAGGCATCGACGCGATCCAGTCATTTTGGTGGCGGCCGACCGGTAATCCGCTGACAACGCTGCCCCCTCCGGACAGTCCGCCGCCGGTCAGGTGGTAGGCGCGGACGCTTCCTCTGACGGAGACGTAGAGGTCAGGGCCGCGCCAGGCCAGGCCGAGCGCGACCGGCAGGCCCGCGACTAAAAGCTGAGGCCTGGCACCCGGCGAGGGGACGACCTCGATCGAGCCGCCGGCAGTCAGGACGTACAACCGACCATCGGGACCGTAGGCCATTGCCGTGATCGTTCCCAGCCCCTGGCCGTAGACATACGCCGAGAAGCCGGCAACCAGGTGAATGCCGCCGGCGGGTGGCAGGCTGGGAGGAGGAGGGAGGGGAGCGGGCGGCGGCGCGGGCGTGGGGCTGGGGGTGGGCGTCGGCGTGTGCCGCGGCGACGCAGTTGGCGACGGCTGCGCGGTCGGCTGACCGCAGCCGATCAGCAGCAGCCCGATCAGCGGCGCAAGTATCTGCCGCTTCAAGACAGCGGGGGAATGGCGAGCACGAGCTTGCCAAATTGCTCGGCGCGGGCCATCCGCTCCTGCGCCTGCGCGGCCTGCTCCAACGGGAACGTCCGGTCGACCACCGGCCGGAAGACCTTCGCCGCCAGCAGGGCGTTCAGTTGTTCCCAATCGTGGCGGGTGCCCATGGTCGATCCGTAGATCGTGATCTGCTTTTGGAAGATGCGGCGGATATCCTCCTCCGGCTTGGGGCCGCTGGTGGCACCACAGGTGACCAGCCGCCCGCCCCTGGCCAGCGCCCGGATGCTGCCCGGCCAGGTGGCCGCCCCGACGTTGTCGATCACGACATCGACACCGCGCTTGTTGGTGATGCTCCAGGCCTCCTTTGAGAAGTCGGTGTTCTGGTGGTTGATCAGGACGTCCGCACCGAGCTCGCGCGCGCGTTGCAGCTTCTCGTCGCTCCGTGATGTCACGAACACCAACGCGCCGGCATGTTTGGCGATCTGCAGCGCTGCGATGGAGACCCCGCCGCCGATGCCGAGGATCAACACCGTCTCCCCCGGCACCACCCGGGCCTTGCCGACCATCATCCGCCAGGCCGTGAGAAAGACCAGCGGAAAGGCGGCCGCCTCCTCGAAGCTGAGGCCATCCGGGATGGGCCGCAGGTTGACCTCCGGCATCACCAGAGCCTGGGCGAAGCTGCCGTCCCGGTGCTCACCAAGAATTTCCCACGTATCGCAGAGGCTGTGCTCGCCGCGGGCGCAATAGTCGCAGGTGCCGTCGCTCAGTCCGGGGTCGAAGAACACGCGGGTGCCCACCGGGTACCGGCTGGCGCCGGGACCGTTCGCCGCCACCACGCCGGCGCCGTCGGCCCCGCCGATATGGGGGAGCGGGACCTTTGGGATGGCGCCGTCACGGGTGAACAAATCCACATGGTTGAGCGCCGCCGCCCGGAGCGCGATCAGCACCTCGCCGGGCCCCGGCTCCGGCGTCGGCGCGTCCTCGTAGCGCAGCACCTCCGGCCCCCCGTGCCGGTGGAATCGAATCGCTTTCATCGGCCCAACCAGCTTAGCGGCGCCGTGGCTTTTGCCGAATCGAATGCCGTCGCGTGACACGACGCCCGCCGCCAAGCAAGCTCAACGATTGCGACGAAAGAAAGTCACGGAGCGTGACGTTGCAGTATCGAAATCCCCAACCGCAAACGCGGTGATGTCAAAAATCATGACCTATAATGTGGCGCACGTGACTGCCGACCCCGAGATTCAATTGCTGAACCGGCTCGGTGGTCTTTTCACCTCGTCGCTCTCGCTGAACGAAAACATCGAGGCGATGCTGCGGGCGACCTCCCAGATGATGCAGTTCGACGCGGCCACCGTCTTCCTGCTCAACGAGGGCAGCCGCGAGCTGACCGCCTGTGCCACCTACCCGCACCAGGACATGGTGCCGCACATCGCCCACTTCGTCCTGGGCGAGGGCATCCTGGGCTACGCCGTCGAGCAACTGGAGACCCTCAATATTGTCGACGCCACCCTGGATCCGCGGTTCAAGATCCTCGACCAGAGCCGTTCCCCGCGGTCCCTCATGGTTCAGCCGCTGGCCACCCCGCAGCGGGTCGTCGGCGCCATGACCATTTCGCGCCAGCGCGTCGATCCCTTCACCGAGCTGGACATGGCCATCCTCAGGGTCATCACCAACCAGGCGGCCATCGGCATCGACAATGGCCGGCTCTACGAGCAGCTGCAGGCGCACCTGGGCGAGCTCGAGACGGCGAACGCCCAGATCGCGGAGGTGAGCCGGCTCAAATCCGAGTTCCTCGCCAACATGTCGCACGAGCTGCGCACCCCGCTGAACGCCATCCTGGGCTTTAGCGAGCTGCTCCGCGACGACCTGGCGGGCAAGATCACCGAGAAGCAGCGCAAAGACTGCCTCGACAACATCTACAACAGCGGCCGCCACCTGTTGTCGCTGATCAACGACGTGCTCGATCTGACGAAGATCGAGGCCGGCCGGATGGACCTGGTCTACGAGGAATTCGGCGTCGAATCGGCGGTTCGCGAGGTGCTAAACGTCCTGCGCTCGCTCGCGATCAAGAAGGATATCGAGATCGCGTCAACTGTGGAGCCCTCCGATACGGTCCTGATTGCCGACAAGAACAAGTTCAAGCAGGTGCTCTACAACCTGCTGTCCAACGCGATCAAGTTCACGCCGCCATCCGGCCGGATCGTGGTCCAGGCGCGGGCCCAGGACCAGCACCTTAAGATCGCCGTTCAGGACAGCGGCATTGGGATCGCCAAGGAGCTGCAGCATAAGATCTTCGGCGCCTTCTACCAGGTGCAGAGCGCCAGCAACCGGGAGTACCCGGGTACCGGCCTCGGCCTGGCCTTGACCAAGAAGCTGGTCGAACTCCACGGCGGGTCGATCGACTTCGAGAGCGCGGCCGATCAGGGGACCACCTTCACCGTCCAGCTGCCACTCCGGCCGGGCCCCAGCAAACGCAACCGGGTGCTGGTCGTGGAGGACAACCCCTCCAACCTGGATCTGGCCCGGATGGTCCTGGAGGGGAACGGCTTCGCCGTGGACACCGCCTCGAACGGCCAGGAGGGGCTGGAGAAGGCTCGCCACCTCCGGCCGGACCTAATACTGATGGATATGCAGCTTCCCGGCGTTGATGGATTAGCGGTGACTCGCCAGCTCAAAGCCGACCCGGCCACGGCGGACATCAAAGTGGTCGCTCTGACAGCCAATGCGCTGAAAGGGAGCGAAGAGCAGGCGCTGGCCGCGGGATGCTCCGGCTACATCGCGAAACCGATCGAACTCAAGAAATTCATGCTGCAAGTAACGAATTTCCTGGAGAAGGAGTAGACCCGACCAAATGCCGTTCCCGAAAACGATTCTGATGATTGAGGACGACGCCCCGACCCGGGAGGTCGTCCGGATGGCATGCGTGGGTCAAAACCTCAACCTGATCGAGGCGGAAACCGGGGAGAAGGGGATGGAGATGATCGAGAAGTCCGAGCCGGACCTCGTCATCCTCGACCTGAACCTGCCCGGCGTCTCGGGCATGGATGTGTGCCGCCAGCTGCGCGCCGACGGCACCCAGGTGCCGGTCATCATGTTGACCGCCAAGAACGACACCATCGACGTGGTCGTCGGACTCGAAGTGGGGGCCGACGACTACCTGACCAAGCCCTTTGAGGTCCGAGAACTCCTGGCCCGGGTGGGCGCCCACCTGCGCCGGAGCGAGCAGGCGGTGACGCAGGCGCAGCCCAAGACGCGCTTCGAGTTCCCCGGCCTCATCATCGACATGAACAGCCGCCAGGTCTGGCGCGAGAACCAGGAAGTCGCCCTCACGCTGACCGAGTTCAATCTCCTCTCCCTGTTGGCCTCGCAGGCCGGCCAGGTGGTCAGCCGTGGTGAGCTGCTGCGCAAGGTCTGGGGTTACGAGGTCGAAATCGAGACCCGCACTGTCGATGCCCACGTTTACCGGCTGCGCAAGAAGATCGAGCGAGACTCCGAGAAGCCACATTACATTCACTCCGTCCCCGGGATTGGCTATCGCTTCGTAGCCGAATAGATTCCTCAGCCGGGCCTATTTGTTTGGTCCGGGCATATAGCGCTCGTCTGGGCAATCGAGTATGGTCGATGAGGGGATTCGCGGTGCTCGCCAGGGGAGCCGATGGCCAAACTCATTGCCAGGATCGACCCGACGCTGCAGGACTATATCGAAGCGGCCGCCCGGGCGGAGCGTGTTCCGATCGATGAGTATGCGGGCGCGCTCCTGCAAGTTGGCTGGGACGCGCTGTTCGGGTTCCGCCGCTCCGATCGTCTACCACGCGCGGCGGCTGCATCACGGCAGGCGGAATTGCGCGCCCGCTTCGTCGAGCTGCGCGCGAGTCTCAGTCACAACCCTCCGCAGGTTGGTCCCGATCCCGCCGCGCCACCTCCATAATGGAGGCATCGTGGCCGACGACACCGAACGGGTGGCCGCGCTTTTGCACGAGGTTGCGGAAACGCATCACATCGTGTACCGGATCGTCGACGGAGAAGACCCGGATTGGGCATCGTGGTACGCGGACTGGCTGGTCCGCCTATCCGAGTTGCCCCAGGTGCTGAAGGCGACGCCGGTTCGGAGCGAGCTGGTCTACTTGCTCGTCAAGCTGGATCGGGACTACAACGGCTCGAAGCCGGACGAACCGTGGGAGCGGTTTTACGCCCGGCGGCTTCTCGAGCACTACCTGCCGGTCGCCGCGAAGAGCTAACCGCCGATCCCGGCGATCTCCTCCCAGAGCTGCAGGGCCGCACGCCGGCCCAGGTAGAAGCTGTCGAGGTCGAGCCGCTCATTGGGGGCGTGAGCGAGTGAGTCGGGGAGGACGAACCCGACCAGCAGGCAGGGGGCACCGAGCCGGCGCGCCATCACCTCCACGGCGCCGATCGAGCCGCCCGAGCGGATCAGCGCGGGCTCCTTCCCGTAGACGCGGTGCAGCGCGCTCCGGGCGGCCTGGATCAGGGGGTGGTCGACGGGCATGATCCACGGATCACTGTGGCCGCTCAGCTCGGCGAGGCTGACGCGCACGGTTTTGGGAGCGACCTCGTCGATGTAGTCGCGCAGCGCCTGGAGCACCGCTCTTGGATCCTGGTCGGGCACCAGCCGGCAGCTGATTTTGGCGGCCGCCCACGCCGGGATGATCGTCTTGGCACCCGGTCCCTGATACCCACCCCAGATGCCGTTGACCTCCAGCGTCGGTCGAGCCCAGTTTCGTTCGGTGGGCGTGAAGCCGGGCTCACCATGCAGGGCGGTCAAGCCGTAGGTCTTTTTCAGGGCGGCCTCGTCGAATGGCACCCTTGCGAACTGACGCCGCTCCTCCTCGCTCAACGGTTGAACTCCGTCATAGAATCCGGGCACCAGCACGTGGCCCGCAGGGTCCTTGAGTCGCACCAGGATCTCTGCCAGCGCCTGCGCCGGATTCGGTGCCACCCCGCCGAGCAATCCGGAATGCATGTCGGTGCTGGCGGCCTCGACTCGGAGCTCGACGTAGACCAGGCCGCGGAGCGCGTAGGTGATCGCCGGGAATCCTTTGGCCACCATGGACGTGTCGCTGACGACGCAGTAGGTCGTCTTCAGCCGCTCCGCATTGGCGTCGACGAACGCTTCGAAGTGGGGGCTCGCGATCTCTTCTTCGCCTTCGGCGATCACCTTCAGGTTCAAGGGAAGTTCGCCGGTGCTGTTGAGCCGGGCGTGAATCGCCTGCCAGTGCAGGGCGATCTGGCCCTTGTCGTCGGATGAGCCACGGGCCAGCAGCAGACCATCCTGGCGGATCGGTTCAAAGGGCGGTGACGTCCAGAGGTCGAGCGGATCGACTGGCTGGACGTCATAGTGACCGTAGAGAAGAACCGTGGGCTTGCCAGGCGCCTTTAGCCAGTCCGCATAGACCACCGGATGCCCGGCGGTCTCGATCACCTGCGCGTTCTCGAGTCCTATCCTCTCGTACTGCTCGGCAAGATGGCCGGCCGCCCGGCGGACGTCGCTTAAGTGCTCGGGCTGGCTCGAGATGCTCGGGATGCGAAGAAAGTCCTCGAGTTCGTTGAGGCCTTGCTCGCGTGTTTGTTCCAGGAACTCTTCTGGCGAGCCCATCCTTACTATCTTCGCTGACGGAGCTGGGCTAGTAGATGAACCCGAGCAGGTCGAGTCCAGCCGTGGACTTGATCGTCCGATAGTCGACCCGGCCCCAACCGGCGTAGTTCATCTCTGAAACGGTGAAGGACCCGTCGGCGTTTACCGACTCGACGTAGGAGACGTGGCCAACTGGCGAGGTCCAGCTGATCCCTTGCACCATGATCGCGCCGACCATCGGAACCTGGCCTTCGGCAAAGCCGAACTGCTGGGCGTTGTACCACCATTGCCAGGCGTTGCCGGACCAGGGGATGTAGCGCTTATGGGCCACCCACCAGGTGCAGTAGCCGTAGGGGAATTTACCGCCGGAGCCGTAGACCGGTGCGTTGCTGTAGGTGATGGTGTAATTCGTCACCTGCCGGCCGAAGCGGTTCCAGGTAACCGTGCGCACCGTCTTCTTGCCGACCCCACCGGAATCCAGAGCCGGGCCGACGCCATCCGGCAGCATGAGCATGGTTCCGGCCTTCAGGTGAGCCGGATCTCGGATCAGGTTGAAGTCGATGATGTCCTGAACATTGACGTGATACTGGATGGCCAGGCCGCTCAGCTGGGTGTTTTGCTGGACCTTGACCAGGATGCCGTTTACCGGCGGGACCAGCAGCCGCTGACCCTGGACCACGCTGGTGACATCGGTGATGTTGTTCGCCCAGCGAAGCGTATCGACGGTGAGCCCGAAGCGGCCGGCGACGTTTTGCACCGTGTCGCCCGGCTTCATCGTGTAGTAGGAGACGTCGCGGCGGACCGGGGTATCCACGCTGGAGGTGCTCATCTTCATGATGAACCCGCCCTGGCTGACCACCACATCGTCGACGTGCGTGGTACGCAGGGAGACCGAAGGGGCCGGATTCGCGCCGTAGGCGGTGTCAGTGTGGAGTCGGTCGAAGGCTGCCAGTACCGGGATCAGCGCGGCCGCTAACAGAACAAGCGTGTGCGTTAAAAACCGGCTCTGTGCCAGATCACTTCCCCCGTGATAGCTCGAGTTGGTTTCTCAGGATGGTAGCACAGGTTAGGCCGCGGCAAGTGCAGCCGGCGTTCCCCGAAAACGTGGTAGCGGGCAAGGAGTGACAAAAATGTGAAAATAGGGAAGAGCTAGCCACTGCCCCCAGGGAAGCGGCTGAGCGGTTGTTGAATACGATCGGGCAGGAAGGGGCCCGTGGAGGCAGTCGTTTTGGGGTTCGACCGGGCAGGCATGAGGCGCTCAGGCCTTTACAGCTGTAAAGAATTTAGTAGACCTGTAAACCTGCCACGGGCTGTGGTCTTGCCGGCCAGTCGAGGCCGGAGGGTGGCCGTCGCCGCGCTGAGCCTGGCCGGTCTGGTCGGCCTGCTGCTGGTTCCGGCAGGCGCGCTGGCCGACACGGTACCCGGGTCATCGCCCGCCCCGTCGGTCGCACCCAGCTCGAGTCCGGGCTCGGACACGACGGCCGCAGTTTCCCCGACGCCCGAGGCCACCGCATCTCCGGTCAGCGGTACGTCCCCTCAGGTCGCGCCTGCCCCGGCGACCCAGGCACTCCATAACAGCCATGCGCAGGGGGAGCTGATCGGGGACCTGATGGCCTCGGAAGCGCATGCCCTA
>Ga0209159_1002154_pt1 | contig 14027 bp, 8 predicted proteins | sample GraSoiAngelo_144_FD_185901 | JGI IMG/M metagenome (GOLD analysis project Ga0209159, IMG submission 185901) | Grasslands soil microbial communities from the Angelo Coastal Reserve, California, USA - 14_1009_02_40cm (SPAdes) (version 2) | ecosystem: Environmental > Terrestrial > Soil > Grasslands ...
CTGGTCGCTTCCGATGCGCGTACCGCGATGGGTCGTGAGCGCGCACTGACGGCGGAGCCCCTCACCGACCCCACCGAGGTCGATCACACCCTCGACAGCACGGCCGAGGCGCGTCGCGCGCTCGCCGAGCAAGGCGCTCCCCCACTCGACGGCCTCGGCGACCCGCGTCCCATCCTCGAGCTAGCGCGCGCCGAAGGCAGCGTGCTCGATGGTGGCGAGTTGCTCGCGCTGCTTCCGCTACTCGACGCGGCGCCGCGCGTGAGCGCCTATGGACGCGCGATCCGCCCCGTCGCCCCCACGCTGGCCGCCGGCGCCGAAGCGCTCCCGCGTGTGCACGAGCTGCGCGAGCGCCTGCGCAAGGCGCTCGACGACGACGGCGCGCTGACCGATCGCGCCAGCGCGCGGCTCGGCCAGTTGCGTCGGGAGCTCCGTGAGCGACGCCGGCGTCTCGTCGCAGATCTCGAGCGACTGCTGCAGGCGGAGGGCGACCGCGTGTTCGCCGATCGCTTCGTGACGGTGCGCCACGGGCGCTACGTGCTCCCGCTGCGCGCGGAATCCCGCGGCCGACTGCGCGGCATCGTGCACGACCGCTCGCAAAGCGGCCAGACGCTGTTCGTCGAGCCGGAAACGATGGTCGAGGCGAACAACGACCTCGTCGCCCTCGAGCGCGACGAGCAGCAGGAAACGGCCCGCATCCTCGCCGAGCTGACCGACGCCGTGCGCGCTCAGCGCGAGCCGCTGGCGACGCTCGTCGAGACGCTGGGTGCGCTCGACTGGGTCTTCGCGCGTGCGCATCTGGCCGAGCGCATGGAGGCCTCGCGGCCTGCCATCGATCGTGACGGTCGCGTGGATCTCAAGGCCGCGCGCCACCCGCTGCTGCTCGCGCAGCAGTGGCGCGATCCGACCCGCGAGGTCGTGCCGGTGGATCTCGAGCTGGCGCCCGATCGACCGCTGCTGCTCATCACCGGCCCGAACGCCGGCGGCAAGACGATCGCGCTCAAGACGCTCGCGCTGCTCTCGCTGATGACGCAAGCCGGCTGCCACGTCCCCGCGGCGGAGGGCTCGCGCGTGCCGGTGTTCGAACGGATCTTCGCCGTCATCGGCGACGATCAGTCGGTCGCCGAGAACCTCTCGACGTTCTCCGCGTTCATCAAGCAGATCCGCGAGGTGCTCGCCGAGGCCGATGAGCGCTCGCTCGTCCTGCTCGATGAGCTCGGCGCGGGCACCGATCCCGATGAGGGCGCGGCGTTGGCGCGGGCGATCCTCGAAATGCTCGCGGATCGCGGCGCGCTGGTCGTCGCCACCACGCACCTCGAGCCCCTCCGCGCGTTCGCCGCCGCCGAGCCGCGCGCGCGCAATGCCTCGGTCGAGTTCGACGCTGCCACGCTCGCTCCGACGTTCCGGCTGGTCTACGACCGCCCCGGTCAATCGTGGGCGCTGGCGATCGCCGCCCGGCTCGGACTGCCGCGGACGCTGATCCTGCGCGCCGAGGGACTCCGCACCGCCGACGCGCGACGGCTCAGCGAGCTCCTTGCGCAGCTCGACGCCCGCAACCGCTCTGAGGCCGACCGCGTCCGCGAGCTCGAGCGCCGCGAGACCGAGACGGCGGCGCGGCTGGCCGCTGCTCGAGAGGCCGAGCGGCTCGTGTCCGACCAAGCGCGGACGCTGCTCGACCGGGCCAAGGCGGAGGCCGGCGCCCTGCTCACCGATATCCGACGCGCCGTCTCCTCGGAGTGGGAGCGGCTCAAGCGGACCGAGCGCAGCCGCCCTGCGCTGCAAGACAGCCGCAGGCGTCTGCAGGAAGCGGCGGCGCGCGTCACACCGTCGATCCCCGACGCGGCGCCGAGTGACCGACCGCTCGTGCCCGGCACCGCGGTCGTCGCCACTCACCTGGGTCTCAAGGGTGAGCTGCTCGAGATCCAGGGCGAAACCGCGACCGTGCGCGCCGGCTCCGTCACCGTCCGCGTGCCCGTCGCCGCGCTCCGCCACAGCGACGCCGGGGTTCAGACAAACGGTTCTCAGCCCGACCGTCGGGCCCCGGAGGCCCTGCGCAGGGGCCCCGACGGCAAATCAAGAAACCCCGACGGCACAGCAAACAATCTTCGGTCCATCGGCGCCGAGCTCCTGTTACTCGGCAAGACCACCGACGAGGCACGCGATCTCGTCGAGCAGTATCTCGACGACGCGTTCATGGCCGGGCTGCCCAGCGTTCGGCTCGTCCACGGCAAGGGCACGGGGGCCCTGCGCAAGGCGGTCCGCACGCTTTTGTCGAGCCATCCGCTCGTCGAGACGTTCCGGGACGGCGAGCCGTCCGAGGGAGGCGCCGGCGCAACCGTCGCCGCGTTGAAGGTCAGCTGACGATGGCCACCTACTCGGCGGCCGTGCTCGACGACATCCGGGCGGGTGTGGACATCGTGGACTTCATCGGGCCGTTCGTGAACCTGCGTAAGGCAGGCGCGAACTGGAAGGGCCTCTGCCCTTTCCACGGCGAGAAGACGCCCTCGTTCATGGTCAATCCGAAGAAAGGCATCTTCCACTGCTTCGGCTGCGGCGTCGGCGGCGACATATTCGGCTTCCTCATGCGTCAGGATCGTCTGTCGTTTCCCGAGGCCGTGCGCGCGCTGGCGAAGACCGCCGGCGTGACGCTGCCCGAGGAGCGCGGCGGACAGCCGGGCGACTCCGGGCGCGAAGAGCTGTTCCGCGTGATGGATCTCGCCGCGCGCTTTTATGCGGAGGCGCTGTGGAAGCCGGCCGGCGAGCGGGCGCGGAAGTACCTCGACGAGCGCGGCATCGATCCGGACCTTGCCAAGCGCTTCGGCCTCGGCGCAGCACAGGACGCCTGGGACCGACTGCTCGACTTCATGAAAGCCGAGAAGGTCGCCGAGGACACGCTCGTCGCGGCCGGGCTCGCGATCCAGCGCGAGAATCGCAGCGGCTGCTACGATCGCTTCCGCAACCGGCTGCTATTCAGCATCCGCGACCTCCAGTCGCGCGTCGTCGCCTTCGGCGGCCGCGCCTTCGGCGACGAGCAGCCGAAGTATCTGAACTCCCCCGAGACGCCGCTGTACACCAAGGGCAACCTCCTCTACGCGGCGGACACCGCGCGCGAGACGATGCGCGCGAAGAACCGCGCGCTGATCGTCGAGGGTTACGTCGACTGTCTCATGGCGCATCAGCACGGCTTCACGGAGACGGTGGCCGCGCTCGGCACGGCGTTCACGCCCGCCCAGCTGGCGCTGCTCCGCCGCTACTGCGACGAGGTCGTGACCTTCTTCGACGCCGACGCGGCCGGTCAGAAGGCCGCCGAGCGTGCCGAGGAGCTTCTGGATCCGACGACCGGCGGCGTTGCATGGGCCGTCAACCGATCAGGCGGTTTCGACGGCGGCGGCGCGCTCCGGGTGAAGGTCGCGCTGCTGCCGGCGGGGCACGATCCGGACACCTTCCTGCGCGCCGAGGGCGCGGCGGCGTTCGCGGAACGTGTAGCCGGCGCGCGCAGCTTGCTCTCGTACGTGCTCGAGCGGACGATCCGGAGCTCCGAGGCTACGGGGCAGCGCGGGCGCGCCAATGCGTTCGCGCGCGTTGCGCTGATGCTGTCGAAGGTGACCGACGCGGAGGAGGCCGCCGTGCTGTCGCGCGAGGCCGCGGTACGCCTCGGCGTCGACGCCACACAGCTCTGGATCGAGGCCCAGCGGCTGCAGACCTCGCTGCGGCGCAAGCCGCCGGCACCGGTGGGCGTGGCGACCAGCGCCGCGGCGCCGCCCGCGTGGGAACGCGATCTCCTCACGCTGCTGCTCACCTCGGCCGTCGCCCGCGGCGTGCTGCTGCCGCTGCTGGAGGGCGAGGACCTCGCCCACGCGGCCCTGCGCGAGGTGGCGATGGCGCTGCGCGCGCGCCCCGACGCCGAAGGCGCCGCGCTGCTCGCCGAGCTGCCGAGCGAGGCGGCCCGTCACACACTGTCGGCGCTGCTCGTCGCCGACCCACCGCCGTCCGACACGGAGGCGATCGAGCAGTTCCGCCGTCGCCTCGACCGCGCGCAGCGCCTGCGGCGCCTGCGCGCCGCCGCCCGCGACATCGCCGAGCGCCAGCAGGCCTCGACGGGTACGGACGACACGCTCGTGGACGCCCTGCGCGACCTCGAGCGAGAAAGCAAGACGGTCTACGGCTACACGCGCGCCGTTGGCCTTCCGCATCCCATGGGCCCCGAAGGCTCACAAGGAGTTCAAGCGCATGAGTGAAGAACCGAAGCTGGAGGAGCTCGACCGGCTCATCTCGATGGGCAAGCAGAAGGGCTTCCTCACCTACGATGAGGTGAACGACGCCCTTCCGTCGGACATCGTGTCGCTCGACCAGCTCGACGACATCATGATGATGTTCGGCGCCATGGACATCGAGGTGGTGGACTCCGCCAAGGCCGGCCGTCTGCCGTCCGAAGTGGGTCGCGACCGCCAGGCCACCGCCACGGTGGATGACGACGACGACGGCCCCGCAGAGCCGATCGATCTCACCCCCGGACCGGTGGGCCGCACCGAGGATCCCGTGCGGCTCTATCTGCGCGAGATGGGACGGGTGGCGCTGCTGACGCGCGAGGGTGAAATCGCGCTGGCCAAGCGCATCGAGGAGGGCAAGAACCAGGCGACCGTCGCCATCCTCAGCACGAACCTCGCCCTCGAGCGCTTCCGCGAGCTGCGCGAGCTGCTGCGCACCAACGAGATCTCCATCAAGGAGGTCGTCGACGTCAACGAGGAAGAGTTCACCGAGGAGAAAGAGGCCGAGCTCACGCGCACCGTCGTGAACGCGTTCGGCGCCGTCGAGCGGATGCTGCGCGATCGCGACGTGATCGCGGACAACGCTCGCAAGCTGAAGGCCAAGACCGGCGGCGGCAAGCCGCCGCGACAGAAGACGAAGGGCAAGGTCAAGGAGCCGGCCTGGAAGAAGCTCGAGACGCAGGTGATGGACCGCAACCGCAAGGTCCTCGAGAAGCTGCGCGCGCTGAACATCGGCAACCAGATCATCGACCGCGAGGACAGCGACCCCGCGCGTCGCGGACTCGTGCAGCGGCTGCGCGATCTCCTCGACGACGTCGAACGGGCCGAGCGGGTGATCCACCTCTGGACCAACGGCCGCCGGCCGTCGCCGGAGGAGGTGCAGAACCTCATCTACGTGTCGTTCCGTGACCCGGCCACCGCGCCCGCCGCGAACGGCACGTCCGATCTGCACCTGAAGGCGGCCAAGAAGTTCCAGAGTCCCAAGCAGCAGCAGATCTGGGTCGCCCAGCAGGAGATCAAGGCGGCGGAAGCGCGCGCCAACGCCAAGGCCGACGAGATCAAGCGCGTGATGACCGTCATCAAGCAAGGCCAGCACAAGGCGGCCATCGCCAAGAAGGAAATGGTCGAGGCCAACCTGAGATTGGTCATCTCGATCGCCAAGAAGTACACCAACCGCGGCCTGCAGTTCCTGGACCTCATCCAGGAAGGCAACATCGGCCTCATGAAAGCGGTCGACAAGTTCGAATATCGTCGCGGATACAAGTTCTCGACCTACGCGACCTGGTGGATTCGTCAGGCGATCACGCGCGCCATCGCCGACCAGGCGCGCACCATCCGCATCCCGGTGCACATGATCGAGACGATCAACAAGCTCATCCGGACCTCGCGCCAGCTGGTCCAGGAACTCGGCCGCGAGCCGACGCCGGAAGAGATCGCGACGAAGATGGAAGTGCCGGTCGACAAAGTGCGCAAGGTCCTCAAGATCGCCCAGGAGCCGATCTCGCTCGAGACGCCCATCGGCGAGGAGGAAGACAGCCACCTCGGCGATTTCATCGAGGACAAGCAGGTCGTGTCGCCGGTGGACTCGATCATCGGTCTGAGCCTGCGCGAGCAGACCAACAAGGTGCTCAACACGCTGACGCCGCGCGAGGAGAAGGTGCTACGGCTGCGTTTCGGGCTGTCCGACGGCTGCGAGCACACGCTCGAGGAAGTCGGCCAGGACTTCGCGGTCACGCGCGAGCGCATCCGACAGATCGAGGCCAAGGCGCTGCGCAAGCTGCGCCACCCGTCGCGGTCCAAGAAGCTGCGGAGCTTTCTCGAGTCATGACGTCGTCGCTCCTGCGGGCCCATAGCTCAACGGCAGAGCGCCCGGCTCATAACCGGACAGGTCTTGGTTCGAATCCAGGTGGGCCCACTGTATTGGAGCGCGAGGACGGGTCGCACCGTGGGTGGCCTGCCGTAGAAGGCCGGGGCTGCGTTCCGCGGTCAACCGGTTCGACGCTCTCAGCCGCTCCGATGCTTTCAGCCGCTCCGATGCTTTCAGCCGCTCCGATGCTTTCAGCCGCTCCGATGCTCTCAGCCGGTTCTGTGCTCGCAACCGGTTCGATGCGCTCAGCTGGTGCGGCGGGGGCGAGTGGGGCGGCGCTAATATCGTTCCGGTGCTATTAATGGGAGACAACGTGGACGCGCAGCTTCAGACGCTGATCGATTTACAGGGGTTCGACGCGAAGATCGCCGGCCTCGAGTCGGAGGCGGCTCGGCTGCCGCGGCAGATCGAGGCACTGCAGACCGCACTGGCCGAGGCGAAGAAAACCGTCGAGACCATCAAGACCAAGGTCGACAGCACCCGCAAGGACCTCCGAACGAAGGAAAAGGACCTCGAGGTCGCCAACGTCAAGCGCCAGAAGCTCGAGGCCAGGCTGTACGAGGTCAAGACCAACAAGGAATACTCCGCGGTGCTGCTCGAGATCGAGGAAGCCAAGCAAGAGAAGGCCAAGACCGAGGAGGAGATCCTCGGGCTGATGGAGATGCAGGAGCGGCTTGCTGTCGACATCAAGGACGCCGAGCAGCGCTTCAAGACGCGCGAGGAGCAGGCACGGCAGGACGAGGCGGCGGTGCGCAAGAAGCTGGCCACCGTCGAGCAGGAGCTCGGCATCGTCCGCGCGCAGCGCGCCTCGCGCGCGAAGGAGCTGCCGGTCGGCGTGCTCGCCAGCTACGACCGCATCCTCAAGGCGCGCGGCGGTGTCGCGGTCGCCGCGGTGTCGGCGGCGGGCGTCTGCGGCGGCTGTCGCGTGGGCATTCGCCCCCAGGCGCTGCAGGAGCTACGCGGGGCGACCGGCCTCATGGTCTGCGAGAGCTGCGGGCGGTACCTCTACTGGCAGGAGTAACGCTCTACACCGACGGCGCCTGCTCCGGCAACCCGGGACCGGGCGGCTGGGCGGCCCTCCTCCTCGAGGACGGCGTCGAGCGGATCGTCAGCGGCGCCGAGCCGCACACCACGAATCAGCGCATGGAGCTGATGGCGGCCATCGAAGGCCTCGCCGCGATCGCCGGCCGCCGCAGCGTCGATCTCTTCACCGATTCCTCCTACGTGATGAACTGCTTCCGTGATCGCTGGTGGGCGCGCTGGGAGACCAACGGCTGGCTCGGCGCGGCCAGACAGTCCGTCGCCAATCGCGATTTGTGGGAGCGCCTCATCGCGCAGACGCGGTGCCACGACGTCGTGTGGCACAAAGTGAAAGGCCACAGCGGTGACGTGCTCAACGAGCGCGTCGACGCGCTTGCGCGCGGCGCGATCGCGACGCTGGTCAGTCAGTGATCAGCGTTCCGACAGTCCTGGTCAGCGCTTTGCCGTTCTGGCTGACCTAGCCGACACGCGAGCTCGATTCGGCTTCGGAATAACAGCCAGTTAGCGACGGCCACGTCTGGCCCGATCCTTGCCAAATCTCGGGGCGTGGCCGACGGAGACTTCGTCACTCCCGCAGCAACGCCGCAGACGCCGACACCGTCAACGTCGACGTGGTTGGCGGTGATCGGGCGTCAGCCGCTCTCCACCGTGCAGACCCTGGTCGGCATCCTCGCCGGCCTGCTGACGATCGGCGGCGGCTTCCTGTCGTTTACGGGCTTGACGTCATCGTCGACGCCGTCGCAGCAAGGCGAGATCGTCGCGATCGTGCAGGACGTGCGCTCGAGCAAGCCGCTGCCGCACGCGACGGTCGAGATCTTCACGCCGCAGGACGCCATCGTCACGACGCTCGATGCCGAGCCCGACGGCCACCTCGCGCGACGACTCAAGGAAGGCCGCTATCGGCTCCGCGTGACGCACCCGGGCTTTCTCACCGAAGTCCGTCACGTCGAGGTGCACTCGGGCCAGCGCTCGGACATTCGCATCGCGCTGGGCCCGCGGCCGCAGCCACCGCGTGTGGTGAAGACGGCCGCCGCGGAGCCCGGTCCGGTCACGAAGTTCTTCAAAGACGTCTTCGGCAACTGACCGCCGCCTCGATCGCCTCGTAGAATATCCGCGTGCTGCACGTCCTGAACGGCGACGCCACCGCCGCCGTCTTCCCGAGCACGCTGCCCGGCGAGCGCGCGGTCTGGGGCGACATCCTGATGGAAGGCCCGGCGGCCACCGACACCGAGACGCGGGCCGCGTGGCTGGCGACTCGGCTGGGCGTCGGTATCGACGACTATGCCCGGCGCTGGCGCGAGGGGCAGAGCATGCTCGCACACGCGAAAGAGCACGATGAGGTCGTCCTCTGGTTCGAGCAAGACCTCTTCTGCGCGACGAACCTGTGGTTCGTGCTGGATCGTCTCGAGGCCGCGCGCGTCTCGCTCGTCTTTCCGCCGCTCTCGGCCGGCGCCGGCCTCGGCGCGCTCACGCCGGACACGTTCGAGCCGCTGTTCGAGCGGCGTCGAGCGCTCACGGCGGCGGACATCGCCGACGCCCGCGCGCTCTGGCGCGCGTACGCCGCACCCGAGCCGCTGTCGCTGACGCGATTGCAGCCGACACTGCCGTTCGCGCCCGCCGCCGTCGGTCTGCACTGTGCGCGCTTTCCGTCGGTCGTGGATGGTCTCGACGACGTCGAGCACGCGACGCTGGACGCGCTCGATGACCCGCTCGCATTCGGCGCCCTGTTCCGCCGCGTGACGCGGTCGGCAGAACTGAGCGAGCTCGCCCTGGGCGACGTCCAGTTCGCCGCGATCGTGCGCGATCTCGCCGCCGGCGGCACGCCGCTGCTCGCGATCGAGCATCGCGATCGGCCATTCGCGGACTGGCGCGTCTGGCGGACATCGCTCGGCGCCGGCGTGCTCGCCGGCCGCGCCGACCGCCTCGCACTGGTGCCGCTCGACCGCTGGCTCGGCGGCGTGCACCTGCGGCCGGGTGCGCCGCTCTGGCGTTGGGACCGCGAGCGCCGCACGCTCGTGGCGGCGTGAGCCTGGCGCGCCGGGCGACTCCGCCGGCCGGCTATACTAGACGACGCGCCAGAGAAGATCGGACGGTCGCCGGCCGTGGCAACACGGCGGGAGGAAAGTCCGGGCTCCGCAGGGCAGGGTGCTGGCTAACGGCCAGGGGGGGCAACCCCACGGAAAGTGCCACAGAAACATACCGCCGCCGCAAGGCTGGTAAGGGTGAAACGGTGAGGTAAGAGCTCACCAGCGGCGCGGGTGACCGCGTCGGCTAGGCAAACCCCACCCGGAGCAAGGCCAAATAGGAGAGCGATCGGACGGCCCGTCCGTGCTCTCGGGTAAGGCCGCTCGAGATGCCGGGTAACCGGCGTCCTAGAGAAATGACCGTCGCCCTGGGTCACATGCTCGGGGGACAGGACCCGGCTTACAGATCCTCTCTGGCGCATTTTCTTCTGGCGCGCTTTCTCACGCCGGATTCTCGCGCCCCGCCGCCTAGAATGGTTTCATGAAAAAACTGCTCGTCGCCGCGCTCGCCGTGCTGCTTGCCGCCGCCGCGGGCGCGTACGTCATCGTCGTGCGGCCGCTCGTCGCGCCGGCGGCGCAAACCATCGCCGCCGAGGCGGCGCTCGCGACGCCGGATCTGGTGCTGCTTGCGGCGCTGAACGTCAGGCAGATGGTCTTCCTCGAGCGCTGGCTCCTCGGCGCGCCCGTGATCCGCGCCGTCGACGCGCGCGCGCCGCGCGCGCTGGACGAGCGCTCGTTGCTCGACCATCTCGCGGCCGCCCGTGTCGACCTGCGACGCGACGTCGAGCACGTCCTGTATGGGTTGTATCCCGCGACCGAGCGGGGAGCGCGCCACGCGATCGTCATCGTCGGCCGGTTCGATCCCGGCGACATCGAGCGTTATCTCGTGGCCGAGCTCGGCGGCATCGCCCGACCGGTTGGCGGCCGCACGGCATACGAGGTCCGGCGCGTCGATCCCGACCGCTGCGACCACGTGACGACCTGGATGATCACCGCCGACGCGCACTGGATCCTGATCGGCGATGCGGCGGCGCATGACCTGCTCGTATCGCGCCTCACGCAGATCCCCCCCGCCGACGAGGCCGAGCTCGCCTGGTGGCGCGCCCTCGCCCACTCCGACCTCGTGAGCATCGGCATGTGGCGGCCGCGAGAGGCCGACAAGAGCGTGTCCGGGCCACTGTTGAAAATGTCCGCGCAGGCCGTCCTCGCGCAGACGGTCGGCGTTGAGCACGTCTATCTCGGCCTCGGAGCGAAGACCGTGCCGCCGTCGGGGCGCCTGCGACTCGTTCTCGACGCGGCGGACGGCGCCGGCATCCAGCAGAAAGTCGACGAGTGGCGACGCGCGCTGCAGCAGTCGCGCGAGGCATGGGCACAGACGGCGCCGAGCCTCGCGCCGCTTCTCGACAGCGTCAGCGTCAAGTCCAGCGGCAACCGCGAGACCATCGAGTTCACCGTCGACCGGACGTTCGCGTCCAATCTCGAGCGCGCGGTGAGCGAGCTGCTCGCGTCGATCTTCGCGGGACTCGGTGGCGGGCGCGAACCCGGTGCCCGGCCAAGCGTACGCGCCGAGCGCATCGACACCGAGGCGATCGCGTTCACACCGGCGGTCGACGCCGCCGGACTCGCGGCGTACGACGCGGCCGCGATGTTCGCCGAGGATGTCGATCAGGTCCATGGCCCGTTCGGCGTCCGGCTCGGCGCCATGCGCGTACCGTCGGTGTCGGACAGCGGGCCCGAGCTCGATGTCGAGGCCTTCGCCGGGGCGGTTCCCAACCTGGCCGGGGGTGGTGAGCGAGCCCGGCTATTCGTCGACAGCGTCATGTCGATCACCGCTCAGGAGGTTCTGCGTCCGGAGCCGTGCGGCCGCCAGCGCAATGGCCTCGCGAGCACGTTCACCGATTCCGGCGGACGGCGCCTGCGCGCGACGAAAACGGTGCGGCTGCTGGCAGGCGCAGATCCGCGCACGGTGGGCACGATCGCCGGCCACGTCGAGCTTCGCCTTCCCACGCGCGTCGAGACCCAACGCGCCGCGCGCCCAACGCCGGGCGCGACGCTCGCGGCACACGGAGCGACCGTGACGATCACGAAGGTCGACGGCGGCGACGTCCAGTACCAGATCACCGGTGCCCGCGACCGCGTGCTCGCCGTCCGCGCCCTCAATGCGGCGGGGCAGCCGCTGGCGTCGGAGATGAAGATGAGCAGCGACTTCCTGTTCGGCGACGGCTCGACGGCGCGCGTGCAGTACGCGGGCATCGCGGACACGATCGAGGCGACGTTCGTCGTCTCCGAGCAATCGTTGCGCTGGCCGTTCCGGCTCACCGATTTGTCGATGACAGGCGGCAAGCCCGGCATGCCGTTGCGGCCGACCACGCCGGACTTTCGGCCCTACAGCGTTCAGGCCCTTCGCCGAGACGTGCTACTTCCCAACCCGTTCGAGCTCTCACTCGAGAAAGCCCACGTGTTCTTCAACACCAGGCTGGAGTTCAAGCTGCGGAGCCCGATGCTGCCGAACTTCGAGCACGCCTTCACCGTCGGCCGGCTCGCGGTGAAGCGGATCGAGCTGAAAGACGGCACGGCGCTGACGCCGCCGACTCCGCAGCAGACGACCGTCCGCTTCGGTGGGTCGCCGAGGGACGGCCTGCTGACGACATCCCTGTACGTGTTCGTCGACAGCAAGATCCCGCCGGAGTCCATCAAGGCGGTGGCCGGCGTGCTGACAATGCAGTTCCCGCGGTCGATTCGCACACTCCGCATGGACGAGCTCTTCCCCGGCCAGCGGGCGGAAACGGCGGGACTGGCCGTCACGGTGACCGCGCGCGGTCGGCGAGCCTTGACGCTCCAAACAGGTCCGGGAGGTGAACGCCTGCTGTACGTGATGCTCACCGACGCGGACCTTCAGCCGGTCATGTCGTTCAGCCCGAGCGTCAGCGAAGAGCAGGACGGGACGTGGCGCTTTCAGTTAACGCCGCAAGGCGTCGCCGCCCATGCCGACGTCCTCGTCGCGGGCGACCTGGACCGAAAGGAGTACCCGTTCCGCCTCGAGCTGAAGTGAGTATCATGGCGGCGTGACTTCGCTCCCCACCGCCGGCTCAGCGCTGCGCCGGCGCGGTGCGCTGATGGCGACGCTCTTTGCCGCGCAGGTCTGCGGCAGCACCGGCTTCTCGATGAGCATGGCCGTCGGCGCCATCATGGCCGCCGCCATCACGGGCACCAACACCTGGTCCGGCCTGCCCGTCGCCATCGGCTCGCTCGGCACCGCGCTCGCCAGCTATCCGCTCTCACGGCTCATGGCACGGACGGGACGGCGCCTGGGACTCGCGGTCGGCTACTCGCTCGCCGTCGCGGGCGCCGCGCTCGGAATGGTCGGCGTCGTGCAGCAGAGCTTCGTCCTCTTCCTGGCGGGCATGGCGCTGTTCGGCACCGCGCAGACGTCCAACCTGCTCGCGCGGTACGCCGCGGCGGACATCAGCCCGGGCGCGCAGCGCGGCCGCGCGATGGGGCTGATCGTCTGGGGCTCCACGGTCGGCTCGATCATCGGCCCGATGCTGATGGCGCCGGCGATCGGCGTCGGCGCGATGCTGGGCGTGTCGCGGGTCGCGAGCGCGTTTCTGATCTCCCTCGTCGGCTACACGCTCGCGGCGATCCTGGTGGAGGCGTTCCTGCGACCCGATCCGCTCGCGATCGCGCGACAGATCGAGCCGTCAAGCCCGACGCGCGCCGCCCAACGCGGTCGCGAGACCGGCGTGATCCTGCGCGAGCCCCGCGTGATCGTCGCGTACGGCGCGCTGATGGTGAGCCAGCTCGTGATGATCGGGACAACGTCGACGTCGCCCCTCTACCTGCACGATCACGGCCACGCCGTCGGCACGATCGGGCTTGCGGTGTCCATGCATCTCGGCGGGATGTACATCGCCTCGCCGCTGTCGGGATGGCTGTGCGACCGCTTCGGCCGGCTGCCGATGATCGGCGCCGGCGGCGTCGTGCTGCTCGGCGCGCTGGCGCTGGCGGGCCTGGCCCCGGGCCGCGCCGGGGGCGTGGTGATGGCCGGGCTCTTCCTCAACGGCGTGGGCTGGAACCTCGCGTTCGTCTCCGCGAGCGCGCTGCTCACCGATGCACTGTCCCCCGTCGAGCGCGCGTCGATTCAGGGCCTGGCCGATCTCGTCATGGGCCTCATGGGCGCGGTCGGCAGCGCGCTCGGCGGTATGGTGCTCGGCGCGTGGGGCTTCGGCATGCTGAATGTGCTCGGCGCCGTGATGCTGCTCGCGCCGCTCGGCGCGAGCTGGCTGCAGCGCCAGGCGCTCGCCGCCAGCGTGGCCCAGCCCGACCCCTGGGCGTCCTGACCCGCTCGACGTCCGCGGCGTCCCGCCGCGTCGGACTCATTCTGCTCGTCACGGTCGTCTTCGCGTGGGGCTTCACGTGGCCCGTCAACAAGGTGATCGTCGCGAGTGTGCCGCCGCTGTGGGCCGTCGCCATTCGTACGGGCATCGGCGCCGTGGCGCTGACCGCGCTCGCACTGGCCACGCGGCGGTTGGCGCGGCCTCCGCGCGCCGATCTGCCCGTCCTCGTCAGCATCACGCTGCTGCACATGGTCGGCTTCACGACGCTCTCCAGCATCGGCCTCGAGCTGGTGCCGGCCGGCCGTTCGGCCGTCCTCGCTTACACGACGCCGCTCTGGGTTGTGCCCGGTGCGAGCCTGCTGCTCGGCGAACGGCTCACGAGACGGCGGGTCGTCGGCGTTGTTGTCGGACTGGCCGGTCTCATCGTGCTTTTCAATCCGGCCGCGCTCGATTGGACGCGGCGGACGACAGTCCTCGGCAACGTCGCGATCCT
>Ga0209159_1002157_pt1 | contig 14019 bp, 10 predicted proteins | sample GraSoiAngelo_144_FD_185901 | JGI IMG/M metagenome (GOLD analysis project Ga0209159, IMG submission 185901) | Grasslands soil microbial communities from the Angelo Coastal Reserve, California, USA - 14_1009_02_40cm (SPAdes) (version 2) | ecosystem: Environmental > Terrestrial > Soil > Grasslands ...
GAGCACGTAGAGCCGGGCGGGATGGGTCGAGTCCGGGGACCGCCGCAGGAGCCCGGCGGTGATCACGGTCTCGAGCGATTGCGCGACTTGCGGGAGCTCATACCCGACGTACTCGGCCAGACGCTCGGTGATGAGGTAGGCCCGCGGATGCCGAGAGAAGAACAGCAGCAGATCGAGATCGCACGGGTGCCTCAGACACTCGATTCGGTCAAGGAGATCCCCGATTCGCTTTGCCGTCATGAGAAGACGAGCAGTATGCTCGCCCTCCCTCGGGGGGGCAAGGGGGCAGAGCGATTACGAAGAAGGCGACCGGCGGCGCCACGAACATGGGGGTGAGCGAGGCGAGCCGATTGCTCGGCGCCGGTGGTCTCCGTCGCGAAGCACTACCCGGGAAGTGGCCTGTCGCTACTCGACCTCGTGCAGGAAGGCAACATCGGTCTCATGAAAGGCGTGGACCGCTTCCAGTACCGTCGCGGCTTCAGGTTCTCCACCTACGCAACGTGGTGGATCCGGCAGGCAGTGACCCGCGCCATCGCGGAGCACTCGCGGACGATCCGGCTCCCGGTGCACATCGTCGAGGCGCTGAACCGGATCTCGCGGTTTGAAACCTACGAGTATTTGCATCTGGGAATTGCCGTGAACTCGACAACGATGCCGGGTCCGTTTCTCTCGTCGTAGTCTTCGCAGGTCATCTTCAGCCACCAACGATGAAGGAACGGTCAAGCAACCTCAACAACAACCTCAGCGTCGAAGAACTTTTCCTCGCGCTCAGCGGGCGGCAGTCGGGACGGAACACGGCCGCGGTGCAGCAGATCGCACATGAGCCTGTTGTTCTCCGCCCAGTGGTTGCAGCTGCCCGGCACGTGATGGGCGCACAACGTGCCGTCCCCAGGGATTCGGACACCGCACGCTGCGCAAAGGCCCATCGCTCTACAGCCTGAGGCGATTTTACACCTCGCCTACAACGGCGATGCCGACGCCCGGGCCTCGGCATCGACGGCTGCCACGGACTCACGCCGTCCCGCCAACCGGGACGGTGATCAGGTAGCTCCTGGCGGGATTACTGATTCAGCCGTGACGACGGTCGGCTTGCCAGACTCGGCGGTGCGATCCCGCCGCGACCGTTCCAGAGCGGAACGGGTAGGCTGACGCTACTCCCGCTTCTGTAGACGCTCCTCAAGCCGAGTGAGCCTGGACCCGACATCCACGGCGCCGGCGAGAACGAGACCGGCGTCCAGCTCCTCGACGAAATCGACGAGGCCGAGCAGCGCCGAGTAGAGTTCTCGTTCACGCTTCACCTCTGGCGTCGATCCTTTCGCGATTTGGCGGCGCAGCTTCTTGAGGGTGGCGGTGACGTCCTCGAGCGCCATCGTGGGCTCTCCTTGGGTCAGCCGGGGCGGGGCGGAGCGCCACGATCGTACTCGAAGGCGCTAGACTGCGACACTTCGCGACAGAGGAGAGGCGGCCTCAGCGTTCCCGCCCCGCGTGGCGATCGACCCACCGCCGCGCGTAGACAAAGCCGCGCTCCTCAGCCACCCTCGCCGACGGCTTCCGGCACGTCACCTGCTCGACGTGGGGTTTCGTCTCCGACAGTATGCGCCGGACCCGGACCGCGGCGTCCCACACGCCGTCAACGCGCTGCGCAGTGACCCAGGATGCGAAAAAGGGGATCCTGGCTAAGGTGGCAAGGAGGCGCGGGATGACTCTGGTTCCGATGGTGGTCGAACAGACCCCGCGCGGGGAGCGGGCGTACGACATCTTCTCCCGGCTCCTCAAGGAGCGGATCATCTTCCTCCCGACCTACATCGAGGACGAGATCGCCAACCTGGTCATCGCCCAGATGCTCTTCCTGGAGGCCGAGGATCCCGACAAGGACATCCAGCTCTACATCAACTCCCCCGGCGGCTCGGTGACGGCGGGCATCGCCATCTACGACACGATGCAGTACGTCAAGCCGGCCATCTCCACCATCTGCATGGGGCAGGCGGCGTCTATGGGCGCGCTCCTGCTCTGCGCCGGTACCAAGGGCAAGCGCTTCGCGCTGCCGCACGCCCGGATCCTGATCCATCAGCCGCTAGGCGGAGTGCAGGGGCAGGCCACCGACATTGACATCCAGGCCAAGGAGATCCTGCGGATGCGGGAGGAGCTGAACCGCATCCTGGTCCACCACACCGGGCAGTCCATGGAGAAGATCCAGCGGGACACCGACCGCGATTTCTTCATGACGGCCGAGCAGGCGAAGGAGTACCGGATCGTGGACGCGGTGATCTCCGCCAAGCCGACGACGAGAGCCGTCTCCGAGGGGGCCGTGCCGGCGGCGGCGCGCTGAAGTACTCGTTCTGCGGCAAGAGCCAGAACGACGACGTCTGCAAGCTGATCGCGGGTCCCACGGTGCATATCTGCGTCGAGCCTCATAGGGGTTCCGGCTCCGTGTAGCAATCAGCATATCCAGCCGGCAATATGAACCAGCGCTCACGACACCCGATGTTTTAAGGAACTTTCAGCTGCATGTTTTAGTCGCGTCGAGGTTGCAGGGTGCTGCCGATCTGTAACTGCATAAGAGACTTGGCGAAAACGTGATCGCGACTCAAACACGGGTTCGAATCTCGTTGGCTCTCGGGACGCGGCCTGCCCCGCTAGAGAGGGAAAGACACGCTACCCCACCCGCGCGGAGCGTGATAACAGGCGCGGAGACGTCAGGACTCGAAGAACGTCTCGAGGATCTGCTGATCGACCGGGTCGATGGATGTCAGGCTGATCCGCATGACGGGCGTTCCCTCGTGCAGCTCGGTCCCGATGACCTTGCCGTAGAGATCGCCCGAATCGTAGCCGAGCCCGGGGTAGTTGAGCCGGAAGCGCAGGTTGGTCAGCAGAGGCAGGGTGCCGTCGAGCCGGACGTCGACACGCCGGCGCCCCAGCCGGACAACGGTGCCGGATGTCTCGTCCTTGCCGAGGATCTTGCCCTCGAACACTCGACAGACGAACGGCAGCCACACGGGCACCTGCTCATCGTCGCTCGCCATCTCGGGAAGCCGCTGCGCGAAGCGGCCGCTAATCGCCCGCAGCTCGTAGAGCAGGAGTGGCTCGGCCACACCCTTGACTTCAACTGGGAACGGCTCGCCGACCTCGACGAGGTCGCGAACGCGCGCGTAGGTGTGGGGGCTCAAGAAGATCTGCCCGCCGACCGTGCACCCCTCGACACGGGCGGCGAGGTTGACGGCGGCACCGACCACCGCGTACTTGGCACGCTGCTCGGAGCCGATGTTCCCGACGACGGCCTCGCCCGTGTTGATGCCGACGCCCATCTCGAAACGCGGCAGCCCGCGCTGCGCGTGCGCCTCGTTCACGTCTGCCATCGCGCGCTGCATGGCGATGGCGGCGGCCGCGGCGCGCTCGGCATGATCGGGATGGGCGAGCGGCGCGCCGAAGATCGCGAAGATCGCATCGCCGATGAATTCGTTGATCGTGCCGCCATGGGCGATGATGACGTCCGTCATTCGCGCCAGGACTTCGTTGAGCACCGCCATCACAGCCTGGGCGTCGCCGAGCTCCGCGAACCGTGTGTAGCCACGGAGATCCGACATCAGCACCGTGACCTCGCGCTTCTCGCCCCCGAGCCGCTGCGCCTCGGGGGAGGCGAGCAGCGCCTGCGCGACTTCTGGAGAGACGTACCGGCCGAACGTGCTGCGGATGAAGTCGCGTTGCCGCAGGCCTTCGATCATCTCGTTGAAGGCGCGCGTCAGCCGTCCGACCTCGTCGCGGGAACGGACGGGCAGCGCCACACTGAGGTCGCCCGCCTGGACGCGCGCGGCGGTCTCGGTAAGGGCCGTGATTGGACCTGCCACCCGACGGGCGACGATCACTCCGAGGATCAGCGCGGCCAAGGCTCCCAGAAGCGAGGCGCCAACGATGGTGTTTCGCACCGCGGCGAGCCGCACCAGATAGACCGTCACAGGATAGTCCACGTCCAGCACGGCGATGGGCGGCCCAGGCCCGTTCCTGATGGGCGCGAACGCGGTGATCCACGTCCCGCTCTGGTTATGGTAGACGGCCGTGTGCGTGGCGACGTTATCGTGGAACGCGCGCCCGAGTGGTTCCAGGAGAGCCGGGACCAGCGGGTAGGGTTCCCCCGGCACGCCCGGGCCCCGGCTCGTGACCATGAAGCGCGCCTGCCGTTTCTCGGCATCGTAGTCGGTGAGGGTGTACACGGGCGTCTCGATCCTGTTTTCATCCTGCACGATCGAAAGCGCTTGGCGCACCCGGAGGTACGCGCTCGTCTCCTGGGTCAGCGTCCGCTGGACCACCATGTGCAGGTCGGGATCGATCAGGTACGCCCCCGTGCGCGCGATGTTGAGCAGCAGGGCCCCGAGTGTCGCCTCCGTCTCACGCTTCTGGCGCTCGTACAGCACCTCGCCGACGAGGCCGACGGCAAGCAGCGTGACGGCGACGAAGAGCCCGGCAACGCGGACGCTGAGGCGCTGCCAGGGGCGGAGCGGGGGGAGCTGGGCGACGGATGCCGGTGTCACGGCCGCCATGATAGCCCGCGTGCGTTGATGCGCGTTCGCCAGGGGCGCGTTCGCCTCCCCTACTTCTTCACCCCTCCTGGATTTGCAGCGCCGCGTGGCCCTTATCCAGCCCCCGCAACCACACCGAGACTCAAGAGCGACGCCTCGCCCCGGCTGGGGGGCCACCGGCCGGCCCAGGCACCCAATCAGCGCGCAATGAAATCGCGCACTTCAATTCTGTAAGTTCGAACGCGCCCGGTTGGGGCCACCAAATTGTCTTTGTTGGTGTTTTTCGCTCCATGTTTGAGGAACTTCGAAAGTTCCTAAAACAGGAATCGCCCCCGCGGTTTCGCGCTCCCCCCAATGCGCGCCTGAATCGTGGTTCGACTTTCGTTGCGCTCGACGAGCATTCGCGTCGCCTGCTCCTCGTAGAACGAGACGGCGCGTTTAAGCGGCGGCGGTCGAATGCTCGTGTAGATCTATTCAGTCCGTGCGTGGTCGAGCAAACGCGCGCACCTGCTCGAGGTCGTGATGCTGCTCGAGAACCTCCATCGCCACGCTGTGCCGGAGATCGTGTGGCTTTAACTCGGGACAGCAGATGAGGCGGGCCGCGGTCTATTTCGACCCGCTCTTCAAGAGGGCCAAGCCCGGCGATCTCCCCGTCGAGCAGCCGACCACGTTCGCGTGGGCCGGCTGGTCCGTCGCTTGACGCGCCCCCACCGGCAGGACAAGATACGGCAACTTCACCGGTCGAACCGTCAAAGTTGTCCACCAAACGGAGGCGCGACGCCGATGGCCAATTCGGCTCGTAGCGGGCGCCACTCATATGTCGATCGCCGAAGCTTCCTGCGGACCGCCGCCGCCGGTGCCACGGCGGCGGCCGTCGCCATCGGCGGACGTCGGGCCTGGGCTCAGACGGGTGGCACCCTCACGGTCACCAGCTATGGCGGACCCTGGGAGCAGTTCATGCGGGGCACGATCGTGCCCGCTTTCGAGAAGGAGCATCCGGGCGTCAAGGTCGAGCTCGCCATCGGTCTCTCCAAGGACTGGGTGGCCAAGCTGAAGGTGGCCGGCAAGGACAATCCGCCCTACGACGTCGTCGTCACCAACGAGGTGTGGGCGGCGCCGCTACGGGCCGAGGGCCATTACGCGAAGCTGCCCGCCGACAAGGTGCCGAATGCCAAGGACGTGGCGCCGAACCTCAGGATCAAGGACGACACCGGCGTCCTGGCCCTGGTCGGTCCCATCGGCCTTTCTTACCGCACCGACAAGATCAAGACAGTCCCCAAGTCCTGGAAGGACCTGTGGACCGTGCCCGAGTACAAGGGCAAGATCGGCATCTACAACATCGTGAACTCCGCCGGCCAGATGACGATCTGCCTCACCTCCAAGCTGTGGACAGGCGGCGACAAGGACATCGACACCGCCTACAAGAAGATCGCCGAGCTCAAACCCTTCAAGCAGACGGACTTCTCGGGCGACATGGAGAAGCTCCTCGTGCAGGGCGAGGTGCTGATCGGCATCCTCGACATGCCGGCGGCGGTGAGGCTCAAGAAGTCCGGCGCGCCGATCGGCTGGGTGGCACCGTCGGAGGGAATGATCATGTTCGAGCAGGACGTGGCCGTCACGGCGGGCTCGAAGAACAAGCCCGCCGCCTTCGCCTTCGTCAACTGGATGCTGAAACGAGAAACGCAAGAGATGTGGCTGCGCCAGTTCTACTGGCTACCCGCGAACACGCAGGTCAAGATGCCCGACGACATCCGGCCCATCATGCCCGTCACGCAGGCCGACATCCCGAAGATCCTGCTGTGGGACTGGCTCTGGATCAATGACCAGAAGCCGAAGCTCGTCGATCGGTGGAACCGCGAGATGTCGACGTAGGAGATTCTCGGCATCGATGTCGGTCATCGCGGTCAGAGGTCTGACGAAGCGCTTCGGCAGCGTCGTCGCCGTCGACGACCTGCACCTCGATGTCCGCGACGGCGAGCTGATGGCGCTGCTCGGTCCCTCCGGCTGCGGGAAGACCACGACCCTCAGGACCATCGCCGGCTTCGAGTTCCCCGACGCGGGCGAGATCCACTTCGGCGAGCATCGCGTCACCGGGCTGCCCCCCGAGCGGCGCAACATCGGCATGGTGTTCCAGAACTATGCGCTCTTCCCCCACATGACCGTGTACGGGAACGTGGCCTTCGGCCTCGAGATGCGCAAGGAGCCCACGGCGTCCGTCCGGGCGCGCGTGACCGCCACCCTGGAGAAGGTCCAGCTCGGGGGCCTCGAGGGCCGCTACCCGCGCCAGCTCTCAGGTGGGCAGCAGCAACGGGCAGCCCTCGCGCGAGCACTGGTCATCGCCCCCGACGTGCTGTTGCTCGACGAGCCGCTCGCCAACCTGGACGCCAAGCTCAGGGAAGAGATGCGCTTCTATGTGCGCTCGCTGCAGCAGGAGGTTGGGATCACCACGATCTATGTCACCCACGATCAGGCGGAGGCGATGGTGATCGCCGACCGCATCGCCGTCATGTTCAACGGGGGCATCCACCAGCTGGGGCCACCCCACGAGATTTACCACCATCCGCAGACGTGGAGGGTCGCCGAGTTCATCGGGCTGACCAACTTCATCGACGGCCGGATCGTGGGCCAGGAGGGTGACCTGCTCGTGCTCGACACCGAACTCGGCGTGCTCCGCTGTCGGGGCCCGGCCGGGAGCGCAGAAACGACCGGGGCGAGCGCGCAGGCAGGGAGCGCCCGGGGGCGTAGTGGCGATGCCAAGCCCGAGCGCCTGATCGCGGTCCGGCCGGAGGCCATCCAGCTCACTCAGGGACGCGCCCTGGCCGGAGAGGCGCGGCTCAACCGGCTCCCAGGCGTCGTGCGCGCACAGGCGTTCCTCGGCAACTTCGTCGACTACCGCGTCGAGGTGGCGCCAGGCGTTCTGCTGCGGGTGCAAGGCGATCCCCAGGCGCGGTTCGCCGTGGGCGACCACGTCGAGGCGAGCTTCGATCCGGCGGCGATGTGGACGGTCCCGGCGCGAGAGGAAGCGGAGGCGTGAGGCGCCGGCGCCCGTGGCCGCTGGTCGCGCCGGCCGTCGCGCTGGTAGTCGTCTTCTTCGTGCTGCCCTACGCGAACCTAGTCGTGATGAGCTTCTTCACGCCGGCGAGAACGCGACCATACGACCCTCTGCTGACCCTGAGCAATTACACGAGCGTGCTCACCGACTCCTTCCAGTGGTGGATCCTCTGGCGCACCCTCAAGCTCGGCTTGCTCACCACGCTCTTCACGCTGCTCCTCGGCTACCCGCTGGCCTACAACCTGGTTCGGGTCAGCCGCAGCGTGAAAGGCATTCTCCTCGTTCTGCTGATCTCGCCGCTCCTGGTGGGAGTCGTCATTCGCAGCTTCGGCTGGATGGCGCTGCTGGCCGATAATGGACTAATCAACTCGCTCGTCAGGTACGGCGGGCTCGCCCCCCAGGGTTTTAAGCTCATGTACAACGAGTTCGGCGTGCTCGTCGGCACCGTGCATATCTACCTGCCGTTCATGGTGCTGTCGCTCTCCGGGACGCTGGAGACAATCCCGCCCGATCTCGTACCCGCCGCCCGCAGCCTAGGCGCGTCGGCGGCGCGGGCGTTCTGGCGCGTGGTGTTTCCGCTTTCCCTGCCGGGAGTCTTCGCCGGCTGCCTGCTCGTCTTCGTCCTCGCCGTCAGCTCCTACGTGATCCCCGTCTTGCTCGGCGGCTTCAAGGTCCTCACCACGCCGCTCCTGGTCGTTCAGACCGCCGTCGACGTCCACAACTGGCCCGGGGCGGCGGCCCAGGCCGTAATGCTCTTCGCCGCCTCGCTCGCTTGCATCGCTCTCTGGGTCAAGCTGATGAACCGAGCCATGCGGGGGCTGCCGGGATGAGCGACCCGGCTCGCGACGGGTTCGGGCGGGAGCGACGGGCCGGGCGCGGGCGGCTCTCGCGCGCCGCCTTCCTCGCGCTGATCGCTTTGCTCTACGCCTTCCTGATCGCCCCCATCCTGATCGTCGTGATCGCGAGCCTCAACGCGGGTCGCTTCCTCGTCTTCCCGCCGGACGGCCTATCCTTCCAGTGGTACGTCAACTTCGCGAACAGCGGGCCGTTCGTCCGCTCGTTCTTCTTCAGCCTCCGGCTCGCCGCCCTCACCACCGCCGTCGCCACTGTCATCGGGACGGCGGCGGCACTCTACGTGGTCCGGCACGCCTCGCGCAACGACCTGCTGCGAATGCTCCTGGTGGCGCCGCTGCAGCTCCCGGGGATCATGACCGCACTGGCCCTGCTGATCTTCTATTACGCCATCGGACTCGGCGGGACGAGTTACCTCGGCCTCCTCCTCGGGCACGTGCTCGTGTGCACGCCGTACGTCTTCCTCACCGTCTCGGCCGTGCTCTACAACTTCGACCATTCGCTCGAGGAGGCCGCGCGCAGCCTGGGCGCGGGGCGTCTCACGACCTTCGGCCGCATCACGCTGCCGATCATCAAGGGCGGCATCATCTCGGGCGCCGTCCTCGCGTTCATCACCTCCTTCGATCAGTTCCCGATCTCGCTCCTGCTCAGCGGTGTCGGCACGACCACGTTGCCGATCCAGGTCTTCGACTACCTGCGCTTTTCGTTCGACCCGACCGTGGCTGCCGTCGGTACCATCAGCATCCTCATCACGCTCGGCGTGGTCATCGTGACCGAGCGCCTGGGAGGACTCGAGTCGCTCTACTGGGGCAGCCGACAGTGATGTCGGTGGCCAGACGGGGAGACAGCGCCGTGGACGATCGCTATCGCATCGGGTTGGACATCGGGGGCACCTTTACCGACTTCGTGCTGCTCGACGCGGCGACCGGTCGGATCAGGATCCACAAGTGCCTGACCACACCGAAGGACCCGGCAATCGGCGCGCTGGGGGGACTTGACGACCTGCTCCGCTCAGCCGATCTGACCTTGTCCCGGATCGCCCACCTCGTCCACGGCACGACGCTGGTGACCAACGCCATCATCGAGCGGGCGACCGACCCGCCGGCCCTCCTCACGACCCGCGGCTTTCGCGATGCGCTGGAGATGGGGATCGAGCAGCGCTACGACATCTACGACCTCTTTCTGAAATTTCCCGAGCCTCTCGTCCCCCGCAACCTCCGGCGCGAGATCGACGAGCGCATGAGCCGGGACGGCCAGGTCCTCACCCCGGTCGATCTCGATCAGGTGCGCCGCGAGGTCGCCGACCTGGAGGCGCGAGGCGTGGCCGCGCTGGCCGTCTGCTTTCTCCACTCGTACAAGAACCCGGCTCACGAACGAGCCGTGAAGGACCTCGTGCGCCGTGAATTTCCCCACTTCGCCGTCTCCCTCTCGTCGGAGGTGGTGCCGGAGCTGCGCGAGTACGAGCGCGGCACCACGACGACCGCCAACGCGTATGTCCAGCTGCTGATCGACCGCTACGTCGCCCGTCTGGAAGAGGCGCTCACCGAGCGCGGCTTCCGGGGCCGCTTCTACCTGATGCAGTCCTCCGGAGGCATGGCCTCGCCGCGGATGGCGCGTGAGTTCCCCGTGAGGTTGCTCGAGTCGGGACCCGCCGGAGGCGGGCTGGCCACCGCGTTCTTCGGCCGAGAGGCGGGCTATGGCGATGTGATCTCCTTCGACATGGGGGGCACCACCGCCAAGGCGTGCCTCATCCAGAGCGGCACGCCGGACGTGGCCCCGATGATGGAAGCGGCGCGTGTCCATCGCTTCAAGAGAGGCAGCGGGCTTCCGATCAAGGCGCCGGTGATCGACATGATCGAGATCGGTGCTGGCGGCGGCAGCATCGCGGAGGTCGACCAGCTCGGTCTGCTCAAGGTGGGGCCGCGAAGCGCGGGTGCCGATCCCGGCCCCGCCTGCTACGGCCTGGGCGGCCAGGAGCCGACCGTCACCGACGCCAACCTGCTGCTCGGCTACCTCGATCCCGACTTCTTCCTGGGTGGGCGGATGCGGCTCGACCCGACGGCGGCGGCGGCGGCGATGTCGCACCTGGCCGAACCACTCGGGCTGTCGGCGCTCGAGGCGGCATGGGGCGTCTACACGATCGTCTGCGAGAACATGGCCGCCGCGGCCCGCGTCCACATCGTCGAGAAGGGACGTGACCCGCGGCGCTACGCTATGGTGGGCTTCGGCGGGGCCGGACCCGCTCACGTCGCGCGCGTCGCGCGCATTCTCGGGGTGCGTGAGGTCGTGATCCCGCCGGCCTCCGGCGCGGCCTCCGCGCTCGGCTTCCTCGTGGCGCCGATCAGCTTCGAGTTCGTCAACTCGTTGCCCGGCGTGCTCGACGAGCTGGACCTGGACGCCGTGAACGCGCTGCTGGCCGACCTCGAGACGAACGGGCGCGGCCTGCTCCTCGAGGCCGGTGTCGCGCCCGCCGACGTGACCGTCACCCGTCGCACCGAGATGCGGCTCCTCGGTCAGGTCCACGACATCACGGTGACGCTGCCGGCCGGCCCTCTCGGGCACGAGACCCTGGACGCCGTGAAGGCGGCCTTCGCCGCCGAGTACACGCGACTCTACACGCACCTTTACACGGGCACCGTCATCCAGGCCATCAACTGGCGCGTGCTCTGCGCCGGCCCCGCACCCGCCATCCGGGTGGTGCACCAGGACGGGGTCCCGCAGTCACGCTCCTCCGAGACGGGTCACTCTCGCGTCGATCCGGGGCTGCGCTCCGATCTCAAGTCCCGTCGAGCCTGGTTTGCCGAGGTCGGCGGCTGGGTCGAGACGCCGGTCTACGATCGCTACGCGCTGACTCCGGGCGATACGCTCGAGGGCCCCGTCATCGTGGAGGAGCGCGAGTCGACGACGGTGGTGCCACCCGGCGATGGGCTTCGCGTCGACGACGGACACAACCTCCGGCTGACCATCCGGCAGAGCACCTCGGTGGAGCCGGTGCTCCCGGCCGCGATGCCGCTCGCGCAGACCATCAGCCGGATCGAGCGAGATCCGATCGGGCTTGAGATCATGTGGAGCCGGCTCGTCAACATCGTCGAGGAATGCTGGCTCACGGTCTGGCGGACCGCCTTCTCCCTGATCATCGGCGAGGCCCAGGACTTCGCCTGCGAGATTCTCGACCCGCGTGCCCACTCGCTTGCGCATTCGCCGCGGGCGATGCCCGTCTTCAACCTGACGCTTCCCCTCGCGGTCAAGGCGATCCTGGCGCGGTTCCCGGTCGAGACGCTCCAGCCCGGCGACATCCTGACCACGAACGACCCGTGGATCTGCGCCGGGCACCTTTTCGACGTCGCCATCGTCACGCCCGTTTTCCGCCATGGCAAGGTCGTGGCCATCATCGGCACCATCGGCCACGTCACCGACATCGGCGGCACCAAGGACAGCCTGAGCGCGCGCGAGATCTACGAGGAGGGTTTCCAGATTCCGCCCATGAAGCTTTACCGGGCGGGCGTGCTGAACGAGGATCTCATGACGCTGCTCGCCGAGAACGTCCGCAAGAGCGAGCAGGTGATCGGCGACATCCACGCCATGGTGTCGGCCAATGCCTCGGGGGCCCGGCGGTTGATCGACTTCATGACCGAGTACGGGCTCGAGGACCTGGAGGCGATGGCCACCGTGATCCAGAACCGCGCCGAGTCCGCGATGCGGGAGGCGATTCGCCGGGTGCCCGACGGGACGTACGACAGCGAGATCTGGAACGATGGCATGGGCACGACGCAACGCTATCCGGTCCGGGTCGTGGTGCGGGGGGATGAAATCACCGTGGACTTCGCAGGCGCGCCGCCTCAGGCGGCGCGCGGCGGCTCGAACTGCACCTTCGGCTATACCGCCGCCCACACGACCTATCCTCTCAAGTGCATTCTCTCGCCGGCCGTGCCGGCCAATGCCGGCTCCTACCGGCCGTTCACGGTGACGGCGCCCGAGGGCAGCATCCTCAACTGCACCAAGCCGATGGCCGTCAACACGCGCACGCGGACCGGCTGGTACATCGCCCCCAACCTCTTCATGGCCCTCGCCCGCGCGATGCCTGAACACGTCCAGGCCTTCACGGGTCTGCCGGCGTCGCTGCTGGCCTACGGCGTCGGGCCCGACGGTCGCGTCTACAACGACCACCTCTTTCAAGGCGGCGGACAGGGGGCGTGGGCGCGCGGCGATGGCAAATCGGCGCTGCTGTGGCCCACCAGCGCCGCCAACACCTCGGTGGAGCTCTTCGAGGCCCGCACTCCGGTCCTCGTCCTCGAGAAGGGCCTCGTCGCCGACACAGGTGGTGCCGGCCGTCATCGTGGTGGCCTCGGTCAGGTCGTGCGCGTGCGCAAGCTCTTCCACGACGGACAGCCGACGCTCGCCAGCCTGCATCCCGACGGCGTGCTGACACGGACTCCCGGCCTCTTCGGTGGCCGGCCAGGTGGGCCGGTGCGAGGCGTGATGCTCAACCCTGCCGGCGAGGTTGTCCAGGACTACGGGATCGGCGCCCTCGTGACGCTCTCATCGACGGATGAGATCCTCGAACTGCGTCTGGCCGGCGGCGCCGGTTACGGCGATCCACTGGATCGACCCGTCGACGAGGTGCAGCGCGACCTCGACGCCGGCTACGTCACCGCGGACGGTGCCGAGCACCAGTACGGCTGCGTGGTGCGCGGTGGTGGCCGCATCGAACCCGCCGCGACCGCCGCCCTCCGCGCCCGGCGGCGGTCCCGGTGGCACGACGATGAACCTCGCTGACGACCTCGAGGAATTCGTCATGTTCCACCCATTCGGTCGACTTGCACGCGTCCGTCAACGCGTTCTATTTAGAGCGGTCGACGAGAAGATACCGGTCCGGCCGATGGCGCTCGGCTACGCCGCACCGTGGAAACCGACTCGAGCCGCCGCAACCACACCAAAACTCGCAAGCGGCGTCGCCTGTCAGCTGCATCCCAGCCGATACGGGGATCGAATCAGCGCGCAGTGAAATCGCATACTTGAATTCTGTAAACTCGCTCGGGTCCGTTGGGAATTCGAGCCCGTGGCGAGCTTTCAGCGGAGGTCGACCCAGTATCGCTCGGGCACCGTGTAGCATTCAGCATATCCAGCCCCCGCAGCCAGCAAACAGACGCTTCGCAAGCCCAACCTCGGGCTGAGGTTTGATAGCCCTCGCAACAAACCAGCGACTAGCCGGCCTGCCTAGTGCTCTTCGGAACGCTTCCGCGGCCGCCGCGACGCCGCGGACCTCGAAGTGAGACCCGGTGCCAACCACGGTGGGGGCCGCTTCGCAGGCGACGAGTTTTGTCCATTGATTGGGACGTTCTGTCCAAATTACGACAATGACCGACCGTAAACTCCTAACGCACCGACCGTTTCGAATCTGGCATTGCCTATGCGCTCGCGATCGGTATGGGGGCGTGCATTCGTCGTCGGCGGGTTCTCGAGTGAGTGAACTCACCGACACCCCCAATCTCGCGTCGTCGTACTGCCCTCGCTGCGAGCCTGAGCGTGATCCTGTCCACGAAATCCTGACGGTGTGCTGGTGTGATGAACACCGGCCCACGTGCGAGGGCGCCGACGATG
>Ga0209159_1002159_pt1 | contig 14012 bp, 15 predicted proteins | sample GraSoiAngelo_144_FD_185901 | JGI IMG/M metagenome (GOLD analysis project Ga0209159, IMG submission 185901) | Grasslands soil microbial communities from the Angelo Coastal Reserve, California, USA - 14_1009_02_40cm (SPAdes) (version 2) | ecosystem: Environmental > Terrestrial > Soil > Grasslands ...
GGTATGATCCAGGGTCTCAACGAGCTACGGCGCTGGAATATTCCTAATGCCGTCAATCGCATGATTCTCCTGACGGATGGCGTAACCTATGGTGACTCCGACCGCTGTCGTCAACTGGCAAGAGATGCCAGGGCGGCAGGCGTTTCGATCTATCCCCTGGGCATTGGCCAGGACTGGGACGAGAACCTGCTGGACACCATCGGTGAAATGAGCGGTGGTATGCCCGCCGAGTTTATCAGAAATCCGGCCGACGCTATGACCGTCTTTGAGCAGCAGTTCCAGAGCGCGGTGGCCGTGGCTGTCCGCAATGCCACGCTGACACTGCGCCTACCGTCAGGCGTGACGCCGAAAAAAGCCGTGAAAGTTTTGCCCATCATCAGCGATTTTGGTCAATCTGTTCTCTCTGACCGGCAAGTCATCCTGCAACTCGGTGACCTCGAGAAAGATAATGCGCAGTCCGTGCTGGTGGAGTTGATGATCGACCCCCGACCAGCAGGTCTCTTCCGCATCGCCCAGGCGGAACTCGCTTATGACGTTCCCATTGCCAATCTCATCGGCGAAAGGGTGCACGACGACATTAAAGTGACTTTCACCGCCGACCCCAATGAAGCAGCCCAGGTCAACGCTCTTGTAATGAACTTTGCTGAAAAGGCTAATGCTCATCGCCTGGTAACCAAAGTATTGGATGAATATAAGCGCACTGGCAAAGCCACAACACGCCTGGCGCCAAATGTCACCCGCGTTCTTGACGAGGAGACCCAGGCAGCCCTTGAACAGATTAACCAGGGCCAGCAAATTTCACAAGACCAGGTTAAATCCATCGGGAATAAGACGCGCAAACTGACACAGCGCCTGGATGACCTGGTCTAACATGCATGTTAAAGAGACCCATTCGGGAATGGGGTGCGGCGGGCAATGCCCTTGCCCAAAACGGGAGTGTCTCCCGTTCAACTCCCCCTCTTTATAGATGAGGATGTCGATATGATACACGGACACGTTCAACTAACAAGCAACTTAATCGTATAATCGTTAAGGAGGATAGAGTAAAATGGCAGTATATTGTTCTTTACACCATGAAAATCCTGATGGTTCAGCCTTTTGTGATGAGTGCGGTGAGCCACTGGCAAGCGTTGCACCCGATGCTAGCGCAGCGGCTGCGAGCCAGCCAGCGCCGGCTGCAGCAGGTAGTACCCAACGATGCCCATCATGTGGAGCAGAGAATCCCGCTGGCGAGGCTTTTTGTTCGAACTGTGGAGTCAGTTTGCTCGGCGCACCTGCCGCAAATCCCGTGCCCGAAGCTGTCCCGGCTCCCGCACCTGAACCAGCAGTAGCTCCTGCTGCTGAACCTGTCGCAGCTGTGACAGCGGCTCCAGCAGCCTTAGCAGCACGGTTGATCGTTGAAGCGGACAACCAGGAATTTGATCTAAGCGGTAAAGATAGCATCATCATTGGACGCGAGGACGCTGTAAGCAATATCTTCCCCGATGTGGATCTGACGCCACACGGTGGAGAAGAGGGCGGCGTTTCACGCTTACACGCCCGCATCTTTGTCGACAACGGCCAGTATATGCTGGAAGATGAGAACAGCACAAATTTCACGTTCCTCAATCGCCAGAGACTTGCCGGCAAGACACCGACACAGCTGAACGATAACGACGAGATCAAACTTGGTCGCGTGCTTCTGCGCTTCAAAACAGCGTAATAATTAAGAGCGCAGCCAATCAAAGTCACTACGGGTGTGGTACTTACCTTCTTTGAAACATTTGACAGTATGTACCTCTAGCCGCTATAATCTACAGGACATCTCAAGTGGAGGAAAGAGAAGGAAGACATGAAACGTACATGGCAACCCAAGCGCATTCCGCGCTTACGCGAACATGGTTTTATGAAACGCATGTCGACTCGCAATGGCCGTCGCATTCTGAAAGCTCGCCGCGCCAAAGGGCGTTGGAAGCTTACCGTCTAGTACTATATATAGTTGTGGCACTTAACCGTGCGTTACGCCTGCGCAAAAGTAGTGAGTTTCAGCGGGTAAGGCAGCAGGGACGTAGCATAACGTCTCGGCTGCTTATACTTGCGTGGGTACCAAACGAAGTAGGAAGACTGCGTATTGGTTTCGTGGTCAGCAAGCGTATCTCGAAGCTGGCAGTAAAGCGTAATCGCGTCAAACGACTACTCAGTGAAGCGATACGGCGCCATCTCTCTGAGCTACCCGCCGGATGGGATATTGTGCTTAGTGCGAGGAATTACATTACAGCAGCTGATCTACCTGCGCTTGAAGTGGAAATTGTCAATTTATTGCATCGGGCGCGACTTCTCGGACCCGAAACAGAACAAACAAACGTATAAGTATAAAGGGATACGAGCCGTCAATTAGGCACAAAGGTCACAGCAGTGAAATATATCGCACTCTTTTTAATCCGTGTATATCAGCACACGCTGTCGGTAGTCCTGCCCTCATCGTGTCGATTCACGCCCTCATGTTCACACTATGGATATGAGGCAATTCAACGTTTTGGCTTTTTCCGTGGAGGATGGATGGCGGCTAAACGCATCGGGCGTTGTCATCCTTTTTATCATGGTAATCTTTATGATCCAGTCCCAGAACGCCTGGCTGACTAGATCGAGGAAGGCAGGATAGGCCCGTGGGTCAAATAGGTTACTTGTTTAATATTATCTTTACTTATCCCATCTTTAATCTACTGATGGTGCTGGACCGCCTTGTTGGCGATTTTGGCCTGGCAATCATCATCCTGACACTGATCGTCAAACTGATTCTCTTCCCGCTCACACTGAAGCAATTGAAGTCAATGAAGGCTACGCAAGCGCTGCAGCCGCAGTTGGCAGAAATCAAGAAGAAATACGCCAAAGATCAGCGAGCGCAGATGGACGCCACACAGGCCCTTTACAAAGAGTACGGCATGAACCCCGTAGCAGGCAGCTGTCTCCCCTTGTTGATCCAGATGCCTGTCCTCTTCGGCCTCTTCTACGCACTGAGCGCCGTCTTGAGTCATGCTCATACTGTATACGATATCAATCAACTTCTTTATCCATTCATACAACCATTTCTAACGATGCCAAGTCTCACCTCGGTCTTCCTTTACCCGCTCTATCACATCTCGCTCGGCGCTCCAGACCCCACGCATATACTACCAATCCTGGCGGCCCTGGCCACTTTTGTTCAGTTGCGCATGTCGCAGCCAAAACCTCAGCCAGGAGCAGCGTCAGACATGACACAGCAGCAGATGAAGATCATGCAGTACATTTCGCCACTGATGGTTGGCTTCTTCGCATGGAACTATGCTGCCGGTCTCGCGCTCTACTGGACAGTATCATCGCTTTTCGCTATAATCCAGCAATACTTTGTCACCGGCTGGGGTTCTCTGCTGGTTACCCCCAACCTGATCAGTAGGAATAGCAACAACAATGGCGCCAGCAATAAGAGCAATACAAGCGACCGCTCAAAAGAGACGAAACTCATGGCAAAGGCTAACGAACCTGAGAAGGCTAAAGTAGTAGAGAGCGGCCCCGTTGGTAGCCAGTTGCAGACAAGTTCGCATAATGGCTCATCGTCTGCACGCCGTCGCAGCGCATCTGCTCGCCGCCGCAGTAGCAACAATACTCCAAAGAGGAATGCATCGCGTAGCTAGTTTTCAGAAATGGTTCTCCATCCTTCCGGAGAAATACCCGTAGGGGCGGGGGCGGAGAAGACGCAGGGTGGGGACCCTTGGGTCGCCCTCGTAGCTGTGGATAGAGAACTTCTGAAATGAGTATAAAGGGAGGCAATCAAAAAGTGGAAAGTATAGAGGTCAGTGGCAAAAGTGTTGATGAGGCAGTCATGCAAGCTCTATCACGTTTGGGAAAACGTCGGGACGAGGTAGAGATCACAGTCTTACAATTGCCATCTCGCGGAGCATTCGGAATAGGGAGCAAAGAAGCCCGCGTGCGCGTCTCAGTGCGAACGGGCAATCTCAGCGCTGTAATTACCCCCGAGATGGCCGATGCCATCCTGGGTCCAGATGAAACCTTCCCAGAAGAGGAACTCTACATGGAAGACGAAGAAGAAGAAGGGGAATTTGAAGACGAAGACGAGGAAGAGTTTGAGGAAGGTGAGTTAGAAGAGGAAAAACAATTTATCTCATCCACAAGTTATATCCCTGAGTTGTCCTCGGATCTTGGATTGGGTGACGTGAGTGTCGCTGAAGGGGAAATGCAAGAGGTCGAGGTAGCAACTCGTGAGGACGTCGAAATTACCGTTGACGTTTTACAGCATATCTTGCGTTACATGAATATTCATGCCACCGTTCAGGTGCGTTCCACCAACCCTCTCACACTCAACATTCACGGTATCCACGAGAACCTGGGCTTATTGATAGGTCGTCGAGGTGAAACCCTGGCCGCGCTCCAACTGCTGGTCAGCTTGATCGTTGGACATCGCACCAAGCACCGCATGAGAATCGTGGTGGATGCTGAGAATTACCGCGAGCGCCGTGAAGAGAATTTGCGCTCGTTGGCCTTGCGCGTCGCACAGCAGGTGCGCAACTATCGCCGTTCCATCGCTTTAGAGGCAATGCCTCCTCATGAGCGCCGCATCGTTCACATTGCCCTTTCTGATAGTAAAGACATCAGTACTGAAAGTATTGGCGAGGGTGAAGCACGACGGGTCGTTATTTCGCTCAAACGTCCTGGCCGCTAATCTTTTGCTAAAATGCATCGCGGTGCGACATGGTGCACCGCGACGCATTTTCATGTGTGATCATGTCTATTATCCAACCCATACAAGATAACCGTACCCCCGAATTTTTGGCCATCGGGCATGTGACACGCGACGTGCACCTCGATGGCTCGTATTCACTTGGAGGCACCGTTACTTTTGCTGCTGTCACTGCCCACCGCCTGGGATTAGCAGCCGCCATCATCACCTGTGCGGACGAGGAATTACTCAAAGAACTTCCCGCACGTCTCCCCACTATCGGCATAGCTGCTCGCCTCTCACCTGCCACAACAACCTTCATCAACCAATATCACACGGCGGGCTTTCGCATACAATACCTGCGTGCCAGGGCGGAGTCGCAACAACGCGAAGATGTACCTGCTGCATGGCTCAACGCCCCCGTTGTGCTACTCGGACCCCTGGCCCAGGAATTAGATCCGGAATTTGTGACGCTCTTTCCCCGCCGCCCAGGCGCGATCATTGCGGCCACGCCCCAGGGTTGGCTGCGCCACTGGGATGCCGCTGGGCGTATCTGGCCAACACCCTGGTCTGCCGCGGAAAAGGTACTGCCCCAACTCGATGTCGTCATCCTCAGCCATGACGATCTCCTGCCCTTTGCTAACGGTAACCGTAACGAGGCTGACGCTATCCTCTCTCGCTGGAGCTTACAAGTCCCCTTGCTTGTTGCCACCGATGGGCGACATGGTGCAACCCTATTCCAACACGGTAAGACTGAGCACTTCAAAGCTTATCCAGTGCACGAGGTGGACCCGACCGGCGCCGGAGATGTCTTCGCCGCCGCGTTTCTCTGCCACTTATACAGACATGGTAATAACCGCGAGGCGGTGAACTTCGCCAATTGCGTAGCCTCTTTTTCGGTTGAGCAGGTAGGGGTGCAAGGGATTCCGACGATGGAGATGGTAATGAAGAGATTGGTGTAGATAATGAAAGGCTGACCAGCTCCCCTTGTATCTCCATACCGTTATTATGCCGAGATCCACCGTTGCCTCATGGTCATGAACAAAATAAGCGGGACATCTGTAGGGGCCGATTTATCGCGCCCACCGCCGATTTATCGGCCTTCGGTGGATGTTTCGATAGCCGGATTATTTTGTTAAGGCATGGTTCAAATGAACTTGACAGTCTGACCAGTCAGGCAGCAGGAACCACATAGCCCAGAACCTCCAGCCAATCGACAGGCGGTTGTTGTAAGCCACTGCGTTGCAAGGGCGAGAGGCCCTTATGCAGTCCTCGTGGTGCTACCCGATGATTGTGCCAGACGGAAAGCCTCGCCAGCATCCCCGCTGAAAGCGAACGGTGCACAGCCAAATGGGGCCGGACAATGCTGTGCCAGTTCTCGACGACACTGCTGGCTCGCACCGCCTGGTTCCAGGCCTGCAACAAGTGCGAAGCCGGTTCGCGCCACGCTGGGTCCAGCGCCGCGAGCAACTGCTGGGGCTGCGCTCCTAAGATCTTCCGCCGTTGCCAGGCCCACGCGCTGACCCACCGTGCTCGTTGGCTGACTATGCTAGAATAAGTGTGAACCATTGGTTTCTCCCTTTGTGCTGATCCGCTTGAGAAGATTAGAACTCCTCACGTTCAAAGCGCTTGATGGCGATGAACAGACAGATGCCCGCACCACAGAGCAGAGCAATAATGACTTGAAGTGGGAAGAGGAACTGGCCACTGATGATGTCACGTGTCATGGTAATGCCTACTTTGAGTGTACTCATCACAAGCTGATTCAGCAGCACGAGGACAAGCAAGCTGATGCCTGCGGTCAACGTTCGACCCCTACACAGGGTGCCCAATAGGAGGGTCAGGCAGAAGAAGAACACCAGGGAGCTTACCTGCCATCCAAGGAGCGGCAGCATTATGGTGAGTGACGGAATCTGCCTTGTCACGAGCCACGTTTCTAGGATGGCAACTATCCAGGGGATCATGAGCATGGTCAGGAGCATCCCAGGAAGGTACGCACACTTTGCCAACAGAAATGCAGTGCGCGAAACCGGTTTCGACAAAACCCAGGCGGCAGTTCCACTCTGCTTTTCCCCAATGATAGTTCCTTGTGCCAGAATGATGGCACCTGCTCCGGTAAAAATCAGGGTGAGAATGGTGAAGAGGAAAAGACCGAAGCCGAAGAACGTCAATCCAGGCTCCGGCGTTCTCGCTTCAGCAGGAGCCTGGATGACAGCGAACAGAACGATTCCATAGAGCCCGTTGAGCAGAAACGCCCATAGGCCGACATGGATCAACCATTGCCATGTCCCCCACCACAGGTGGCTTTCCTTGTACCACAAATTCGCTAATCCCCTGCGCCAGCCACGCTCGTTCGTAGGTCGCAGTGTACCATTAGCTTGCATGATTCTTCTCCTCTACCAGCGAGACAAAGATGTCTTCCAGTTCATACTGCTTGCGTCCAAAACCGATCACATTCACCAGGCCATCCGCCGTGACCAGTGCTACCAATTGTGCTTGCGCGGTGCGTTCGTCGTTGACGGCGACCTGCCAGATGGTCCGGTCAGGCAAAGCCTCGACCTTGATCGTGGAGACCCAGGGTTGCTGTGTCAGGCGTGTGTAGGCAGCCTGCGTCTCACCCTGCATGGTCAGTTCATAGGTCACCTTGTCACTCCCGGCAAGCAGCGCGTCAATTGGTGCCTGAGCGATCAATTCGCCTTGCTTCAGGATGGCGACCCGATCGCTGACACGCTGCACATCGTCAAGCAGATGGGTGGAGTAGAAGATGGTGGTGGACTGGCGCAGGCGCTGCATGATCTCCAGCACATCGCGCCTTCCCAGTGGATCAAGCGAGGCCGCAGGCTCATCCAGGATCAATACATCTGGATGGTTGATCTGGGCTTGCGCGATGCCCAGGCGCTGCCGTTCACCGCCAGAGAAGCCCCTGATGGGACGATCCGCTTTGCCAGTCAGTCCAACGAGATCGAGCGCTTCGACCACGCGGTCTTCTATCGCCGCTGTGGGACCGGCATAGAAAAAGCGGGCCGCAAAACGCAGGGTTTCACGTGCCGTCATCTGCTCATAAAAGCGGGGATCTTGTGCCAGGTAGCCGACCCGTTGACGAATAGCGATGCTCTCACGCACGATATCGTAGCCAAGGAGAGTGCCGCTTTCTCCCTTGTAAAATACCATACCGTATGGTATGATATGAGAGAGAGTCGTGCGAAAGCGCAAAGGAGGCGAGAAAGAACGATGGCGCTTATCACCAGGCGCAGATGGTTACAAGAAGGGCTGGCTCTTCTTGAAGAGGCGGGAGCCGAAGCGCTGACGATCGAGTCCCTGACCAGCCGACTTGATGTGACGAAAGGGTCCTTCTACCACCACTTCACCAATTACCAGGACTTTCAAGAAAGTTTGCTAGTGTTTTGGGAAGAGGAAGGAACACTTCGCATCGTCCAATTGGCAGAAAAGGAGGCTTCACCGTCAGAAAAATTGGAACGGGTGCTGCAAGCGAGCTTACAACCTTCCCGGCTCGATGTTGCTCTGCGTGCCTGGGCATGGCAAGACGAGAGGGTTCGCGTTCACCAGCAACGGATCGACCAGCTGCGACTCGCTTATCTCGAAGAGGTGGCATACGCACATACGGCTGATCGTCTTTCCGCCCGGCAGCTCGCAAGAGTGTTCTACAGTCTCTACGTTGGCAGCCAGCACATCATCCCCCCCATCGAGAGTGAGGACCTGAGAGCTTTGTACCAGCTGGCGCAACGCTGGTTTGAAAAGGAGAGCCATTGATGTTCGTCGTCATCTACACCCCTGGCCCAGCCTGGCTTGCCGGGAAGTCGGTTCGTGAGCAGCCTTTTTATCGGGAACATGGCAGGTATATGCACCAGTTTTTTGCTGACAAGCGGCTCATCATGGGCGGTCCTTTTCTGGACAATCAGGGTGGCCTGGGCATTCTCGATGTCGCCAACGAAGCGCAGGCGCTTGAAATCCTCGCGCACGATCCCGCCGTGTTGGCGCAGTTCCTGGAGGCCCATTTGCATCCCTGGCATGTCGCCTTCAATCAGTACCCGGCCCAGAGCTCTCAATCAGGAGCCTGATGCGGGCGTGGTCGACGTTTCTCAGTTTTTGCTTGTGCATTTGTCCTCACCACATACCGAGGATCGGAAGGACGCAGCGCTCGCTTGCAAGGTTTGACTTTCATTCCACATACCAGCATGTTTTTCCCGAACCTGCTGATTGGTGAGCAGTCGTCTCGGCCCATCTTTGGTAAAAAAGTGGCCTACTGATCCAAGTTATGGTAATTCCGACATTTCCGCACGTAAAGATGCCACAATTTACAGGATGCTGGGGGAAGAAATCAGATCTGGAGCGTTTTTCCCAGGCTCTGAAGCATCCGTGCTCACTCCTCAGGGCAAAAGCTGCTCACTCCTCTCAGGGCATTTACTAGTTCTCTCTGCCTCAGCGGCCAGCGCGATCCTGCGCCGCTTCCCGCAGCCGGTGCACGTCGCGCATGGGTGGGACGCCGAAGAGGCTTTTGTACTCCCGATTGAAGTGGGAGGCGTCGTGGTAGCCCACGCGATAGGCCGCACTGGCCGCGTCCAGGTCTTCGCCCAGCATTAGACGGCGGGCTTCCTGCAGCCGTAACTGCTTCTGGAATTGCAAGGGGCTCAGCGCCGTGACGGCCTTGAAGTGGTGATGGAAACCCGATACGCTCATTCCCAGCTCTCGCGCGATATCCTCGATGCGCAGTGGCTGGTCGAAGTCTTGACGGAGTCGCGCGACCGCTCTGGCGATGTGGGGAGTATAGCCCCCCAGGATCGCCAGGTGACGGAGCCGACCACCCTGCTCTCCCACCAGGAGTCGGTAGATAATTTCCCGTGTGATCAGCGGCATAAGGACCCGCGCTTCGGCAGGGGCATCCAGGAGCCTGACGAGCCGCACGAAGGCGTCCAGCAGGTGCACATCCAACGGGCTGACATCGATGGCCCTCACAAAAGCCTCGCCTGGAGGCGAGGGGTGACCGGCTTCAACCATGACCGAGCCGACGAGGGTGGGGGCGAGTTCCAGGCGGAGACTGAGGTAGGGCCGCTCCTTCGAGGCTTCCAGGACCTGGCTGACGCGGGGCAGCTCGACGGTGGTGAGCAGATACTGTGAGGGGTCGTACCGGTAGCGGCTCTCGCCCAGAAGGACCTCCTTACTCCCTTGGGCAATCACGCACACGGATGGCTCGACTACGCTGTGAACCGGCTCCAGAGGTGAGGAGCGGCGGTACAGGTGAAGCCCTTGGAGCGGCTGGGCGGTCCCATCTTCGCGGATGGCCCGCGCAATCCGCTCAACCAGTTCCTCGCGATTGGCTTGCATCAGCTCGGCCTCGCGTTCTGCCTGCTGGTGGATCATCACATCCATTAGGAACCTCTTCTCTGGTTTCTCCATCATCCATCTGGAAGATGTGCAGAATCAGACAATCATTTTCCACAATCATTCTACCATCCTGTGCCCCAGAGTGTCTATAATACCACCAGACAGAGAACATGCCTCTCTGCTTTTGCAGGCATGGTGGAGGAATTCAGAACTTTGCGCCAGAGGCTCGAAAAGCGAATCAGGCTTTGGTTGATCTACTTGGCGAGATCGGGAAACAGAAGAAGGCGACACCTGCGCAGATAGCGCTCGCCTGGCTGCTTGCTCAGAAGCCGTGGATTGTTCCCATCCCAGGCACCCGGAAGCTGGAACGCCTGGAGGAGAACATCGGAGCAGTTGCCGTCGAACTGACGTCCGACGATCTGCGTAAGATCGAGAGCGCCGCCTCACAGATCACGGTGCAAGGGGCTCGGTACCCCGAACAGATGGAGCAAATGACCGATCGCTGAGCGGGTCGAGAAGTGACGGGACCTGTCGCTGAGCACCGATGGCGACCGGTCCTGACCACAAAGCGAACTTACGAGAAAAGGAGAAAGAGGATGTCTGAACCAAAGGAACAATCGGCCGCACAGAGGATGATCGGGGACTTCGCGCCCAAGCTGGTGGAGCTCACGGACGAAGTCCTGTTCGGGGACGTGTGGGCGCGCGAGGAGCTCTCGCCTCGCGACCGCAGCCTCGTCACCGTCGCTGCGCTCATCGCCGGCGGAAACACGGAGCAGCTCCCGGGCCACCTGAACAGAGCCAAGGAGAACGGCCTCTCGGAGACCGAACTCGTCGAGGTCATCACCCACTTGGCCTTTTACTCCGGGTGGCCAAAATCGATGTCTGCCATCAGGGTCGCGAAGGAAGTCTTCAAGAAGTAGCCCCAACCACACGTTCCAAAGCAAAGGAGAAGATCTATGAGTCCAGAAAAACGAAAGCTCGGCAAGCAGGGCCTTGAGGTCTCGGCGATCGGCCTTGGCTGCATGGGCATGAGCACGTCGTACGGCCCCGCGGACGAGACGGAGTCCATCGCCACCATCCACCGCGCCATCGCGCTCGGATGCACCTTCCTCGACACAGCGGAGGTCTACGGCCCCTACACCAACGAGGAACTGCTGGGCCGGGCGCTCAAGGGGCGGCGCGACGAGGTGACCCTCGCCACGAAGTTCGGCTTCCGCATCGAGAACGGCAAGCAGGTGGGCACCGACCGCGACAGTCGGCCGGAGCACATCCGCCGCGTGGTCGAGGACTCCCTGCGGCGTCTCCAGACCGACCGCATCGACCTGCTCTACCAGCACCGCGTCGACCCGGCGGTGCCAATGGAGGAGGTGGCGAGCACGGTGGGCGAGCTGGTGAAGGAGGGCAAGGTACGCTTCTTCGGTCTCTCCGAGGCTGGCGTCGCCAACCTTCGGCGCGCCCATGCCGTCCACCCGGTCTCCGCGCTCCAGAGCGAGTACTCGCTGTGGGAGCGGAACCTGGAGGCGGACGTCCTTCCGGCGATGCGCGAGCTCGGCATCGGCCTGGTGCCGTTCTCGCCGCTTGGCCGCGGCTTCCTGACGGGCGAGGTCAAGCGGGCGGAGGAGTACCCCGAGGGCGACTTCCGACGCGGCGACCCCCGCTACCAGGGCGAGAACTTCGACGCCAACGTGCGGGCGGCGGAGGCGGTGCGCGAGGTGGCTCGGTCGCTCGGCGTCAAGCCGGGACAGGTTGCGCTGGCCTGGTTGCTCCACAAGGGACCGGACATCGTGCCGATTCCGGGCACGAAGCGCGTCAAGTACCTGGAGGAGAACGTCGCCGCCGCTTCGGTCTCGCTCGACGCGGCACAGATGAGCACGCTCGACGACGCGCTCGCGCCGGGGAAGGTCTCCGGGCCGCGCTACAACCCGACCGTCATGTCCATGGTCGACCGCTAGAGGACGGCGTAGGCATGCGCCAGGAACAGGGAGGCCGCCACCAGTATGGCTCCGGCGGCCGAGCTGGCCTCCTCTTTTTTCCACTACCAGCGTATTCTCATCTCTTTTTCTAAGCCGTCTCGGCAAGCAGGAGTCAAGATTATGAGCAAGAACATCGAAGGAAAAGTCGTCGTCATCACGGGCGCGAGCAGTGGGCTGGGCGAGGCGACCGCCCGGCTTCTCTCCGCGCAGGGGGCAAGCGTTGTGCTGGGTGCGCGGCGCGTCGATCGCATCCAGTCATTAGCAGACGAACTGACCGGCAGTGGCGGCAAGGCACTCGCCATACCGACAGACGTCACTCACTACGACCAGGTGAAGAGATTGGTCGACGCAGCCGTACAGACGTACGGGCGCGTCGATGTCATGATCAACAACGCCGGGCTGATGCCACATTCGCCACTTGAGCGTCTCAAGATCGATGACTGGAACCGGACGATTGACGTGAACATCAAGGGGATGCTGTACGGCATTGCCGCCGCGCTGCCGTATATGAAGCAGCAGCAAGCCGGGCATATCATCAATGTCTCCTCTGTGGCTGGTCATAAGGTCCGCCCCAGCAGCGCGGTCTATGCGGCGACCAAGGCTGCTGTGCTGGTCATATCCGAAGGGCTGCGCCAGGAAGTGAAGCCCTACAACATCCGCACGACGGTGATCTCACCGGGCGCGGTCGCGACGGAACTGCCCAACAGCGTGACCGAGCCGGATATCGCCGAGAACGTTCGCAAAAGCTATGAGATTGCGATTCCTGCCGAATCATTCGCGCGGGCAGTCGCCTTCGCCATGAGCCAGCCGGAGGAGGTGGACGTGAACGAGATCCTGTTCCGGCCCACGCGCCAGGAGCTATAAGCCCCCCTTGGCTTACCGTTCCAGGGGCGGCTCATCCAGCAAGGCCGACTGCTCGCGCAGCCCTTGGCGGCCACGGGACGCAAAACGGTTGCACATTCACAAAGGAGACCCCTATGGCACGCACAAATTTTAGCTCTGCCCTGCAGAGCACCAACGAAATCGAGATCACCGTGACCGGTCGAACGTCCGGTCGATCCCTTTCCTACCCCGTTTGGTTCGCCCTGGAAGGCGAAAAGCTCTATCTTCTTCCAGTGAAGGGATCAGATACCGACTGGTACAAAAACCTGCGCAAGACACCGACCATCCGCCTGGCCGCCAGAGGGAAGACGTTCACCACGAGCACCCGTCTTCTCACTGATGAGGCGCAGATAGGCAAGGTCCTTGAGAAGTTCCGAGTCAAGTACGGGAGGAACGTGAAGTCCTACTACCCCAAGCTCGACGTTGCCGTCGAAGTCCCACTCGAGTGAGGTGCCAGCTCGGTGCTGGCATGTCGTTTCAGGCTTGAGCGCGATGCAACTATCAGCGAGCGATACGTCTCGCATCTGATGCGAGCAGCGAGAGCGCTTCTCGGTGGGGCGACTCCCAACCCAGAACGTCTCCCTCCCCTCAAAGGAACGTGTGAACGCGATGGAAGGGAGAGGTGATGTGAGCGTGTCTCGTTTGTCTCGTTTGTCTCGTTGCTCTTGTCTTTCGTTGTTTCCACTACCCTTCACCTCGCACAAGGTTCTTCGTTGTTGAGGGGAAGATGAGAAAAAAGGGGAAAGAAGCATATGCGTGCAACTGTCTTTCACGGCCCCTTCGATGTCCGAGTCGAACAGGTCCCAGATGCCACACTGCAGGAGCCAACGGATGCCGTCGTTCGCATCACCCATGCCGCAATCTGTGGGTCGGATTTATGGCCCTATCGAGGGCTAGAACCCTTTCAACCAGGGGGGCGGTTAGGCCATGAATGGATGGGCATGGTGGAAGAAGTGGGATCGATGGTTTCGACCATCAAGCGGGGAGATCGGGTGATCGCCCCGTTTGCCTTTTCCGACGGCACCTGCGAGTTCTGCCGCAAAGGACTCTACACCAACTGCCTGCATGGCGGCTTTTGGGGACAGGATCATGATGGAGGACAGGCCGAAGCGATTCGTGCC
>Ga0209159_1002162_pt1 | contig 14007 bp, 8 predicted proteins | sample GraSoiAngelo_144_FD_185901 | JGI IMG/M metagenome (GOLD analysis project Ga0209159, IMG submission 185901) | Grasslands soil microbial communities from the Angelo Coastal Reserve, California, USA - 14_1009_02_40cm (SPAdes) (version 2) | ecosystem: Environmental > Terrestrial > Soil > Grasslands ...
CGCTGGCGAAAAGCGCAGTGGTCGCATCGAGTCCGGCGCTGCGCATGAGAAACCAGCCACTCCCATAGGCGAGCAAGATCGCGAGCATGGCCGCCGCGACCAACAGATACCAGTGCGCCGCGACTTCACCAGCGATTGCCGGAGTGAAGTACAGGCCGAGCGCGCAGGCGATCACCAGCTGGCCCGCCGCCCTGGCTCCTCTCGGCGCGGCGACCTCGGCACCCAGGAATTTTCCCAGCGCCATCGCGAGCAGCGGCCCAATCATCCACGGCAGCGGCGCGCGCAGCGCGCTGAACAAGGCGCCGCTCGCCGCGCAAATGACGAGCGCTTTCAGGACCGGATAAGGCTTCAAGCGGAACGGATCGGTTTCATTTTCCGACGCAAAAGCGCGCGAAGATTTGACCCAGCAGGTCATCCGCCGAGAACTCCCCGGTAATCGAGCCGAGCTCGCGCTGTGCTAGACGAAGTTCTTCCGCGAACAGTTCGCTCTCTAGCATCGTCTGTCCGGCTCGCTCAAGAGCCTGTGCTACGCGCTCGAGGGAAACGAGGTGCCGCTCGCGCGCCATGAATACATCTTCTCCTCCCGATTGCCACCCGGCGAGCTTGAGCAGGGCCTGGCGCAGCGCGCCGAGGCCCTCACCGGTCCTGGCCGAAACATGAACGTGCCAACCTCTCGTGCCCTCCTCCGCCCGCGGCGCATCACCGGAAAGATCGATCTTGTTGAACACCGTAACCGGCCTCAGTTTCCCCGGCAGCCGATCGACGATGAACCGGTCGGCTGCAGTAACACCGGTACCGGCGTCGACGACAAGAAGCAGCACATCGGCGTGTCCGATTGCCTCCCAGGTGCGCGCGATTCCGATCGCTTCGACCTCGTCTGCCGTGTCACGCAGACCGGCGGTATCGATGATATTCATGGGCACGCCGTCGATCTGAATGGTCTGACGCACCGCGTCGCGTGTGGTGCCAGGAATCTCGGTGACGATAGCGAGGTCTTCTCCGGCAAGCCGGTTGAGGAGCGACGATTTTCCTACGTTGGGCCGGCCGACCAATACGACCTGAAGTCCGCTGCGAAGGACGCTGCCCTGACGGCCGCGAGCAAGCGACCGGCTCACCTCCTCCTGCAGGCGCCTCAGGCGCCGGCGGGCGTCCTCCCGGTCCAGCTGATCGATTTCCTCCTCAGGGAAGTCCAAGGTTGCTTCCACCAGCATGCGCAGCTCGACGAGCTGCTTTTCAAGGTTCCCGATCACCTCCGAGAATTCGCCGCGCAGCGATCGCAGCGCGCAACGCGCCGCTGCCTCGGTAGCCGCGTCGATAAGGTCGGCTACCGCTTCGGCCTGCGCGAGATCGAGCTTGTCATTCAGGAAAGCGCGACGGGTAAATTCCCCGGGCTCGGCGAGGCGTGCGCCAAGTTCCAGGCATCGCCTCAGGATCATGCCCAGCACCACAGGTCCCCCGTGACCCTGGAGCTCAAGCACATCTTCCCCGGTATAGGACGCCGGTGCAGGAAAGAAAAGCGCGATGCCGTCGTCGATCGGCTCGCCGGCAGCGCCGCGGAAAATCGCGCGCACGGCCAGCCGCGGCGCCGGTACGCCACCGAGCAATCGTAATGCGAGCTCCTCTAGCTTCTTCCCGGAGACGCGCACAACGCCGATGCCGGCCCTTCCCGGCGCGGTCCCGACAGCCGCGATTACATCGGTATCGGACGGTCCTGCCATGCTTGCTTCCGGGGCTTATCGTCCTGCCCGCTATGCGGGCGGCACCTCAGCGTTTGGCGCTGGCGGCGGTCTTTTCTCCCTCGATCATGCGCGTAATTTGCCACTGCTGCAGGATCGACAGGATATTGTTGACGAACCAGTAGAGAACCAGGCCCGACGCAAAAAAGTAGAACATCACCCCGAATGCAAACGGCATGATCATCATGACCTTGGCCTGAACCGGATCAGGCGGCGTGGGATTCATTTTGGTCTGAACGATCATGGACGCCATCATCAGCGTCGGAAGCACGTACCAAGGATCGGGCGCAGAAAGATCCTTGATCCAGAGATAAAACGGCGCGTGCCGCAGTTCAACGCTTTCGAAGAGCACCCAGTAGAGCGCGATGAAGACCGGAATCTGCACGAGGATCGGCAAGCAACCGCCGAGCGGGTTGATTTTCTCGGTCTTGTAAAGGTCCATCATCGCCTGGTTCAGCTTCGCCTTGTCGCTCGCATATTGCTCGCGGAGCTTCATCAGCCGCGGTGTTACCAGCTTCATCTTCGCCATCGAGCGGTAGCTCGCGGCCGACAGCGGAAAAAAGATCAGCTTGATGACTACCGTCAGCAGCATGATGGCAAGACCCCAGTTCCCCATCCAACCATGGAAAAGTTTGAGAACCCAGAAGAGCGGCGCTGCGATCACCGTGAGCCATCCGTAATCGACGACGAGTTCCAGGCCCGGCGCAACGGAATGCAGGTGGTCCTGATCCTGAGGTCCCGCATACAACGGCACCACGACGCGGGCGTCGGCACCCTGCGCAATCGGTCCAATGGGCACAATCACGCCGACCGAATAAAGATCTTCGGCGAGCTTTCGCGCGTAGAACTCGCGCGGCGACTTATCTGGAGGAAGGAGCGCTGCCACGAAATAGTGCTGAATGATTGCGATCCAGCCGTTGTCGGAGCTCTTCGGATAAGGAGCTTTGCCTTTGGCAATGTCTTCAAAAGTGAGCTTGTGAAACTTGTCTCGTTCGGTGTAGAACGCGGCGCCCGTGTAGGTCTGCGCCATGTAGGGATCGCCCGGGGGGGACTTGCCGTCGCGGGTGACCTGGAAATAGGCGTGGGTTGCGAACGGCGTGACTGTGCCGTTCGCGATTTCCGCGGCGATATCGATACGATAACTCCCGGGATAGAACGTCAAAATCTTGGTTACCCTAATACCTTCCGGGGTGCTCGCCTCGAGCCGCACGTCTAGTCTGTCCCGACCCTCTCCCAGAGTGAATTCCCTGGCGGACGCGCGGAACAGCGTCCGGTGGTTCGGGAGCCCCTCGCCGATCAAGCCGCTTTCCGCGGCGTAATGATGCTCGGGTCCAAAGAGGACGAAATTCTTCGTCTCGTGGAGTGTGCCTTTATGCTTGAGCAATTCCAGATAGACGATGTCTCCGCCTTGTGTATCGATTTCCGCAAGCATGGTATCCGTGTGAACCCGCACGCGCTCCCTGGGTTTGCCCGCCGGTGCCGATGTCGCGGGCAGCGCATCCACGTTCCTCCCCGTGGCTGTCCCCGCCGGCGTGCTCGGCATCGGCACCGACCCCTGCGCTGACGGGCTGCTAGGCACGGGGGGCCGAAGCTCCTTCTGCCACGCTTCCCAAAGGAGCAGCAGCGAGAAAGAGAACACGAAGAAGAGGATCAGGCGCTGAGTGTCCATGAGGGGAGCGGACAATTACGGGACCGGGTCATGGCCGCCTGGGTTCCAGGGATGACACCGCGCAAGGCGCGCGAGAGCAAGCCACGTGCCGCGCGCTGCGCCGTGGCGCTCGAGAGCCTCCAGGGCGTATGCGGAGCAGGAGGGATGGAAACGGCAGTGCATGCCCAGCAGCGGGCTCAGACCGTAGCGATAACTCCGAATCAAGAGCGACAATAGTCTATTCACGACGATCCTACTAGGCATCGCTCGACTTCCGCCAATGCAACTGTATCTGCGGTCAACCGAATCAGAATATCGCGGCTTCCGAGTCGCGCTTGTTGAGCTCGAAACAACTCCCGCAACAAACGCTTCATCCGGTTGCGGTCGACTGCGCGCGGAAAGACGCGCTTGGGAACGATGAGACCTAGTCTGGGAACACCGAGCAGGTTTGCTCTGAATAGCACGCTGAACCCGGGACGCTTGAGTGCTCGTCCACCGGAAAGCAGCGATGCAATATCGGCCGTTCCGAGCCGCTGCCTCCGACTGTAGCGCCTATGCGCGCTCAAACGCTCAAACGGGCACGCCCCTTAGCGCGGCGTGCCCGAAGCACGGCCCGGCCCCCGCGCGTGCGCATGCGAACAAGAAACCCGTGAGTACGCTTCCTGCGAACGACCGAAGGGTGAAAAGTACGTTTCATTAGGGGGATTCCCTGAGGCGGACAATAACCTTTAATTAGACGATACTTCAGCGAGAATTGTCAAAGAATTGAGCTCTCTCCGGCTGTGGATAACTCTCTTGGAAACAGGTAAAATCACTGCGCTGTTTTCCTCGAACCGAACCAGATAAGTCTCCATGCAGGGTTTCTGGGCCTCGTGCCTGACTCGCCTCGAAAAAGAGCTTCCCGCTCAGCAGTTTAATACCTGGATCCGGCCGCTCAAACTGGACGCCTCGGCGGCGCCGTCCGGGGAGCTGCGTTTGCTCGCTCCCAACCGCTTCGTGCTGCAATGGGTGAAGGAGCGGTACGCTCCCCGAATCGAGGCTATGGGGGCAGAATTCTTCTCGTCCCCAATCCGCGTATCGCTCAATCTCGAAACAGCGAGCGCACCGGAGCCTGTTAAGGCTTCCGCCCCCGCGATCCGCGCCGCGCGCCCTCCCGCGCCTCGATCTCCGCACGCTGAGCGTTCGAGCCTCATTCCAGAATTCAGCTTCGACGGCTTTGTCGCCGGAAAAGCCAATCAGCTCGCGCGCGCCGCCGCACTGCAGGTCGCCGAACACCCCGGCACGTCGTACAACCCACTCTTCATCTACGGTGGCGTGGGCTTGGGAAAGACCCACCTGATTCACGCGGTCGGCAACCTTGTTCTCGCGCAGCATCCGAGTGCCCGGGTGCGCTACCTCCACGCCGCGCAGTACATCTCGGACGTCATTAGAGCCTATCAACAGAAATCTTTCGATGAATTCAAACGCTATTATCACTCACTCGATCTCCTACTGATCGATGACATCCAGTTTTTCACCGGGAAGGACCGCACGCAGGAGGAATTTTTTTACGCGTTCAACGCGTTGATTGAGGGCCACAAGCAGCTCATCATCACCTGCGATACATATCCGAAGGACCTTGCCGGGATCGACGAGCGCCTCAAATCACGCTTTTCTTGGGGCCTGACTGTGGCAATAGAGCCCCCGGAACAGGAAATGCGAGTCGCAATCATCTTAAAAAAAGCCGAAGCAGTGTCCCTCAAGCTCTCGGAGGAAGTCGCATTTTTCATCGCTAAGCACATCCGCTCGAACGTACGCGAACTGGAGGGCGCGCTGAAGAGCGTCATTGCTTATTCGCGGTTCAACGGCCGAGATATTACGCTTGACACGGCCAAGGAGGCTCTCAAGGACCTCCTAACAGCGCAAAACCGGCAAATCACCGTTGACAACATCCAGAAGACTGTCGCGGAGTACTACAAGATCAAGGTATCTGACATGCACTCAAAAAAGCGCAGTCGAAACGTCGCCCGGCCCCGACAGCTCGCAATGGCCCTCGCGAAGGACCTCACCCAGATGAGCCTGCCGGATATCGGAGATGCATTCGGCAACCGCGACCATACAACCGTCCTTCACGCGTGTCGCACCATCGCGATGTTGCGAGAGAAGAACCACGACATCAACCGCGATTACCACGTACTCGAGCAGGTTCTTAAAGGGTGAACAAGCTGCGTACAACCGTTGGACGGATTGTGAGCAAATGGCATCCCCGAGGATTCGCTGTTTCTTGTTCGCTCTTTCACCACAACCTATTCTGCGCTTTACACACAGGTTGCGAACGCCGAAGCGCCGTTCCTCTAGGGTCTGAGCGGAGTTATCCACCTAGAAGATCGTGATCATCATCATAATCAAGGAAATAAAATGAATCTGTTGAAGACCCAACGCGAAGCGCTGCTCGCGCCTCTGCAGGCGGTCAGTGGAATAATCGAGCGGCGCCATACACTGCCGATCTTGTCCAACGTGCTGCTTTCCAGGACGGACACCCACATCGAGTTTGTCGCTACCGATATCGAGATCGAGATCACGACGAGTATGACCATCGAAGGGTCAGGTGAGACCAAAAGATTGACAGTCGGAGCGCGAAAGCTCGTCGATATTCTGCGCGCGCTCCCGGAGGGATCTGAGGTAACGCTCGCATTACAGGACAAGAGGCTTCAGGTAAAGTCGGGGAAAAGCCGTTTCAACTTGCAGACGCTCTCAGCAGAGGACTTTCCGAGGTTGGTGCTGGCCGAAGCCTCGGCGACGAGCCTGTCGGTTCCTCAAAAGATGCTGAAATCACTTTTGGGGCTCGTTCAGTACGCCATGGCTCAGCAGGATATTCGCTACTATCTCAATGGCCTGCTCATGGTCATCGAGGACGGGCAGCTGAAGCTGGTGGCGACCGACGGGCACCGGTTGGCCTATGCAAGCCGCGAAGTCGGGGGAAAGAATCTCCCCAAGCAGGAAGTGATACTACCCCGCAAGACGATTATCGAGCTCTCCAAGCTCCTCGAGGACAGCGATGATCAGGTCGCGATCGAATTGTCCTCGGCTCAGGCCAAGTTCAAGTTTGGCAATGTTGTGCTCGTGTCGAAGTTGGTCGACGGAAAGTTCCCCGACTATGGCCGGGTGATCCCGCAGAACCATCCGAAGAAACTGAAGCTCGAGCGGATTGCTCTCTTGCAAGCGTTGCAGCGCGCCGCGATTCTCACCAGCGACAAATTCCGCGGCGTGCGGTGGGTCCTGGGCGACGGAAGTCTCAAGATCAGTTGCAGCAATACCGAGCAGGAGGAAGCCCAGGAAGAGCTCGATGTGCCGTACAAGGGGGAAACGCTCGACATCGGGTTCAATGTCGGCTATCTCGTGGACGTGCTCAACAATCTCGACGTTGCCGAGGTCGAGTGCGGATTGGGCGATGCCAATTCGAGCGTGCTGTTTACCTTGCCTGGGCGCAACGATTTCAAATATGTCGTAATGCCGATGCGGATCTGAGTGAAGAGAGAGTAAATGTCTGAAGCAGAAAAGAACGATCACGCGCGAGACCCATACGATTCCGATAGCATCAAGGTACTGAAGGGTCTGGATGCTGTGCGCAAGCGCCCGGGCATGTACATTGGTGACACTTCCGATGGGACCGGTCTACACCACATGGTGTTCGAGGTCGTGGATAACGCCATCGACGAGGCGCTCGCTGGTTTCTGTAATGAGATCACGGTCACGATTCACACGGACAACTCGATCAGCGTCATCGATAACGGGCGCGGCATTCCCACCGAAGTCCACAAAGACGACGAACGGAAACGCTCGGCCGCGGAGATCGTGATGACCGAGCTTCACGCGGGTGGAAAGTTCGACAACAATTCCTATAAGATCGCCGGTGGTTTGCACGGCGTCGGCGTGTCCGTGGTCAATGCGCTCTCCGAGTGGCTACGCCTTACCATTCGACGCGACGGGAAGACGCACTTTATGGAATTTCGGCGCGGTGTGCCTGTTGCGCCGCTGAAAATGACCGGCAAGACCGAGAGACGCGGCACCGAGGTGCATTTTCTGGCTAGCACCGATACGTTCAGCGTCATTGAATATCACTTCGACATCTTGGCAAAGCGCCTGAGGGAGCTCTCATTCCTCAACAACGGTGTGAAGATCCAGCTGATCGACCAGCGCACTGGGAAGGAGGAAAATTTCGCGCACACCGGGGGTGTGAAGGGGTTCGTCGAGTACATCAACAAGAGCAAGACCGTACTCCACGGGACGCCTTTCTACGCGATCGCGCAAAAGGAAGGCATCACCGTGGAAGTCGCGATGCAGTGGAATGATTCCTACCAGGAGCAGGTTCTCTGCTTCACCAACAATATTCCGCAGCGTGACGGTGGCACTCACCTCTCGGGCCTGCGGGCCGCGATGACGCGGAGCCTGAATCAGTACATCGAAGCGAACGAAGTCGCCAAGAAGGCCAAAGTCGAGACCACGGGAGACGACATGCGGGAAGGTCTGTCATGCGTGCTGTCGGTGAAGGTGCCTGAGCCGAAATTCTCTTCTCAAACGAAGGACAAGCTCGTTTCGTCTGAAGTGGGGCCGGTGGTCCAAGAGCTCGTGGGCGAAAAGCTGAAGAATTTTCTCCTCGAGCGGCCCAACGATGCCCGCATCATTTGCGGCAAGATCGTGGACGCGGCACGTGCGCGCGAAGCGGCGCGTAAGGCGCGAGAGATGACGCGCCGCAAAGGCGTGCTCGACTCGTTCGGGCTGTCCGCGAAGCTCGCCGATTGCCAAGAGAAGGATCCGGCGCTTTGCGAGCTCTACATCGTCGAGGGCGACTCAGCCGGCGGTTCGGCTAAACAGGGCCGTGACCGCAAGTTCCAGGCGATCTTGCCGTTGAAAGGCAAGATACTGAATGTCGAAAAGGCGCGGTTCGACAAGCTGATTTCTTCCCAGGAGATCGTGACCTTGATCCAGACGTTGGGCACCGGGATAGGCAAGGACGAGTACGATCTATCGAAACTGCGCTACCACCGTATCATCATCATGACGGACGCAGATGTGGACGGCGCGCATATCCGCACCCTGCTCCTCACGTTTTTCTATCGACAGATGCCGGAGCTCGTTGAGCACGGACACGTGTACATCGCGCAGCCCCCTCTCTACAAGGTGAAGCTCGGCAAGCAGGAACGCTATTTCAAAGACGACCACGAGCGCGCGCAGTTCATGCTCGCACAGGCGTTGGTGGGAGCGTCTCTCGCGCCCAAAAAGGGAGGGCAGGCGATCGAAGGCAAGACGCTTGAGCAGCTGGCGAAGGCCTATCTATTTGCCGAGGCAGTGGTGGCGCGAGCCTCGAAGATCATCGATGTCGAGGCTTTGGCTGCGCTCATGCGCGGCACTAAGGTCGATCTTTCGAACCCGCAGTCTGCGGGAGCCAGCGCGCTCCGCCTTAAGCAGGCTATGGCTGCCAAAGGGAATGGGGTCAATGTAAGCGCGCGCTATGATAGCAAGAACGAGCGCCACCAACTGGTCATCGAGCGGACCCACCATGGAAATATCCGAACGAGCGTGCTCGACGAGGACTTTCTGTCGTCGGGAGACTACCAGCAGCTCAACCGGATCGCGCAACTGCTGCAGGGCCTCCTCGGGCCCGGCGCCGTGATCAAGCGCGAGGACAAGGAAGAGGGCGTCGCTGATTTTCCGCAAGCCATGAAGTGGCTGCTGGGAGAAGTCGAGCGCAGCGCCGCGATCCAGCGCTACAAGGGCCTGGGAGAGATGAATCCGGAACAACTTTGGGAGACTACGATGGATCCGCAGTCTCGGCGTCTGCTCAAAGTACAGATCGAAGACGGGATCGCCGCGGACGAGATCTTCACCAAGCTGATGGGCGACGACGTCGAACCCCGGCGCGTGTTCATCGAGCAGAACGCGTTGGTCGCCCGGCTTGACGTCTGAGGGCCGCCCGCGATTGCGGGCGCCGGTATCTAAGCCGCTTTCTTGTTTCGAACCGCCCGCCCGCGATTGGCAGGTCGCTTCGCACGCGTCTTGCTCTCGGTTTTCGACTTGGTTGGGGTTCTTTCGGGTGCCGTGGCCATCGCAGGCCGGCGTGTGGTAGTTCTCGCCGCACGAGGCGCAAATTCGAACCCCACCTTGCCGTCTGGGCCGCGCACCAAGAACGCCGAAAACGGTCTGCCTTTTCTGGAAATGAATCGGTGCAAGAGATCGGTCCTTCCCGTCGCGAGTAACTTCCGTATCTCCTCGGGCTCAACGGGCCGCTGCAAGATGACGCGTCCGGAGCGAAAGTCGCAGCGCCGCTCGGGGTTGACGCTGTTCTCGCAGACGTAGGCCATCGGCTGCTCGAACACTCGCCCGCCGCATTTTGGGCAGGGGCCGAGGGGAGTCAGCGTTGAAAAGTCCACTTTCGCAGCAGTGCCGTCGGCATCCGCCTGCCGCCCAAAGTCGAACTCAGCGCGAAATTCGGGCGTAAGCCGCACCATCGCGGCAAACGGCTTGCCGATTCGGCTGCGGAAGCCCGTCAATGGCCCCACCGAACGCTTGGAGATTAGCGTCTCGATTTCCTCGGGGGCGAACTCGCGGCTCGATACGACCTTCCAGATCGCGAAGTCGCACTTCTGGCACTTGAACTTGCGATAGGTCTCCTGCACCTTGCCGCCACACTTGGGACACGGAGTCTTCAGGGTAAGGAACACGGTATCGGGGATGTCGCCCTCCTTGATGCGCGAAACCATCTCACGGGTGAGATCGACGATGTGTTCCATGAACGCGCTGCGAGGAAGATCCCCGTGCTCCATCTGCTTGAGCTTGAATTCCCAGTTCCCGGTGAGCTCCGGAGAACACAGCTCGTTCACTCCAAACTGGCGCAACGCGAAAAGGAGGGACGACGCCTTCGGCGTCGGCTGGAGTTCGCGACCGTTGCGGTGCACATAGTCCTCGTAAATCAGACCCTCGATGATCTGCGCACGGGTCGCCGGAGTACCCAATCCCTTCTCGCTCATCGCTTCGCGCAGCTCCTCGTCCTCGACCAGTTTTCCGGCGCCTTCCATCGCCGAGAGCAGCGTGGCTTCTGTGAAGCGGGCCGGCGGCTTCGTTCGATTGGCGCGAACATCCACGTCGCGCGTGCGCACTTTCTCTTCCTTCTCGATCGCGACGAGGCTCGGTGATTCGCCCGTTTCGGCTTCCTTGCCGTAGACTTCGAGCCAGCCGGCTTGGGTCATCACTCGGCCCTCGGTCTTGAACGCTTCGCCTTCGACGCGGGTGATTCGCGTCGTGACGAGATATTCCGCTGCTGGGAAGAACACCGCGAGAAAGCGCTTCACGACCAAATCGTAAAGCTTCCCTTCCGCCTCAGAGATATGCCGCGGTCTCTGGATCGTGGGGATGATTGCGAAGTGGTCGGAAATCTTTTTGTTGTCGAATATGCGTTTGTTCGGCTTGATCCAGCCTTTCTTGAGTATCTGAGCCGCGTGGCGCGTGTAGCCCGATTTCTGCGCCACGAACGTGTCAAGCGTCTTCTTCACCGTGCCGAGATAGTCCTCGGGTAATGCGCGCGAATCAGTCCTCGGATAGGTAAGGGCCTTGTGTCTTTCGTAGAGCGCCTGGGCGAGCGCGAGCGTGGTTTTGGCTGAGAAGCCGAAACGGCCGTTCGCTTCGCGCTGCAGGCTCGTCAAGTCATAGAGAAGGGGAGAAAGCTGCGAGGCGGGTTTCGCTTCCTCGGTGGCAACGCCCGGCTTTCCCAGGCATTTCGCGCCGATGGCGGCGGCCCGCTTCTCTTCCCACAACCTCTCGGGTTTTGCCTCCACATCCTCTTTTTCCCTTTGGAAGTTTTCGTCGAACCAGCGACCAGCGTACTCGCCGGCCGCGGCGGCAAACGTGGCGTGGATTTCCCAGTAGTCGCGCGCCTTGAAACTGCGTATACGATCCTCGCGCTCGACGAGAATTGCGAGCGTCGGTGTCTGCACACGGCCGACCGTGGTCTTGTAAAAACCCCCTTCCTTCGAGTTGAAGGCCGTCATTGCGCGCGTGCCGTTGATGCCGATGAGCCAATCCGACTCGGAGCGGCACAGCGCCGCGTCGGCGAGTGGCCGCAACTCGCGGTCCTTGCGCAGCTGCTCGAAGCCTTCCTCAATGGAGCTTTGCGTCATCGACTGCAGCCACAAACGCTCGATTGGTTTCGTGTTGCCGGCATGCCGAACGATATACCGGAAGATCAACTCGCCTTCCCGGCCCGCGTCGCACGCGTTTATCACGCCCGTCAGGTCCTTGCGCCGGAGTAGTTTCACCAAAAGTTTGAGGCGTTCCTCGGTGCGCTCGATGGGCTTAAGATCGAAGTGCGGCGGAATGACCGGCAGGTGGGCAAAAGACCATTTGCCTCGCTTGACCTCGACCCCTTCCGGTGGAACGAGCTCCAGCAGATGGCCGATCGCAGATGAAAGAACGAAGTCCTGGCTCTCGTAGTAATCGCCGTGGCGTGTGAACCCGCCCAAAGTGCGCGCGATGTCATTCGCCACTGAGGGCTTTTCGGCGATGATGAGTTTCTTGGCCACTGAGAAGAATAGATTGCGAAAAGACAGACGACAGGATTCGAGGCCGTCTCTACGCGAAGCGCAGAATGATAAGTGTAATCGAAACGTGAAGCAAGAAACGGTCGCCCGCGAAGGCCGAGTCCATCTCGAGACTTCGGCTCGGTGCTAGTGCGTCCGGCGTTTCTCGCCGTCGGGTATCAACTCGTCGAGGATCAGGGCGTCTACATTGCCGCGGCGCGTCCAAAGCACCATCAGGACGATCACCTTGAGCTTGTCCAAACCCACGATTTCGTTGGGTAAGGCCATCCCGCGCTCGATGATAAGTTCGCGCAGCAACGGGGTGAGGATTTTTGCACTCTCAAGAAAAGCAATGAAGCCTCGGCTCTCCAACGACAACTTGGTTGCTTCGTCCGTAGAATACCCGCGGAAGGACTGTCGCGCGTCGAGGGACTCCGGAAGAGCCTCCTTGGGGAGATCCGTGAGGGTATTCAGCCAATCCAACGCGTCCTGGATGTCGTCGTTCTCGAAGCCCGCCGCATGCAGTTTGCGCTCAAGCGTATCCTGATCGGGATAGGTTTGGGTCTGGTAGTAATTCTCGAAAAGGTATACGAGTACGTCGAACATTCGCTATGAATCCTCAGCGGACACGTTGGTATAGACCTCCGGGGAGGCCGGCTACTTTTCCTTCCAGCTCCAACTGCAGCAGAATGGCCGATACGATTTCGACCGTCAAGCCACTGCGCGCGATCAAGCCGTCAATATCGCACGGATCGAAGCCCATCTTGTCGAGCAAGTCGTGACTCGCGCTGAGCTCCGGCAATCTCGTTTCGGGTACCCCCGCCACGCCGAGTTCCTCGAGAACGTCTTGCGCAGTCTCCACCAGTTTCGCGCCCTGCTTGATCAGCGAATGGCAGCCTCTCGAGAGCGGCGAGTGGATCGAGCCTGGGATGGCAAGCACCTCGCGACCCTGTTCTGCGGCGAGGCGCGCAGTAATGAGCGAGCCGGAATCCAGGGTTGCCTCGACGACTAGACAACCGCGGGCGAGACCCGAGATGAGGCGATTGCGCCGGGGAAAATTTCCCGCATTGGGCGGTGTGCCGAGGGGAAATTCGGACACAAGCGCACCCCGCAACAGAATTTCCTGCGCGAGCGGCTCGTTGCGACGCGGATACACGATGTCGATGCCCGTCCCCAGAACCGCGATGGTGGACCCTCGTCCCTCCAGGCCGCCGGAGTGTGCAGCGCTGTCCACACCGATAGCCAAGCCGCTCACGATGACCAGGCCAGCCTCGCTGAACGTTCGCGCGAAGCTCTGTGCATTCTTCAGTCCCTGAGGCGTCGCGTTTCGGCTGCCGACTACGGCAAGCGCTGGAGAAGAAAGGAGCCTCGCGTTGCCGGCAACGTAAAGCAAAGCCGGGGGATCGGCGATTTCCAGGAGTTGCTTGGGGTATTCGGTGTCGGCAAGGGTGAGAACCCTGTGCTCGGGTTGCGCAGCCCATTGGAGCGCTTTTTCGACTTCGGAGCCCCTGCTTCGCTCGAGGATTCCCGCTGCAAGCGCGTCGGGCACGACGCGACACAGTTGCGATCGCGTCGCGTTCACTACGTTGGTGGGAAGACCGAAGGTGGAAAGCAGGGATCGGAATCTCTGGCCGCCGAGCCCGGGTACCAAACTGAGTTCGATCCAGGCGGCCAGGTCGCCTGAATCGTTCATACTTGAAAGCCCTCGCCGATCTGAATCTTGATCAGGGGTTCTGCACGATATCTCCCCCTTGCACCGGCCGTGAACTTTCCATTACCAGCGCGTAGGAGACCGAATCGAAGGTGCGGAAGATGAAGGCCAGGCCGTAGCGCTCCGGAGGCAGCTGAATCACCGGGGAGCGGTCACGCGATTTCAGATAGTCGCTCTGATCGTAGACCACGACGTTACGGTACACAGCAAGCACGTGCCCGACCTCCAAACCGTCGCGCCTGCCTCTATTGATGGAGATGATCGAGTCGCGCCCGCCCACGCTGGTAGCGAGAGCATCGTAAAGCCCTATGATTCGGCCCCTCACCGCGGAACTCGGGGCATGAGGCACATACTGGGGGA
>Ga0209159_1002163_pt1 | contig 14004 bp, 10 predicted proteins | sample GraSoiAngelo_144_FD_185901 | JGI IMG/M metagenome (GOLD analysis project Ga0209159, IMG submission 185901) | Grasslands soil microbial communities from the Angelo Coastal Reserve, California, USA - 14_1009_02_40cm (SPAdes) (version 2) | ecosystem: Environmental > Terrestrial > Soil > Grasslands ...
AAGAGCAAAGCATCAGCAGCTCTGATGTGCCCGCCGCGGTGCAGCAGGCTGCCGACACACAGGCCAAGGGCGGCAAAATCCTTCGCTGGGAAAAAGAGGGAGCGAACTTTGAAGCCGTCGTCGACAAGAATGGCAAACAATGGGGCTTCGAGTTTGACGCGAATGGCAAACTCGTGAGCAAGCACGACGAGAGCAAAGAGCACAAAGAAAAAGGCGAGAAATACTAAGTGAGAGATGTTGCGGTTCTGCCCCGAAAAAACTCGGGGCGGAACCGGCAACGCTAACATGAAAAAATTATTTCTTGTTTGCGCGATCTGCTGCGCAAACATCGACATCGCGCCGGCCGCGCTCGACACCGCGAAGATCGATCAGATCACCGGGCTAAAAGGCAAACTCAACGAAAAGGAGAACGCTTATAAAGTGACCTTTCCACGCGCCGACGTGAAAATCGTTGTCGATGGCTGGACGATGCCGCCGTTCATGGGACTGGGCACCTGGGCTGCGTTTACCGAAACAAAAGATGGCGCGATGATGATGGGCGACACCGTTCTTTTCGAGGATGAAGTCAACCCCGCGATGACCGCCGCATTCGATAACGGCCTCAGTGTGACCGCGCTCCATAATCATTTCTTCTTCGACAAGCCGAAAGTTTTCTTCATGCACATCGAAGGCGAAGGCAGCATCAATCAACTGGCCGAAGCGGTGAAGGAGATGTATGACGCCGTCAAACAAGTTCGCGCCGCCAATCCACAGCCAAAGGAATCGTTCGGCGGAAATTCATTGCCGGAGAAGAATTCCATTTCAGGGGAACCGCTAAACAAAATTTTCGGAACGAACGGTGAGGCGAAAGACGGAATGGTAAAGTTTACGTTCGGTCGACCGGCAACCATGCATGGAGTGAAGATCGACAATACGATGGGCGTGAATACCTGGGCCGCATTCGCCGGCACGGACGACAACGCACTTGTCGATGGCGATTTCGCCGTCACCGAAGATGAGCTGCAAGCGGTCCTGAAGTCACTGGTGAAACAGAAAATCTACATCGTCGCCATTCATCAGCACATGACGCACGAACAACCGCGGATGATGTTTTTTCATTACTGGGGCCGCGGTCCGGCAAAAGACTTGGCGACCACGATCAAAGGCGCATTCCTGATCGCGGGCTTGCAGGAAGTCAGCTCGCCGTTGCATTAACAGCGAAATCAACGGGAAAGGAAATTATGAGAACATTAAGCGTAACGATAATGGCGGTGGGTATGGCAACAGCATTGGCTAGCGCTGAGACAGTGAACTTCGATAAGATGACAACAGGGGCGGCGCCGGCGGGCTGGACGGCAACGCAGACCGGCAGCGGCACCGCGAAATGGGCAATCGAAAAAGACGAATCGGCGCCGAGCAAACCGAACGTGTTGAAACAATCAGGTCAGGCGACGTTTCCGGTTTGCTTCAAAAACAACACGAACATCAAAGACGGTTTCGTTGAAGTGAAGTTCAAGCCGGTTGCGGGAAAGGAAGATCAAGCCGGCGGCGTCATCTGGCGCGTTCAAGACGCGAACAATTACTACATCTCGCGCGCGAACGCGCTTGAGGACAACGTCACAATCTATCACACGATCAACGGCAAGCGCGTGGCGTTCAAAAACATCAACACAAAAGTGACGTCCGGCGTCTGGCACACCCTGAGGGTGAACTTCGCGGGCAACAAATTCACGGTCACGTTTGACGGCAATAAAGTAATCGAGGCAACTGATGAAAGCTTTGCGAACGCGGGAAAAGTTGGAGTGTGGACGAAGGCCGATAGCGTGACGTTGTTCGACGACTTCAGTTTTAGCGGCAAATAAATAACAGGCTATCTTCGTCGTCGGAAGATTATGCGTAACTCGATTGGCGTTCTCGTAACTCTGGCGCTGATTCCGATTCTGATTTCGTGTCGCCCGACAAGTTCGCGAACTGTTGTCGTGTACGTGAGCGAGGACCAGGTTTTTTCGGAACCGATCCTGAAGGAGTTCGAGCGCGAGACTGGAGTCACGGTGAAATCTGTGTTCGACACGGAGGAGTCCAAGAGCACCGGAGTGACCAACCGTCTTATTGCCGAGAAGGACAATCCACAGGCGGATGTTTACTGGGCGAACGAACCGGTGCGGGCTGACGCGCTAAAGCAGCGCGGCGTTTCCAGCGCATATGATTCCCCGTCCGCCGAAGGTATTGCCGATCAGTTCAAAGATCCGGATCGTTACTGGACCGGTTTTTCAGCGCGCGCGCGTGTGTTGTTAGTTAACGCAAGATCGACAATCAGGCCTGCGAGCGTGACAGCCTACACGGAGCCTTCAGCAAGAGGACGCACGGCTATCGCGAATCCGTTGTTCGGAACGACCACCGATTATGTTGCCGCTCTGTTCACGATCTGGGGCGACGACCGCGCCAAGACTTTCATGAATGACATCAAAAGAAATGGCGTGAAGATGACGACCAGTAACGGTGAAAGCACTGACTTCGTCGCGACCGGACACGTGGACTTCTCGCTCGTTGACAGCGACGACGCGGTAAATACGAAGAAACAAGGTAAGCCGGTCGAGATCATCTACCCGGATCAGGATCCAAATGGACTCGGCGTCCTGATTTTGCCGAACGCAGTCGCGTTGATTAAAGGAGCACCGCACGCGGAGAATGGGAAACGGCTGATCGATTATCTCCTGAGCAAGGAGACCGAACGCAAACTCGCATTCGCTGATTGTGCTCAGATCCCGCTACATTCCGGTGTAGATACACCTCCTGAGGTCCGGCGCATCGAAGACATCAAGACGATGCGTGTTTCATATGTCGATCTTGCGCGCAAGATGGAAGAGATCCAGCCGTTCCTTAAAGAATGGGCCGGACAGTAAGAACCGAGACGATCGTTCTTTGGCTGTGTGTCGCAGTCGTTGCGGTTGCCGGTCTCGTGCCAATCGCGGTGATGGCAGTGGAAAGTTTTTGGCACAACGGACACTTTAGCCTCGATCATTACCGCCAATTGATTTCGGCGGCCCGCTTCTGGCCGTTGTTTGGCAATAGTGTTTGGTTAGCGCTGGCAACGACGACCGTTTGCGGATTGATCGGTGTGCCCACAGGGATCTTGTTCGCGAAATCCGACCTTCCACTGCGTTCCGGATTCGTGTGGTTACTGACAGTGCCGTTCGTGTTACCTCCGTATTTTATCGCGCTCGGCTGGAGTCGCGTCGTCGCCCGTATTGGAGCGACGTCATCGGACTGGCTGTTCGGATTCGGCGGCTGCGTGCTTGTGCTTTCTTCCGTATTTCTTCCGATCACGATGCTTCTGACATTTGCGTCGGCATCGAAGGTAGACGGCCGTCTCGAAGAGGCGGGCCGTCTCATATCGCGATGGCCAACGGTGCTTCGACGAATCACGCTGCCTCTTAGCGCCCCCGGGATTCTGTTTTCCCTGGTTCTCGTATTTCTGCTGGCGATCGGCGAGTTGAGTGTTCCGAATTTCTTGCGCTACCCGGTCTTGCCGGTGCTGAGTTTTACTCAATTTGCCGCCTCGTACAACTTTGGCGCAGCGACGGCGGCGGCGGTTCCACTTGCGGCCTTGGCGTTTCTCGGCGTTTTCATCGAATCTGCGCTTCTTCGAAATCGGGTCTTCACCTTTCGAAGCATTCGCGGTGGACTGCTAATTTCTCTTGGGCGCTGGAAAAACTTTTTCGCGGCAATCGTCGGACTAGTGAGCATCGCGCTCGTCATCCTCCCTCTAAGCGCGCTCTTCGCCGACGCATTCTCGCTAACCGCGATGCGTGAAGGTCTCCAACGCGCAGGCGCGAGCGTTGCAAGAAGTGTTATCTATTCGGCGATAGCGGCAACGATCTTGATGACTCTTGGATTCCTGCTCGGCTATTTGACGCGCGACCGCGGGCAACGGCTCGTGAACTTTCTGACGCTCGCGCTGTTTGCGATTCCGGGAACGGTGCTATCGATCGGACTGGTTCGTCTGTGGAACTCACCGATTACCTGGTTCGTCTACACAACTCCGGCGCTGTTGATACTCGGGTACACCGCGCAATATTGCGCCGTCACAACAAGACTGTCGCTGGCCGGATTTTTTCTCATTCCGAAAACGCTCGACGAAGCCGCTCGCATTAACGGAGCGTCATGGGCGCGGCGACTCTTTCGCATTTTCGTGCCGCTCTCGACGAGAACGCTCATCTGCGCCTGGCTTGCCGCTTACATTTTATGTCTGCGGGACGTGCCCCTCGCGCTTATGACTGCTCCGCCGGGCGGCGATCCACTGCCGGCAAGAATTTTGACGCTCATGGCGAACGGCGCCCCGCCTTTGATCGCGAGTCTCTCTCTGATCATGGCGATGGCGTCCCTTGTCCCCCTCGCAATCCTCGCACGTGTGATTCGAGCGCAAGCCATACCAGCATGAATCACATCGAACTCGATGGCGTCTCGAAGACGTTTGGCGATCGAGTCGTTCTGAGCGACTTATCGCTTCAGATTGAAAAAGCGGAGCGCCTCGTCCTCTTCGGACCATCCGGTTCTGGGAAAACCACAGTTCTGCGTCTTGTGGCCGGACTGGAAGTTCCCGACAAAGGCGAGATTCGGATTGAAGGTCGAATCGTCGCAAGCGCCGGAAAAAATCTCGTTCCACCGGAGAAACGGAATGTGGGAATGGTGTTTCAGGACCTTGCGCTGTGGCCCCATATGACCGTGCAACAGAACCTGATGTTCGGTCTCACCGCGCGCAAAGTTGAAAAACGTGAGACTGAGGTTCGCATCCGAGAAATGCTTCGTCTCGTTGGCCTGGAGAACCGAAGCGACGCAAAGCCTCACCAGCTTTCTGGAGGCGAGCAGCAACGAGTCGCGCTGGCGCGCGCTCTGGTGTCGCGGCCTTCCATTCTTCTCATGGACGAGCCCCTCTCCAGCCTTGAGGACGAACGCAAGCGCAGCATCGCCTCTGACTTGTTAGGCCTTCACAGTCAGTTTGGCTTTACGTTGGTTTACGTAACTCACGATCAAGCCGAAACAGACTTGCTCGCATCACGGGTCTGTCGGATGCGCGACGTGCAGTCGGCCGCGTAAATTTTTGGGTGGTGCTCAACGGCGGAACAAGAATAGCCCAATTATTGCCAGAATAATTCCGGTCAATCGCTGCCAGGAAATGGGTTCGCGGAAAAATAGAATCCCGGCAATCGCCATCATGGCCGCGCCAACGGCAAGAATGATTGGAACGGCAGAGAGCGGTCCACCTTTTTGAAAGAGCAGAAAGAACGCGATGGTACCGGCACCAACGCAAATTCCAGTGAGCAGCGAATAATTAAACCCGGCCGCGCTGAATTTCTGGTTCCACCGTCCGCCAAACCAAAGAACTGCCAGATAAAGCAAGATCGACAACGCCGCGCTGGCTTCGACTACGAAACCGCCGAGACCGTCGCCGATACGCTCGGAAGCAAGTCGCGTGAAGATTTGATGCGCACCATAAAGAACAGCAGCCGCAACCGCATACCAGAACCATGAGCTCATGCGGCAAGATTAGCTGGCCAAGTTTTAACGTCCACGATTAAGAGCCGGTTTCGCCCCATGCACTTTTTTCAAAATGCGGTAGCAGTGCGGAATGCGTAGAACTTGTTTGCGGTTATTGCTTGGACTGATTGCGTTCTGGTGCGCGGCGGTTGTCGCGCAAGAGCCATACAAATTCCTAAACGAGATTCCGATCGGCGGCGAAGGCGGTTGGGATATTGTGACGATCGACTCGGCCGCAAGCCGACTCTATCTCTCGCACGCGACGAAGATCGTTGTTGTCGATCTGAATAAGAATGCTGTCGTCGGCGAGATTACCGACACGCCGGGCGTTCACGCATTCATGCCGGTCCCTGAATTGCAACGCGGATTTTCATCTAATGGCAAGGAATCGAAATCGAGCGTTGTCGATTTAACTACGCTCAAGACCCTTTCAAAGCTCGACACTGGTCAAAATCCGGACGCAATCGCTTACGAACTGCAGCGCGGGGAAGTTTACATTTTCAATCACACTGGAAATTCCGCGACGGTGATCGACGCGAAACAAGCAAAGATCGTTGCCACAATTCCGCTCGGAGGCAGTCCGGAGTTTGCCGTGGCGGACGGCTCCACCGGACGCGTTTATTGCAATATCGAAGATAAAAGCGAAGTCGCGGTGATCGACGCGGCCAAACACGAGGTCGTCGCGCGGTGGTCAGTTGCGCCGGGCACCGAGCCAAGCGGCATTGCATTAGACGCGGTTCATCATCGTTTGTTTGCCACTTGTCATAATAAGATGATGGCGATGCTCGATACCGAAACCGGAAAAGTCATCGCCACCGTGCCGATCGGCGCAGGTGTTGATGGGTGCGCATTCGACGATTCGACGCAACTCGCATTCGCGTCCTGCGGTGAAGGAACAACGACTATCACGAAAGAAGAAACGCCGGATAAACTGACGGTGGTGCAAACGCTTAAGACAGAGCGCGGTGCGCGCACGATGGCGATTGATCCTAAGACCCACCGAATTTATTTGCCGTCGGCCCAGTTTCAGCCGCCGCCTTCGCCATCTCCTGGCGCATCGCCCGCTCGGCCGACGATTGTCCCGAACACGTTGAAACTCTTAGTTTACGGTCCAGCTGAATCGGCAAATCATTAGATCGTGGGATGGTTGACGATTGACGGGCGGCGGCGGATTGCGGAGCTTCCTCGCGTGCTGAAGGGGGCTGCTAAATTTTGGAAAGCCCTTACTATAATCAGCTTCGGGATCGTGCTGGCGCCAATGGCTTACAGCGCCAGCGAAGCAACTTCTCTGGACGGGTTGGTCGCGGAAGCTCTCGCGCGGAATCCGGAACTAAACGTTTACAGTTCGGAAATCGCAGCCGCTAAGGGCGAGCGGCGCACCGCCGGCGAATGGCAGAACCCGGAAGCTTCAACCGAAGGCGGCGCGAAAATCACCCGTGACTACCACGGCAACACACTTGGCGACGGAATAGTGTGGACGCTCGGCGCGTCGCAAGCTTTCGAATATCCGGGTCGCGTCACTCTGCGCAAAGCAATCGCCAATCACCAGATCGCGGTGGCGGAATTAGGATTGGAAGGATTTCGCGCCGCGCTCGCCGCGCGCGTTCGAGCTGCGGCATTTCATGGCGCCCTTGGCCAGGCAAAGGCCGACGCCGCGGGCGAGATCGCAAAGCGCTTCGATGATCTCTCCGCGATTCTGGCGCAGCGTCCAACGGCTGGCGTCGCGCAAGAAGCCGACGTGCGAATCATCCAAGCAAGTGCGATTCCATTGCGGCGCAGGCCAATCGAGGCCCAGCGCGAGGTGCAAAGTGCCATCCACGAATTAAACCAACTGCGCGGCGCGCGGATCGATTCAGCCCTTACGCTGCCGGACGTCGATCTCACGCTGGGTGCGCTCCCGCCGCTGGCCACGCTTCTCCTCACTGCACGCGATCGAAATTACGATATTCGAACGCGCATACTCGAGTTAGAACAGCAAGGTTACAAAGTACGCCTTGCGCTGAATGAACGCTGGCCGGCAGTGCGCGTCGGCCCGTTTGCTCACAATGAGCGCGCCGACACTAATGAATACCAATTTGGAGTCACCGCGTCGCTCCCGTTGCCGCTTTGGAACATGAACAAGGGCAAGATCGAATCTGAAAAAGCGCGCGCGGCCAAAGTGGAGGCGGAGCTGACCGCGCTCATCCGTGAAACAGAACGGAAAGTCGCGGATGCTGAATTCGTATATCGGTCGCGACGCGACGAAGTGGAACAGTTGCAGGCAACGATCCTGCCGCAATTGCGTGCCGCCGCTGAAATGGGCGACCGCAATTACCGAGAGGGCGCGGTTCCGCTGGCCACTTACACCGAATTACAAAAGCAATATCTTGATTCGATCGACGCGTTCAGTTCGGCGCAAGCGGCGGCAATCGACGCGCGCCAGCAATTGGAACAGCTCACCGCCATACGATTGGACTTGGAGGAGCGACGATGATCGACAAAATCCTCGAGCGTTCAGTGCGACAACGCGCGTTTGTTTTGCTCGCCGCGCTTGCTCTGGTTGCTGTCGGTCTCTGGTCGGCCACTCGGCTGCCGATTGACGCCGTTCCCGACATCACCGGTGTGCAGGTCCAGATAAATACGGAAGTGCCGGCCCTGGCCGCGGAGGAATCGGAAAAATTAGTGACCCGGCCCATCGAAATTGAGATGGCCGGATTGCCGGGCATCGAAGAGATGCGTTCGCTGACAAAGTTCGGCTTGTCGCAAGTCACTCTCCAGTTTTCCGACAACACAGATGTTTATCGCGCGCGCCAGCTCGTGACCGAGCGCTTGCAAGCCGCGGTGGAGCGTTTGCCACACGACGTCGCGCCGAAGCTCGCACCGATCAGCACCGGATTGGGTGAAATTTTCTACTACAATGTTTCCTACAAGCCCAACGCAAAAAGACCGGAACTGCTCCGGGAGCAGTTGTTCCAGTTGCGCGAACTTCATGACTACACCATCAAGCCGCTGCTGCGGACCGTGCCGGGTGTCGCCGAGGTTAACGAAAGCGGCGGATACGAACGGCAGCTTGTGATCCAGCCGCGGCCGGAAGACTTGGAGCGAAGCGGCATGACTTTCAGCGAGCTGGCCGATATCATCGCGGCGAATGTCGAGAACGCGGGCGGCGGCATTATCAGCCGCGGCGGCAACCAATTAAGCATCCGTGCGGTGACGCGCGCGAACACTCTCCAAGATATCACGAATCTGCCGGTGAAATTTGCGGCCGGCGTCAAGCCATTGTTGGTCAAAGATCTCGCCGATGTGAGTTACGGCTCACGCATTCGTACCGGCGCAGCGACGATCGACGGAGAGGAAACAATCATCGGCGCAGCAATGATGCTGGCCGGCGAAAATAGCCGCGAAGTCGCGGAACGAGTTAAAGCACGTTTGGCCGAGATTCAGGAGAAGCTGCCGGACAATGTGCAAGTTCAGCCTCAGTACGATCGCTCGATTTTGATCAACAAGACCATTCACACCGTGAGCACCAATCTTTTTGAAGGCGCCATTCTGGTAACTGCATTGCTTTTTGCGCTGCTGGGCAATTGGCGTGGTGCGCTCATCGTCACGATGGCGATACCGCTTTCATTCCTGTTCGCGTTGACCGGAATGGTCAAGCTCGGCGTGTCGGGTAACTTGATGAGCCTCGGCGCGGTGGATTTCGGTCTGCTGATCGACGGAGCGGTGGTGATTGTTGAAAACGTGGTGCGGCAGCTCGGGATTCGCCAGCACGAGCTAGGACGAAGGCTCACCAGCGAGGAGCGATCTCAGATTGTGCTCGCGGCCAGTAAACAGGTCGCGCACCCGATGTTTTTCGGCGTTGTCATTATCACGATCGTTTACATCCCGATTCTCGCCCTCACCGGCATTGAAGGAAAAATGTTTCACCCGATGGCGGTGACAGTGATGTTGGCGCTCACGGGTGCGCTGATTCTTGCGTTGACGTTGATGCCGGTGCTTTGCTCACTGCTGCTACGCGGCCGCGTCGGCGAGGGCGATAATTTTATCATTCGCGCAGCCAAAGCGACCTACGAGCCGATGCTGCGTATCGCGCTCGCCTCGCGCTGGCTGGTGGTGCTGGCGGCAATCGCGATTTTCGCGGGCTCGATCTGGCTCTTCAATCGTCTCGGCGCCGAGTTTGTGCCAAAGCTCGACGAAGGGTCGATCACGTCGATGCTCTACAAACCGGTCGGGATGAGTTTGGATGAATCGGTGCGGACCGATCTCGAACTGGAAAAGACGTTGCTTCGCGAGTTCCCGGAAATCACCCGCATTTTCACCCGCATCGGAACGAGCGACATCGCAACTGATCCGATGCCGCCGAACGAATGCGACGTTTACATTTTTTACAAACCGCTCGACCAATGGCCCAAAACTCCGGGCCGCCCGCGGAACAAAGCCGAGCTCAACTCCCAGATCGATGCCACCCTGAAGAAGCTGGATCCGAGTTACAAAATTCTTTTCGCACAACCAATCGAGGAACGGTTTAACGAAATGCTTGAAGGCACCAAGGCGGAGCTGGCCGTCAAAATTTTCGGAGATGATTATGATGTGCTCGAGAAACTCGGCGATCAGATCAAAGGCATTCTCGAGAAAACGCCCGGGGCCGAGGAAGTAGAACACGAAACCGAGGGACGCAGACCACAGCTTCTGATAGAAGCAAGACACGACGAACTGCAACGCTATAGTTTGTCCGCGAGCGAAGTGAATAAGGCAGTCTCCGCGGCGCTGGCCGGCAAAGTCGTCGGCACCGCGATCGATGGAGAGAAGCGCTATGACATTGTTGTGCGCATGCCGGAGGAAATCCGCGCGGACAATGAAAAGATTCGGCAGTTACCATTGCGGGTGGGTGATCACGGATTGGTTAAGATGGGAGAAGTTGTCGATCTTAAGACGGTCGAAGTTGTCGAACCGATTTTCCGCGATGAAGGGCATCGCCGCGCCGCGATATTGGTCAACTTAAATACGAGCGACGTGGAAGGATTCGTTCGTAACGCGGAGCAACGAATCAAGCAAGAGGTGAAAATGCCGGAGGGTTATCTGGTAGAATTCGGTGGCCAATATAAAAACCTGGAACAAGCGCGGGCGCGTTTGATGGTCGTGGTGCCAGCGGCGCTGGCCTTGATTTTCATTCTGATCTTTCTCGCCTTCGGCAGCATTCGACAAGCGTTCCTGGTTTACACTGGAATCCCGCTCGCGGTGACGGGCGGCGTGCTCTCGCTTTGGTTGCGCGGAATGCCATTCAGCATCAGCGCCGCGATTGGATTTATCGCGCTGAGCGGTGTCGCCGCGCTCAACGGATTGGTCCTGATCAGCTATTTCAATCAACTTCGCGAGCAAGGCCGCGGCGTTCGCGAAGCGGTGATCGAGGGCTCACTGACGCGCCTTCGGCCAGTACTTATGACAGCGCTCGTGGCCAGCCTCGGTTTTGTGCCGATGGCCATCGCCACCGGGACCGGCGCGGAAGTGCAACGACCACTCGCCACCGTTGTCATTGGCGGCATCCTCAGCTCCACACTTCTCACCTTGATCGTTTTGCCCGTCCTGTATGCCTGGTTGGAACGCGAAGGAAAACCGGCGAACAAACGCCTCGAACGCTCAGAACTGAAGCTCGAACCCGCGTTAACCTGACGTTGAGGTGACTTGAATCGCAGCGGCAGTTCCGACAACAATTGCACGTGAACGGCTTCGCGCGTCTCGGCAACTTTTTCGGTCTGAAGCGCAACCTGGTCGTTCTCCTCCTCGCCATTTTCGTGATTGGCGCGGGAGAAGAGCTCTGGATGCGATTCGTGCCGAAATTTCTGCAAGCGCTGGGCGCGAGCGTTTTCGTGATCGGTCTCTACGACGCGCTGCGCACATTGCTCGGCGCGATTTACGCCTACCCCGGCGGTGTGATTGTCGATCTTTGGGGACATCGCCGCGCGTTTCTGACTTTCAACATCGTATCGATCGTCGGCTACGCGCTCGTTCTTCTGGTACCGCATTGGGGCGCCGTGATCGCGGGAATGTTTCTGTTTTTGTCATGGAGCTGCTTTTCGTTGCCGGCCACTTTTTCACTGGTTGCGGCCGCGCTTGAAGCAAATCGCCACTCGATGGGCATCGGCGTGCAATCGGTGATCAAGCGATTGCCGATCATGATCGCCCCGTTTTTAGGCGGAGTGTTGATCGATCGGTTCGGTGTGATTGGCGGTGTCCGCATCGCACTCGTGATTTCGATCGTTCTTTCCGGCGCGACGATTTTCGTGCAACGGTGTCTGCGCGATGAACCGAAAGAAGAAACGCCCGGGGAACGTCTGAATTTTTTGCAGAGCTTGCGCGAGTTCAATTCCCCGATGCGGCGGCTGCTCTTGAGCGATATCCTGATTCGGTTTTGCGAACGCATTCCCTACGCGTGGGTGGTGATCTTCGCGATGGACTACATCGGCATGAGCGCGAAAGAAATTGGCGTGCTCACAACGGTCGAAATGCTGGCGGCGACGCTGTGCATTATTCCAGCCGCGCATTACGCCGATCGCTACGGCCGCGAGCCCTTCGTGATCGTAACCTTTATCATGTTCACGCTTTTTCCGATCAGCTTGCTCATCTCGCACGCATTCCCATCATACAGCTTCGTCTTGCTCGTGGTCGCTTTCGTCATTCGGGGCTTCAAGGAATTCGGCGACACCTCTCGTAAGGCCCTCATCATCGGCTATTGCGATCCGTCGCGGTGCGGGCAAATGGTCGGTGCATATTATTTAGTCCGTGATCTGATCGTGAGCGTAGGGGCACTCCTTGGGGCCTATCTTTGGACCATGAATCCAAATCTCAATTTGCTCGGCGCCGTCGCTTTCGGCATCGCCGGCACCATCTTCTATATCAAGATCGTCCGGGAGGAGCGCGAGGATGAGCTGGAAAATATGAAAGAGGAAATCGCGCGCCGCCGATTCCGGTAAGCCGCGAATTTACTCTGGCACTTCACTCGCGTCGCCCAAATATTCCCAACGTTGGAGTGAAATCGGGACGTTGCCGTTTTTCCAAACGAAGTCGTGGAACGCGCGCAGATTGAACCGGTCACCCTGCTGCAATCGCGCGTCGGCCAAAAATTTCACGATTTGCAGCTTGCCGATTTGATAGCTGATTGCGCCGCCCGGCCCCGTCGCAAAAGCGGTCGCCTCTGCGCGCGCGGTTTCCATGTCCATCGGCACCTTGTCATGCAAATATTTCGCCGCTTGATCGAGAGTCGCCTGGCCAAGCGCAAGCCTCACGTCTACTTCCACGCGGAGCGCGCGCAGACGCATAAAATTGTAAATGATCTCACGTGTATGCGGGCTGTCGTCGAACAATCCCGCCTGCAACATCATTTCCTCGGCGTAAAAGGCAATCCCCTCGTTTGCAGTAGAAGCATAATAATGACGTCGAATTGGATTTTCCTGTTTCCAGGAAAGACAAAGCTGGAAATAATGGCCGGGAATTCCTTCATGGACGCAGATCGGTCGTGGGTCCTGCGCCGTCGCTCGCCAAAAGTAGCCGAGCCTCGCCGATGGCTCGGTCACATAGCGAATGCAATCTTGATTCAATCGTGACGGCAACGTGAAATCATCGGTTTCGCCGAAACCTTGCAACGCGCGCAAAAATTCCGGCATTGAGCGCAAGGTATAATGCTGGAGCCAATCCGGAACAGTCAGAATGTCGCGCTCATTCAGGAATTTGCGGATCAACAACTCTTTCGCTGCGGCATCCCTGACCCAGCTGTCGATGTTCTCGGCGAGTTTGAGGGGCGGAACATCGCGGTTTCGGTGGATTTCAAACGCTTCGAAAGCGACCGCGCGGTCCCATTCCTGTCGGCCCGCCGCCAGCAATTGCTCCGGCGGGTACGGGAGCATCGCGACGTTGCGCAAAAAGAAAATGTAAGCATCGCGGCCGAGCGCAGTCTCGTTCGGAAGCGATGGAAGCAGTTGCTGTAAATATCCCCGATATTTCTCCAACGCGTCCGCCGCGCGATCGGTCGCGGCATAGAAATCCTGCTCTTTTAGAGTTGTCGATTTTGCCAGTGCGCTGGCCATTTGGTGCAGATGTGGCCGGATGTTTTCAAGCGATTGAACGGCCACTCGCGCAAATGGCGCGGCCGGCTTCTCCAGATTTTGTCTTGCCTGCTCGAGAATGGACGGAACGTTGTTGATCCGTGTCAAAATCTCGCGCGACTGCGCCTCGTTGTAGGGTCCCGGGACCGTTAACGCTTCCACAATCGGCGTCAGCGTTTGCCCGATATAAAAAGTCGGATCGCGTCGCCAGCCCGGATTAATGTCCAACTCCCACCGCACCCGTGACAACGCTGAGCCAACCAAGCGATAATCGACTTGCCTAGCGATCGGCCAAGCGCGGGAATCGATCTTCCTCCACCGTGCTTCAAATTCGTTGAGCTCTTTGCGCTGATTGTCTAGCTTGGCGCGCGACCAATCGCGCACCCCGCCCGGGCGCTCGATTCGATTG
>Ga0209159_1002171_pt1 | contig 13968 bp, 12 predicted proteins | sample GraSoiAngelo_144_FD_185901 | JGI IMG/M metagenome (GOLD analysis project Ga0209159, IMG submission 185901) | Grasslands soil microbial communities from the Angelo Coastal Reserve, California, USA - 14_1009_02_40cm (SPAdes) (version 2) | ecosystem: Environmental > Terrestrial > Soil > Grasslands ...
AATCGAGACGGGAACATTCGATAACAGAGTAGCCAAATCCGACTAATCAAGAAAGCGGTGAATTAGCCCGAAACAGAAAGAAGGAAGAGGTCAGCCAACATAGCGAACCTGAGGGTGAAGTTATTCCACCTACGCAGAGAAGCACGTATGTAACCGACCCATAATAGCCCGCTTCGCTATGGCATCCTGAACCGTCACATACCCCAACGCTAAGGGGGACTATTGGGGCGAGAAACGCTGCAGCTAACAGAATTAATGACAGCGAAAGAAGAAACTGTCTTCGCCTCAACAGTTGAAGAAGACCCTTGCCCCTGTCCATTGTCATGCTCCTAATGTTCGATCGTCTGACGGTTTCTCCAAGTCGTCAGTGATAGCTGACTCGGTTCGCACATAGTAGTCGCTGTGGTTCTCCCATTTGACCGTAGCATTTTGTCGTATCACTTTCAGAGCTTCAGCATACTTGTGGTAGACTGAACTCTCCAAATCTACGGCATTGGCCAGCAAGCCAAAGAGAGCAACCCGTCCCATGCGTCCTGTGGTATCTCTTCGTCATCAGCCACTTCGATCCACTTCTCCGCACTGATGCCGAGCTTCTTGAGATATATCTTGAGGACTGGAGCCGTCCAAATCTCTGGCGTGAAGTCTCCGGACTCCAGCCCCATCCGGATGAAGTCCTTCAGTATCTTGGCTCGGAGTTCGTCTTCTTTCGTCGCGTAGTATTCTCTCGCCAGCCCTGTCCTCAGATTAAGGACTTCGCTCACTTTCCCGAGTTCTTTCTCTACTATCTCACACCACTTTGGCTCCAAGTGGGATTTGTCGTATCGGTATTCTCCCTTTGGTTTGTGTCCCAGAGCAAAGTTCGCTACGCCAGAATCTACACCATGCAATTTCCGCCTGGGTTCTGAGGTAGTGTCTCATGCCATGTGGGTGTATTCTCTGTCGCGCCCCGATCTCGGTTTGGCTGATAGAGTGCCGCTCTCTCCCTCAACAGTTCCCATATTCTCTCGTATGCGTTCTGGGTGAGGGGTTTTCCTTCAGCCGTCACAAAGAGAGCGTCTACTTCACCGCTCGTCTCTCGTGACCACTCTTCATACAGGGACTTGAGAGCTTCGCAGGCCTCCTCAAACAGAGTCACGTGGTAGGCATAGTGGGCCTTCTTCCGTATCAGGTTCACTTTGAACGGTGCTTTCAATTGTGCTGAGTCTTTGGGCCACCATTTTCTCCAAGTGTCGCAAAACTGTATCATCTCTGATGGTGGGACACCGTTCACCGCCACCAACAACAGAGCTTTGTCCCGTGCCGTCCTGGCCTGCTCGTAGAGCTTCCTGACTTCCCCAGGAGTCATAGCCGGAGTGTTTTCGGCCTCATCTTGCTCTTCGACAGTCTCTTGGAACTAGAACCTGCAATCGAGTTCGTCCAAGACATGAGCCTTCAAGAAACCCTTGACTGTCGTACCGGTCATGTTCTTGTAATCCGTGCTGACGGGACGGTGGGTCACCGGGCTGATGTAGCTGTTCAAGTAAGAGATGAGCCGCAGTGCCCAGCCTTTCCGTGTCATGTTGTCGTCAGACTTACGCTCGGCCTTCACCGCCACAATCCAGTCCCAGAGAGTCGGATACTCTTTGCTGAGACTGTTCAGCCAGTAGTTGAAGAGGCAAGAACCGTAGGTGCCGTGGGTGCCGTCGTTCGACAGTGTGGAAAGCCATGCCACAACTTCCTTAGACTTTAGAAAAGCCGTGAACTCTGGCTTGCCCCGGGGGTTCAAGCTACTACTACCCCCCCTGGGGGTTCGTCTTACCCCCTGTGTTCCTCTACCGATTAATGCCACAGAACTGTGACAGAATGAACGATTTATCACCGCAGCTGGTGCTTGGGAAATCATAATGCCGTTGCGTCGAACACTGGTGGTATGCTTCATGTGACCGAGGCTGATGTGAAGCGACTCCTTCCCTTCTCGAAGGCCATCGAGTTGGTGCGGGAGGCGTATGTGAGACTCGCCCGAGGAGAGGCTGCTAATCCTTCGCGGGTCCTGTTGTCGGTTCCGGGTGGTGCGTCGATGTTCTTCATGCCCGGGCACGTGTATGGTCAGGGAAGCGTTGCTGTCAAGGTGGCACGTGTCAATGCAGGGAATCCGAGGGTCTCTCTGCCAACGGTCCTGTTGACTATCTACGCGTACGATGCAACCACTGGAGTGCAAGTAGCAGAGGTCGAGGGGGAATGGCTAACGGCTGCCAGGACGGCAGCAAGCACCGCGGTGGCCACAGATGTCCTGGCAAGTAAGAGTGTCAGGGTCTTGGGAGTGTTTGGAACAGGAATGGAAGCAACGACGCACGTTCCTATGCTTATGCTGGTCAGGGACTTTGACAGGACCCTCGTCTACTCCAGGAACAGGGGCAAACGGGAGTTGTTTGCAGAGAAGATGTCTCGGGACCTTGGGATCACGGTTGTGACATCTGACTCGCCTGAACGCGTGGCGAGAGAGTCGGATGTGATAGTTACCGCGACGACATCCAACACTCCAGTCTTCGACGGAAGCCTGGTCAAGGCGGGGTCCCATGTGAACGCGATTGGAAGCGCAACCCCAGAAGCCAGGGAGGTAGACACGAAGCTTGTCAAAAGGTCCAGAGTGGTCGTAGACTCACGAGCGCAAGCCCTTACCACCTACGGCGACATTATCGAGCCGATCAGAGAAGGGTCGATTCGAGAGTCGGAGATTCTAGAGCTTGGAGAAATCATAATCGGGAGAAAGAGGGTGGTAATCCGTGACGGTGATCTTACCCTGTTCAAATCTGGCGGGCTGGCGGTTCTTGACGCAACGATAACAGACCATATTCTCAGGCAGCTGTTGCTCGAGAAATAATCCAAGAGACCAATGGTGTAACCCGAAACAGGCTGGTCGATTCCGGACTTAGCTCTGTAGATTCCAGAGTTTACGCGCCGTTTCTCATAGGCGAGACGGTAGGTGGGGCTTTGTGGGGTTGGGGTCGAAACGCTGGGCTCTGGCCTAGCTGAAGGGGGCTTTCTTCTGAGGAAGAAGACTACGCCTGCTATCGCTACTACGGCCGCTACAGCGACTGCGATGTAGACGTATGTCGGTGGAAGTCCGTTACTGGGCTGGTTTGCAGTTGGCGCACTACTGACTGTGACGTTCGTATGGGCAGAATGAGTAGAGCCCCCACCGCTGGCGTTGATCGTTACAGTATAGGTTCCTGGCTGTCCATTGCATGTCAGCGTGGCGGATCCCGAACTATCGACAGTGTAGTGGTCGAGTGTACATGTAAGACCACTAGGTGCATCTATGCTTAGGATAATACTGGAGCTGAATCCGCCCTGGCCGGCGAATGTAATCGCTGCAGTACCTGAAGATCCTGTCTGGAACGTTATTGAAGAAATCGGATTAATCGCGAAGTCCGGCGCACTAGTGACTGTTACCGCTGTCTGGGCTGAGTGTGTGGCGTATCCACCACTTGCGGTTATCGTAACGGTGTAAGTTCCGGGTTGACCGTTGCACGTCAGCATCGCGGTTCCCGAACCTTGGATTGTGTATTGGTCGAGCGTGCAGGTAAGACCGGTGGGCGTATCGACGCTTAGGCTGATGCTCGAGCTAAACCCGTTCTCCACAGTGAGTGTGATCGTGGCGGTGCCTGGGGAACCCGCCTGGAAGGTTATATCGGAAACTGTGTCGATCGTAAAGTCCGGTAGCGTGGAGGAGAGCCAGATGTTGTTGTCGACCATTCCCAGGGCGAAAGCAGTCTGACTATTTCCAGAAGGCGTATTCGTGGAAAAACTGAAGGAGATTTCGAGAAATACGCCTGACGCTTGGTCGAACGCGAATCCAGTGGAGGATGAGAATGAGTATCCAGCGTAGCTGGAGGAGAATGTGTAGTTGAGAAAGTTAACTGATCTTGACACGCCGAGCACCTCCTCGGTATTTGTGAGGTTAAGCGTAGGAGCAGTAGGAGCAGCGTTGGGGTCCCAGATATGGTCGCCCATCTGCAAGCCTCCCGCTAGCACGAAATAGTCGGACGGAGCCCCGGAACCGAAGCTTGAGACATTGGAATATCCGGTAGCAACATCGACTTGTGCTCCCTCCGAGGAGGTCGTCCCGTTCTTGTACTGGGTAAAGAGTTGGAAGCTGACGGTTGTCCCAGAAACGTCCACTATCCGGATCAGTCCAAAGTCTGTGTCGTTCAAATCCCCATTGCCCTGGCCTTGGCACATCGTCGGGTCGGTCGATTGGCATCTATCGTACAGCGTCTCGTACTTCGCCCATTGACCCACACTGACCCCTGGATTATAGGTCGCAGCGTGTACTGTGAAAATTGAGGATGAGATTCCGATAACAATCAGAAGAAGAGTCAGGAATTCTATGACTCTTGATTGGCCCATTGACTGGAGACCCTAGAATGCTAAGAAAAGTCTCGTATTCAGGCAGTGCGGAAAACTAGTCCACCCTAAACCCCCGAGGAGGGTTCTCAGAGATACACAGGCATCCCTAGCTACCCTACCACCTACGCGGGTCTCCGACCATGGTCAGCTGCAAGGAGTATTTTTGAGCGGCTGGGCGGACGTGTGCTCGATCCATCGTCTCCTGAATTCCCTGACTTGCTTCTGGAAAAACCAGTTCAGAAAATATAGGAGAGGTAGAACTGCAAGAAAGCCTGCGAGTGATAAGACGTAGCTTTTCACAAAGAACCAGAACGTGGCCGTTATTGCGAGGAAGATCAAACCTGCCCAATAAAGAACAGCAAGCTTGTTGATCCTCCTCGCATGATGAAAGAACTCCGGATGAAGAGTCTCAATGTGCTCACGTCTCGCCCGTCTGAGTTCTCGGAGACCAGCATGTGGAATCCCCGCGTCACATATCGGACAGTGAAACACTAGTGTCTTCGTTCTGACGATTTGCCGTCTTGTTCTCCGTGCGACGTCTTTGAAGCCAACGAAGGCAAAGAGTGGAAGAAACACAACCATAGGTATGAGCACAAAGGCGATGGTAAGCGGAGGAGCGATATTGTCGGGTATGCTTCCTAGAACAAAAAGGGCAATTGTAAACGCCACGGGGGGAATCCCGGTCGCTAGCAATACGATTGCAATCGGGCTTGGGCGTCTCAATCGCTAACAGACCATTCTGTTCCGTTGTGAGGACTTGGACCTGATTTCATCCACTCGTACCAGCTGCGACGGCATAGCCTCTCCAAATGCCAGTACCATAACTCACTTGCTTTGTAATACGCTTAGTGGAAGGTTAGACTGCCAAAACGTACTGGCAGTAGGAAGACGATAACCATCCCATTTCGAACCAATATCTGACCAGTTGCTCTCCCCTAGCTTAGGATAGGTAGAAGGTGAACGGGTTGCTCCGCGATGTTACCAACGTCATGGCATCGCCAGGCGCGAACGTGAACGGGCTTCCTGTCAGGACGCAGTTGGGACAGGACGAGCCAATGAGAATGTTGACCGGTACTTGTGTGTTCGGGTCTATACTTTGTCCCTGCCAGCTGCTAAGAAGATATTGATCTCCAGCAACGTCCTTCACAGCATAGGATGTGAACACGACCGAGGCAGTGCCGGTGTTCCGAATCGACAGGGTAACGTTCGTACCCGAGACCATGTTGAAGGATTCGAAGATGAGCGACTCCCTCGTGTTCTGGCTGTTGCTGACAACGGCGTAGGCACCATACGCGACAGACGCTGACCCCGCAATGAGTATCAAGATTAGAGCCCAGAGAGGAGGTTTCCTTAGACCAGCCAAGACCAGTCTTTAGTCAAGATGTGTGCCCGTCCAATGTGAGAAATGTAACTCCGCCTAATTCCGAGAAGTTACAGTGCGCGGGCTTGTTCTCATGATTGATTCGTCAAGTCATCTACGTGACCGGGCTTATAGTGTGAAACGCGCGGGCGTAAGTGATGCAAGTCTCTCGGTCGCGTTGGAAAAATTGTGTGGTCATCCATGATTAGGTCCACAGTCCACCTATGTCCCCCCGGACTCAGTTGTCGGCATGCAAGCCGCTGAGAACCCTAGATGGGAAAGCAATAATGGAGACCGGGGTTAGGGTCCTGTGAGAATTGTGCAGTTGTCGTGGTTTACTAGGACTGTGTGTTCTGACTGGGCAACGGGGTTGCCTGTCTGCTCTACGAGGACTGGGTAGGCGCTGACGCATTTGTGTTTTATTAGGTCGTATAGTGCTTTCTTGGTAGTCTCTCTATCGAATGTCTTGTCGAGCCATCTGGACGCGAAGGGTAGTGTGGAGAAGTTTGACTGGATATACGCGATGACCTTCTTCGAATCTTCCGAGGTCGCTCCCCTAGGCTTAACAAATCTGTAGATGTAGGCGCTGGACCCGTTCGTCACCATTCCCGCCGCCTTCGCCAGCGTCGTAAACGGCTCTATGGCGTAGACTTCGCCCTCCTCAATCTTTGTCCCGTTCATTCCACCAACGTTCGGGACAGACTTTCCCGCGTGTATCGAATACCGTTCGATCTTGTGACCTGTAAGGTTGCTTATCGGCCGGAGCCCATACTTCTGGATGGTCGACTGCACGACCCGTCCAATCTCCGACAACTTGACCCCGGGTCTGAACGCCCGAATTGCATTCCCCAACGCCTCATCAGCCGCCTGGACCAACGGCTCAAGCCTAGGCTCGAAGCAGACCGTAACAGAAGTATCAGTAACATAGCCGTCGACCTGGACCCCGAAATCAATCTTGGCTAGACAACCTGACGGTATCGTCAACGTATCTCCCGGAGGCGAGGTGTAGTGGGCCGCAACTTCATTGATCCCAACATTGACGGGGAACGCAGGCTTGCCACCCTGGTCCCGTATCTTCTTTTCGAGTTCGTCACAAATTCTGAGAGCCTGGACCCCTGGTTTGACCATTACCGGGACGTCCTTTCTCAGCCTGGCTACGATCTCGCCTGATTTCCTGAAAGAATCCAGAGCCTGAGAGTCGAACAACCAGGGGTCAGTTGTTTGTAAGAGCAAAGGGTTGACTATTGTATCTTTCATCAGTGAAAGACACTTCGAGGTTCATGGTTGTAGGTCTGTTGACTGAACGTGCTAGAGTGTCAGGCTGAGGGTTGAATGATTGCCGCACGGACAACGGATCGGATGGACTCAAGGTCAGCTGAGTTTTCAGTCTTAATCTCGAGGGAACCTCTCTCAAGAACGAGTACTATTTCAGTGTCAAAATCCGACGGTGAGAGACTCTTGACCTCGAATGAAGTGAGAGTGTCGAAGGCGTCGTAGAGCCAGAGCCTGCTACTCTCAAACTTGTCCAGTGTCACTTTTCTCAACGTAAACCGGCCTAACAACAATATTATAGGGACAACTAGCAATGAGCCAGGATGCAGCAGTTCTAAAGGTAGAAACGGGTCCTTGAAGATGAATGTTCGACCGATATTGAATTTGACCTTGGCCTTTACACCCTTCAAGTTCCCGTAGATTCTCGCATAGAGCGGGTGTTGTTGTTGCCATTCTTTTCTGAACCGTCTCGTCCTCGCTCGACTAGACCATCCGGCAAGAATCATGACTACAACTTCCACTGAGATGTAGCCACCAATACCGTAGAATGTCGCCGACGTTGCGCCCGTCCTTGCTCCTGGGATGATGCCGAAGATGAGTAGTGGGAATAGAAGTATCATCCACGTCACTAAGGCAACAGTGATCGCAATGCTCCAATTCCGCTTCCACCTCCAATAATCAGCGTGTTCTCCTCTCAGGTGTCTGCGAAAGTCGCTGCCTAGCGAACCGAATGGAATGTTCTCGGTACATATGGGGCAGCGAGAGAATCTGAGGGCAGGAGGCTTGTGTTCCAGGCTCGGATGCTTTGGCTCCTTGATTCTTGTGTAAGCGAAGTATGCAAATCTGGAACCTGCAAGAGCTAGCCCGGCAAGAAACAGACCTCCGAGGATCACCACGGCAAAACCCGCTCGGGGATCCTTTGCCAAGGCTTCACTGGCAGTTCGTGGATCAGTCCCGGAGGGAACAATGGTCAATGCCAGGTAAACGAGGTATAGCACCGTGACGCCGAACAGGAAGATGACCAGAGACATGGCTCTCCGCCACATCCTGAGAGAGAAGACCCTCAATGCTAGTAGGAGAAGACCAGCCTCTCTAGAGAAGGTCGTTCGGTGCCTCTAGTCAACCCCGCCGCCTCCATCTTATGATCCTCAGGCTGGAAGAAAAGGGTTGAATGGTCAGATCTCTAACGATCTCATTGGTCTAAGCTCATCATCATTTCAGCTATCTTAGCGTGACCGATTACGATCAGACCGCTGGGCTAGGTTGCCCTGATTCTTCCTGTCTTGGTTTTCTATCATTGTGTTCGCGTGTGCCGGGGTATCACGCGAGTAGCTTCGATCTTTATCAGGACCCGTTTCTCACCCGGACTCGGGTGCGGATACTTGTCCGCACCAAAGTACTTCTTCGACATCCGGTCAACATGCGCCTCCGCGCCGTTGAAAGTAACCTCCTTGACAGGCCACGAACTACTGCAACATTAAAAGGATCAGAAGGATCAATAACCGTCACTCTCAACGACGCCGGTAAGCTGTGAGTGATGAAAGCTTAAGCGTGAGTAAGCTGCAACTCTTACAGAGAGAATTGTCAGAGTCATCTTCTCAGACCAGTCTTGCTGTGAAGTGTCCAAGTTGCAACACTGCTATGGCTGACATGGGCGACATTCCATTCCGGACAGGAGGAACGAGTGGGGCCGCTCATCTTCTCTTTGGAAACTGGGCAGAGCTCGGAGAGGGTGTTCTCCATTTAGACGCGTTCGTCTGTCAGAACTGCGGAAGGGTCCAGCTCTTCGCAGACTCGCAGACCAGAGATTCGCTCCGCTAAGTCCAGCCCTGATAGGCAAGTTTCACAGGGACCAAGTCCTTTACCGCGAAAAACCAGGATAGGGGAAGAAGGGCCCCGACGGATCCTTATAGAGGACGGATGTTCGTAGGATTGATTAAGTGGAAGCTTAATTAAGCTACCGCTTAGCAACTTGTCTCTGCATGGAGAAGGCAGCAACGTACCGGGCCAGCAGTTGTTCGATGCTCTCGCCGATCCTACGAGGCGTACGATAATAGAGCTCTTGGCGGCAAATGGTCGGATGTCCGCAACGGACATCTACGATAACTTCAGTATGAGCAATCCTGCAGTCTCGCAGCATCTCAAGGTCCTACGCGAGGCGGAACTGGTTGAGATAGAAAGGCGCGCTCAGAAGCACATTTACAGTCTCAACCCTGATACGATGCACAGCCTAGAAGGCTGGATCAAGCATACGACAGACCTCTGGGACCAGCGCTTTGACAGACTCGACAATCTACTCGCGGCAGAGAAAGGAAAGAGGCATCACACGAGGAGGTGAATGAATGGTAAGAAACAAGACTAGTGTTATGGCAGAGCAGGGAAAACAGGAGGCCTTCATAACAAGGGAATTCGACGCGCCCCGACACCTCGTGTTCAAGGCCTTCACAGACCCGAAACTTTACGTCCAGTGGCTGGGCCCAAGAAGGTTGAAGATGAGGCTGGAGAAGTTTGAGCCCAAGTCGGGGGGTGCATGGCGATACGTACACGTGGACGCAGATGGCACCGAATATGGATTCCACGGCGTGAACCATGAGGTTCTACCACCCGAACGACTCATCGGCACCTTCGAATTCGAAGGACTACCCGAAAAGGGACATGTTAGTCTCGAGACTGCACGGTTCGAGGATCTGCCTGGCGGAAGAACGAGGCTGATCATTCACGACGTCTTTCAGACGGTTGCTGACCGGGACGCCATGATGCAGTCAGGCATGGAACAGGGAATCAACGAATCCTTCGAACGCCTCGACGAGCTACTCGCAAAGACCCCGGTCCCCGCCATCATCTAGAAGCGGACCAAAAACCGCTTCCCGCCCCTCTTTCCTTTTAGACGTCACAACAAACCGTCGACAAGCATTGAGACTTGAGACCACAACAAGCAATGAGAAGCGGAAGGCGAAGATTAGTCAGATAGTCAAGATGTTCGAGAGAGGAGAAAAGTTCCACTAATGAACCGGGTACCGTTTGTTGCTCTCAGGAATACTATGATTTGCTGAAGTCGTGCTTCCACATTTCACGCGCCAAAGTGCCGTCTTTCTTGTAGAGGTGTACCTGTGTCCGTGCCTTCTCCCGCCGTTCCCGATGGTTCCGCAAGAATCCCGTAACCTTCTCTACCAGAATGTCTTTCATCTGACCCGTCAGCATTCGCCCGCTCTTGTACTCGGACCGTATCTCCTCTATCCTCTTATCATCCGGCTCGAAAAACATGTACAGCCACTGGAACGGAACATCAACATCAGGATTACCCCCCAATTTTCGATGCTCTTCTATCGACGATTGTCCGCCTGAGAATGCGTGGCGGTAGATCTTGTTCCGGACGGTCTTGTCATCATCGTTGAGATAGATGGCTGTCTCAGGCTTGGACGAGCTCATCTTGTCCCGCATCCCAGTCAATGGAGGCATGAACTTGCTGTGAATAGCTGCCGCCTTATGATAGCCGAGCGATTCAGCGATGTCACGCTGTATCCTCCAGTACGGGTCCTGATCAATCGCTGATGGTATCAGACATCTCTTCTTCTCGAAGAGGCTCGGCAGGATCTGGATGGCGGGATAGAAGCTGAAACCGATATTCGTCTCGCCAGTGAAGCCAAAGACCGACTTGGCCGTACTATAGTTGACCCGACGGGCAATCTTCAAGATCAACGGATAGGCGTGTCCCACAAACTCGGTGTCCTGGAGAATGAAGGTCTTGTCAGGGTCGAAGCCTACAGCCGCAATCTCGAGAATATTCTCTGCGGCCCACTTCTGTGTATCCTCATAGGAGAGGCCTCGCTTCTCCTCTAGAAACTTCTCATCATCAGTAATCTGAATGTAGACCCTCGTCTGGAACTTGTCCTGGAGCCACTTGGTGAAGTAGAAGCTGAGAATGTGGCCAATATGCATCGGCCCACTCGGCCCTCGACCAGTATAGAGGAAGAAACCCTTCCCCTTCTCATAATCGTCCAAGACCAGGTTCAGGTCGCGGTGGGAGAAGAATATCTCGCGCCGGACCAAATACGCCGTGTCGCCTAGGCTCGATTCGAGACGCTTAGCGAGACCCCCACTTATCGGCTGGGTCCCGAACTCGCGAATGAGACGCTCATAATCGACAATTCCCGACACTTCCCACGGAGTAACTACGAACTTTTTCTCAACCATTTCCATCCGTACCTGATACGCCCGTATCTCCGGCTGCTGTCCAGCAACAACAAGGCTCAAGCGTACAATTCGGACAATCGTTAGGCGATTCCGCTACTCGGCATTCCTCGGGTGAGCAACCACAATCAGCGCAACGGACTAGTTTGCTCGGCACTCCTCTAGACTCCTGACGGAGTTTTCTGGTAAACATTGACTTCAAAGGCCGCTGCCGGAAGGTTGAGCCCCCAAGCTCGGAGAACCTTTGGGCTTACCTCTCCGACAATTCCAATATCTCGACCAGCGGAAACTATAACGCCGCATCTTCCTGACAAGAAGCTGGGATGTTCTGTCGTCTTGACCTCGAAGCTCTGGCCCATGTTCTGCAACAGCGCATCAAGCGATGATCGAATCTCGGTAAACCCAGCCTCAGCGTGAATAGTCACGGCCACAACCTTCCTCTCCCCCCTAACTGGTTGTGACGCATCCTCTCCTCGCTCGATGCTTGCTGCCACCTCGAAGATCTTCTGCGGATAGTCGACATGCGTATTCCGCGACAAGAACTCCAGAAGGCTCGGCAGAACCCAGTTTCTCATCACAGTGTGAGTCGTCATCTTCGGGTTCAAGAGAGCGACCGCCTTCTCGCTCTCCATCTGCATCTTGGCCGAAACCACCTCCGTCGAGGTCAAAACGTAGGTCAGGACCTCCTGAAATCCAAGCCCGACCATGATCTCTCCCAGCGTCTCAGTCTCAATGGTCTCTGCTGAGAGGTCTCCGACAGTCCAGATCCTGGGCCACTCCGGCTTCAGCTTGTTGAGGTCCAGTGCGATCGCGATGTCCTCAATGACATCGACGGGGTGCATGATGTCGATTCGATAGCATGGAATCTCTAGGTGAAGAGTGTCGCCAGATACCCGCTGTACCCTGTACCCAGCCTTCTCCGCAAACCGCGCAGCATCCTTCGAGCCTAGAGACGTGCCGAGTAGCCTGTTGATCCGGGACAGGCTCAGCCTCGTCAGCGTAGGGCTGAGATTCGGGCTCACAACTCTACGCGGCGAACCGTAAGGATATGTCTCCACGCAACTGTAGACTCTTCCTCCCCGCTCGGCGAGACAGGCTACCATGATCTTCAGCGTGCTGTGAACAGTCTCAGTGTCTGTCCCCGTAACCTCGACAAGTATGTTTCTCGTACTTGGTGTAATTCTTCCAAGATCGTTCGAGTTGACTACCGGTGGAAGGGAGAGAATCTTGTCTTCTCCATCCACCAGTATCGGCCACTCTTCAAAACGGGAAATTATGTCTCCATACTCTGTTCCTTTCGGATGATTTGTCACAATCTCCCGAAGACTCAACTTCGTCTCAGAGCCCAATGGAGCAAAACTGGCCTCGTCAGGCTTGGCGACCGAGTATGAGAGAGGCGACGCGATCATGTCGGCCTGGTACAGGCCGATCGACGCCCTCTTCCGTTTCCTCCCATACGTCAGGTCCAGCTTTTCCTGCAGAGAGATCCAGCCCTTCAACGCCTCCTCCGAGGGCTGAAGACCCCTGACTATCGCGGTCGAGATGAAGGGACGAATAGGCTTCACACGCTTCTCGATGACAATTTTGAGGCCTGACTTGCCAGCAACGCGGATCTCTCTAGTTCGACCAGTTCCTAGCTGATATCGCAGCGCGCGGGCAATTCCCTCGACCGACCATATGTCGGGACGGTTGCTGTCCTTGACCTCGATCGAGGCCGCGTCCCCCTCGAGCGATTCCACGTCACCCTTGACGAACGCCAAAATCTCGTTGAGACCCTCCACGTCGCGAGGAACCGTCCTACTCAGTAACCCCTCAAGGTCGTTTAGAGAGAATTGTACGCTTGGCGTTCTAGTTCACCGTCTGGTCCCGAATCCATTCCAGGTCAGAAGTGAACAGCTGGCGAATATCCCGGATCTTACGATGCATCATGTAGAGCCGGTCAATCCCGAGACCCCACGCTAGGACAGGGACCTTGACTCCCAGCGGCTCCGTCACCTCGGGACGGAAGATTCCACTGCCACCAAACTCCATCCAGCCAACACCCTCCCGGTACGCCTGCAACTCAACACTCGGCTCCGTGAACGGGAAATAGTCAGGCTTGAACCGAACTCGATCCGCCCCCGCAACCTCCCTGGCAAACATCTCCAATATTCCAAGCAAGTTCCGCAAGTTCAGACTGGGATCAAGAACAATTCCCTCTGCCTGGTTGAATTCTGTGAGATGCGTCTTGTCAAGCATGTCCGGACGAAAGCATCGTGCGATGGCGAAGTATTTTCCCGGAATCTGAAGGTCCTTCGAGATCATACTCCGAACGCTGAGCGCTGTCCCGTGGCTTCGAAGAATCAACTTTGACGATTCATCAAGAGAGAATTTGTACCGCCAGCCTGTCGAGCCTGTCTTCGAGCCGTTCTCATGGGTCTCCGCAACCCGCTTCACGAGATCGCTGTACTGTTCGAGGCTCGCCCTTGACGGGTCTTTCAGGTAGTAGAGGTCGTGAATCTCTCGTGCTGGATGATTCTGTGGCATGTAGAGACAGTCGCAGTTGATGAAAGCCGTCTCCACAAGTGGTCCAACGGCTTCCCTAAACCCTAGGGCGACAAGCTTCCTCTTCACCATTCGCAAGAATCGTAGGTAGGGATGATACTTACCAGGAAAGACTTGAGGAACTGGAGACGACACGTTGTAGCTTCGGAGTCTGACTCGCTCCCACTCGCCAGAGCTGATCATCTCGCTGGTAAGCAGGCTCACCTCTTGCC
>Ga0209159_1002173_pt1 | contig 13952 bp, 9 predicted proteins | sample GraSoiAngelo_144_FD_185901 | JGI IMG/M metagenome (GOLD analysis project Ga0209159, IMG submission 185901) | Grasslands soil microbial communities from the Angelo Coastal Reserve, California, USA - 14_1009_02_40cm (SPAdes) (version 2) | ecosystem: Environmental > Terrestrial > Soil > Grasslands ...
ACCAAATACACGACCGCCATCGTGATCGCGAGAGTCGGCGACATATTTCCAGCGCCATTGAACGGCGTTTTCCACAACGGAAAGAGCTGGACTTCGTGGCCGCGATTCGTATCTGAAAAATCGTTTTCCAACCGTTGCGCGATCGAGTTCAGCTCGGCCTGTGCCTGCTGACGCGTAACGCCAGGTTTGAGAAATGCGTAGCCTTCGATCCAACGCGCCCCACGTTTTTCCAATTTGTAACCGGTCGAGTCGAATGTCTCCTGCATCGACGTCGGCACCCAAAAGCTGAACGAGTAACCGATGAACGTGCCGTGAAATTTTTCCGGTGCGACGCCAACGATCGTGTGCTGCACGCCATTGAGATATTGCGTCTTGCCGATAATCTCCGGGTCGGACTTGTAACGATCTCTCCAGGTTCGATAACTGATCACGACCACCGGATGCGCATTGCGTCCGGTTCCTTCTTCGGATCTGAATCCGCGGCCTAGAATTGGCCGCACGCCGAGTGCGTCGAAATAATTCGCCGTAACAATTCCCACCGATGCGATTTCGGCCCGATCGCCAACGCTCAAAGACGTCCCCGTGATTTTATCGACAATGAACGATTCAAACAGCGTCGCGTTTTTTTCGAAATCGACAAAGTCAGGATAGGAAAGCCCGTTATGCCCTTCCACCCCGCGTGTCGTGCCCACAAGCGCAAACATCCGGTCCTGGTGTGACACCAGTGGATAGGGCCGTATCAGAATTCCTTCGATCCAACTGAACACGGCCGCATTCGAACCGATCCCGAGTGTGAGGCAAAGCAATGCGAGAACGGTAAAGCCGGGACTGCGCCGAAGCATTCGGAAGCCGAAGCGAAGATCTTGCAAAAGCGTTTGCATTTACCACTTCCTTAGGCCGCGATCCTGTCTTCAACCACTCGGCCATCAAATAAATGCACTGTGCGATCGGCGTGCTGCGCGAAACGCTCGTCATGCGTAACCATGCAGATAGTCGCGCCGACGGCGTGCAATTCTTTCAAGAGTTCCATAACCGCCTCGCCATTGCGTGAATCGAGATTTCCGGTTGGCTCGTCTGCCAGCAAAATGGCGGGCCTGCCAGCAAGCGCGCGCGCGACTGCGACGCGCTGCTGTTGGCCACCTGACAGCTGGCTCGGTAAATGTTTTGCGCGATGTGCCATGCCGACGCGTTCGAGTGCTTCGGTGACAAACGATTTGCGTTCACCCGCGCCCATCCCGCGGTAGGTGAGCGGCAACTCCACGTTCTCAAATACTGTGAGATCGCCGATCAAATTGAAACTTTGGAAGATGAAACCGATTTCGCGATTGCGAATCCGTGCACGATCCGCAAAGGAAAGATTGGCGACTTCGTTTTCTTTCAGGGAATAGCTGCCTTCCGAAGGAGTATCGAGCAGGCCGAGAATCGATAGCAGCGTCGTCTTGCCGCAACCTGACGGTCCCGCAATTGAAACATACTCGCCGACACGAATGTCCAGGTGAATCCCGGAGAGCGCATGCGTTTCCACTTCATCGGTGAGAAAGACTTTCGTTACCCCACTCAATCGTATCAAAGGACTTGAGCCGTTTGTCATAGGAGGTTGCATTGATTCAGTAGCAGTTGATGTTGAATTCATTGATATTGGTTCTGTTCTAGTTAAGGCGAATGCGTTCGTGCGCGTCCCACGCGCTGGTGTCGGAGAGAATCACCTGATCCCCGGGTTGAAGGCCGTTTAAAATCTCAATCGTGTTGACCGAGCTTTTGCCGAGTTTCACCGGCGTCCGGAGAGCCTCCGAGGTGCCGTTGAGGAGTTTGAACATTCCTACGGTATTGTTCTCCTGGCCAAACGCTGGACGGCCGACATAAACCACATTGTCGAGACGCTCGAGCTCGATTGTTCCATCGACGCTGAGGTCCGGCCGCGCGCCTTTGGGCAGCGCCTCATCGACCGCAACATCGACAGTGACAGTTCCCTGTTCGACTGCCGGATCGACGCGCGTGACGTGGCCTTTCACCGTGCCGTTCCGTGTATCGATCACCGCTTGTTGCTTAATCTGAATATCTTTCGCCTGCGTCTCCGCGATTTTGACTTGGGCTTTCAACTTCGTCGGGTCTGCGACGCGCGCCAAGTTGTCACCGACCTTCACGCGCTGTCCGATCTGAACGGGTAATTGTTGCAGGACGCCAGACATTCCAGCGCGCACGTGCAACGCTTCGACTTGATCCGCTTTTAACTTGGCAAGCTGCTTGGCTTGATCGACTGCCGCCTGTTTGGACGCCAGCTGCGGATCAATGGAGTCATGCGCAAAATTGAGACGTTTCTCTTCGATCTCATTCCGGTTCGCCAATTCCGCCTCTTTCACTTTTGAGGTCTTGTATTGGAGTTCGGCGATCAAGCCGTTCTTGGCTAACTGATCGTTGGTTTCGCGTTCCATTTTCGCCTGTTGGTAATCAGACTTTGCTTTCGCGGTAGTTGCCTCCTGATCGAGAAGCTCGCGCTGTAGGGTCGCCCTCAAGGTAGTTAATTCCGCCTCTGCGGCTGTCGCTTGCAGCTCGGCGTCGTGAGCGGCTTGCTCCAGCTCGGGACTGCTCAATTCCAAAATGACAGAGTCCGGTTCAACGTGCGTACCGGGCCAAATAATTATTTTTTCCACGCGACCTTCCGCGTTTACCGAAATCCAGCGAATGTCTTCAGGAACGAGCGTCCCAAGACCGCGCACCTGTCGCACCATCGGTCCGCGTTTAACTGTGTCGATCCAAACCGTGGAGCGATCCACACTCGGCACTGCTGGTTTCAACCGTGAGATGGCAATCGTCGCCAGAATTAATCCAAGGGCAGACGCAGCAATGATAATGACGCGGCGCTTGCGCTTCTTTGCTGCAACCCCCGCGCGCGGCACATCCATCGACGAGAGAGTCGGTGTGAATCCAGCCGGCCGCACGATTGTCTCTTCTTTTAACTTTCGCTGAGGAGTCACAGTTGAATCACGGCTGACCGAAGGCCCGGCAAAGTTCGGCAACGGCATATGCTGCACTCACCAATGGTATGGCCGCGGTGATCACTAGCATTGCGAACAAAATCGCTTCGCCGACGAAATCGTGCCGCGCTTCCCTTTGAAAGTATTGATGACTGATATTGCGGAAGGATGGCGTCAGCGGTTTTGCGCAGTGGCTACGATAACCACTAAGGGTGACCGGATGGTAATTGCAGTCGGTAAGGGGGAACCTCGTGTGATTGCGAACTATAAAGGCCGTTGGTTTCATATTTCTTTAGGATGCGTTCGGTGGGTTGTTGGATTCAAAAGTTTTTCTGATCAGCAACAGCTATTGCAATGTTCGTGCCAACAGCGGCAAAGAAATCACATCGCGTGCCCGATCAGGCACTTACGTTTGGTGGCCGAAAAACGGCGGAAGTCCGATTACTCCGATTCTGGGATTTCGGCGTCCCGATTTCGGGACGCGCTTCGCAGAACTCACCTCAGAATGGAAGTTGCAGCAATGCTTCTGCGCCTTTGCCGCCGCGTCGGTTCATTACCACCAACGAACCTCCGTGCGCTTCCGCAATTTGACGGCTCAGCGGCAGACCAATCCCAGAGCCCTCGGGCTTTGTGGTGAAAAATGGCACGAACAAATTCGCCGTGTTCATGATTCCGGGTCCTTCGTCCTGAACAAAAATCTCAACCGAATCTTCTTTCTCTCGCCAGCCGATTGCGACGTTTCCGTGTGTCTCAAGCGCAGCATCAACAGCATTGCGCACCAAGTTAATCAACAACTGTTCGAGCTGTGCCGCGTCGACATGAATCTTTCTCTTCGGGCCGGCCATGACCTTGACGTTCAACCTTGGTTCCAAATCCACGACACGCTGCACAAGTTCAGCAAGATCGACATCTTGTTTTTGAGGCGGCGGAAGCTTTGTCAGGCGCGTGTAAGCCTGTAGAAAGCGACTGAGCGAATCGGCGCGGGATGCAATAGAACTCAAGCCAGTACGCGCATCGTCCTTCCAATCTGCTGGAGGCGGATCGCGGCGTAGCAATGATTCGAGACTGGCGGCAAGCGACTTGATGGGCGCAAGTGAGTTATTCATTTCGTGACCGAGCACGCGCACCAATCGCTGCCAGGCGCGGCGTTCTTCTTCGCGCAGCGTGCGACTGAGATCCGTCAGCACGAGCAAGTCGTGCGGTAAACCCTGTTCACGAAACGTGCTGCGACGAATGCCCCATCGACCGGAACCCCCAGGAAAGCTGAGCGTAAGCGGTTCATCCTGGTCGGCATCGTAACAGGGTTCGAGCCCAAGTTCCTTTGCCGTTTTGCCAAGTAATTTGTCCATTGGCTGACCGAGCAACGCTTCGCCGGCGCGATTGACGAGACGCAAACGCCGTTCTGGATCGAAAGTGAAAACCGCGACATCGATTTCCCCCATGATCGTGCGCAAAAGCGCCGTCGCTTCAAAGGCGCCGAGGCGTTGCCGACGCAACGTTTCGCCAAGCGAGTTGATTTCCAGCAGAACCTCCCCCAGTGCATTGTCGCCACCGGCGCCCCGCGCCCGGATTGAGTAATCACCTTCGCGTAATGCGGCGAGCAGATTGGACATTGTTTGCAACGGATGAACGATGTGCTCGCGCGCGCTGGAGATGAATCCAATGAAGCATGCAACGATCAGGATCGTTAGCGTCCACTGCACTTTCGCGCTGTAATCGCCGAACCAAAGAAGGGCGAGCGCAACAACAATCGCGGGAGCAGCCGCGCCAAGCGTCAGCCAGGTTAGTTTGCTTTCGTGGGACAGCCGGTAGCGACTTTTCGGTACCCGATTCATTTGCGCGCTGTAGCGGCAGGCGTGCCGCCTGCAAAGTCGAAAAATTCGCAGCCGACACGGCTGCCTCTACAGTTCATAATCCATATTGCTGTAACCGCCGGTAAAATGCGCTTCTGCTCAAGCCCAGAGCTTCCGCTGCTTTGCGCGCATTGCCGTCGTTCCGCGCCAGCGCCTTCTTAATTAGAAATGCTTCTACTTCTTCGAGACTCATCTCCTCAAGACTGCGAGACTCAGCCCCGGCAAACGCCAGGCCAAGATCGGCCGCTCTTATCTGTCGATCCTGCGCCATGAGCACGGCCCGTTCGACGACGTGATCGAGCTCGCGAACATTTCCAGGAAACCGATGTTGCAATAAGCGCTCCCGCGCGGCTTCATCGAAAACGCTAACCTGTTTCCGATATCGTTGCGCGTGTTGTCGCAGAAAGCTATTCGCCAGCGGCATAATATCCTCCCGTCGCTCACGCAACGCGGGTAATGAGATTTGAATTGTATTCAGTCGAAAGAGGAGATCCTGCCGGAAACGCCCGGCCACGATTTCGTCCTGCAGATTTGCGTTTGTGGCGGAAATGATGCGCACATTTGCGTGCATTGTCTTCGACGATCCAACACGTTCAAAATTGCCGGTCTCGATGACGCGCAGAAGCTTTGCCTGTTGGGCAAGCGGAATATTTGCGATCTCGTCCATAAAAAGCGTTCCCTCATCCGCAAGTTCAAATCGTCCTGCGCGATCTGTCTTTGCATCAGTGAACGCGCCTTTTACATGTCCAAACAATTCGCTCTCAAAAAGGGTTTCCGACAAGCCGCCCATGTTGACTGTAATCATCGTTCGCGATGCGCGTGGCGAGAGCGTGTGAAGCGCTTGTGCGATCAAGCCTTTGCCTGTTCCGTTTTCTCCCGTGATCAGCACGTTCGCGTCAGACGGCCCGACGCGTGAAATCATTTCCATCACCGGCCTCATCGCGGGCGATTCGGCAATCAGATTCGGCATGCTGCCACGTAGCAACTGATTTTCGGCTTCGAGTTTGCGGCCGCGGCGGAGGGCCGTCGCCAGCTCAATCTGTGTGCGCACAATTGTCAGAAGCCGCTCGTTATCCCACGGCTTCGTCACAAAATCCCGCGCACCGCGTTTCATTGCTTCCACCGCCAGATCGATTGATGCCCAGGCTGTCATCACGACAATCGGCAACGTGCTGTCGATCTCTTGAATTTTGGGAATGGCTGTCAAACCTTCCTGTCCCGACGTCGTATCGCGCGTGTAATTAAGATCCATTACCAAGAGCGCGTAATCTTTCTTTTCCAGCGCATTAAACACTGCGGCGAGCGAAGTGACCGCTTCCGTTTGATAACCCTCGCCTTTGAGTAAGATGCGCAGCGCTTCCAGCACGTCGCGCTGATCATCCGCAAGAAGAATCCGAGTCACCGCTTAACTCTCAATCGCGAATTCGACTCACTGTCAATCACGCAGCTCAGATCTCTTATACTTCAGAGAACACTTTGCCGCGCGGGCAATTCGGATATCGGTGGCCAGCTAATCGGCCGAAGATCAAGAATGTCCGAAGGCCGCTTCCTTTTGCGCTGACGCAGTTGATCGAGCGCGAGATAGATCACCGGAGTGGTATAAAGCGTGAGGATCTGCGAAACGATCAGGCCGCCGACGATGGCGATAAAGCGCGCAATCTTGCGAAGTCGCTGACGGCGTAGTGGCGCCGGCGTTTTGTCTCCGGCATCGCGGTCGCGAAAATCGCGAGCGCGATGGAAGCGATTCCAGCCAGCGCGAGGAACGCGACGTTGTAGCCGGCACGTTGTACGATGAAACCGGCAACGCTATTGGACAGCGATGCGCCAAGACCAGTAGCGGTCGCAACCAAGCCCTGCACGAAATTGAATCGCCCTGTGCCGCGAGTGAGATCCGAAATAATGAGTACGCTCATGACGCCGAAAATTCCCGCCCCAATTCCGTCGAGCAATTGCACTCCGGTCAGATAAATCGGATTACCGCTCAGCGTGTAGAGGACGCCCCGAATGGGCAGCGCCGCGAACCCGATCAAAAAGACGGCGCGACGTCCCCATTCTGGCGCGAGCCGCCCCGCCATCAACGCGACCGGCACCATCACTAGTTGTGCGCCGACGATGCACACTGCCATGCAGAGGGAAGCTGCGCGCGGATGTCCGACCGAAAGTTCCTGACCAACCAACGGCAACATCGCCGCATTCGCGAAATGAAAGAGCACTACCGAGAGGATAAAGATCGACAATGAGCGATTGATCAGGACTTCGCGAAATCCGGAGACGTTTTGCTCGTTTGCCACTTCGCCTTTCTCGCAGCCCCGGGCCCATGCGAAATCGATTTCGTCCGCGCGGATGAAAAAGATCGCGACAATCGTAATCACGCAGCTCGCAGCGGTGAAATAGAAGATCGATTCGCGCGCAAAAATGTAACCGAGCAACCCAGCCGCGACTGCGCCGAAAACATTGCCCGCGTGATTAAATGTTTCGTTGCGCCCGATGCGCCAATCGAGGCCGGCGCGGCCGACAATTCCCAAGGTCATCCCTGCCATCGCCGGCGGGAAAAACGTTCCAACGACGCCCATTACGATCTGCGCGCCGACCATGTCAGCGAAGCTTTGGGAATAAATCACGGCCAGGGCGCCAATTCCAAGCAACGCCGTGCCGACGGCGAGCGCTACGCGTTTTTGTCGCAGTCGATCGACGAATGCCCCCACCGGCGTTTGCGCGATCAATCCTGCGATGCCGCCCGCAGAGAGCGCCACACCGATGGCGCGCGGATTCCAATGCCGCGATGCGGCCAGATAAATCGCAAGAAAGGGACCGACGCCAGTGTGCACGTCAGCCATCAGAAAATTGACGGCGTCAAGTGCACGCAACGTTTGCTTGCTCGCCGCCGTTTTCACTTGTTGAAATTGAACGTGAAGTAAACGGCCGCGATAATGAGCAGGAACGACACGATATTGTTCCAGCGCGGCATTTGCCGGAATAGCGCCCAGGCGATCGCCACGAACACGATGATGGTAATGCATTCTTGCATGACCTTGAGCTGCACGAGATCGAAGCGTGCCGAGCCGATGCGATTGGCCGGCACCTGGAAGAGATATTCGAAGAATGCGAGCCCCCAGCTCGCCGCGATCGCGATCCAGAGCGGCGCCTGTTTGACTTTCAAGTGCCCGTACCAGGCGAGCGTCATGAAAATATTTGATATGATGAGCAGCAGTGCAGTGATCATTTTCGTTTTCATCAGGGCCGCGGCGGCATCAGCGCTGCGCCGTAAATCGGCGTGAGCGTTTGACCTTGAGCGCCAACCTCGGTCGCTTCAAAAGCGCGGCCGAATTCGTTTTCAGTGCCATAGCCTTTCGCGGAAATCGTCGCGCCTGTTTGCAGCAGCGCACTGAATTGCGTGCTTACGTGCGGCGCGATGCGCACGATCATGCCGTCGTCCAGCACCGCGCCCTCGATCTCGCCTCGCGGCGCATGCAGCACGACGCGAATTTTTTCGTCCGCCTGCATCGGTTTCAGATTTACGCCCTGCAAATCGGGCGGTGGTGGCGGCTGCATCGGACGCGCTTCGTTCAGCGATTGCCCGCTCGAGTTGGTGATCGTAAATGCGGTGAACACCGGCGACACTTCACGCACGCCTTGCGCAGTGATGCGCTCGTTAGGCTTTACCGAGCGTGTGAGATCGGCGCTCATGTGCGGCGGGAATTTCACCTGTGAGCCGTCGGCCAGCAGGAGGCCGTCCACTTCACCGCGCGGATTGAGCAAATACATGCTCACGGTGCCGGCGATTTGCTCCGTCGGAGGGACCGGCTGCGTGGCGGGCGTCGGCGGTACTGGTTGGGCAAGCGAAATCGCCGCTCCAACAACAAAACTCATGAGTATGATTGGAATGAGATGTTTCGTTTTCATGTCCATCGTTATTTCAACTTCCATGCCAGCGCCGAATGGCGTGCAAACCCCTGGAAATCAGCCCGCGAAACTGATCGAGTTTTTTGAAAACGTCCCCGAAGAAGACAACTCGCGTCCGGAATGCGGACAAGCGTGGCAGCGCAGTCCCGGGTAGCGCACGCGTCCCGTTTTCGCGGACACGCGGGAATTACAGACCGTGCTCTTTTAGTTTCGTATAGAGAAATTGCCGGCGGATGCCGAGACGCCGCGCGGCTTCGGCGCGGTTGTTGCCGGTTTTGCGCAATGCTTTTTGCAACAGCATTTTTTCCAATCGCGCCGTCGCAGCCGGCAGATCGAGAGCAAGCAACTCGTCGATTGAGTCCCCCGGGGTCAGCGCGGTTTCAAAATCTAAATCGCCGTGATCGATCGCCACGCCGCGGACAGTGAGGCTCAGACTCCGCATCAAGTTTTCCAACTCGCGCACGTTGCCCGGCCAAGTGTGCTCAAGCAACGATTTCGCCGCTGCGGTGCTTAATTTCTTCGGCGCATCCGGCAAGGCGCGACGCAAAAAATGTTCGGCCAAAAGCAAAATGTCCGAGCCGCGCTCGCGCAGCGGCGGCAGCTCAATGCGCAAGACGTTGAGCCGGTAGAAGAGGTCTTCGCGAAATTTTTCCTCGCGTACGAGCGCCGCAAGATCGTGGCGCGTCGCGGCGATCACGCGAACATCGACATGTTGCACGGAGCTGCCGCCAACCGGCGTGATTGCGCGGTCCTGCAACGCGCGCAACATTTTCGCCTGCATCGCCGACGTCATGTCGCCAATCTCGTCAAGAAAAAGCGTGCCGCCGTCGGCCTCACGAAATCGCCCGGCGCGCGCCTGTAATGCGCCGGTGAATGCGCCGCGCACATGACCGAACAATTCGCTCTCGAGCAATTCGGCTGGAATCGCCGCGCAGTTCACGGCGACGAAGGGACGCCGTGCGCGCTCACTGTGACAATGGACGGCGCGAGCCACGAGTTCTTTTCCAGTGCCCGTTTCGCCGAGGACAAGCACGGTCGCATCGCTCGAAGCGGCGAGGCCGATGAGCTTTTGCACTTCGCGCATCGGCAGGCTCGAGCCGATAAGCTCGTCCGCGCTGGAAATATCGATCTTTCCGGCCGCGATCGTTGGCGGATGAGTGAGCGCACGCGCGAGCACAGCGCGGATGTCATCGCGGCCAATCGGCTTCGTCAGATGGTCGAACGCGCCGAGTTTCATCGCCTCGATGGTGTTGGCACTATCGGCGAACGCGGTGAGAATCACGACCGGCGTGGATGCGCGATCGGGATGCGATTTAAGCGCGCGGAGCACTTCAAGTCCGTGCATTCCGCGCAAGCGCAGATCGAGAAAAACCAGCGCGGCCCCGATTTCATCCAAGCGCGCAAGGGCGTCTTCGCCCGATGGCGCAATCGTCACCTCGTAGCCAAAATCGCGCACCGCCTCTGCGAGGCTCGATGCGAAGCCAGCGTCGTCTTCAACGATCAGGATTTTAGACATGGCAATTCGATTTCAAAACGCGCGCCGTTTGTGCTTTCCACGCAGCGCAGCGTGCCGCCGTGCGCTTCGACAATTTCGCGCGCGATGCTGAGCCCGAGTCCGGCGCCGTTTCCGCGCGTGCTCACGAATGGCTCAAATATTTTCTCGCGCTGCTCCGGCGCGATGCCGGGACCGGAGTCTTCGATAGCGATGCGGCAGCGCTCGTTGTGTAGCTGAATGTTAGCTTTGATCCAGCCGCCGTGCGGCGTGTGTTGGACGGCGTTGAGCAAAAGATTGTCGAGCGCGCGAGACATGCTTTTTTCGTCGAAATTCCACTCGGCGTCCGGCGCGTCGCCGCTGAGCGCGAGATTTGTTTGCGCGGCTTGCTCGCGCACGTTGTCGATCCTCACTTGCAACCACGGCTTCAACGCAACCGGCGCACGGCGCAGCTCGCCGAGGCGCGTGATCGCGAGCAGGCGTTCGAGCAAATCGTCGAGCCGCTTGATTCCATCGAGTATTGCGCGCAACGCCGCGCTTTGCTGTTCGAGCGGCTTCACGAGTGCGTTCTCAGCTTTGAGTCGCATCGACGCGATCGGGTTGCGAATCTCATGCGCGATCTGCGCAGCCATCCGGCCCAAGGCGGCGGCGCGGTCGGCGCGCGCCAGTTTTTCAGAAAGCGCACGCGATTCGTCGCGTGCCGTTTTGAGCTTGGCATTGAGTTGATTTAGCGCGTTTACGATGCGATCGAGCTCGCGCTCACCGGTCGGTTTCAACGGCGGCAATTCCTCAGACGGTGTAGAGGCGATTGCCTTTTCGAGCGCGCGCACGCGAGCCGTCCAGCTTTGCAAAAACCAAAGCACGCCCGCGCCCGAGAGAAGCGCGAAAACGAACAGCGCGCCGAAGCCAAGCATGAGTTTTTGATACGCCGCAGCCGCGCGAACGTGCGCTCGCGACATCGTCCAGACCGCGAGCCGCGCATCACCCGCAGCGGCCGGCTGCGCACGCAGGATCAGCGTCTCCGTTTCGCTCGGAAATGAATGCGTCTGCGGGCGACCGCTGTTCAGCGCAGCCTGCGCGACATCGGCGATGCGCGCCGCTTCAGCTTCCGGCACGTCTTTTTTTGGCACGCCCCCGCCCCCGTAGCTCGGGTACGCGTAAGCGAGAAAACCGTCGCGTGCGCTCCAGAAGCCGCCTTCGACTTCCTTAAAATCCGCGAGCACGAGCTGGAGAATCAACGTCAACTCGCGGCGATGCTGGTCGGTCGCGAACGAGCTCGGCGTTTGTGGAAAGCTCGCTTCGTAGGCGTTGAATCGCTGCGCCGTGAGAGCTGCCGCACTTTCCACCTGCGTCTGCACGTGACCGATCTGCGCGCTGATACCCAGCCGAAAGATCGACATCAACAAGAACGCGAGCGCGACGCAGATGACCATGATTAGCAGCCAGAGGCCAAGAAGCGACGCACGAAGAGATGAAGTCACGCTTGCACTTTAATGGCTCTCCCGCGGAATCCAACCGCCGCGCGGAACGCTCAATGTGAGCATGAAGCGCCAAAGCTCCGCGTGAGTTGCGGCGGCTACCGAGGCACAAAACGTGCATGCCGGGGCAGATTTTCCTCGATGCCTTCGATCAACTCCGGAAAACTGATTGGCTTGGAGAGAAACGGATGTCCTTCAACCCGCAAACCCGACTTTGTCTCAGCCTTTGTGACCAGAGCCATCAGAAAAACAACCGGAATTCCGCGCAATCCTGGGTCGGATTGAATGCGCGCAGCGACTTCGCCTCCGTCCGTTTGCGGCATCGAAATATCCAGCAGGATTAAATCAGGCTTAAATCGCTGGGCTGTTTGATGAGCTTTGGTTGCGTCGTTTTCTTCGCACACGTAATAGCTGCCGGTTTTTTCCAATAGACGCTTGGCCGCGCGGGTAAAGCCCCGGCTATCATCGATAATTAAGATTCGCGGTTTTTGTTCGATTGCTTCTGAGCCCTGAGGAAAAAAGGTTGCTTCAACCAGCCTGCCCATAACGCCCTTTCATTCTGTTAGCGATTTCTACGGATGAGGGATGCCGCACTTAATTTGACCGTCGAAACGCCGGCGCGGTTACAATTTTCCTAACGAAATCTGTAATCGGCTACCCTAACGCGCCGAACGCGAGGCCGAGACTGTAAGTAACCACGGCAACAATCACCCCGATCCAAGTCATTTCGAGGCCCGACGCCCACCAGGAACGGATCGTGATCAGCGATTTCAATGCGCCGACCAGAAAGTGCGCCACCAAGCTGATGCTGAACGACATAATCACCGCAGTAACTCCGCCCGAGAAAAAGAACGGAATAATCGGAACGAAAGCACCGATCGCGGTGGAGATGCCAGCCGAAGTCGCGGCAGTCCACTGATTCGGGAAACGATGCTCGGACAAGCCGAGCTCACTTTGTGCCATCGCCTGCACGAACTGCTCCGGCTGCTCGGCAAGACGCTCCGCCATTTTCTGTGATTCTTGCGGGGTGAACCCTTGCAATTGATAGAAGAGCGACATCTCTTCGATTTCTTCCTCTGGATTTTCTTCCACTTCCGCGCGCTCGCGCGAAATCTCGGCTTCATAAACTTCCGCTTCGCTCTTTGCGGCAAGATAAGCGCCCGCGCCCATCGACAGCGTGGAAGCAAGCATTCCCGCGAGGCCGGAAATAAGAATGTAATGTTGCTGGTTGTTCGTCGCGCCGGCGACGCCCGAAACAATTCCGAACACCGCGCCCAATCCATCGTTCGCGCCGTAGATCGCGTCGGCTACCCAACTGCCACCGCGGCCGTGCCAACGTTCGCGCTTTAGAATTTTATCCAGCGCAGTGCGCGGGCCGACTGGCGGCGCCATGGCGCTGAGCGCTCGCGCATGCGCTTTTTCTTCGAGCGCGCTTTTCCGCAAAAATTCCCGCACGTCCTGTTCGCCAACCAAGGCGCGCTCGGCTTGATCATGAAACTCCGCTTCGTGCCGTTCTTCTGCGGCTTCCATCCGGCGAATGGCGATCTCCGCGCCGGCGATCTTGTTCCACCAACGATTCAATCGGCGCGCAATGGTGTTTTTGAGAACAGGCGGCTCGGTGCCGAGGTCAATCAGTTTTTTCTCCCACCGCTGCGCATGCCGCTCTTCGGCCTCCGCCATGCGCAAGAGAACGCCTTTGCGTTTCGCGTCCCGTTCGCGCTCGGCCAGATCGCGATACACTTCCGCCGTTTCGACTTCCGCCCGCCAGTTGCGCTTGACCACTTCGATCGTTTGTCGTGGATCCTTCCGGTCATCCGATGGATTTTGGCTTTTCATGGTTACTAATCGGCTGGCTCTATTGCGGCGCTAATTGGTGATTCCGCTCTTTCTCTTAGTTGCTGCGCAGTAATGACCAACGCAACGGAGCCGATAATTAGACCAGCCGCCACCAAGGTTCGCATTGTCAAAGTTTCGCCGGCAAAAGTGGCGCCCAGCAACACCGCCACAATTGGATTCACATAAGCGTAAGTGGCAACTTTCGCCGGATCGCAATGTCGCAACAGCCAAATGTAAGCGGTGTATCCAACCACGGCTCCGATAATCACTAAATAGGCAAATGATGCCAGCGATAAGATCGACATTGAACTTGGATGCAAGCGTCGCGTTTCGCCGGTCACCATGCCAGCGAGCAAAAGGAGTAACCCGCCGCAGATCATTTGTTGTGCGGCGGTGAGAAACGGCGAGGGCGCGT
>Ga0209159_1002183_pt1 | contig 13914 bp, 7 predicted proteins | sample GraSoiAngelo_144_FD_185901 | JGI IMG/M metagenome (GOLD analysis project Ga0209159, IMG submission 185901) | Grasslands soil microbial communities from the Angelo Coastal Reserve, California, USA - 14_1009_02_40cm (SPAdes) (version 2) | ecosystem: Environmental > Terrestrial > Soil > Grasslands ...
CTGGAACGGTGACCGACATTGTCAAGCACGCGGCCTATCTTTATGACCAGGAGCAGGGCGGGCTAAAGAATATTGTCTACATATGTTGCCAGACTGCCAATTCGGTCACAGCCTTTGCCGCGAATATGACTGTACTGCTCAAAGATGGTGTCAAGCGCACTATTCCTTCGCGTTACCCTACGGCTATCATAGCTGATCTGCGAGTACTTGCCTCAGCTCCAAAAGCGATGACATTGGCAGGGCTTGGCGATTGCTGCGCCCGCTTCGTCGCCTATGGTGATTGGTATCTCGCCAGTGCTCTTGGCATGGTTGATTTTTATAGCGAAGTCCCACTGGCGCTGCTGGGCAGCCTTGAAACTATACTCATAGAGCACGCGGCAGGCATCGGCCAGCGTTCACTCGAAGGAGAAGCGGTTGTAGCTCAAGCTTTGCTGCTTGCTGGTATTGCTCAATCCATTGTCGATATGTCGGCCCCCATTTCAGGCACTGAACATGTGACATCGCACGTCCTGGATATGATCGCGGACCATCACCGGCGCGGCCTGGCACTGCACGGCGCCCAGGTGGGAGTAGCCACCATTAGCGCAGCGCGGCTCTACCAGCATTTTCTAAGTAGCTTTGAGCCAGAAGAGGTTGATTTTGATAGCTGTTATCCCGATGACGCTGTATTGCAAGCGCGGATGGAACGGCTCTTCGTGAAGATTGATGCTTCCGGAGCGATGGCGCGGGAATGCTGGAGCGACTATAGCAAAAAGCTGAAATTGTGGCGTCAGAACCGCCGGCGGTTTGAGCAATTCTGTGGCGATTGGCGAGCCGTCCATCGCCCGAAACTCTCCTCGTTGGTTTGCTCACCTGAAATTGTAGCGACTATTCTCGCCCAGGCAGGAGCGCCGCTTGTTCCTCAAGATTTGGAGCCACCAATCAGCCAGGTAGAGTACGATTTCGCCCTGGAGCATGGGCACTTCATCAGGGTGCGTTTTGTATTAGGAGATCTGTTGTATTTTCTAGGATGATAGGACTCAATTATTCCTTTGTATCTTGAATTGATTGAAGCACTTTCAGAGTTTCTGCACGCACCTGCTCGAGTTTCACGCCCATGCCCGCCAGTACTCCCGCGGCAATACCTTCCCCTTCGCGTACCAGTCCCAGGAGAAGGTGTTCGGTGCCAATATACTGGTGCTTCAACAGCTTTGCTTCATCAACAGCCAGCTCAATTACTTTTTTTGCACGGGGAGTAAGGCCAATATCACCGGGTGCCGCGTGGTCACCACGACCGATAATATATTCAATTGCGGCACGCACGTCACTCAATTGTATGCCGAGGTTCGTTAATACTTTGGCGGCAACCCCTTCACCTTCGCGCACAAGGCCGAGTAGGAGATGTTCAGTGCCGATGTAGTTGTGTTGGAAGCGTTGAGCCTCTTCCTGTGCCAGTGTCAAGACCTTGCGAGCACGTTCTGTAAATTTATTAAACCTGTCCCTGTTCTCCACTGTGTGATACCTTTCTATTAGGGATACAGCGTAGAAATGATACTTTTCGTGCCTGTTTAACCGAACAAGTTGCGTTTATTAAGATACAAGGTTGTAGTGGTAGCGTAAGTGTAAGTTTTTGGTGCTACATGTACGATCTCAAGTAACGCTAAGGCCTGTGAGGTAGACAGTACAAGCATAACACGCATAAGTATCGGTTGGCAATAGTGATTTTTTGGCTCTCCATCCTTCCGGGGGAAAACACCCGTAGGGGCGGGAGCGGAGAGGACGTGGGGTGGGGACCCTTGGGTCGCCCTCGTCTCTCTTTCCCCCTCAAGTCTGAACAGTACCGATTTTTTGAGCGACTTGACAGGGACATAGTGCAGGTAAGAAAATATAGTAACACACAAAAGATTAAATAACAGAAGATTACCACCATATGCAACAATATAACATCAACACTTCTACCAGCAGCCCTTTGCCACCATCGAACGGTACTTCTCGGGAACATCAACCTGCAGGTCTGTCTCTGGACATGCAGGAAGCTGCTCGCGCCGCTGAACGGGCCCGTCTGCGGCAGGGTATTATGCATGTGCGTATTCGCCACTTTTATTGCACTCTGGAGGAGATGTTCGATCCCTCCTTGCATGGCCAAAGTTTTGTCGTGGGGACCGGCACAGGGAGACCAAATGAACCGGGCCGTGTTATTGATGCTTCTCCTGCCGCGATGCGCCTGGGCGTCAGTCCCGGGATGCCTTTGCGGCGCGCTAAGGGTATAGTTCCGCGTACTCGTTTTTTGCCGGCCTCGTATGATCGCTATCAACCTGTATTGCAAAGCTTGCGCGAACGGTATAAAGCCTATTCTCGTATTATTGAATCGATACCTATCGCGGACACTTTTATTGATCTGCGTGGCTGTGAAATTCCATTTGACTCGCCCGTCGCACTGGCTGAGCGCCTATGCGCGGAGGTGGCTGAGATGGGATTGACCGCGCTGATTGGGATCGCCAATGGAAAGGCAGTTGCTGAACTCGCCGCGCTAATGAGCCGCAAAAATGGACGCCAGGGTGTATTATATATCCCTGCTGGGCGCGAAGCATCATTTGTACAGACGTTACCGCTTTCGATGCTCTTGCAACTGCGCGCCGCAGGTGCAGGTATCCCGAGTGCGTTGCCAGACCTGGGAGAGCAAGTAGAGAATTCTGGCTCGCGTCCGCCAGAGGTCGAGGGGAAGAGCGAACAGGTGGACTCGGTAGCAGTAGCTGAACTGGTGGCACACCTGCGAGATTTCGGTATAAACTCTTTCGCCCAGGTAGCAGCGTTGACGGAAGAGGGTTTGCGCCGCCGCCTGGGGCGCCTAGGCTCGTGGGTGTATCAGGTCGCCTGTGGCGAGGATACCAGCCTCGTTGTGCCTGACGCACCTCCTTTAAGCCAGAATGCACGCGTGCGTTTTCATACTCCCACAGATGCAGACGAAACCTGTGCCGCTGTTCGCAAACTTGCTAACTATCTGGGAGAGCGTTTAAGGGAGCAACGGCTGAAAGGTCAGACCATTGCGTTGATGCTCTGGCCTCATCGCAACGTGCAGCGGGATACGCGCAGGCTGCTGATGAATGAAGAAGGCGAAGAGGTGGCCGTCACTGCCGCCGAGGAGACGATTGGTGGTCAGATGATTCTCTCTCGCCATACGGATGAGGCTGATGTGATTGCTAATCACGCTTTGATGCTCTTTGCGCATTATCACCGACCGGCTTACCGCTACTTACAAGTACAGTTACGTATTGGAGATATCGTGGCGATAACGCAGGCTTACTATCCGCCCCTCGCGCGGGCCAGAGGTAGGGCAACCCGTAAGTTATAGCCAGCCCGGTAAAGATTATAGTGGAATAATTCACGGCTCCTGGTGAAACACTTGAAACAGTGAGCCACATCGACTCAAACTTGTGTGAAACTCTGATACACCTGATACACCTGATACACCTGATACACTTGAAACAGTCAACATCGCATGAGTCGCAATAATGGCATTTTCACGATAATTCACAGACGCTGCATTTGAAGCCAGTGTAGCTAGAAAATACTTGCTGCGGTTTGCTACAATTACCTGTGGGGAAGACATAATTGTAACGCTACGTTCCACTAAAACGTACTAATAATTAAGACTTTGTTGGCGAATGACACATAAAGTGAAATGTCCGGGTGAAGGGAAAGAAACGTTCCTTTGCCACCATGCACACCCCGGCTTGCGAAGCCGTCACATAGTTGGGGCGATGCCTTGTGCTCCCCCTGTCTGGGGGCATATGCTCGCCTTGTGACGGGGCCGATTCAACTCGCTTGCGAAGCCGTCGCATAGTAGGGGCGATGCCTTGTGCTCGCCCGGTGACGGGTCGACCCTTGCGGTCGACCTGTCGCGGCTTTCCCTTTTTATTTGTACCGGCTGGGGGCGGAATATGTCCGACACGTTACCGAACAGCGGCCCTTTAGAGACTGGTAGAACACCTGCTGAAGAAAACCTTGAGGATAGTCAAATAGCTGATATAAATATATCGGTTATAATACCATCAACCGTATCAGCGCCTCCTGTTCTACCAGCTCCTCACCCTCGGCGCAAAAAGAAGACCCTCAGGATAGTTATCCCTCTGTTGTTGCTGGCTTTAAGCGGTACGATCATTTCCGCCGCCCTGGCTATAAACTTTGGTATAGGCGCTTATACTACCTATACGACCCTGCGCAGCGAAGCCTATGATGGTATTCAGCACCTGTTCAACGTGAAAACAGTTTTTACTGGCCTCAAAATCCATCCAACTGGCTTTCTTGATCTGGGCAAATTGCATCTTGCGCAGAAAGAGTTTAGTACTGCTCACAAGGATTTTCAGCAGGTCCAGTACACTCTCGATCATGCTGCTGTTATCGGCACGGTCGTACACTATTTTCCCCAGTATAGCAGCCAGGTTACCACGACTCGCGCCCTTAGCCAGATTGGGATTGAAGTTACAAATATCGGGCAAGAGCTTATTCACGCAGCGACGATACTCGCGCCATCATTCCGCGAACCGCTACTCAATGCAACGAACAAGCCGCTAGTTACCCCGGCTATGCTTGAGCTTGTGCGCACCACCATCAACAATATCCTGCCGATGTTGCGTGATATCCAGACACAGAGCCATAAGTTTTCGCTGGAGGCCCTGCCAGCCAATATAAGCGCTCATCAGCGCGCCCAATTGGTGCAGTTGCTCCAGTTGCTTCCACAGGCGCAAACGGACCTGGTACAGGTCCGTAATCTGCTGGACGCCGCTGGATGGATGCTTGGTGTGAACGAACCGCGTACATTTCTTGTCCAGACCATGGACCGGGCTGAGCTGCGTCCAACAGGAGGATTTACCGGGCAATACGGCGAACTTTCTATTAACGGCGGACGAGTTGCTCCATTCTCACTCAGGGACATCTCGCTGGTAGAGTACGTCGAAAATAGTCCCACCCTTGGGGTCAGAGCGCTTCCGCAGTATCGCAGCTGGTGGCCTTTTGCTAATTGGGGGTTGCGTGACTCAAATCTGTCTGCTGATTTTCCGACTTCCGCCCAGATCGCTATCACTAAATACAAAAGCGAGGTTGGTCACCAGGTCGACGGAGTGATCATGTTCACTCCTTTCTTGATCGAGCATATCTTACAGGTCATTGGGCCTGTTGAGGTGCCCGGTTATAATGACGCGATTACGGCTCAGAACCTTGAAGAACGCTTGCATTACTACCAGCTGGATAACGTTGGCATACTCAAACAGCTTTATCAACCTGGCGATAAAGCGACGTCCAGCCGTAAACGTTTTACCGCCCTATTGGCGCACTTGTTGGTAGATCGTCTACGTCAGGCTCCCCCAGACGAGATTCTTGCCATTGCTCAGCAGGTGCTCTATGATGTGAAGACAAAGGATTTGCAAATTTATGTGACAAATCCGCAAGTAGAGGCAGCGCTGGTACAATTTGGTGATTCTGCGCAGATTGATCGCTCCACGACACACGATGGGTTATACGTTGTCCAGGCGAATATCAGCGCCAGCAAAGCCTCTCAGTATGTAAGAACCATTATGCATGACACGGTGACCCTGAATGCTGATGGAGGCGCTACACATCTCATGCAATTGCGCCTGGTGTACAACCAGGTTGGGCCAGTATATGGCTATGATACGTATCATGACTATGTGCGTGTGTATGTCCCTCCAACGAGTAAATATTTGTGGGGAGATGGCTTTGACACCGGGATACCACTCTGTGGCGCGTTCTATTCTGCCTGCGCGTCTACAGATGTATATCCAAACCATGAACTGCTGTGCCCGACCGGTCAATCCCAGCCAGGGGCGGCCGCCCCTTCGCTCAGCGACGAGAATGGTGGGCGCTGGCATCCACTGGATACCGTGGGACCGCCGACTAGTTTTCAAAGCGATGAACCCGGGCGAGCGATGTTTGGAGGTTGGGTGATCGTGCCCAAAAACTGCACGATGACTGTCACTCTCTCGTGGTATGTTCCGCCAGCAGGGCATACCACTCCTTATACTCTGCTGGTGCAGCGCCAGACGGGTACCTTTCCCGAATTAGATCTCACCATTCTGCCGTCTCCTGGCAATTGTGGCGTGCTCAAAACCGCGGGGCAATACTTTAATGGTATCCTCGGAGAAGATACAAACTTTGTTTTGAGAAACTTCCCGGTAGGAGAAAATGTGAGAGCAGGATGTTACCCACAACCGGGAGTATAAGCGTAAGTATTGACACTGACATATCCCTCTCGTATACTGCTTTTGCAAACATCGCGGTGTGCTTTTCGTCATGGACGCGAATTTGGCGTATTCCGGGTACAGTGTGGAATAATAAGTAATATGGAACAATCGGCTCTGCTTACAATACTACGGACAGAGACTGTCTACCGTTTTCGACTCGAACTGCCTGAGGGTTCATCTCAAGGAGATCAGGAATACAGTATTGATCTCACACCCGAGATACGCCAGCGCCTGCGACGCGCTTTACAAGCGGCTGCCCAACAAATGCAGGCAATTGAGCAAGCTATGGCCCAGGCGACTGCCCAACAAATGCAGGCAATTGAGCAAACTATGGCCCTGGCAGATGTAAAACGCCAGACAATGAAGACGAGCGCCAACAATGATTCTTTGCTCAACCTGGGACGCTTCCTATTTGATCATCTGCTGCCCACCCGGATACAAGAGGCGCTCCGTCACCTTGACACGCCACTTATTATCAATACCAACACACCTGACATTCCCTGGGAGTTATTGTTAGATAGCAAAACGAAACCCGGGCGTTTTCTTTGCCAGCACCTCAGTATAGGTCGGCAGGTGGCTGGTGGTCTTGATGGGGCACCTCGTCTCCCTGTATCGGAGCGGACTACGCGAAAAATAGGGCGTCGTGAAGCACAGGGTCTGACGGTATTGTTTCTTGTAAACCCTGGCGGTGACCGTCCTGTGGCCGAAGAAGAGGTTGCCACGCTCTGCACAACCCTGCCCGAATCGGTGTCGCGTATCATTCTCTATCGCCAGCAGGCGAATCAGCTGGAGATGAAGATGCGTATCAGCGCAGATTCACCGCATGTGCTTCATTATGCCGGGCCGTTGCCCATTACCAGGGGAGAGGAACCTGTCCTGGTTCTTGGAGGTAGTTCCCGTTTAGATAGCGCTGTCCTCGAACAATTATTGCAGCCGTTACCAAGGCGTCCCCTGGTTTTTCTGAGCTATCATGAAAATGAGCGGCAGAGTCGCAATGGTAGTTCGGTCCCAAGCCAGCAGGAACGGGAAGAATCCATGGAGAAACTGGCGCGTAACCTGTTAGTGTCGGGGGCAGGCGCTGTGCTGGCTATGCGCTGGCCTGTCAGCACTCAGCGCACGCGCGAATTTACGGTGCTCTGCTACCAGGATGTGGCGGATGGAGTGGCACTTGGTGAAGCAGTGCGCCGGGCGCGATCAAGTATGGCGCAGCATCACCCGGAGGACACATCCTGGATGTCTTTTGTGCTCTTTGGCGACCCCACGCAACGCTTAGTGACTGCTTCTGCTTCAAGCAAAGAGCGTAGCAACGAACCGCGCTTTGAGGCATTTGATGATAACCACCTGATCCCTCCTATGATGTCTTCCTCGAACACGCTTGAACGCCGTTTTTTGCAGGAAGTGCTGGGCCTTGCTTTGATGGAAGCGCGGCGTATGCACAAGGACTACCTGGGGACTCCCCATCTTTTTATCGCTCTCACAAAGCTAGATGGCGGGTGTACACAGGATGCGCTGCATACCCTGGGCTTCTCTCCCAAACAGGTGCGCGATGTTATTCGCCTGGCGCTGGGCAATGGGAAAGCCACCAGTGATACGCCAATTCTCCCAACTCGCCGTTGTAAGGAGATCCTGCAGACGGCTGAGCGCAATGCCATACTCTCTGACTCACCTACAATAGACGAGCGAGCAATCGCGCAGGCAGTATTGAGTGAAGGGGATGGCGTCACACATGAATTACTCACTAAACTGGGCATTAATCCAGCGCAATTGATAGAGCTTATCCTGGCCAGCAATGCGCGAGCATTGCTCGAACTGCTGCCATATATCAGCGCGAATCCGGCGGACGCATCCGTTGAGCTTCCAGTAGGGGTAAGCCCCGATGTTGTGGCTAAAGGAAGCAATTCGGTTCTGGAACGCCTGGGGCGCGACCTGACCAGGCAGGCCAGTCTTAAACAGTTGACGCCCCTGATTGGGCGCGCGAAAGAACTGCGTCTCCTCATGCAGACGCTGATGCTCAAGGATCGCAATAATCCCGTCTTGATTGGCGATTCAGGAGTTGGGAAGACAACCATTGTGGGCGGCCTCGCCCAGCGTATCGTCGATGGGAAGGTCCCTGCCGAATTGCGTGGCAAGCGCCTGATCGAACTCTCTGCCAGTTCGCTGGTTGCTGGCACCAAATACCGCGGCGAATTTGAGGAGCGGCTCTTAAAAGTTCTTGAGGAGGCAGAGAGCGCCGGCAATATCATTCTCTTCATTGATGAAATGCACCTGCTCATAGGAACAGGGCGTGCCGCTGATGGCAGTATTGACGCGGCGGGTATTCTAAAGCCTGCCCTGGCCGGTGGTCGATTGCGCTGTATTGGCGCCACCACCGCGCAAGAGTACCGCCTGATTGAAAAAGATGCCGCAATGGAGCGCCGCCTGCGCCCGGTAATCATCGAGGAACCAACCCCCGAGGAGGCCCTCACTATTCTGACAGGTATGCGGGATCTCTATGAGCAGCACCACAACGTCAGTATTACCAAAGAGGCTCTCCACGCCGCGGTGCATCTTTCTGTGCAGTACCTGCCCAATTTGCGTCTACCCGACAAAGCGTGCAGTGTTCTGGATGAAGCCTGTTCGCAGGCGCGTGTCTTCTCAATGGAAGATGCAGCGGCAGAGGGAGCGGATCAAGAAGATGATCTCGAAGATCTGGATGAGTTGCCTGTGATCACTGCTTCAATGATCGCCGAAGTAATCTCACACCGCACAGGTATACCCGTGCGGGCACCAGGACGCGAGGAACGGGATCGCCTGTTGAACCTGGAATCTCGCCTCAAAGCAAGGGTTATCGGCCAGGATGAGGCCATCAGCCGTGTTACGCAGGCCATTCAAGTGGCCCGCGCCGGTTTGAAGCCGCGTAACCGCCCTGCCGGTATCTTCCTCTTCTTGGGACCGACAGGGGTCGGTAAGACCGAACTGGCGCGCGCCCTGGCGGCAGAAGTCTTTGGTTCCGACGAATACCTGATTCGCATCGATATGTCAGAATACATGGAGAAGCACGCGGTCTCGCGCATGGTTGGCGCTCCTCCTGGCTATATCGGGCACGACCAGGAAGGTCAATTGACCGGCAAGCTGCGCCGCCGTCCTCATTGTGTCGTCTTGCTGGATGAACTAGAGAAGGCCCACCCGGAAGTCTTTGATCTCTTCTTACAAGTGTTTGACGCCGGTCGCTTGACAGACGCCCAGGGCCATACCGTCGATGCTCAGCATGCCATATGGATAATGACTTCTAACGTAGGTACCGATATGCTGGGGCGATCAATGCCCAGTGGCTTCCGCGCCACGATGAAAGGAACAGCGGAGGAGATGCAGCGCGACCGCTTACTAGAGCGCTTGCGCCAGACCTTCCGCCCTGAATTCCTTAATCGTATCGATGAAGTGGTAATCTTCCATCCATTGGGACAGGAACAGGCGCGCGCCATCACGCGCCTGCAGATGAATGAGCTAGGCGCTCGCCTGCTTGAGCAAGGATTGACTTTACACGCGGATGACAGTGCTATCGACCTGCTCTGTAAAGAAGGCTTCAGCCAAACGCAGGGAGCGCGGCCCCTGCGTCGTGCCATTGAACGCTTGCTGACCGTGCCACTCAGCCTGCGCATCCTCCTCGCCAATATACCCGAGCATGGAGAAGTCCATGTGAAGGCCAGGGATGGGCATCTCGAGATCGATATTCGTGAGCCTGGGCAGGTTGAGATTGTTCAGCCTGAAGTCCTCTTCTAAGCGGGATGGAGAACGTTGTTTACACAAACTTGTCGGTAAATAGAGAAGATTCTTTCCTTGTCTTATGTAAGACTTGAAGGCAAGTGTAGTCAATGATGGAGGTCACTTTGTGATATGATAAATTGTAGAAGAACATACATTTGATTGGACCGACTACACTTCTGCATGTCCTGTTCAATACCATAAACATTCAAGAGGAATATGTTTCATGAAAGCCGTCAAGACTCATGTTGGGCGTTGTGATACCTGCGGGGAGCCGGCTGCCTATGCGCAGCTGCTGCCGGGCGGGCGAAAATTTCTTTTTTGTGAGCAACATGCTCCCTTACTCGTGAAAAAACAGGCTGAGGCGACTGCGGCAGCCGCGGAAAAAGAGAAAAAGTAAATACTAATCAGCCATTGGCAGTTGAATGTGAAAGGTGGAGCCTTCTCCGGGAACACCGCTACTCTCGATCCATATTTTCCCCTCCATTGCCTCGATCAGGCGGCGAGAGATATAGAGACCCAGGCCGGAACCACGTATGGGGCTATTAATGTCTCTTTCCAGGCGCACAAAACGCTTAAAGATGCGTGCTTGATGCTGCGGCGCAATGCCCAGGCCTCTATCCCTCACGCTGATAACGACATAACGTCCGTGATCAAAGATGGCACGTGCAGTGAAGACAATCGGTGAACGTGGTGGCGAATATTTTAAGGCATTGACGCTAATATTGACGAGCACCTGGCGTAGTTGCCCCTCGTCTGCTCTTATGTTCAGTCGGGCCGGGATGTCAAGGTGAACTTCGCGTTGTTCCTGCGTCAACTGAGGCTCAATGAGATTGAGCACACTAGTAATCATGGCTTGCACGGATACCGAATCTAAATGGACAGGGTGAATACCGGCCTCCATCTCCAGACGGCTGATATCCATGACATTATCAAGGAGCACGACCAGTTCCTCACAACTTCGGCGGGCTTTTTGCAGAAATTCCTTGCGTTGCTCAGCCGGCAGCGTTTCACCGTACTGTGCCATCAGCTCAATATATCCCTGGACGGCAGTCAACGGCGTACGCAATTCATGGGACGCGGTCATCATAAACTGATCTTTGAGCTGGTCAACCTCTTGCAGGCGGCGATTGGCCTCACGCTGCCTCTGATAGAGTTGCGCGTTTGTCAACGCAACAACCGCTTGTTCAGCGAAATCTTGTGCCGGGAGCAATTCAACGCTAGTTAACGCGTGCTTTTCATGAGTGCCTGGTGGCAGAGAACGAGCCAGTATGAGCAAGCCAAGAGGATCTCCGCCGGAAATTAACGGGGCAAAAATGGCTGAATGCACAGAACGCTGTACAAGCATTTCTCGTAGGAACGAGGTGGGAAAGCCATTGATGATCTCCCTGGATGCAGTATATGTTGGATAAGAGCCAGTTATTTTTGAGCGCGAGGAAATGGCGGGTATAGCCAGGGCTTTATTATACCGGGGAACATTGAATTGCATCAATAGCGGCTGTAGCTCCGTAAGAGCCTGTGCTTCGTATTCGTTTTGATAGATTGGTGGCCAGTCGCTCAGTGTCGTAGGAGGCTCATGATCGTCTGCATAGAGAGCAAGTGGTATGAGTGTGCCACCATTTGCTATGCCATAAAGTAACGCATAGTCAGCACGCAGAGCAGTGGCAGCCTCGGTGCAAATGAGCTCTTGAATTTCGAATGGCTCTACGGCGGCCGCGTTTAGACGTGCCGCAATATTTGCCATCGACTTCGCAATAACCTCTTGTTCACATGATAGTTGGTAGAGACGTGTGTGTTCGATATTCGGAGCGACCTGTTCCGCGTACGCTTTCGCAAGCGTTTTGTCATGCTCGCTAAAATGTTTTTCAGTGCGGCTGGCAAAACCTAAACTACCTAAATGTTTCCCCTGGTAGATCAAAGGCATAAAGAGCGTTGTGAAAATGTTTTGTTCCTGGTGCCATTTCTCTACCTCTGACGGCAGCTCAATGTTGTGTGCTATCCAGGTCACATCTTTTTCGGTCTCTAGAAGCAGTATATTGTGCGGAAGATCCGTGTCCTCGAGTCGCCATGTGATAGACTCTGATGAGGAAGATGTAGCGGCATGGATAATGAGACGAGATTGTGCATAGAGTGGATGATCGTCCTTGTCGATGAGAATGAGTAGAGAAGCATCAAAGCCAAGGTCAGAAGTAGCTATCTTGACGATGTGTTCAAGAAGTTCGTCGAGTTCAAGAATATTGGAAAGCTCTGTCCCCAGGAGTCGCAGGTGCTCAGCCTCCTGGCGGCTCTGCTCTCGCTCTCGCAGAAGAACTTCATTCTCAAGAGTGGTGATTAAATAGCGAACTGCGACCAGGATACCAACAATAGCGGTGAGGATTACCATAAAGAATGTTCGATCGCTATGGAGTGAGTTATCACTAACCGCGCTATAAATCGTCAATATGAGTAAAACGGCGAGCGGAACGTAGATCAACGTACTTTGCAGTAATACATTGCGGCGCTGTAATTTTTTACCTTGACGAAATAGTTCTGTTTCTCTCTGCACAGCTACCTGGTCAGGGAGTGTCTGTCCATTGTATGCCCGGTACGCGAGTGCAGAATATTGATAGAGGGCCGCGAGGCCAAACAGAAAAAATCCTATAAACCAGAACGGGTCGATAAAGATCATGCCTGTGTAATACGTGCCAATTGCCAGGGTATACGCATATCCAATATCAGCCCAGATTTGGCAGAGGATACCGATGGTAAAGATGAGCAGAGAAGTGCGGAGGACAGGTTCCGTGCGCCGCTGAACAAGTAATACTACGGCAAGTATAAGCAGCATATCCCAAAAAGGGTAGGATAGTGTAACGAAAAACGTATAGAGCGATTCATTGGCATTTTTATTGGCCATAAATACTGTACTGATGAAAAAAAACCAGCTTACCCCCAGAATGCAGAGTGTCGTAATTACTGAATCGAGAGCTATCCGCTTACGGAAGGGAATGGCTGAGGGCATAATGAGTAGCGCGACAAACGTGAGCGGATAGAAAAGGGTAAACCCGATATCGCCAGGGGAGGGTACTGTGTCTGAGACGCCTTTTAACTGGAGATACGTAAAATAGATACCACCAAAACAATTCGCCAGCAAGCCTAAACCGACAAGGAGCCAGGCCAACTGGTAATGCCGTTCCAGGTGCAGAGGGCCGCGGCGCGCTCTGTAGGCGGTGATTAAGGCCCAGATAGCGCCAATCATTGAAGATAGGGGGTACATGATGTTCGATAGACGCATTAAGCCTTGATCGCCGCCGATGTGAAAGAGAGACCAGAAAATAGAGATGGTAGCTAACACTACAAAGATGGTTGTAGCTATGTAGTTTTGCCGGCCCAGCTTTTGCAAATATTCACGAGTGAGCACATCGTTTATTTTTGCTTTCAATGGGTCCCTCGGTGCCTGGTTTGGGCTATTCTCTCTACCTGTTCGCAATATGTATGATTTTGTATGTTACTAAGGATAGTATATACAAACTTCCGCTGTTTGTCACTTTTTCGGTACAAAAGAGGGCGGTTTCTCATGCAGCCGGTTATTATTACGTCAGCGATAGTAGGTGCTGAAGTCACAAAAGCGCAGCAGCCATTTTTACCCATTACTCCTGAAGAGATTATTCAGTCTGCCATTGACATGATCTTAGCTTGCGTGTTACTATGCTATTGTTAGATAATCGATAGTACGCCGTGCAGCGAGACGCTGTGCTGTACTTATACTGGTCAGCAACACGATGTATATCCTTCACTTCATCCAAATGAGCGACTTAGCCGCGTAGGCGATCACGCCGGGCCTATGCGGCAGGAAGTGGCGCTATCATAAGCATCTACCCGCACACGGGTACCGCCCGCAACTGCGAGTAGTATCTTCTGTTTGCCTTCTCATTGACCAGCAAACGTATCTTCCTCG
>Ga0209159_1002189_pt1 | contig 13892 bp, 9 predicted proteins | sample GraSoiAngelo_144_FD_185901 | JGI IMG/M metagenome (GOLD analysis project Ga0209159, IMG submission 185901) | Grasslands soil microbial communities from the Angelo Coastal Reserve, California, USA - 14_1009_02_40cm (SPAdes) (version 2) | ecosystem: Environmental > Terrestrial > Soil > Grasslands ...
CAGGGGGGGAGACGAAGCGCCCCGAGGTTGATTTCGCCGGCGCGTTGGGCTGGAAAGCTCGCCGTGTGCTGCCCGCTCTGCGCCGCTCCGACGCCACCGCCCGCCTTCGTCAAGGCCGGCTACCCGATCGCGCGTTGCGCGTGCGGGATGGTCTTCGTGGCCCGGGCCGTGGAGCCCGCCATCCTCGATGCGCTGTACGGGGAGAGCTACTTCGAGGGCGGCTTCGACGCAGTGGTGCCCGGCTACCGCGGCTACGCGGAAGAGGAGCCGGTCATGCGGCGGAACTTCGACCGGCGCCTGGCGCTGATCGAGCGCCGGGTCGCGCCGGGCGCGCTCCTCGACGTAGGCTCGGCGCTCGGCTTCTTCGTGCGGGCGGCGCGTGCGCGCGGCTGGGACGCGCGCGGCATCGAGCGCTCCGCCTGGGCCGCGGAGCGCGCGGCGGCGAGCGGCTCCCCGGTCGTGCACGGCGACTTCTTGACCGCCGCGCTCGCGCCCGCGAGCTTCGCCGCGGTCACCATGCTGGACGTGCTCGAGCACACGGCTGATCCGCGCGCCTACGTGCGGCGGGCGCGCGCGCTCCTGCGGGGCGGCGGCGTGCTCGCGATCGAGACCGCGGACCTGGCCTCGCCCTACGCGCGGCTCGCGGGACGGCGCTACCACTTCTTCACGCCGCCGAACCACCTGACCTACTTCACACGCACCACGCTGACGCGGCTCCTCGCCGAGGAGGGCTTCGCCGACGCGGCCTTCTTCCGCGTCGGCAAGTGGGTCACGCTGCGCCGCCTCCTCTACCATGTCTATACGCACGCCCCGCGCCCGTCGCTCGCGCGCCTGGTGCGCCTGGCCGAGCGCGTCCGGCTCGCGGGCCTCGCCCTGCCCGTGAACCTGGGCGACGACGTGCTGGCGCTCGCCCGCGCCGGCGGGTAATGCGGTCGCCGATGCCGCCCTCGCCGCGCCTTCCCGCCATCGACCTCGTCAAGGGGTGCGCCATCCTCTGGGTGCTCTTCATCCACTCGCAGGCGCTGGGCGGCGGCCCGCTCTTCCTCTACGTCGTCAACCAGGCGGTGCCGATCTTCGTGGTGCTCTTCGGGCTCAACTCGGAGCTCTGGTGGAGAGCACGCTCGGGCACGGACCGGACGATCACGGCCTTCTACGCGAGCCGCGCGCGCCGCATCCTGGTCCCGATGTGGGCGGCGCTCCCGGTGTGGTGGGCGCTGGCGCTGCTCTTCCGCCCGCCAGACGTCGTGCTCACGCCCACGCTTCCGCTCTGGCACGCGGCCGGCTGGCTTTCGCAGGTCGGGACGGGGTGGTTCGTGACCATGATCCTCCAACTCGTGCTCCTCTTCCCGCTCCTGCACGCGGCGCGGCGCGGGGGGATTGCGACCGTGCTCGTGGCCGGGTTCGCGTGCACGCTCTTGTGTGTGCGCTTCCGGTTTCGTCTGATGGCGCTGCTCATCGGCCCCGTGGCGGGGCAGGCGCACGACTTTTTCAACTACTGGGTCTTTTCGCCGCGCCTCCTCGCCCACGTCGCCTTCGGGATGTGGCTCGCGCCGAACGTCGGCCGGCTCGGCGGGACGGCGGCCGCGCTCTCCGCGGCGGCGTTCGCCGCGTGCGTCGCGGGCGCGGAGGGGGCGGCGGGCGGCGGGCTCGCGCCCTACGCCGCCGTGCTCGTCCCGCTGCCGCTCACCGCCCTCCTCCTCGCCGCCTGGCGGCTGCTGCCGCGGCTGGCGGCCGTCACGCCGGCGCTCGAGTGGCTCGGCCAGAGCTCCTACGGCGTCTACCTGGGCCAGCTCCTGACGCACAATGCGTTCGTGTTCGCACTCGGCCTCGGGCTCTACCAGCGGCACAACCTCTGGCTCTACACCGCGGCCCTCCTCGCCGGCGGGCTCTTCTTCGTGTGGCTCGGCGAGTCGCTCCGGCGCGTGGCGCGCGGCGGGATCGCCCTCCCGAGCCCGGCGCGCTGATGGCGATCGTCGTCCTCGGCATCAACCACAACAGCCACGACTCGGCGGCGTCGCTGCTGGTCGACGGCGAGCCCGTCGCCGTCGCCGAGGAGGAGCGCTTCATCCGCAAGAAGCACGCGGGCGACGTGCCCGTGCACGCGACGCGCTTCTGCCTGGAACGCGCGGGCGTGAAGCCGCGCGACATCGACCACGTGGCGTTCTTCTACGACCCCTACCTCGTCATGCGGAAGCGTCTCTCCCTCTTCGTCCGCTACTTCCCCGCCTCCCTGAACCTGCTGCTCGACATGACCGCGCCGGCCACGCACATCCTTTCGATGTTCCTCGGCGAGGCGCGCCTGCTGCGCCGGCAGCTCTTCGGCGGCGACCCCGGCTGCCGCTACCGCTTCCACTACGTCGAGCACCACCGCGCCCATGCGGCCTCGGCGCTCATGCTCTCGCCCTTCGCGCGCGCGGCCGTGCTCTCGCTCGACGGCACCGGCGAGTGGGCGACCACGTGGATGGGGAAGGGGGAGGGGAACCGCCTCGCGCTGCTGCGCGAGACGACCTTTCCGCACTCGGTCGGCCTCGTCTACACTTCGGTGACCCACTACCTCGGCTTCCGGCCGTGGAGCGGCGAGGGCAAGGTCATGGGCCTCGCCGCCTACGGCGACCCGGCCCGCTACCTGCCGGCGTTCCGGCGGATCATCCGCCCCACGCCCGAGGGCTTCGCGGTCGACATGAGCTACTTCCGCTACCACGTGCGCTTCTGGCGCGAGTGGGCGAGCCAGAAGTTCGTCGACACCTTCGGGCCGCCGCGCCTGTCCGAGAGCGCGCTCGAGCGCCGGCACGAGGACATCGCCGCCGCGCTCCAGGCGGTGACCGAGGAGATCGGCCTCCATCTGGCGGGCGTGCTCCAGCGGGCGACGGGCGAGCGCAACCTCTGCCTCGCCGGCGGCGTCGCGCTCAACTGCGTGATGAACGGGAAGATCCTGAGGGAGTCCCCCTTCGGCGACGTCTTCGTGCAGCCGATGGCGAACGACGCGGGCACCTCGCTCGGCGCGGCGCTCTACGTCCACCACGTCGTGCTCGGCCACCCGCGCACGACCGCGCTCAAGAGCGCGAGCCTCGGCCCCGAGTTCGGCGCCGCCGAATGCGCGGCGGCGCTCCGGCGCCATCCGGTGGTGTTCCACGAGAGCGACGACGTCGCGCGCGAGACGGCCGCGCTGCTCGCCGAGGGGAAGATCGTCGGCTGGTTCCAGGGCCGCATGGAGGTGGGCCCGCGCGCGCTCGGCAACCGTTCCATCCTGGCCGACCCGCGCCGCGCCGAGATGAAGGACCGCGTGAACGCGCGCGTGAAGCATCGCGAGGGGTTCCGCCCTTTCGCGCCCTCGGTGCTCGCCGAGCGGGCGGGCGAGTACTTCGAGGGCTGCCGCGAGTCGCCGTACATGATCCTCAACTTCGTGGTGCGGCCGGAGAAGCGCGAGATGATCCCCGCCGTCACGCACGTCGACGGGACCGCCCGGGTGCAGACCGTGGCGCGCGAGGTGAACCCGCTCTACTACCGGCTGCTCGAGGAGTTCGCGCGCCTGACCGGCGTGCCCGTGCTGCTCAACACCTCCTACAATGTCCGCGGCGAGCCGATCGTCCACACGCCGGACGAGGCGATCGTCTGCCTGCTCGGGACGGACATGGACCGCCTGGTGATCGGGCCGTACGTGGCGCAGAAGCGGGACTGAGCCGGGCGGGCGGGGCGGACCGGGGGCCGCCCGGAGCGGGAAGGAGGAACCCCGGGCCACCTCCCTCGAAAAGTGTCTTGACAGCGGCGCGCCCGGGGGGGACTCTACCCACACGGTGCGGGTCCTCTTCTACTATCGCGGCATCGAGAACCTGGGCGTCGGCTACCTCATGTCGATGCTCAGGCACCACGGGCACGAGATCGACCTGATCTTCGACCCCGGCCTCGACGACAACCTCTTCCTGAAGGCCCCGCAGCTCGCCTGGCTGAACCGCCACGAGGCGCTGCTCGAGCGCGCCGTCGCCTTCCGGCCCGACCTGATCGCGATGGGCTCGCTCACCAACCTCTGGCCCTTCTGCTCGAAGATGGCCGAGAAGCTGAAGCAGCGGATCGGCGCGCCGATCCTCGTGGGCGGCCACCACGCGCAGGCGATCCCCGACTACATCCTCGAGAACCCGCACGTCGACATGGTGTGCATCGGCGAGGGCGAGACGGCGCTCCTCGAGCTCGTCCGCCGCATGGAGCGGGGCGAGGACTACACCACCATCCCGACCATCTGGGTCAAGAAGGACGGCGTCGTCCATCGCAACGAGATGGGGGAGCTCGAGAACGACCTCGACCGCTTTCCCTTCCCGGAGAAGCAGCTCTGGTGGGAGTACGGCTGCTTCAAGGACAACCTCGAGATCTTCACGGGCCGCGGCTGCCCGTTCAAGTGCACGTTCTGCAACATCCACTACCAGCGGGAGATCTTCAAAGGGAAGGGCGACTTCCTCCGCAAGCGGTCGATCCCGAACGTCATGGCGGAGTTCAAGCAGAACCTGGCGCGCTACGACGTCAGCTTCGTCTCCATCCACGACGACAACTTCACCACCGACCCGCACTGGGTGGAGGAGTTCTGCGAGGTGTACCGCAAGGAGGTGAACCTCCCCTGGTACTGCTTCGGGTACCCGACCACCATCAAGCCGCGCCTGGTGAAGGCGATGAAGGCCGCCAACTGCGCCACCATCTTCATGGGCGTCGACTCGGGCGACCCCGACATCCGCCGCTACTACATGGAGCGGCCGATGCCCGACGAGCTCATCTTCCGCTCGGCCAAGCTCGTGAAGGACGCCGGCATCGGCCTCCAGGTCTCGTGCATCTACGGCAACCCGGGTGAGACCCCGGAGCAGATGATGAAGACGCTCCGCATGGTGGACGCGATCAAGCCGACGCAGTGCTCGGCGTACATCTTCTACCCGTTCCCGAAAACCAAGCTGCACGACATGGCCGTCAAGCTGGGCTACCTCGACGAGGAGGGGCAGGAGAAGGTCCGCCAGGGCATCTCCGGCTACCACCACGAGTCGATCCTCAAGCATCCACACAAGGAGCTCGCCGAGACACTCGCCAAGATCACGCCCGTCTACGCACGCGCGCCGGAGGTGGTGAAGCCGTGGCTGCGCTGGATGATCGCGCGGCGCATGAAGCACCTGGCGCTCTTCCTCTACATCGTGCTGATCCCGCTCACCTTCCCGTTCCTCGGCGTCGAAGGCATCAAGGTGACGCTCCGGATGGCCTGGAAGGCGCTCCGCCGGCGGGCGGGGCAGCGGCTGCCGAGGCCCCGGCTCCCCGAAGCGCGCGCTGCGTAGGGCTTGTCGGTCGCCCGGCGCTCTCGGAGTGCTAGGGCGACAGCCGCGTCGTGATCGGGCTCGTCGGAGCGGGTCGCGCCGGGGAGCGTCGGCGGCGGTGGCCAGGGCGACGACGAGAAGAGGCGCGGCTCTCGTAAGGGGTCACACCAGTGACCCTAGATACGGCCCCCCAGCAGGACCGCGGCGACGCCGATCCAGTGGAGCAGGATGGACACGGCGATGCTCTCGGAGCGCTCGCGGGCCATGCCCGCTGCTGCTCCGAAGAGCAGGGCGCCGAGGAGCGGAAGCCCGGACCTCCGGGGATCGCCTGCGTGAGCGAGATCGCGGGATGCCGCAGGATGGCGCCCCAGAGCGTGTAGAATCCGGCCGAGAGGATGACCGGAGAGGAGAGGAGCCAGGGACCGCCGCACTCCTGCATTCCGAAGCTCGCCACGAGGCTGCCATGGACGAGGCCCCGGAAGATCACCTCGGCCGCGAGAGGAAGCGTGAGAACGCCCAGCGGCTCGAGCCACTCGGGCACGGGGGTCGTTGCAGGGACGGGAATCCACACGCCGCCCGCCAGCGCACCGAAGATGGCGAAGGGTAGAAGGACGCACCAGTCCAGCCCGGCGGGGCGCCGCAAGCCGTACAGCCCGGGCGCGCGCAGGCCTCTTATGAGAAGGAACGCGCCGCCGAGCGTCGCCAGCAACACGGAGAACTGCGCGGGGCTCGCCGCGAGCCCGCTCGGCACACCGGCGCCCCGCCCGATCAGGCCGGGCAGGAAAACCGAGGCCAGCGCGGCCAGCAGTATCCCTGTGCTGCCGAGCGCTGCCCCCGCGATCCGGCGGAGGCGCTGGACGAGGGTGGGCGCGCGGAACGCCTGCTGGCACACCCGGGCGATCTGCTCGGGGGCCATGCGGGTCCCGGTGCTGCGCGGCGATCCGCCGATCTCCGTCGAGCCGCCCCAACGGTTGGCAGAGCGATGGCCGCCGGCTCCCGGGTCCACCAGATTGAGGTACGTATAGACCCGCTCGAGGCTCGTCGGCAGGTACGGATTCACCAGGCGCAGGGTATATGTCGAGGCACTCGTGCGCAGCACGATTACCCCTAGCCGTTTGCCGTGCAGCCGGCGCAGCTGCCGCTCCACCTCGTAGATCCCGGCCTTCGAGCGGCAGACGACCGCGACCGAGCCGTTCGCTATCTCGACCCGCGCCAGCTGGTCGACGTCCGTGACGTCGTCGAAGTGCGTCGGCGAATACACGAGGCGATCGATGGCTCGCAGCCGGTCGGCGGTGTAGCCGAGCAAATCGCTCTCGCCCCAGCGCCCTCGCTGCTTGAGCGCCAGCTCCGGCTCGCGTAGCTCGTCGATGCAGGCCTGTATCTCGGCGAGCAGCTCCGGGGGCAGCGCGGACAGATCCTGCATGTCGAGCCCCTGCGCATCGATCACGCCCTGGAGGCGCACGAGCGGCATGATTCGTGCGCGCGTCTCCGCGCTCCGGTCGTTCAGGCGGAGGTGATTCAGGAGCACCCAGATCGCCAGGACCGTGTCCAGGTCGGCGTCGTTGGCGTACACCGTCCACTCTCGCTTGCGGAGGTCGAGACCCTTGCGGATCAGGACCATCGCCTGCTCGCACGTGGCGAGCAGGAAGGAGCGAGCGCACCCTTCGTGGTGGTCGAGGTTGTAGACCTCCCGCTTCGGATCGAGGAAGGGCTCTCCCTGGGCCGCGCCGTCGAGGAAGATGGAGCCCGGCGCGGCGCTGCGCGCCGCCGCTGCCGTCACCGTGAACCCGTGCTGGACTCGAACCGAGACGGTCGGTGCCTCCACGCAGGTGAGCACGGCGCCGGTGTTGTCCTGCTTGATCCGATAGCGATCGGGAAGGGTCGGCTCGGCGGCCCCTCGGTCCGCAGGAAGTGGAACCCGCCCCTCGGCTTCGCGCGCCTTGCTCCCGCTCATCACACCCAACCCGCGCTGCACGCTCGCGGCCAACGGCCACCGGGCAGCGACGCCGGCTTTCCCGCGCGCAGTCTCACCTAGGCCTAAAGTCCAGGTGAAAAGCAAGCAGCGGGCCCAAAAGTCTACGGTTCTTGCGGCTTCAGAGATGTGGGTAAAGGTCCAGGCCGCCGCAGCGCAAGCTATGTGCGCGCCCGCCGCTCCAGCGCATAGTCCCAAGCGACCGCACGAATTCGATCCCCGCCGCGAGGGAGGACGCGTCAACGACACCAGGGGCAACGGCTCTCTCGAGTTCGGGCCGGCTGATCGGGCGCTCTCTCGCGGCTTGAGCCGCCGCCCCCGGCTTGCGACAATCGCCGGCCGTGGAGTCCCGTCCCCGCCTCTCCGTGCTGGTGCCCGTCTACAACGAGGTCGCCACGGTGCGCACGCTCCTCGCCCGCGTCATGGCGGTGCCGATCCCGAAGGAGATCATCGTGGTCGACGACGGCTCGACCGACGGGACGCGCGCCGTGCTGGAGGAGGTCCGCGCGGCCACGCCCGAGACGCCCGAGAACCGCCTCGTCGTCCTCTTCCAGGAGCACAACCAGGGCAAGGGCGCCGCGGTCCGCCGCGCCGTGGAACACGTGACGGGCGAGATCGCCCTCGTCCAGGACGCGGACCTCGAGTACGACCCGGCCGAGTACCCGCGCCTGCTCCAGCCCATCCTCGACGGCCACGCCGACGTGGTCTTCGGCTCGCGCTTCGCCGGCGGCCCACGCCGCGTGCTCTTCTTCTGGCACACGGTGGCGAACCGGCTGCTGACGCTGTTCTCGAACATCTGCACCAACTTGAACCTCACCGACATGGAAACCTGCTACAAGGTCTTCCGCGCCGACATCCTGCGCCGCATCCCGATCCGCTCGAACCGCTTCGGCCTCGAGCCGGAGCTGACCGCCAAGGTCGCCCACCTCCGCTGCCGTGTCTACGAGGTGCCGATCGCGTACCACGGCCGGCAGTACTCCGAGGGCAAGAAGATCGGCTGGAAGGACGGCTTCTCTGCCCTGTGGACCATCTTCCGCTTCGCGCTCCGGCACGACACCGGGCGCGAGGACGAGGGGTACACGACCCTCCGGCGCGTCGAGGTGCTGCGGCGCTACACGGCGTTCCTCTGGGACCTGATGCGCCCCTACGTCGGCCGGCGCGTCCTCGAGGTGGGCTCCGGTACCGGCGTCATGACGCGCTATCTCGCGACGCGCGAGGAGGTGGTGGCGAGCGACGTCGACCCGGAATACGTGGAGTTCCTGCGGCGCACCTTCGCCGACAAGCCGAACGTCCAGGTGCGCCTCCTCGACCTCGCCCACCTCGGCGAGGACGGTCTCGCGCCGCATCGCTTCGACACGGTGGTGTGCGCGAACGTCCTCGAGCACGTGGCCGACGATGCCGCCTCGCTGCGCGCCATGCGCGCGCTGCTCGCGCCCGGCGGGCGCGTGGTGCTCATCGTCCCGGCGCTGCGCGCCCTCTACGGGACGATCGACGTCGCCATCGGCCACCACCGCCGCTACTCGCGGGAGGAGATCGACGCGAAGCTGCGCGCCGCGGGGCTCGAGGTCGAGCACGTGAGCTACTTCAACCTGCTCGGCGTGGCCGGCTGGTGGCTGAATGCGCGCGTGCTGAGACGCCGGAGCGTGCCCGGGCTCCAGGCGCGCCTGAACGACCGGCTGGTGCCGCTGCTCCGCCTGGAGCGCCGCCTGAAGCCGCCGATCGGCATGTCGCTGCTCGCGGTGGGGCGGGTGCCGGCGTGAGGGACCTCGCTGCAGTGCGCGCGGCGGGGAGGGCGCGCCCCCGCGGCTCCCGCGTCCTCGGCCACGCGCGCGCCCGATAACTGCGGCGTCCCCCCGTGGAGCCGCAGGCGCGCGCGGGCCTGCGGAGGTCGCCGCGGGGGCGCGCCCTCCCCGCCGCGGGTCTCGGATCAGATCAGACGGCCAGCGCCGCGTGACCGACCGCGAGTGCGAGGAGGCGCCGCATCCGGAGCGGGCTCGCCCGAGACCCGCGGCGGGGAGGGCGCGCCGCTGAGGCGACCTCCGCAGGCCCGCGCGCGCCTGCGGTCTGCGGGGGGACGCCTCGGCCGACGACGCGCGCGTGGCCGAGGACGCGGGAGCCGAAACGGTGCGCCCTCTCCGCCGCGCGCATCGGCTCAGTCCGCCAGGTACGCGGCCAGGGCGTCGCGCCAGTGGCGCAGCGGGGGCTCGCCGATCGCCGCCAGGCGCGTGTTGGCGAGCACGGAGTAGGGCGGGCGCGGCGCGGGCGCCGCCAGCTCGGCGCTGGTGATCGGCTCGACCTCGGCGTCCACGCCGGCCAGCGCGAGCGCGGCGCGCGCGAACTCGTACCACGAGCACGCGCCGGCGTTGGTCAGGTGATAGATGCCGCCCGGCGCCTCGCCGCGGACGAGACGCGGGAGGAGCCGCGCGAGCGCCGTCGCGACGTCGCGTGCCCAGGTGGGTGCCGTGACCTGGTCGTGGACGACGCGCAGGCGCCCGCCCGTGCGCGCCCGGGCGAGCACGCGGTCGACGAAGCCGGCGCCGCCCGCCGCATAGAGCGCCGCCAGCCGCACCACCGCGTGGCGCGGCGCGAGCGCGCGCGCCAGGAGCTCGCCGGCGAGCTTCGAGCGCGCGTAGGCGCCGAGCGGACTCGGCGGGTCGTCCTCGGTGTACGGGCGCCCGGCGCGGCCGTCGAAGACGTAGTCGGTGCTCATGTGCACGAGCAGCGCTCCGGTTCGGCGGCACGCCTCGGCGAGCGCGGCCACGCCGAGCGCATTGACCGCCATCGCCGGGGCCGGGTCCTGCTCGGCCGCGTCCACGCGGTTGTCGGCGGCGGCGTTCAGCACCGCACTCGGGGCGAGCGCGGCGAGGCGGGGCGCGACCGCGGCCGTGTCGGTCAGGTCGAGCTCGGCGCGGCTGAGGACCGTCGTGTCGGCGCCCGGCAGCACGCGCGCGAGCTCCCGGCCGAGCTGGCCCGTCCCGCCGACGACCACGACGCGCATCGACGCGGAGTATAGGCGGACGCAAGCATTGCGTCAGCTCCCTCGCCATCGGTACAGTGGCTCGATGGCCCGCCTCTGGCGTTACGTCGGGCGCTACCGCCTGCGCTACGTGGGCGGCATCGCGTGCCTGATCGGCGCCACCTCGCTCGACATGATGGTGCCCCGGCTCCTCGGCCGGAGCTTGGACGCGATCGAGATCGACGCCGGCGCCCGCGTGCTCCTCACGTATCTCGGACTGATCGTCGCGATCACCGTCCTCCAGGGCCTGGTGCGGACCTTCTCGCGCTTCGTCATCTTCAACGTCGGCCGCGACATCGAGTACGACCTCCGCAACGACCTCTTCGCGCACCTGGAGACGCTGCCGCTCGCCTTCTACCAGCAGCGGCACACGGGCGACTTGATGTCGCGGCTGGTGAACGACGTGACGGCGGTGCGCATGCTGCTCGGGCCGGGCATCCTGAACTTCATCAACACCCCGGTCGCGTACGTCTATGGCCTGGCATTCATGCTCTCCTACAACGTGCGTCTGACGCTGGCGTCGCTCGCCATCTACCCCGCGGCGCTCCTGGTCGTGAAGCGGACGAGCCGGGTCCTGATGGAGCGCTCGCTGCGCGTGCAGGAGGGGCTCGGCGAGCTCTCGAACCGCGTGCAGGAGAACCTGAGCGGCATGCACGTGGTCAAGGCCTACGCGTCCGAGGAGCACGAGGTCGAGACCTTCGCGCGCCTGAACGCGCGCTTCCAGGAGCTGAGCCTCCGCCTGGCGCGCGTGCGCGGCTTCATCATACCCGTCATGGGCACGGTGGCCGGGACGGGCGGGCTCATGGTGCTCTGGTACGGGGGGCAGCTCGCCATCGCCAAGCAGCTCTCGATCGGCGACCTGGTCGCCGTCCTCGGCTACCTGGCCCGGCTCGCGTGGCCGACCATGGCGCTCGGCTGGATGCTCTCGATCCTCCAGCGCGGGCGTGCTTCGATGCAGCGCCTGAACGAGCTCTTCCAGGTGACGCCCGCCATCGCGAGCCCGCCCGGCGCGACCGCGCCCGCGGCGGTGGCCGGCGAGCTGGCGCTGCGCGGCGTCACCTTCCGCTATCCGGGCCGCCCCGACCGGACGCCCGTGCTCGACGACGTCGATCTCACCGTGCCGGCGGGGCGCACGGTCGCGATCGTCGGGCGCACCGGCGCGGGGAAGTCGGCGCTCGTCCAGCTCCTGCCGCGCCTCTTCGACGTGGAGGCGGGGAGCATCCTGCTCGACGGCCGCGACATCCGCACGCTGCCGCTCGGCTGGCTCCGCCGCCAGGTGGGGCTCGTGCCGCAGGACCCCTTCCTCTTCTCGCGCACCATCCGCGAGAACGTCGGCCTCGCGCTCGACGGCGACGGCGACGGGCACGTCGACTGGGCGGTGCGCATGGCGGCGCTCGCGCGCGACCTGACGGAGTTTCCCCAGGGCCTCGACACCATCGTCGGCGAGCGCGGCGTGACGCTCTCGGGCGGGCAGAAGCAGCGCGTCGCGCTTGCGCGCGTGCTCGCCGCCGCGCCGCGGGTGCTCGTCCTCGACGACGCGCTCTCGAGCGTCGACGCCGAGACCGAGCGCACCATCCTCGACCAGCTGCGCGGTTTCTTCCGCGAGCGTACGACCATCCTGGTCGCGCACCGCTTGACCACCGTGAAGGAGGCGGACCTGATCTGCGTGCTCGACGAGGGCCGCGTGGTCGAGCTGGGGGACCACGAGAGCCTGCTCGCGCGCGGCGGCGTGTACGCCGACCTCTTCCGCCAGCAGACGCTCGAGGTCGAGCTGGAGGCGATCTGATGCCGGCCGAGATCCACGGCGAGCAGGAGCTCGGCAAGGCGTACGACGCGCGCCTCCTCCGGCGCCTGTGGACCTACGTGCGGCCCTACCGGGGCATCGTCTGCCTCGCGCTGCTCCTCTCGCCCGTCTACCAGCTCCTCGAGCAGGTGCAGCCCTACCTGATGAAGCTCGGCATCGACCGCTACGTGCAGCGCGGCGACGCGAGCGGGCTCCGCCGCCTCGGCTTCCTCTACCTCGGCGCCATCGTCGGCCAGCTGCTGGCCGCCTACTGGCAGCAGTACCTGACCATGGTGGTCGCGCAGCGGAGCCTCGCCGACCTGCGCGTCGCGCTCTTCGCGCGCGTGCAGCGCTTCCCGATGCGCTTCTTCGATCGGAACCCGGTCGGCCGGGTCGTGTCACGCCTCACCACCGACGTCGACGTGCTGCAGGAGATGTTCGCGGCGGGCGCGATGACGATCGTGCTCGATTTCCTGGGCCTGCTCGGCATCCTCGGCTTCATGCTGTGGATCAACTGGGCGCTCGCGCTCGTCAGCCTCGCGCTCCTGCCCGTCATGGTGTTCGCGATCGACTACTTCCGGCGCATGGCGCGCAAGACCTACCGCCTGATCCGCGAGCGCATCGGCCGCATCAACGGCTACCTCCAGGAGGCGATCTCGGGCATGGCGGCGATCGCGCTCGCCGGGCGCGAGGCGCGCGCCTTCGCGGAGTTCGAGCGGCTGAACGCGGACCACCGCGACGCGAACCACCTCTCCAACAAGCTCGAGGCGGCGCTCTTCTCCTTCGTCGAGGCGGTCAGCACCGTGTCGATCGCGCTCATGCTGTGGGAGGGAGGCCGGCTCCACGGCGCCGGCCTCGCCGAGCTCGGCACGGTGGTCGCCTTCATCCAATACATCCAGAAGTTCTTCGTCCCCATCCGCGACTTCAGCGCCAAGTACGCCGTCATGCAGTCGTCCATGACCGCCGCCGAGCGCATCTTCGCGCTCCTCGACCTGGAGACGGAGCCGGTGCCGGCGCACGCGCGCGTGCCCGCGCGGGTGCGGGGCGAGATCGAGTTCGAGCACGTGTGGTTCGCCTATCGCGGCGAGCAGTGGATCCTGCGCGACGTCTCCTTCCGCATCCCGGCGGGCGAGCACGTGGCGATCGTGGGGGCGACGGGCGCGGGGAAGACGACCCTCATCAAGCTCCTCGACCGCCTCTACGACGTGCAGCGCGGCCGCATCCTGGTGGACGGCATCGACGTACGCGACTGGGACCCGACGGCGCTCCGGCGCCGGATCGCGGTGGTGCTCCAGGACGTGTTCCTCTTCAGCGGCCCCGTCGAGGCGAACATCACCCTCGGACGCGGCGACATCCCGCGCGCCGCGGTCGAGGCCGCGGCGGCGCACGTGAACGCGGACGGCTTCATCCACCGGCTCGGCGGCTACGCGGCGCCGGTGCGCGAGCGGGGAAGCAACCTCTCCGGCGGCCAGCGCCAGCTCCTCGCCTTCGCCCGCGCGCTGGCGCACGACCCGACCATCCTGGTGCTCGACGAGGCCACCTCGAGCGTCGACGCCGAGACCGAGTGGCTCATCCAGGACGCGCTCGTGAAGCTGCTCGAGGGGCGGACGGCGCTCGTCATCGCGCACCGGCTCTCGACCATCGAGAACGCCGACCGCATCCTCGTCCTGCACAAGGGCGAGCTGCGCGAGCAGGGAACGCACCGCGAGCTGCTCGCCCGCGACGGCATCTACGCGCGCCTCTACCGCATGCAGTATGCCGCGGAGCGGCCGGCGCCGGCGCGCGCGGCGGGGCTGCCATGACTCGGGCCAGGGCGCGCGGCGGGGTGGCGGCGAGGGG
>Ga0209159_1002191_pt1 | contig 13878 bp, 13 predicted proteins | sample GraSoiAngelo_144_FD_185901 | JGI IMG/M metagenome (GOLD analysis project Ga0209159, IMG submission 185901) | Grasslands soil microbial communities from the Angelo Coastal Reserve, California, USA - 14_1009_02_40cm (SPAdes) (version 2) | ecosystem: Environmental > Terrestrial > Soil > Grasslands ...
CCGCTCGACGGCAGCCGCCCGCTGCTGCTCTACGCCTACGGCTCGTACGGGGCGACGATCGAGCCGACGTTCAACTCGAACGTCCTGAGTCTCGTGGATCGCGGCTTGATCTACGCGATCGCCCACATCCGCGGCGGGCAGGAGATGGGACGCCGCTGGTACGACGACGGCAAAATGATGCACAAGCTGAACACGTTCCGGGACTACATCGACGTGGGCGAGGAACTCGTGCGCCTCAAGTACACGAGCCGCGACCGCCTGGTGGCGAACGGCGGGAGCGCGGGGGGCCTGCTCATGGGCGCCGTGGTGAACATGCGGCCCGAGCTGTTCCGCGCCGTGGTCGCCGACGTGCCGTTCGTCGACGTGATCAACACCATGCTCGACGCATCGCTCCCGCTTACGGCCCAGGAATGGGACCAGTGGGGCAACCCTCACATCGCCGAGCAGTACGCCTACATGCGGCAATACTCACCGTACGACAACGTGGAGGCCAAGGGGTATCCCTGGATGCTCGTCACGACGTCCTTCAACGATTCCCAGGTGATGTACTGGGAGCCGTCGAAATGGGTCGCGAAGCTGCGCGCCCGCAAGACCGACTCGAATCCGCTCTACTTCAAGGTGAACCTGGCCGGCGGCCACGGGGGCTCGTCCGGGCGGTACGATCGGCTCCGGGAGATCGCGTTCCGGTACGCGTTCATGCTAGACGCCGTGGGACTCGCGGGGGCGCGACAGGCGAGCGCCAACCCATGATCACGCTCCCGACCCTGCTCCTGGTCCTGGCCGCGGACTCAGGTGTAGCCGTCATCCCGCGCCCAGCGCACGTCGCGCCCGGCAGCGGCGCGTTCGTGGTGACAGGGGCGACGGTGATCGTGACCGACCGCGCCACCCGCCCGCTGGGCGACCTGCTGAGCGATTACCTCTACCCCGCGACCGGCCTGCGGCTCGCCGTCCGCACGACGGCGCCGGCCGGCGCCCGCGTCATCGCGCTCCGTCTCGACCCGGCGCTGACGAGCCTCGGTGCGGAGGGGTACCGGCTGGACGTGACCCCGGGGCGCGTCGCGATCCGCGCGCCCCAGCCGGCGGGCACGTTCTACGCGATCCAGACGCTGCGCCAGCTGCTCCCGCCGGCCATCTTTCGCCAGGCGCGGGTGCCGACCGCCGTCTGGACGATTCCCGCGGTGTCGATCGAAGATTCCCCGCGGTTCCGCTGGCGGGGGATCCACCTGGACGTGGCGCGCCACTTCATGCCGAAGGAGTTCGTGAAGAAGCTGGTCGATCTCGCCGCGCTCCATAAGCTCAACCGGCTGCACCTGCACCTGACCGACGACCAGGGGTGGCGCGTCGAGATCCGCCAGTATCCACGGCTCACCCAGGTAGGCGCGTGGCGGCGCCAGACGATCATCGGGCACCCTGACCGTGACTCCACCAAGTGGCGCTTCGACGGCCAGCCGCACGGCGGCTTCTATACGCAGGACGACATCGCAGAGCTGGTGGCGTACGCGCAGGCGCGGTTCGTCACCATCGTGCCGGAGATCGAGATGCCGGGCCATTCCCAGGCCGCGATCGCGGCGTACCCCGAGCTGGGCAACAAACCCGACACCCTTCCAGTGTGGACGGCGTGGGGCGTGGACGAAAACATCGTCAACCCGGGAGACGCGACGATCCGGTTCGAGCAGAACGTCCTCACCGAGGTGATGGCGCTGTTCCCCGGACGCTGGATCCATGTCGGTGGCGACGAGGCGCCGAAAACACAGTGGAAGGCGAGCCCGCTCGCGCAGGCCAGGATCCGCGAGCTCGGCCTCAAAGATGAAGACGAGCTGCAGAGCTACTTCACGCGGCGCATGGACGAGTTCCTCACGGCGCACGGTCGTTCGCTGGTGGGGTGGGACGAGATCCTCGAGGGAGGACTGGCGCCCAACGCGGTCGTCATGTCGTGGCGCGGGATCGACGGCGGCATTGCCGCGGCGCGCGCCGGGCATGACGTCGTGATGGCGCCCGGGTCGCACACCTACTTCGACCACTACCAGGCCGCCGACACCAGCACCGAGCCGCTGGCGATCGGGGGCTTTCTGCCGCTCGACAGCGTGTACGCCTACGACCCGGTCCCGGCGGCGCTCACGCCGGACGAGGCGCGCCACGTGCTGGGTGCGCAGGGGCAGCTGTGGACCGAATACATCCCCGACTCGAAACGGGCCGAGTACATGGCGTTCCCGCGGGCGTGCGCACTCGCAGAGGTGCTGTGGACGCCGCGGGAGGAAAAGAGTTACCCGGACTTCCTGGCACGGCTCGCCACACATCTCGTGCGGCTCGCCGTGTTGGACGTGAACTACCGGCCGCTCAGGAACTAATAGGATGCTGAGATTGAACAACAGATCCTTCGCTTCGCGCGCGTACCGCGCGCTCGCTCAGGATGACACGCCGCGTGGCGCTTTGAGAAGGTTCATCCTTTCTTGTTCGCGGAGCGAGGGAGCCTGTCATCCTGAGCGCCGAAGGCGCGAAGGATCTACTAGACCAGGAGAAGCTCGCGTGCACTCGCGTCTCGCCAAGCCACTGCTCGCCGTGCTGCTGATCGCCCCGGCGGCGGCGCCCGATCCAGGCCGCCCCTCCCCGGCGGCCCTCGACAACGGGCTGGCACGCACGCCCCCCATGGGCTGGAACAGCTGGAACCACTTCGGCTGCAACGTGAGCGAGCAGCTGATCAAGGAGACGGCGGACGCCATCGTGGCGAGCGGGATGCGCGACGCCGGCTACCGCTACGTGGTGATCGACGACTGCTGGCAGGTGGCGCGCGACGCCGCCGGCACGCTCGTCGCCGACTCGACCCGCTTCCCCCACGGCATCAAGGCGCTGGCGGACTACGTCCACGCCAAGGGACTGGGGTTCGGGATCTACACCGATGCGGGGACCAACACGTGCCAACGCCGGCCCGGGACCTACGGTCACGAGGAGCAGGATGCCCGCACGTTCGCCGCCTGGGGCGTGGACTACGTGAAGGAAGACTGGTGTCACGCGGAGGGGCTCGATGCGCCGACGCAGTACGCCACGTTCCGCGACGCGCTCGCCAAAGCGGGCCGGCCGATCGTCTTCAGCATCTGCGAATGGGGGTCGAACGATCCGTGGGACTGGGCCCCGCAGATCGGCAACCTGTGGCGGACCACCGGCGACATCCGGGACAAATGGACGTCCATGCTCTCGCTGCTCGATCTCTCGTCGCAGCACGCCAGCGTCGCCCGGCCGGGCGCGTGGAACGACCCCGACATGCTCGAGGTGGGGAACGGCGGCATGACCGATGACGAGTACCGCGCCCACTTCAGCCTCTGGGCCATCATGGCCGCGCCGCTCATGGCCGGGAACGACGTGCGGGCCATGTCCCCCGGCACGCGGGACATCCTGACCAATCCCGACGTGATCGCCGTGGATCAGGACTCGCTCGGAGTGCAGGGGATGCTGGTGCGGGAAGGACCGCCCGAGCTGCAGGTCTGGGCGAAGCGGCTGAAGGACGGCGCACGCGCCGTGGCGCTGCTCAACCGGGGGGACACGGCGGCCAAGATCACCGCGCGGTTCGACCGGCTGGGACTGCGCACCGACTCCGCGACGGTGCGCGACCTGTGGGCGCGGGCCGACCGCGGCGCGTTCCGGCGCGAGTACGCCGCGACGGTGCCGGGGCACGGGGTGGCCATGCTGCGCGTCACGCCGATCCGAGCGAAGTAGTCCCGCAGGACCCGGGAGACATCTCGCATGACGACGCTTCACTGGATCGACTACGCGATCATGGTCCTCTACTTCGCGTTCGTGCTCGGCATCGGCGCGATGCTGCGCCGCTACGTCCACACGAGCGAGGACTTCTTCCTCTCGGGCCGCTCGATCCCCGCCTGGGTGACCGGGCTCGCGTTCATCTCGGCGAACCTGGGCGCACAGGAAGTGATCGGGATGGGTGCCTCGGGCGCCAAGTACGGGATCGCGACGAGTCACTTCTACTGGGTGGGCGCGATCCCCGCGATGGTGTTCGTGGGACTCTTCATGATGCCGTTCTATTACGGCTCGCGCGCCCGGTCCGTCCCCGAGTATCTGAAGCTGCGGTTCGACGAGAAGACGCGGGGCGTGAACGCCGTCTCATTCGCCGTCATGACCGTGTTCTCGTCCGGGATCTCCCTGTACGCGATGGGGAAGCTGCTCAATCTGCTACTGGGATGGAGCTTCGACGCCAGCATTCTCGTCGCGGGCGGCATCGTGCTCGGGTACATCTTCCTGGGCGGCCTGACGAGCGCCATCTACAACGAGGTACTGCAGTTCTTCCTCATCGTGTTCGGCTTCGCCCCGCTCGTGTTCCTGGGGCTGCGGGACGTGGGCGGGTGGGCGGGGCTCTCCGCCCGGCTCGCCGGCGTCGCCACCGACAACGGCTTCGCGGCGGGCGCGTACACGCGGAGCTGGGCGTTCATGGGACACGCGTCCGCGAACCCCGTCGGGGTCGAATGGTTCGGCCTCGTGATGGGGCTGGGGTTCGTGCTGTCGTTCGGCTACTGGTGCACCGATTTCCTGGTCGTGCAGCGTGCCATGGCGGCGAACTCGATGACCGCGGCGCGGCGCACGCCGCTCATCGCCGCGCTCCCCAAGATGCTGTTCCCCTTCCTCGTGATCCTGCCCGGCATGCTCGCGCTGGTCGTGAGCTCCACGGCCGTGCGGTCGACGAGCGTCGCGGCCCCGACCCCCGCCGCGGCCGCCGCGCCCGCGGTAGCCAGCGCCGCCGCCACCACGACGGTCGCTCTGTCTGATCCGGGCGCCGAGCCGCGGGAGGGAATCGTGCCGCCCAAGCTCGACCCGCGCACCGGCGAGCCGCTGCGCGACGCCCGCGGCCGCGTGGTCCTCGACTACGATCTCGCCACGCCGATGATGCTGGTGCACTTCTTCCCCGCGGGCCTGCTCGGGCTGGGGCTCACGGCGCTGCTGGCGTCGTTCATGTCGGGGATGGCCGGGAACGTGACGGCCTTCAACACCGTCTGGACCTACGACCTGTACCAGAGCTACATCCGGCGGGGCGCGCCGGACTCGCACTATCTCGCGATGGGCCGGTTCGCCACGGTGTTCGGGGTGGCCGTCTCCATCGCGGCGGCCTACGTGGCGGCCTCGTTCAACAACATCATGGACTTCCTGCAGCTCGTGTTCGCGTTCGTGAACGCGCCGCTGTTCGCGACGTTCGCCTTGGGGATGTTCTGGCCGCGCGCCACCGGCCACGGAGCCTTTTCCGGCCTCGTCTCCGGCATCCTGGCCGCGGCCGTGCACCACGGGATCTCGCTCCCCGCGGGCGCGCACGTCGGCGTCAAGGGCGGGTATCTGGGCGTGGTCACGACGTACCCGAGCGAGCTGGCCCAAACGTTCTGGACCGCGATCGCGGCGTGGGTCACGTGCTTCGTCGTGACCATCGTCGTCAGCCTGCTGACGCGGCCCCGGCCGGCGGAGCAGCTGCACGGCCTGGTGTACGGGCTGACGCCCCAGCCCACCGACGACGTGAAGCGGTGGTACGAGCGTCCCGGCCCGCTGGCGCTGATCGTGTTGACCCTGACGGTCGCCTTGAACCTGATCTTCTTCTAGGGCGGGAGGGGGGGACGCGTGGGAATCGACCTGCGGATGCCGCTGGGCGCGCTGTTCGGAGTGCTGGGCCTGCTGCTCACCCTGTACGGCGCCGCGACGCGCGGCCAACCGGGCACGGAGCCGACGGGCGTACCGATCGACCTGATCTGGGGCGTCGTCCTGTTCGCGTTCGGGCTGTGGATGCTGCTGCTCGCCCGCCGCGCGCGGCAGGCGCCCAAGGTGTAGCTTGCACGATGGGGATCACTTCGGAGGAGAATACCAGATGAAACTTCTGACACTCGGGCTGGCGGTGCCGCTCTTCGTCGCCGCTGCTCCCGCAGCGGGCGCGCAGGAGGCGCCCAAGGCGCCGGAGGCACTGCAGGTCGGTGCCGACGCGCCCGACTTCGCGCTCCCCGGCGCGACGCGCTACGGCGTGCTCAGGAATCCGATCCACCTGAGCGATTTCAAGGGGAAAACGGTCGTCCTCGCCTTCTTCTATAAGGCGCGAACCAAGGGCTGAACGATTCAAATGCATGCGTACCGTGATCAGTACGCACAGCTCTTTCACGACGGCCGCAACGTGGTGCTCATCGCCATCAGCGTGGATCCCGCCGATACGCTCGGCGCGTGGGCCCGGGACGACGAGTTCCAGTATGTGTTCGCGAGCGACACCGGGGGCGTGATCGGCAAGAGGTACGGCGCCACCAATCCCAAGTACGGCCTCGACAACCGCAACCTGTTCGTGGTCGGGCCGGACGGGAAGATCGCCTACCGCGCGACGCCGTTCCGGGAGATCGACCCGACGTCGTATAAGGAGCTGGGCGCGGCGATCGACCGGGTGGCGGCTAAACCGGCGGAATAGTCAGTCGCCGAGCAGGCGCTGCAGCACGGCGGCGATGTCCTGCTCGGCGCCGGCGCCGGTGTACACGACCTTGCCGGCGCGATCCAGCACGACGATGTAGGACGTCGTGGGCGCCTGATACGCCCGCACCGCCGCACCGTTCGCATCGTACAGCACGAGGAACGGCAGCGGAGCCGCTGCGAGGTGGCGTTTGATCGACGCCGGGGTCTCGTTCACCCCCACGCCGACGGCGATGAAGGTCACCTTGACCCCGTACTTGGCGTGCGCCGCCTTGAGCGACGGCTCGAGCGCCTGGCACAGCGGGCACCAGGTGGCCCAGAACTCGAGCAGCACGGGCTGCTTCCCTATGTACTGCCCCAGGTCCACCGACTTGCCGTCGAGATCCTCCACGGCCACGACCGGTGCCCTGGTGCCGACAGGGAGGCCCACGTCTTGGGCTCGGAGCGACGGCGCGAACCCGACCACCAGCGCGACGCCGAGCATCGATCCGTACCTCATCACCAAACCTGTCCCGCCTGAATGAAGTAGTACTCCGCCATGGCCAGCAATACCGCACCCGCGCCCTTCTTGATCCACGCCATCCACGCACCCGCCCGCGGCAGTGAGGACAGCGTTCCCGAGAACAGCCCGACAACGACGAGCAGCGCGGTCATGCCCAGCGAGAACACGAACAGATAGGTGAACCCCAACACGCCGCTGCGCGTTGTGGCCACCCAGGTCAGGACAGCAGCGAAGACCGGGGCGCCGCACGGCGCCGCCACGATCCCCGACGTGGCGCCGAGCAGGAAGACCGCCGGGTACGAACCTCCGGAGAGCCCCCCCACCCACCGTAGCAGGCGTTGCGGCGCCGACACTGGGATCACGTCCAGCATGGCAAGGCCAAACACTAGCAACAAGTTCCCGATGGCGAGCCGAGCCCAGCGGTTCGCGCTCACGGTGCCGAACAACGAGCCACTGAGCCCCGCGATCAAGCCGAGCAAGGCGTAGAACAGAGCCAAGCCAGCCGCATAAGTAAGCGTGAGCGCCGTGGTGCGGGCACGCGTGCTCCGCGCCCCGGTCGCGCCCGAGAGAATCCCCACGGTAATGGGAATCATCGGGTAGATACACGGGAACGTACTGGTCGCAACGCCCGCACCGAACAACGTTACGACGGCGATGAGCGGATGATGGCTCAGCGCCTCGCCCAGGTCCGTGACGACGAGCAACAGGCCGAGGGTCAACGTCCGCTACAAGCTCCACCCCGACCGATAGTGCGGATGGATGTACTCGTCCGGGATGCTCACGTTCGTCACCTGGCCGTTCTCCGGGTTGATCTCCAGCGGCCGGCCCAGCCGTACCGCGAGACACCCGAGCAGGATCATCGAAGACAGGCCTCCGGCGTGGCCGTCGAACGTCGAGCCCGCAGGCGGCCCGCCCTTGCACGCCGCGATCCACTCGGCGTAGACGCCGGGCGAATGCGGATACTTCGGCTGCTGCGGTGGAGGCGGGTCGCCGCTCGCGACGCCCTGCTTGCTGGGCGTGAGCAGTTTGGGGTCGTCGCCGTACGTCCCGGCGGTGAGCTTGCCGTCGCTGCCGATCCAGAGCTGCCCGCCGCCCTTGTCGAACGGCCAGGCCAGCTCGTCGGCCACTTCGACCGGCCGCGGCGGATAGAGGCTGCCGTCGCGCCACACGACCTTCACCTCGGGGCGCTTGCCCTTCGCCGCGAAGCTGTAGCTGATGCGGGAGCCGGCGGGCGCGGTCTCCTTGAAGAGCGGGGTGGACTCGGCCTCGATGCGCGTGGGGTAACCGAGATCGAGGGTCCAGTAGGCGGCGTCCATGATGTGGCACGCCATGTCGCCCAGCGCGCCGGTGCCGAAATCCCAGAAACCGCGCCATTTGAACGGCGCGTACGCCGGGTGATACGGCCGCTCCGGCGCGGGCCCGAGCCACAGGTTCCAGTCGAGCGTGGCGGGGGCGTAGTACTCCTCGAGCGGCCGGTCGATCGCCTGCGGCCAGATCGGCCGATTGGTCCAGAAGTGCACCTCGCGCACCGTCCCGATGGCGCCCGCCTCGACCCATTCACGGACCTGGCGGGTGCCGTCACGCGCGTGGCCCTGGTTTCCCATCTGGGTCATGATCTTGGGGTGACTGCGCGCGTAGTCGGCCAGCGCCCGCACCTCGCCCATGGTCCGGGCGAGCGGCTTCTGGATATAGGTGTGTTTCCCGGCCTTCATGGCGAGCATCCCGGCGGCGGCGTGCGAGTGGTCGGGCGTCGACACCGTCACCGCGTCGATGTTCTTCGACTCCTTGTCGAACATCTCGCGGTAGTCTTTGTACCGCTTGGCTTTGGTGTAGGTCTGTAACGCGTCTTCGGCGCTCTTCCAATCCACGTCGCACAGCGCGTAGATGTTCTCCCCTTCCATGCCGCGCACGTCGTTGCGGCCCATGCCCCCAACGCCGATGCAGGCGACGTTGAGCTTGTCGCTCGGCGCGCGGTAGCCGCGACCCAGCACGTGCCGGGGCACGATGGTGAACGCCACGCCGGCGCCCACGTCGCCGACGAATTTGCGTCTCGAGATGCGTTTGCGTGACATGATGCGACCCTCCTCAGTCGGCCGCCACGGGCTGGGGCGCGCGCGCCCCTCCCGGGCGAAACAGGGCTGCGAACAAGAGCAGAACCACCGCGGCGAAACCGGCCGGCAGCATCCAGAAGCTGGGCCAACGCTCCAGGGTCAGGCTGGCCGCGCCGCCCAAGAACCGGTTGTACACGTTGCCCGCCACCTGCGCGCCGATGAGCATACCGACGCCGTAGGTGACCAGCACGAGGAATCCCTGCGCCTGGCCGCGAATCGCGGGTGTCGATTTCTTGTCCACGTAGATCTGACCGGTGACGAAAAAGAAGTCGTAGCACACGCCGTGGAGCAGGATCGCGATGATGATGAGCGACAGGAGGGCGCCGGGCGCCGCCACCGCAAACAGGGCGTAGCGCACGACCCAGGCGGCCATGCCCACCATCAGCATCCGCTTCACGCCGAGCCGCACGAAAAAGACCGGCATGAGCAGCATGAAGATCACCTCGGACATCTGCCCGAGCGACTGCGTCGCCGCGATCCTGGTGATGCCCGCATCGCCCAGGAAGATCTGGGTGAAGTTGTAATAGGCCGCCAGCGGGATGCACAGCAGGAGTGAGGCGGCGATGAAGACGTAGAACGCGCGGTCGCCGAGCTGCGCAAGGGCATCGAGACCGAGGATGCTGCGCAGCGAGACCCGCTGCCCGGCTCCGGGCGGTGGTGTGTGGGGCAGCACAAAGCTGAAGAGCCCCAAGAGCACGCTCGCCGTAGCGGTCGTGTAAATCGGCAGGGCCGTGGGCTCCGGGACAACGCCGATCAGCGGTCCCAGCACGAAGCTGATGAACAGTCCCGCTACGATCCACCCGGCCGTACCGAACACGCGGATCAGAGGAAACTGCTTCTCCTGTGACTGGATGTGGTGAAACGCCAGGCTGTTCGCGAGGCCGAGGGTCGGCATGTAGCACAGGTTGTAGAACAACAGGAGCAGGATGAACACGACGGGCGCGCCCGCGGCCCGGGGCACGGCGAACATCACGACGCCGCCCAGCAGGTGGAGCACGCCCAGCACCTTCTCGGTCGCGAAGTAGCGGTCCGCGACGAGCCCGAGGAAGAACGGCGCCACGATGGCCGCGATCGGGTTCACCGTGTAGGGCCAGTGCGTCAGCGTCTCCATTCCATGATGGGTCATGTACACCGCGATCGTGGTGTACCACGCGCCCCAGATGAAGAACTGCAGGAACATCATCGCCGACAGCCTGGCACGGACGCTCACGGCAACACCCGGATCTTGATGTTGCGGAACGCCACCGGGTACTCGTGTTCTTGCAAGCCGATGTAGCCCTCGGCATTGCGGCCGTAACGCGGGTGCGGGGCGAACTTGCTCGCCTTTACCTTGGCCTCCCAATCCGGGCTGCCCAGCTCATACTGGACCACCTTCACGCCGTTGAGCCAGTGCTCGACGTGATTGCCATTCACCACGAGACGCACCTGGTTCCACTGGCCGGGGGGCTTCACGACGCCGGCGGGGGACGGATACAGGCCGTAGTCGGCCCCGGCCGCCGTCAGGCGCGACTGGCCGTCCGGATGCCCCGCGTCGTCCAATACCTGCATCTCCGGAGCGCTCCAGTAGATCGCGTTGTCGCCCGGGTCCTCGCTGGCGCGGTAGAAGATCCCGCTGTTGCCGTTCTTCGCGATGTTCCACTCGAGCGACAGCTCGAAGTTCTTGAACTTCTCCTTCGTGATGATGTCGGCCGCGGGCTTGACTCGCTTCAGCGTGCCGTCCACCACCTGCCACCCCGACGGCAGCGAATCCATCTTCCACCCGCGCCACCCTGCCGTGGTCTTCCCGTCGAACAGCAGGCGCCAGCCCGCGGCGCGCTCGTCCGGCGTGAGCGTGTTGACCGGCGCGGCGCTGCCGGCCGAGCCGGCCTGCTGCGAGCCGGCCGCGCCGGGCGCCGCTAACCAGGTGCCTGCCAGGCACGCCCCGAGCAGGCTCATTGCCGTCAGGTGGTTCACGTGCTCCTCCTCTCGTCAGGTTTCGGGGGGATCGGGCGTCAATGCTACGATACGCCCGGGGTTCGGGGAAGGTTGGGCGGCAAAGCCCGTGCCTGCAGCCGGCATAGGTAGGAGGGTCACGCGGGAAGGCCCGCCAGCTCCTTGAGGCGGCTCTGCACGGCCCGCCTGGCGCGCTCGCTCTTGGTGATGACGAGGATCGCGTCGTCCCCCGCGATGGTCCCGATGATCTCCTCCCACCCTGCCCCGTCGATGGCGAGGCCGAGCGCCTGCGCGCCCCCCGCCGGCGTCTTGACCACGAGCAACGGCCCCACCCCCTCCATGGACACGAGCATCGCCGGCAGGACCTGATCGAGGTGATGCCGGATGCCGGGCCCGCTTTCCGGGGGCGGGGCGTAGTGCGAGCCCCCGTCGGGCGCGGCCACTTTGGCGAGGCCTAAGTCCCGGATGTCGCGCGACAGCGTCGCTTGGGTGACGGCGAACCCTTCCCCCTTGAGCAGCTCGCGCAGCTGTTCCTGGCTCGCCACCCGTTCTGTCCGGACGATCTTGAGAATCGCGGCGTGCCGCTGCGTTTTCATGGGGCCTGAATCTAGCCGTGGACTACGCGGCCGGCGACGACGGTGAGAAGGGCGGTGGAGGGCAGTGGAGGGCGGTGGAGGGCGGTGGAGGCAAAGACCGCGAGATCGGCCTGCTTGCCGACGTCCAGAGATCCGATCTCCGCGTCGAGCCCCAGGGCCCGGGCACCGTCGAGCGTGAGCATCCGCAGCGCCTCCGATCCTTCCAAGCCCGCCGCGCCAGCCTCGGACCAGAGATCGACGTCCCCGGTGCTCACCACCGAATCGGTCCCGAAGCCGACCGCGAGCCCGGCGCGCCGGAACAGCGGCAGCGGCGCAGTGCCGTGGCCGTGGGCGCGGTTGGAGCGGGGGCAGAGAGCCACCGCCGCCCCCGCATTCCGTAGCGATTCGATATCCGGCCCGTCGACCTGGACACAATGGATGCAGAGCCACCCCGTTGCACGTTGCAAGACGCCAAGGCGCAAGAGATACTGGACCGGCGTGCAGTTGTGAGCCGGGACGGGGATGCCGCGGGCGCGCAACGCGTCGGCGAACGGACCCGCGCCGTCGCGCACGAGCGCCGTTTCCTCGCGCGACTCGGCCAAGTGCACGGCGACGGGGAGCCGTTCCCGACGCGCCAGCTCGGCCGTCGCCCGATACAACGGCTCGCTCACGGTGTACGGCGCGTGTGGCGATACGCCCAGGCGGGCGCGGCCGGTGGCGAGCGGGCGTAGCCGCCGCACGGCGGCCGCGAGCTCGCTCAGGCTGGCGCCGCACTTCGTCGGGTCCGGCCCGAAGACCTCCTGGTAATAGACGCCCCGTGCCCCGAGGCGCGCGAGTGCCTCGAGGGGGGCGCCGGTCGAGCCCGTATCCGCGACGCACGTGACGCCCGCCGCCCAACAGTCGCGAACGCCCTGCTCGGCCGAGCGGGAGAACTCTTCGGGGGTAGTGGCGTCCTTCAGGGCGCGGATCGCGCGAATCCACGGCGCGAACTCCCGCTCGGCGTTCTTTCCGGCAAGGTGGGTCAGCTCGAGGTGGGTGTGGCAGTTCACCAGCCCGGGAACGAGGACCGCGTCGGGGAACTCGAGGGCCCGCGCTTCCGGAGGTGCAGCAACCTGGGAATGCGGGCCGATCGCGGCGATGCGGCCGGCCGCGTCAACGAGAACGGCGCCGTCCTCGATGGGCGGCGCCGTGACGGGATGAACCGAGCGGGCGCGGATGCGCAGCACGCGAGTGGATCTAGGGAGACACGCCGATGTTGAACGGCGTGTGCACGGGGCACGCCTGCGACGGCTCGGTACCGGGATAGAACCAATCCCAATGACGCACGTCCTGCGGGCAGAACGCCGTCGCCAGGTAGCCGTTGGACCAGTCCACCTCGCGGGTGATCAGCGAGTCGGGCCGCTCCCAGTCCGGCGGGGGTGGTCGCCGGTCGTACACGTCGCGCATGAACGCCGTCCAGGCAGGCGCCACGATCCGGCCGCCGCCGGCGTTGTGCTCGAGGATGCGCTGCTGAATGTCGTATCCCACCCACATTCCGGCCACGAGCTCCGGTGTGTATCCGATGAACCAGGCGTCGGTGTAGTCGTCCGTGGTCCCGGTCTTTCCGGCGGCGGGGAGCGTAAACCCCGCCTTCCACACCGCGGTGAACGCGGTGCCACGGCGGATCACGTCCTTCATCATGTCCACCATCAGCCAGGTGTGCTCCGGGTCCATCACCTCGTCGCGCCGCGGCTCGGACTTCCAGAGGATGTTCCCCTGGCGGTCCTCGACCCGGAGGATGCCGATCGGCTCGGACCGAGTGCCGAGGGTAGCGAACGCGGTGTAGGCGGCGATCATCTCCATCGGCTTCACGCCCTTAGCCCCGATGTGGATCGAGGGGTATGGCGGGAGCGGCGTCGTGATTCCGTAGCGGCGCGCCTCACCGATCACCGTCTCCTGGCCCAGCCCCATGCCCAGCTTGATGGTCGCGAGGTTGCGCGATAGGTACAGCGCCTCCCGCATCGGGATCATGCCCAGCGTCGTGTCGTCGTCATCCTTGGGCTGCCACAGCGTCGAGTCGAGCTGGATGACCGGCGGATTGAGCGGCGAATCGTCCAGGATCTCGGTGACCGGATGACCGGCGCGGACCGCTGCGGAATACACGAACGGCTTGAAGGTCGAGCCGGGCTGGCGGATCGCCTGGGTGGCGCGGTTGTATTTCGAGTCGTCGAAGTCGCGCCCGCCGATCATGGCGCGGATGTAGCCGGTGCTCGCCTCGAGGGCGACGAGCGCGCCCTGGAGGTAGGGCGTGTACAGCCCATGGTCTTCCCCGGACGCCTTGGACGATTCG
>Ga0209159_1002193_pt1 | contig 13876 bp, 11 predicted proteins | sample GraSoiAngelo_144_FD_185901 | JGI IMG/M metagenome (GOLD analysis project Ga0209159, IMG submission 185901) | Grasslands soil microbial communities from the Angelo Coastal Reserve, California, USA - 14_1009_02_40cm (SPAdes) (version 2) | ecosystem: Environmental > Terrestrial > Soil > Grasslands ...
GCGAGCAGCCGGCGCGCAGGTCGGGGAGGAGCACGCGCCGCGTGGGGTTCAGGATCTTGGCCGTCTCGGCCATGAAGTGGACGCCGCAGAAGACGATCGTGTCGGCCTCCACGCGGGTCGCCTGGCGCGCGAGCTCGAGCGAGTCGCCCACGAAGTCGGCCACCGCGAAGATCTCCGGGCGCTGGTAGTTGTGCGCCAGGACGACGGCGTTGCGGGCGCGCTTCAAGGCGCCGATCTCGGCGATGACGTCGGCCAGCGCGGCGCAGCGTTCGGGGCCGTAGTGCCGATCGCCGAGCGGCGCGAGCAGCGCTTCGAGCTCGTGCCCCGTGGGGGCGAGGGCGGCGGTGGCGGTGGCGGTCATGGCGGCTCCCGGGTCGGAGTTCGCGTATCCCGTACGCATACTCGGGCCTTGCGCCGGCCCTGTCAACCCGGGGAGGGACGGCGGTTGCGCGGGCGGGCCGGGCCAGCTAGGAGGCCGTCGGGAAGCGCGCGACGAGGAGGCATGACCGGGCCCGACGATACGGCGGCGGCGCTGGCCGCCGCGGGAGCGTACCGGCGGCTCGCCGAGCAGGCGCTCGCCGACCGGCCGCTCGCGCGCGACGGCGCGCGCGCGCTGCTCGGGAGCCCGGACGAGGATCTCCCCGCCGTGCTGTGGGCTGCCTTCGCGGCGCGCAGCCGGCATTTCGGACGGCGCGTCAAGCTCTGCGTGCTGCAGAACGCCCGCAGCGGCCTCTGCCCCGAGGACTGCGGCTACTGCTCGCAGTCCGCGGTGTCGACGGCCGACATCCGGCGCTACCGCCTCCTCCCCGTCGCCGACCTGGTCGCCGGCGCTCGCCGCGCGGCCGCGACCGGCGCGGGCCGCTATTGCATGGTGACGAGCGCGCGCGGGCCGAGCGCGTCGGACATCGCGCACTTCGCGCGCGCCGCGCGCGCCATCCGGGCCGAGCTCCCCGAGCTCGAGCTGTGCGTCTCGCTCGGCATCATGGAGGAGGCGCAGGCGCGCACGCTCGGCGAGGCGGGCGTCGACTTCGTCAACCACAACCTGAACACGAGCCGCCGCTTCTACCCGGCGATCTGCAGCACGCACACCTACGACGACCGGAGGGCGACGGTGCGGGGCAGCACGCGCGCCGGGCTCGGCGCCTGCTCCGGCGTCATCATCGGCATGGGGGAGACGCACGAGGACCTGATCGAGGTGGCGGGCGAGCTCAGCGCGCTCGCGGTCACCTCGCTGCCGGTCAACTTCCTCCACCCGATCGAGGGCACCCCGCTCGGCGCGCGGCCCGCGCCGGCGGCGGCCGATTGTCTGCGCGCGCTGGCGCTCTTCCGGCTCACCAACCCGCGCGCCGAGATCCGGGCCGCGGGCGGGCGCGAGCGCGCGCTCGGCGCGGCGCAGGGCCTCGCCCTCTTCGCCGCGAACTCCATCTTCGTGGAGGGCTACCTCACCACGCCCGGCCAGCGCCACGCGGACGCGCTCGCCATGATCCACGCGCTCGGCTTCGAGGTGGAAGGCGAGGGGCGTCGCGCCATGGACAGAACCGCGCAAATGTGATGTGAGGCAGTCGCCCAGGTCCCGAGGATTCCGAGCAGGGGGTGCGGCATGCAACAGCGGCTCGCGCGGCTCATCCACGCGCGTGAAGAGGACGAGGACAAGGACAAGGACAAGGACAAGGACATCGACGACCTCGAGGACGAGGATCTCGACGAGGATGAGGACTTCGAGGACGACGACGACGACCTCGAGGACGACGACGACGAGGAGGAAGAGGAGGAGCCCGGGGCCGAGGGTTGAGCGGGGGCGCTACGCCCCGGCCACCGTCATGCGCGCGATCTTGAGCGTCGGCGCCGCGATCGCGTTGCGCACGCGGAGGTCGCTCCCCACCATCTCGATGTCGCGCAGCATGTCGCGCAGGTTCCCCGCGATGGTGAGCTCCTCGACCGGGTGGGCGAGCTCGCCGTTCTCGATCCACAGCCCGGCCGCGCCGCGCGAGTAGTCGCCGGTCACCGGGTTCACCCCGAAGCCGATCAGCTCGGTCACGTAGAGCCCCGAGCGCACCGAGGCGATGATCGCCTCGGGGCGGTGCGGGCCCGGCTCGAGGACGAAGTTCGTGGGTGCCACGCCGGGCGCGTCGCCCACGCTGCGCACCGCGTGCCCCGTGGTCCTGAGCCCCAGGCGACGCGCCGAGTACGAATCGAGGAGGTAGCTCACGAGCACGCCGCGCTCGACGATGGTGCGACGGGTCTGCCGGACGCCCTCGCCGTCGAACGGGCGCGACGCCGGGCCGGCGGGCCGGAGCGGATCGTCGACCACGGTGACGGCCTGCGAGGCGACCTGCTCGCCCAGCCGGTCGAGCAGGAACGACATCCGCCGGTAGAGCGCCGAGCCGGCGATGGCTCCCGCCAGGTGGCGGAGCAGGCTCGCCGCGGCCTCGGGCTCGAAGACGACCGGGCACTCGCCGGTGGGCGGGCGGCGCGCGCCGAGGCGGCGGAGCGTGCGGCGCGCGGCCTCGCGGCCGACCTCCGCGGGCGGCTCCAGCCCGGCGAGCTTGCGGTGCGCCGTGTACCACGAGTCGCGCTGCATGGCGCCGTCGCGGGTCGCGACCGGCACGACCGCGAGGCTGACGGAGGAGCCGGCGTAGGCGCCGACGAAGCCCAGGCTCGACGCGTAGGCGACCAGCCCGGCGTCGGCGGCGAACTCGGCGCCCTCGGAGTTGGTGATCTCGGGCGCGGCGGCGAGCGCGGCGGACTCGGCGTCACGCGCCCAGGCGAGCGCCTGCTCGGGCTCGAGCCGCTCGACCGCGGGATCGTGGAGGTCGAGGTCCGGCTGCTCGCCGGCGAGCTCCGCGGGGTCCGGGAGGCCCGCGTGCGGATCGGGAGCGGTCGCGCGCGCGAGCGCGACCGCATCGCGGGCGAGCGCGGCGAGCCCCTCGGGCGAGAAGTCGGCGGTCGACACGATCGCGGTCGCGTCGCCCACGAAGACGCGCAGCCCGGCGCGCCGCTGGCGTGAGCGCTTCAACTTCTCCACCTCGCCCAGGCGGACGCCGACCGCGAGCCCGTCGCCCTCGGCCGCCATCGCGTCGGCGGCGCGCGCGCCGGCCGCGAGCGCGCGCGCCACCAGGTCGTGCGTCAGCTCCCGCACGTCCGTGCCCGCGGGTGGGCGCGCGCTCCCGTCGGTCCCGCTCACGCCTGCGTGCCGCCCACGGTGAGGCCGTCGATGCGCACCGTCGGGAGCCCGACCCCGACCGGCACGGACTGGCCGTCCTTGCCACAGGTGCCGATGCCCTCGTCGAGCCGCAGGTCCGCGCCCACGCGCGTGATGCGCGTCAGCACGTCGGGCCCGTTGCCGATGAGCGTCGCCCCGCGCACCGGGCGCGTCACCTTGCCGCCCTCGATCAGGTACGCCTCGCTCGCCGAGAAGACGAACTTCCCGCTCGTGATGTCCACCTGCCCGCCGCCGAAGTAGACCGCGTAGAGCCCGCGGTCGACCGAGCGGATGACGTCCTCGGGCGCGTCCTCGCCCGCCAGCATGAAGGTGTTGGTCATGCGCGGCATGGGGAGGTGTGCGAAGCTCTCGCGCCGGCCGTTGCCGGTCGGCGTCATGCGCATGGCCGCCGCGTTGAGCCGATCCTGGAGATAGCCGCGCAGGATGCCGCGCTCGATCAGCACCGTGCGCTGCGTGGGCGTGCCCTCGTCGTCGACGTTGAGCGAGCCGCGGCGTTCGGCGATGGTGCCGTCGTCGACCACCGTGCACATCTCCGAGGCGACGCGCGTGCCGACGCGGTCGGTGAAGGCGGACACGCGCTTGCGGTTGAAGTCGCCCTCGAGACCGTGGCCGATCGCCTCGTGCAGGAGGACGCCCGGCCAGCCCGGGCCGAGGACGACCGTCATCGTGCCCGCCGGCGCGTCCGCGGCCGCGAGGTTGGTGAGCGCCTGCCGGGCCGCCTCGCGCGCGAAGCGCTCGGCGCGGCCGTCGAGCAGGGTGTCGAACGCGTAGCGCCCGCCGCCCCCGTAGCTGCCCTGCTCGCGCCGGCCGCCGCGCTCCGCGATGCAGGTGACGCTCAAATGCACGAGCGGCCGCACGTCGCCCACCACCGCGCCCGCGGAGGTGACCACCAGGACGACGCGGTGCTCGATCGCGATGCCGGCGAACACGTTCGTGATGCAGGGGTCGGTGGCGCGCGCGACCGCGTCGAGCCGCTGGAGCAGCGCCACCTGGTCCGCGGTCGGCGTGTCGACGGGCGGCCGGGCTACCGGGTAGAGGTCGTGCGCCGCGGCGGTGGCCCGGGTGGCGGGCAGCGCGATCGCCGCACCGCGTTGTTCGGCGATGGTAGCGGCCGCCCGCGCCGCCAGCTCGAGACGCTCGAGCGAGACCTCGTCGGAGTGCGCGTAGCCGCTGCGCGCGCCGGCGACCACGCGCACGCCGACGCCCTGGCTCACGTTGCGCGTGGCCTTCTTCACCACGCCCTCCTCGAGCGACGCGGTCTGGTTCACGCGGAACTCGAAGTAGAGGTCGGCCCAGTCGGCGCGCCGTTCGAGCGCCGTGCCGAGGACGCGCTCGAGCGCGCCGTCGGAGAGGCCGAAGCGCTCGTGGAAGAACCGCTCCGGCTTCACCACCTCCATCGCGCCAAGCTAACAGACGGTTCGGGAGCGCGCCATCCGAGGGGCATCCGCCGAACGGCCGATGGACAGCCGGCGCGCGGGGTGACATAAGAAACATTCACCGCTGCATGGCTATCGCCGCCAGCCGCGGCGCCGTGACGAGCTTGCTCGGGGTGCTCGACCGCCCGGGGCCGCTCGTCATCCTGCCGCACGACAACCCCGATCCCGACGCGCTCGCGAGCGCGGCCGCACTCAAGTACCTGGTCGCGGCGTTCGCCAGGAAGGAGGCGCAGATCGTCCTCGGCGGCATCGTGGGGCGGGCCGAGAACCGCGCCATGCTCACCTACCTGAACATCACGCTCGTGCCGGTGGGCGAGGTGGCGTTCAACGGCAGCACGGCGGTCGTGCTGGTCGACACGCAGCCCGGCCGCATCAACAACTCGCTGCCCGAGGGCATCGTGCCGGTCGCGGTGATCGACCATCACCCGGCGTACGACGACTACCCCGGGGTGCCGTTCCTCGACCTGCGCGACCAGTACGGCGCAACCTCGACCATCGTGACCGAGTACCTGCGCGAGTCGAAGCTCGTGCCCGAGCCGAAGATCGCGACCGCGCTCTTCTACGGCATCTCCGCCGAGACGCAGGACCTGGGGCGCGAGGCGACGGCCGCCGACATCGAGGCGAGCCACTTCCTCTATCCGTACACCAACAAGCGGCGGCTGGCGAAGATCGAGAACGCGCGCGTGCCGCGCGAGTACTTCCGCGTCTTTCGCGAGGCGATCGAGCGCGCCGCGCTCTACGACAAGGTCGTCGTCTCGATGCTCGGCGAGGTGCAGTACCCCGACATGGTGGCCGAGGTGGCGGACTTCCTCCTCCGCCTGGACCAGGTGGAGTGGGCGGCGGCGATCGGCACCTTCGGGAGCTGCCTCCACTGCTCGATCCGCACCACCGACCGCGAGGTGAACGCCGGCGATCTCCTGCAGCGCGTGCTCGGCAGCCGCTCGGCCGGCGGCCACGACATGATCGCGGGCGGCCGCCTGCACGTCGGCGACGACCCCGCGGCGCGCGAGCGCGCCGCGGCCATGGTGCGGGATCGGCTCCTCGGCGCGCTCGGCGTCGATCCGGCGGTCGGGCAGCCGCTGGTGGGCTGAAGCGGGCCCGCGTCCAGCCACGCCCATGCCGTCCGCCATCGACATCATCAAGCGCCGCCTGAAGGAGGAGCGCGTCCCGGACGCGCCCGACGAGATCGGCGAGAAGAAGAAGCGGCCGCGCGAGGTCGCCTTCATGGACGTGAACCTCTGCTGGCCGTGCGGCAAGTGTCCGGAGTTCTGCCCGGTCGCGTGCATCGAGTACCTGGCGCCGGGGAGCCTGCCCGGCCGCGGCCAGCAGCCGGTCCAGGACCGCTTCCAGGAGTGCATCGGCTGCTACATCTGCGTCGAGGTGTGCGCGCTCCTGACCGACTACGACGCCGTCCGGATGTACGACGTCGACCTGGTCGAGCGGCTCCTCGGCGTCGAGATCGGCGACCGCAAGCCCGATCACTACATCGCGGCGCAACCCTACGAGGAGTACTTCTCGGAAGGCGGGCCCCCGAGCGTGCGCCAGCTCGGCAAGGGCTCGCGCATCCGCGACAAGATGAACGCCGAGGAGCGCGCCGTCATCGCGCGCGAGCGGGGCTAGGGGCGCGCGCCAATGGGCCCCCCGTGGTCCGCCGCGAACCCTATCGCGGCGGAGGGGAGCCGTCCTTCAGCACGAAGCGATAGGGCGCTTCGACCTTGGAGTCGATGGGCCGGTTGCCGACGTATGCGGGGCGCATCCGGGACCGCTGCGCTGCGATCAGCGCCGCCTCATCGAGTGACGCGAAGCCCGAGCTCTCCGCAATTTGAGAGAAGCGCGGCCACGCTGGGCAGAAGTGTCCGTTTCACCGGTGCCAGTGTCGAGCAGCGCGCGACCATGTCCGGGCGGGCCCGTAACGTGGCAGCCCGATGCCGGTGGGTTAGGGCAGGGCGAGCGCCGCCCCGATTTCCGCCGCCGCGCCACCGTCCGTCTCTCTCTCGCGTGCCGCCTCCAGGGCGCGCCGCGCCGACGCGCCGCCGAGGCGCCCGAGCGCCCACGCCGCGTGCCCGCGCACCAGCGGCTCGGGATCGGCGAGCGCGGCGGCGAGGGCGGGCAGCGCGTCGGGGTTCCCGCTGTTGCCGAGCGCCACCGCTGTGTTGCGCAGCAGCCCGCGCCGCTTCGCGCGCGCCACCGCCGTCTTCCCGAAGCGCGCGCGAAAGCCCGCCTCGTCGAGCGCGAGCAGCGAGGGCAGGTGCGGCGCCAGCGCCTCGGCGCCGGCGGCGTCGCGCACGTCGGCGTTCCACGGGCACGCCTCCTGGCAGAGGTCGCAGCCGAAGATCCAGTTGCCGAGATGCGGGCGCAGCTCGGCCGGGATCGCGCTCCGGTGCTCGATCGTTAGGTACGAGAGGCAGCGGCGCGGGTCCATCGTGTAGCCGGGGCCGAGCGCGCCGGTCGGGCAGGCGGCGTGGCAGCGGGCGCAGGTGCCGCAGTGATCGGCGGGCAGCGGTGACGCCGCCAGCTCGAGGTCGGTGAACAGCTCGGCCAGGAAGAAGTACGAGCCGGCGGCGCGGTCGAGGAGGAGCGTGTGCTTGCCGATCCAGCCGAGGCCGGCGCGCATCGCCCACTCGCGCTCGAGCACCGGGCCCGTGTCGACGTAGCCCTGGAAGCGCGCGCCGGGGAAGGCGGCGGCGAGGCGCGCGGCGAGCGCGTCCAGGAGCGCGCCCACGCGCGCGTGGTAGTCCTCGCCGAGCGCGTAGGCGGCGATCCGGCCGGTGAGCGTCGCGCGCCAGTCGCCGGGCGGCGGAGGGGGCGGGCGGTAGGGGTAGGCGAGGGAGATGACGGCGCGCGCCCAGGGACGCGCCGCGCGCGGGTCGATCCGCTCCGCCGTGCGTCTTGCCAGGTAGCCCATCTCGCCGGCGCGGCCCGCCGCGAGCCACGCCTCGAGGAAGGCGCCCACCGGGAGCGGAGCGAGCGGCGCCGTGCCGGCGTGGGAGAAGCCCACCGCCCGCGCCGCGGCCGCGATCGTCGCCTCGCGGGAGCGCATGACGCCCCCTGGTTAGCACGCCAGGCTCGCGGCCGTCAGGCCGCGCCCCAAGTCGCCGCGCCTCAAGTCCGCGCCGCGCGCGCCCGATACATGCACGAGGCGGGCTCCCGCCGCGTGGCTGCCGAGCGCGCCTAGCCATGCAGACCGAGCGCGCGCCGGCAAAGACCCTGCTCGTCGTGTCCGGGGCGCGCGAGGCGATGCCGATCATCGCCGCCGCGCGGCGCATGGGCCTTCGCGTCCTGGTCTCCGACGGCGCGCCCGACGCGCCCGGCTTCCGTCAGGCCGACGCGGGCCTGCTCGCACCCACCGCGGACGCGGAGGCGAGCGTGGAAGCGGCGCGCGCCTACGCGCAGCGGACACGCATCGACGGCGTGATCGGCGTCGGCGCCGAGGTGGCGCGCACGGTGGCGGCGGTGGCGGAGGCCCTCGGCCTCGCGGGCATTCCGCCCGCGACCGCGGCGCTGGCGGCGGACCGGCTGGCGCTCCGAGCGCGGCTCCGCGCCCGGGGGGTCGCGGTGCCATGGTGTGCTCCGGTCGAGGGGCCGGCCGCGCTCGAGGCGCTCGCGGCACGCACCCAGCTGCCGCTGGCGCTTCGCCCCGTGGACGGCGCCCTCGCGCTGCGCCTCCTGCCGGACGTCGATCCGCGCTGGGCGGTCGAGGTGGCGGCCGCCGCGTCGCCGGGCGGGAGCGTCATGGTCGAGGAGCAGGTGGCGGGGGCGCGGGTGCGTGCCCAGGCGATCGTCGTCGACGGACGCGCGACCACGGTCGCGCTCGCCGACCGCGACGACGAAGTGCTCGAGCGCTTCGCGCCCTTCGTGGTCGAGCGCGGCAGCACGCTGCCGTCCGCCGCGCACCCGGCGGCGGCCGAGCGCATCGCGGGCACCGTGGCCGCCGCCGCGGCGGCGCTCGGCATGCGCGCCGGCACGCTCAGCGTCGAGGTGGTGCTCGGCCCGCGCGGGCCGGTGCTCGTCGAGCTCGGGACCGGACTCTCCGGTGGCTACGTCGGCACGCACGAGGTCCCCCTCGCGACGGGTGTCGATCTGGTCGCGGCGGAGATCCGCCTGGCGCTCGGCGAGACGCCCGAGCCGGGTGCACTCCGAGCGCGCTGGTGCCAGGGCGTCGCGCGCCGCTTCCTGCTCCCGGCCCCGGGCACCGTGACCAGCGTGCGCGGCGCGGCCGAGGCGGCGGCGGGCGAGGGCATCGCGCTCCTCGAGGTGGTCGCGACGCCGGGACAGCGCATCGGTCCGCCCGGCGGCCGGGGCTGCCACGGGGGTGTGGTGATCGCCGTCGACGAGACGCGCGAGGGCGCGCTGCGTCGCGCCGAGGCGGCCGCGGCGCGCGTGCGCATCGTGACCATGCCGGGTCCCGGCGCGGCGGCCTCGCTGCTGAACTGACGCGGTCAGAGTTCTGGCTCGGAGTGTCAGCCCGCCCGCCGGCCGCCGCACGTCCCGGCAGCGCGCGCACGCCCGGCAACAATTGCCGCGCGTGGCACATGCTTTGCTCTGACGCACCGTCCGTGCGGCGGGTACGTGGTGCGGGACGGTGTGGTGCCCTGGCGCTGGTCGTGGTGGCGGCGGTGTGGACGGCCAGGGCGGAGGAGGACGGCCCGCGCGCGCGCGACGCGGCGGAGGGACCGGGCTGCGAGGCCTCGTCTCTCCCCGCGTCGTCGGTCACACCGCGCGGCGCCGTGCTCTTCGTCTGGCCCGCGCTGAAGGAGCCGCTCTACGGCGACGCCGACGCCGCCCCATGGCGCGACGCGCTCGCGCGCGTGCGCGCTGGCCGGGCGCCCGACGCCGGGCCGCGCAGCGAGCCGCGCTCGGAGGCCGCGCTCTTCCTCGCCGCGGACCTGACCCTGCTGCGCGCCGCCGCGGGCGGCGGCGACTACGAAAGCGCCGCCACGGCCTACGAGCACGCGCTGCGCGAGGCGCCGGACTTCGCCGACGCGGCGCGCGCCTGGTTCCTGCTCGGCCAGGCCGAGCTCGCGCTCGGCTTCACGCCCGAGGCGGGCGCCGCCTTCCGCGAGCTGGTGCGCCGCTTCCCCGCGAGCCCGCTGCTCGACGACGCGCGCCTCGGGCAGGCGGCGGCGCTCCGCCTGCGGCGCCGTCCGCGCGAGGCGCGGCGCATCGTCGAGGCGGTGCTCGCGCACGCGTGCGGCCAGGTTCGCTGCCGCGCCGCGCTCGAGGCGGCTGCCGAGACGCGGGCCGCCGACACGCCCGCGGCGGCCGCGGATGCGTATCGCGGCGTCGCCGGCACCTGCCCGGAGCTGCGGGCGCTCCCCGGCTTCCCGCTCGACTACGCCGAGGCGCTGGCGCTCGCCGGCGACGTGGACGGGGCACGCCGCGTGCTCGCGCATGCCGGGCACATGCCGCGCGCGGCGGACGACGAGGCGCGGCTGCGCCTCCTCGCCGGGCGCCTGGCCGCGGACGCCGCCGGCGCGCGCGCGGAGTACGAGCAGGCGCTCGCGCAGCGGCCCGCACCGGCGCTCGCCGTCGAGGCGAAGATGCGTCTCGCCCTCCTCGAGGCGGAGCGCACGCCCGAGCGGACGGTGCAGGCGCTCGCCGACCTCGCCGCCACGCCGGCGCCGCACGCGCTCCGCGCCGTCGTCCTGGGCGAGGCGGCGGAGGTCGCGGCCAGCGCGGGCCGCTTCGAGCAGGCGCTCGCGCTCCTCGCCCGCGCCGCGGCGCTCGGTCCCGAGGGGGCGGCGCAGGCCGCGGGCCGCCGTGCGGAGATCCTCGCGCGCTGGCTCGCGGCGCTCGACGCGCAAGGCGATGCGGCCGGCGTGGCGACCGTCTACGCGGCGTACACGACCGAGGTGGAGGAGAGCGCGGCGCCGGCGGGCCGTGCCACGGTCGCGCACGCGCTCGGCCGCCTGGGCCTCCACCGCGCCGCGTTCCGCGTGCTGGGGGCGCGTGCGGACGGGCCACGTGAGCCGGCCGTCGCAGTGACGCTCGCCGAGGAGGCGTTCGCCAGCGGCGACCTCGGGAGTGCCCGGAAGCTCCTCGCCCGGCTGGAGGCGAGCGGGCTCCGTCCGGACCTCGCCGAACGCACGCATCGCCTCGGCGCGCGGGTCGCGCTCGCCGCGGGCGACCTCGAGCGCGCGGCGGCGGAGGCGACGGCCGCCGACGACCTGGGCGTCCGCGCCGAGGTGGCGACGGCGCTCCTCGGTGCGCCCGGTGGCGCCGCCCAGGCGAGCGCGCTCCTCCAGGCGGCGCCGGCGCCGCCGGCGAGTGTGCTCCTCACCGCGGCGGCGGCCGCGGCGGCGGAGGGGGCGTGGAACACGGCCGCGGACACCTACGCCCGTGCGCTCGCGGCGGGCGCCACGGCGCCCGAGCGCATGCGCGCCGCGGCCGGGCTGGTCCGCATCGCGCACGCCCGCGGCGAGCCGGCGCGGGCCACCGCGGCGCTGGCCGCGCTGCGCGCGACGGACGACGACCTCGCACGCCGGGTGGGCCGCGCGCTCGAGAAGCGCGGTGCGGGGCATGGAAGCTGAGGCGACGGCGGGGTGAACGCGCTGCAGAAAATGCAGGTGTAAGCGATGACGGCGCGACTCCGAGAGCTCTCGGCCCGGCTGGTGGACTTCTTCCGGGCGCAGCCGCCGGCACGGCGGCTCGTCCTCGCCTCTGGCGTGGGCTCGCTGGTCGTCGTGCTCGCGCTCGCCTGGTGGGTCGAGCAGCCGTTCTACCGCCCGTTGTTCACGAACCTGGCCGAGCAGGACGCGAGCGCGATCGTCGAGGCGCTGGGCGCCGAGAGGGTGCCCTTCCGGCTCGAGGACGGCGGCCGCGCCATCCTGGTGCCCGCCGAGCGGCTGTACGAGCTCCGCCTCGCGCTGGCGAGCCGCGGCCTCCCCGAGGGCGGCGGCGTCGGCTTCGAGCTCTTCGACCGCCAGACGCTCGGGCAGACGGACTTCCTCCAGCGGCTCAACTACCAGCGCGCCCTCCAGGGCGAGCTCGGGCGCACCATCTCGCGGCTCGGCGGCGTCGAGTCGGCGCGCGTCCACCTGGCGCTCCCGGAGCGCTCGCTGTTCGTGGGTGAGGAGCGGCGCCCGTCGGCCTCCGTGATGGTGAAGCTCGCCCCGGGCCGCGCCCTTTCGGCGGCGCAGATCGACGGCATCGTGCACCTGGTGGCCGCGAGCGTCGAGGGCCTCGCGGCCGACGGCGTCACCGTGGTCGACGAGAGCGGGCGCATGCTGACCACCGACCGGCGCGGCGGCGAGACGGTCGGCGCCTCGAGCACCGCGCTCGAGATGCAGGCGTCGATCGAGCGCCAGCTCGCCGAGCGGGTGGAGAGCATGCTCGCCGCCGTCGTCGGCCGCGACAAGGCGATCGCGCGCGTGGCCGCGACCCTCGAGGTGGCGCGCGTCGAGCGCACCGAGGAGACCTACGACCCCGAGCGCACGGCGCTGCGCACGCAGCGGACGACGCGCGAGCAGCCGACCGGCGCTCGCACCGGGGGTGGCGCGCCAGGGGTCCAGTCGAACCTGACGAACGACCCTGCCGCGACGACGGAGCCGAAGGGGCGGCGCGACGAGAGCCAGAGCTACGAGGTCTCCAAGGTCGTGTCGCACACGGTCGCACCGGCGGGCGTGGTGAAGCAGCTCTCGGTCGCGGTGCTGATCGACGGGACCTACACGGGCGCGGGCGCGGCGCGGAAGTTCACGCCACGGCCCGCGGAGGAGCTCGACCGCCTGAAGGAGCTGGTGAAGAACGCGGTGGGCTTCTCCGAACAACGCGGCGATCGGATCGAGCTCACGAGCGCGCCCTTCCAGACGGAGCCGGGGGCCAGCGGCGAGGGCGTGCTCGCCACGCTCGGCACCTGGCTTCCGGCGCTGCTCATGCGGCTCCTGGCCGTCGGCCTGGTGGCCGCCGGGCTCTTCTACGTGGTGCGCCCGCTCGTGCTCGGGCTCGCGGCGCGCGGCGGCGAGGGACGCGCGGCGCTCCCCGAGGCCGCCACCGCGCAGCTCACGCAGGAGAACCTGGCGCTCACGCAGCAGAACCCCGAGCGCGCGGCGCAGCTGGTGCGAGAGTGGCTGCGCGAGAGAGCGCGCGCGGTCGAGGGCTGAGGGTGCTCGGGGTCGAGAAGGCCGCGATCCTGCTCACCACGCTCGGCCCCGAGGCCGCGGCCGCCGTCTTCCGCCACCTCTCCGAGCCCGAGGCGCGCCAGGTCTCCGCCGCGATCGCGCGCCTGCGCTCGATTCCGCGCGCGCAGGCGGCGGCGGTGCACGAGGAGGCGTCGCGGCGCCTCACCGAGCGCGAGGGGCTCCTGATCGACGGCGAGCAGTTCGCGCGCCAGATGATCACGGCGGCGCTCACGGGAGCGCGCGAGGAGCGTCCGGCGGGGAGGGCAGGCCAGGCCGGGGGCGAGTTCCTGGCCGCGAGCCTCGACCCGGTGGCGCCCGCCGCGCTCGCCCAGGTGCTCGGCCGCGAGCACCCGCAGGTGATAGCGCTCGTGCTCGCGAACCTCCGTGCGCGCAAGGCCGCCGAGGTCCTGGCCGCGCTCCCCGAGGATCTCCAGCCCGAGATCGCCGAACGTATCGCCGATCTGCAGAGCGTCCCCGAGGACCTCCTCGCCGACGTGGGCGACGTGCTCGCCGGGCAGGTGCAGGGCCTCGCGCGGGCAGCACCGCGCACCGGCTTCCCCGGCGCCAAGCTGGTCGCGGACATCCTGAACGTCGCCGACGAGACGGTCGAGGCGCGCATCTTCGCGCACCTGGAGGCGCGCGCGCCCGAGGTGGCCGACGCCATCCGCGGGCTGATGCTCAGCTTCGAGGATCTGCTCCGCCTCGACGACCGCGGCATGCAGGTGCTGCTCAAGGAGATCGCGCGCGACGACCTCATGCTGGCGCTCAAGACCGCGAGCCCCGCCATGCGCGAGAAGCTGTTCGGCAACCTCGCGCAGCGCACGGTGGAGATCCTCGAGGAGGACATGGGTATGATGGGGCCGGTCCGCCTGAAGGACGTCGAGCAGGCGCAGGCCCGCATCGTGGCGGCGGCGCGCCGCCTCGATGCCGAGCAGCGGATCACGCTCGGCGCGCGCGAGAGCGATGTCGTCGTCTAGCCCGCAATTCTCACCGGGCGCCGTCGCGAGAGCGTCAAGGGCGCGTCAGATCGGGGCGCACGTAGGACCGAGCGACGCAGACGTACTCTACCGTACGTCGAGGAGCGAGGGCCGAGTACGCCC
>Ga0209159_1002195_pt1 | contig 13868 bp, 19 predicted proteins | sample GraSoiAngelo_144_FD_185901 | JGI IMG/M metagenome (GOLD analysis project Ga0209159, IMG submission 185901) | Grasslands soil microbial communities from the Angelo Coastal Reserve, California, USA - 14_1009_02_40cm (SPAdes) (version 2) | ecosystem: Environmental > Terrestrial > Soil > Grasslands ...
GAGTCGATTGCTTGGCGCAGTGCGCCAGCCCTCATAATAAAATATGATTCACAGCGTGCTGGCTGATGTCAATTATCATGCAGTTTGCATTCCCTTTCCACGGATAGCACGAATATTTTTCTGTAACGTGCAGCCGGGTCGGCTGCGATGGGCGACCGACAATCGAACATCAAACATCAAATCCGCCGACGGACGGATTCGGCAATGGCTGGCTGCGAATTTTGAGTTTGCCCAGGGCAATGGTTGCAAGAGCGATCGGCGCTGGCTGGCATAAAACAAAGGCACCATTGCTTCAAAAATGATCCATGGCAGCGCCAGATCGAATCAACGCTTTCGCTCCGCTGCCATGGGAAACTACTTACTTTTCCTTAGAAACCTTGTATAATTGCCTCTTTCCTAAGGATAAACGCATGGCTACTATCGATTCCTTTGGGTTTCGTGAGACTTGGCATGAATACTGATTACAAAGAGTCAAGCTGCTCGCCCCGCAGGACAAAATGATCAACACCCAAACGCTTTGGTTTCGCTTTCCACGCGCTGCGTTTGCCCGAGAAACTGGACAGCGAATCTCACGAATAGCATGGATGTGTGTCAGGATGACGAAATCGGAATGCCTGATGTTGAAAGAATCCGTCTCTCGGCAATCGGCAATCAAACATCAAACATCAAACAGCAAACAGCGCTCCCGCGCTGCATTCACACTGATCGAGTTGCTCGTCGTCATGGCCATAATTGCGATCTTGTTGTTGCTGGTCGCTCCTGCTTTCACAAACATCAAAGGCGGAAGGGACGTCACGAGCGCTGCGTACACGATCAAGGGCGTGCTCGACACAGCCCGCACCTACGCGATGTCAAACAACACCTATACTTGGGTCGGATTTTATGAGGAGGACGTCTCCCAATCGTCGACAAACCCCGCGACAGCCGGCATCGGAAGACTTGTGATGTCGATTGTTGCTTCTAAGGATGGAACGACAATTTACACCGGCACGTTGAGTAGTCCTGCGGTCGAACTTGATCCGACTAAGCTCATTCAAGTCGGCAAGTTGACGAAGATCGACAATGTTCATTTGCAAACATTTCCGGACCCAACCGCAACTCCCCCTCCGGACACTTTCGCAACGCGACCAGCGCCCGGGCTGAACACAGCGCGGATCGGGGATAGTTCTCCTGACAATCCGTCACTATCTCCTTTTCGATATCCGGTTGGCCCAGGAACAACTACCCAGTATACTTTCACGAAAGCGGTCCAATTCAGTCCGCTTGGTGAAGCGAGGATTGATAATAATAACTACAGCTTGAAAACTGCAATCGAGGTAGGCATTAAGCCGAGTCACGGCACCACGCCGGACTCCAGCAGTCCGAGTCCCTCTGGTGTGAATCCGGTCGCCATCCAGCTAACCGGCGAAGGGGGCAACGTGAAAATATATAGACGATGAAGCATCGACCTGCAATTGATGCTGGATTTTCCATGGTCGAAATGGTCGTTGCCCTCGGCGTGGCTGCGTTTGCCTTACTGGCGGTGATGGGGATATTGCCCGTTGGGTTAAAGACTCAGCAGGCGAGTGTCAACCAGACCAAGGCCAACGCCGTTCTTGCGCAAATCGTCGATGATTTACGTGCGGATGTTCGACTTCCTCCCGGGCAGGCTTCAAAGGCGCAGGGTGACTGGTCTAATTTGCACGGCCATTGGGTGGCGGTGGCGACACCTGACACGCTATATTTCACAGCCGAGGCAAATTATATCAATAACTCCCTCAACGCGGCGACTGCCCCGGCGACCGCCGTATTCAGGGCAACTATCACTTATCTCTTTCCACCAACTGCCACAACATCAATAGCAAAGATAACTGTTAGCTGGCCGGCGGCGCAGAGCGATTTAACCAAGGTTGCAGGGTCGGTCGACATGTTTGCTGCGGTTAATCGATAATGAAAAAGCAATCATGTACAATCGCGGCACGGCGGGCGTGTCGTGCTTTTACACTCCTGGAGCTGATCATGTCCATTGGGATCCTGGTATTGCTAGTCCTGTGTGTCACCCAGGTAGTCAACACTGCCGCTACGGTAGTCCGCCCTGCTAATAAACATATCGATACAGACACCCTAGCCAGAAATGTTCTTGACCGGATGGCGGTGGATTTCGCTCGGATGCTGAAACGGACCGACGTCGATTACTACGTCAAAGCACCCACCGGCTACAAGAACCCTAAATCACACGGAAACTATAACGGCCTCAAGTTGAAAACCGGAGAACCAGGGAACGATCAGATCGCCTTCTTCACGCAGGTGCCCGGTTACTATCCATCGACAGGCTCACAAAGCCCGATTTCACTCGTGGCTTATCGAGTGAATGCTGGCAGTACTACCGCCGCGTCCTACCTCATGCTTGAACGGATGGGTAAAGGGCTGCTGTGGAATGGCGTGGATAATGGAACAAGCTCCAACTCGAACTATCCGATTGTTTTTTTGCCGGGCCAAATTGCCGCCGGGAATCCGCCATGGAATCAACAATGGTATGGCGCAGTCAATAATGACAATAACACCAGAAGTGCTGATCCAGATTATGAGACGATTGGACCTGGGGTGTTCCGTTTGGAGTACTATTACTTACTCAAGGATGGAACAATCAAGGATATTCCGAAAATTCCTCCGACATCCTGGGATTTCAGCCAGACTGTCAGTGCGAACCTCAATGCTTTCAGCGACGTGGAGGCGATCGCGGTCGTTATCGCTGTGATCGACCCTGCAAGTCGCTCGTTACTTTACGATCCGAGCACTCCGGGCGACCCCTACAACAAGCTCTTCAATCTGGTTTCCGACATGGCTGACTTTAAGAATGCGAACGGCAAGGGTATTGGCGCGCAGAAGATAGGTGATCTTGAGAATAACTGGAACGCAGCGGTTCAGAGCGCTGCTAGCACCGGCTATACCACCTTTGGTAGCGCGGGTACTGCACCCTTTCCGCCAGCCGCAGCCAAAGCGATTCGCATTTACAACCGATATTTCGACGTGAGGACGTTACCTAGTTTGTAAAGTTCTGTTTCGATCTAAAAAGTTGCAAGATGGAACCGGCGCCCAAAACGATTTCTTCGCGTGAGCGCGGCGCCGCGCTGGTCATTGTCCTCGCATTTGTCGTATTGTTGACCGGTTTGGCAGTTGCTTATCTGTCGCGCGCAACGTCGGACCGGCCGGTTGCTCACAGCAGCTTCAATCAATCGAAGGCTGACCAGTTAGCTGCAAGCGGCATGGACCTTGTCATCGGCGGTCTCAGGCAGGAGATCACCGGTCCGGCGCCCACCCCAACACCTCCAACAGCTCCTTACGTACCCGCGAATAACGCGCGCATGCTCCCGCTGCGCAGCGGAACTCCAAGCAGTGCGCCTGCAATTCCCAATTTGGTTCGGCGCAGCATCCGCTCCGATCCGATCCCGGCACCGGGTGTTTCAAGCCTTGCCTCGGCCGTGAACTCAACGACAGACGTTTCAGCAAATGGCCGCTCGGTCAGCCTGGCTCGCTGGAATAAACATTATCTCATGCCGAAATTGACCACTGGCGACGATAGCACTGACCCGGTAGCTTCATTTGTCGCACCGGATTGGGTTATCCTTACGCGCACTCCAAGGACCCCCACGAGCCCGACCAGTCCTTATCCGGTAGCTTTTTCGAGTTGGGATCCCGCTTTGAAGGACCCGACACCGACTAACAACCTCTACGCTGTCGGCCGCTATGCCTACGCCATTTATGATGAAGGCGGCTTATTGGACGCCAACGTTGCGGGTTATCCCAGTGGCACGACGCCGGATCAATCCGGTCGTAAAGGACCTGTCGCCTTTGCTGATCTGAACGTACTACCTTATCCAATCTCGAATTCCAGTTCGCCTTATCAGATAGATAGACTTGTCGGCTGGCGTAATTACGGAGCCACACAGCCAAATAACAACTTTCCTGATACTGCACCTGCGTTTGCTGCGAACTTCCGGTCTGGTTCTGGCCCGGCGTTGGCATACTGGAATTCGATAATAAATCGCACCGCTGGATTCACAACCACCAGTGGCGCTGTCGCAGCAAACGGACGCACAGACCAGATGTTTCTGAACCGGCAACAGCTGATCGCGTTCCGAGCTACCACGCAGTTTTCGTCCAACGCCCTGCAATACCTGAGCACCTTCTGTCGCGAACTCAATGCACCAAGCTGGAAGCCTTCGACTCCTGCTGGGAGCTCAATTGACTACGCGACTCTGGCCAATACGCCAACTGCCAGGACTTCAATTGCGATAAACCGTGACCTTCTCAATGTGTACGTGCCCGGTACTGACTGGACGAAAGCCGCGTTCACCCGCGCTGACGGGACCACTGCTGACCAGACCGACCTCCTAATAAAACAGCGGTTTCCACTCAGCCGAATTAATGGTCTCGCCGACCCGACGTTCGCGTCAACGGCAATTTCTACGATCAATAACGGCGTTCTTGTACCCGCGTCTGCTACTACAGTTCAGCGCGATTTCGGCTTATTCTGGAACAGCGCGAACAAACGCTGGGATTATGTAGGAGCTACTGGGTCAACGGTGCTGTCAGCAATAGAGCGGCTGGATCAAGTGGCCGCTGAAAATCGAGAACCTAATTTTTTTGAACTTCTCAAAGCGGTAATCCTGAGCGCCTCGGTTGGAATCGGGTCGGGAAGCGGGAGCACCTTTGTAGCAGCAGAGGGAAAGTATTACAATAATACAAGCAACTTCAGCGCGGACTCCCAAATCATGCAGATCGGAGCTAACATCATCGATCAATGGGATTCCGATAACATTCCGACTTTCATAGGGTTCAAGGATCCAACGACATCTACCGTTTACGAGATAGCTGGTATCGAAAATCTGCCGTACTTAAACAAGCTCGTCTTCAAGCCTTCTTGGACATCTGTAACCAGTAAGGGCGTGACTACGTATACGCTTGATGCCTGGTTGATCCCATCGTTATGGAATCCACATCAAAACGCGCCTCCTGCTGCGTCGCAAAACGTGCAAATAGCCATGACCTCCGGCACGTTGACTGCGAACACGACATCGCCTACTGGGGCGACTTCGGCTCTAACGGGATCTGCAACACTTTTCATGGCTGTGGATGCTAGTTTGTTCCCGACTTCCGCTGCAGCCCCTACTCCGTCTGGTCCCACAACCGCAAATGGCATCAAGTCCTCCAGTCTTCCGGCCGGTATTACCAAAAGCGCGGATAACTCAAACTACGGCTTCCATCCTCCCTCCCTGACGGGTATCCCAAGCACAACGCCGCCGAGTACGACGACTACAGTGTATCCCAGCTTTGGAGCAGGTACGAATTTTGAATTGCAGGTTCAGGTCAGCACATCGCCCTCAGTATGGAAAGCGTATCAAAGATGGACCGGATGCTCTAATACGACTCCGGTTACCTGCCAATCGCCATCCACTTGGTTGCCGAACACCAACCTTCAGGATCCGGAGTTTGTCACCCTTGACCCGCGAACGCTTCGTTTCGGCGCATGGGCGAACGACGCCAAGCACTCAGCCGTTGCAACCGACTATACTACTGGACTACTTACCACTCTAGACCAAGGTGGTGGGACATATGAAACGATTACCGCGTTACCGCCGACGCCACAAGGGACTAACTTTATCTATACGGGCCCGCCGTATGCTCTCTATAATTACGCAAATAACCCTACTAGCTCAACCGTGTACTACAAGGACTTAGACACACTCCGCCGCCAAGGCGACATCATCTCCGGTGCTACAACCGCGATGCTTCCGGCGGACGTTGTTGACCGGCCACAGATACTTAACCGTCCATTTCAGAGCCTGGCAGAACTCGGTCAGGTGTTCCGTGACCAACCCTGGAAGACCCTCGACTTCACGACCGCAAGCTCTCCCGATGCTGGTCTCCTTGATGTGTTCACGTTGCACGAGTCCGCCAATGAGGGCGGTAAAACCTCGCTGAATACGAGCCAAAAGCCTGCTTTAACCGCGATCTTATCACAAGCGACCAAGCGATTAACTGATTCAACTGGAGCTACTGTGATCACTTCGGCGCAGCGGGACGCTATCGTTAACGCTCTCTTCAATATTACTTCCACCAACCCAATGATCCGTAAGACTGATCTACTAACACAACTTGCCAACGATCTTTCCGTTACCGTCCTGGGCAACAAAGAAGCTCGTGAACTGGTCATGCGCGCGTTTTCTGACACGTGCCAAACTCGTAGCTGGAACCTCTTGATTGACTTAGTAGCCCAGAGCGGCCGTTATCCGCCAACTGCTTCCAGTCTTGCAGGCTTTCTAGTCGAAGGCGAGCAACACTACTGGGTGCACGTGGCAATCGATCGATTTACCGGGCAAGTGGTCGATAAGCAGATCGAAGTCGTAAACGAATAGCCCGAATATTTAATATCCGCTCAGCAGGTAGCTGAGCTGCCCTTTCAGAACAGAGTGGTTCCGCTTTTTGCCCATGATGTTGTTCTATTTACACTTTGACCGGTGCGGCTCGCTCGTCGGAAAGGGCTCGCCGCGGCGAGCAACTTCATAAGAAGTAGCTGCCTTCTTTAGGCACAGTTTCGCCTCTGGAAGCGAAAATGCGGGTAGTGCGCTTCTGGCGGACTACCAGACCACGAACGACGGGGCCGCTGACCGCGGATCCGGTACACAACTCCAAGAAGAGACGGCGTAGTTCTGCTGTAGCGGCACTACCGCGGGCAGGTAGTGCGAGTTGAGAGCTGATAGCCCGAGTTTGCTGAAGGTCGGTTAACAGCCAGGTGCTCAATACTGGACTTGGATTCTCGATTCGTTATCTGAGCAGCGCCATCAACGAAACGTCGTTCACGGATGTGTCCTCTTAAATTTATCGTACGCACTGTGTGAGCCAATCCAGAACCAAACGAGGCCATCGAGGCGCTCCTTGGCCAGTGCTCGATAATGAAGACCAATCCCGGGCTGACCAGAATGGCCCAATTTTCTTGAGTCGAATAGAGGAGTGACGTAGGTCGGCTTTAAGCAGTTCGAATTTTTGATCGGCAAGTCTCCGCACCTCAGCCGGCAGTTGCCGATAATAATGCCAGAATTCCGGAGTAGCGAAGTGCTTCAAAGCGGCGTGCAGCGTCCAGCTTCGAAATCCTGATCTGCCTGTTTTCCAGCAGCATCGAAACGCCCAGCGGTAATGTCGGATTCTATCTCCCGATCCCACTGGTCGCCTGCAAATTCTTCGAACCATTTGCGGAAGCGGCCGAACTCCACTGCAGAAAGGTGCGAAACAGCCGATTCGAGATCTTCAACACCCATGCGTATAGTCTACCGATTGATTGCCAAACGTCGAGAGGTACTGTTACAGAAATGGCATGATTTCCTTGGCGACTAAGCAAATCGAAATCAGAGCGACATCGGTACGTGTAAGCGATGATGCGTTGATTGTCGATCTTAACGACGGGCGAACGGTGTCAGCGCCGCTGGCATGGTATCCGCGGTTACTGCATGGTACGGCTGCGGAGCGAGACAATTATCAATTTATTGGCGAGGGTCTCGGAATTCATTGGCCGCAATTGGATGAAGACATCAGCGTTGAGGGGATTCTTGCCGGAAGGCGGTCACATGAGAGTAGGGAGTCGCTTGAGCAGTGGCTCGCCTCGCGGCCACGCGCCACTTAATCGGGACTCAATTCGCATTGGGCGAGTGTACGTAGCGATCGATCGCCGGGAGACGATGCTAAACATTATCAAGAGAGAGACCTCAAGCGTGCAATTCAAAAAGTTCAATCATGAGCAAGACATCTGATCGCTATGTGAAAGTTGTTGCCTGGAGTGAAGAAGATCAGTGCTATGTTGGTCGCTGCCCCGGCCTTATGCTTGGCGGAGTACATGGCAGCGATGAACTGGCAGTTTATGCAGAGCTGTGTGAAGCGGTCGATGAATGGATTCAATTGCACGAAGCCGAAGGTCGCCCGCTTCCCAAATCGACATCTCTTCGCGAAATCGAAGCGCTCGTCTGATTCGGCGGAGCTGGGGGATATCTTCCTTCTATCTTGCACGTCGCGATTGATTGCTTTACCGGACAGGTGCTCGACAAGCAGATCGAGACCGTAAACGAATAGCTGGTAGCCGCTGTAAACACCGCAGGACTACGAGACTACAGACAACTGACTACGGAATGCGGTGCCGTGGATGTGCTCGCCACGCAGCTCGAGGAAGTGACTGAGTGGCGGATTACGGATTCGCCTTCGCCACGCCATCGGCGACTACAATCCTCGATGTTGAGTGAGTGGGCAGTGTCGGAGGAGACCTGCTGAAATTGCAAATTTTCCCTATCAGAATACACTCAGAGCATGACGACAGATGCCTTGCGCAAGGCGATTCGCACTGGCCGCCCGTTTAAGATCACAATGGCCGATGGCCGAACATTGGATGTCCCCCATCCAGAGTTTGCGATGATTTCCGGGTCCGGCCGAATCTTTTACGTTGCAAAACCCGACAGCGACCTCTTCGAAGCCTTTGATGTACTGCTGATCACCGGCGTAGAGCAAGAAGGGCAACTGCCGAGCCGCAAGTGAATAGCTTGTTCGCGCCTCCTCGGACACTTCCGTCACGCAAACGCGTGCGTGGAATTTGCTAATTGATGAGTACCCTCGTCCGGACGCTACAAACCAAATGTCCAAAGGCTCCAGGATGATTTCGTTGTCGAAGAGCAACAGCACTAATGGGGTGCATGTAGCGATCGACCGGTTAACGGGTCAAGTAATCGACAAGCAGATCGAGACCGTAAACGAATAGCCCGGATTTGTTATCCGCTCAGCGGCAAGCTGAGCAGCCCCTTTCAGGCCAGAACGTTTCCAGCATTTTTATATGGTGTTTTTTCCATCAATACCTTGCGAGATGCAGCTCCGTGCTTTGGAAAGGGCTGGGCTACCCAGCGACTTCGCTCGGAAGTAGCTGCCTCTTAAGGCGCAAGTTTCGTCTTGGGAAACGAAAAATGCGGGTAGCTGCAAACCAGTTGAGAGTTCAAAGTTGAGAGTTGAGTGATGCGCCTTCGTCCCGCAGTCGCGGGCCTACGGCGGAGGGTATAGTTCTAAAGGGGAAATTTGCGGTCAAATTCCTTGTGTGTCCCAATCCAGACCCAAAGCCAATCGTCGCCGCTACGAACAGCAACAGCTCGGTAATCCCGCGTTATACGAACTGACCACGCGCGCGGATCGGATTTTAGACGTTCTAAGCGCAGTCCGGCGTGCGCAGGATTCTCAAGGAAGATCGCGTGAGCCTTACGGGTCGCACGTTGAATCTCCGGTGGTAACGTCCGATAGAGTTGCCAAAACTCCGGGGGCGCCGCGCCACTTCACGAGCCAGAAGAAAAATCGCGCTCATCTACTTCTGGAAACTTTTCTGGCTCGCGGCGAAATGCGTCCTCTATTTCGTCAAGCATTTGTGTCAGAGCCGGGCGAGAACGTTCATCGCGAATGATGCGTTCCCATTCCGCATCACCACCTAATTCCGGAAATAAATCGGGGATATTGTGCAGCAGTCTATCGCGCTCAGCTGGCGGTAAGGACCGGATCGCCTCCTCGATTTCGCGTGCCGTGCTCATAAGCAAAAGCATAAAGACCAATCAAGTATTAGCAAGGATCTCGGTGGAGGGTGCGGAACCTACTTCCTTCTGCGCTTATCCACGAAAGACGCTTCACAGGAAATGATCGACAAGCGAATCGCGGTCGTAAACGAATAGGAATTTCAGAGACCACGGGCTACTGCTTGGTCGTGGCCTCACCGCTGATGGAAAGCGTGGATGTGCTCGGTACGCAGCCCGCCTGAGGTGGGTGACTGAGTAAGCCCTCGTCTCGACGGACTGCGAGACCACGAGACGATTTAGCTATTGCCTGTCCTGATCCTTCAAACTAAATTCATTCCCATGAGCAAAGCCGAGATTTTGCAACAGCTTCCGAAGCTTAATTCGGTCGAACTGCGGGAAATCTGCGATCGGATTTGGCAGCTCGAAGAAGAGCAGTTGTTGGGGGGCCGTGCAAATCCAAGCGACGAAGAAAAAGCGCTGCTCGATAGTGAATTCGAGGATTATGCGCGCGACCGCAAAGCGGGATCAAATTGGGAAGACGTCAAATCTAGACTAAAGCAGTAATCGAAAGCGTGAAGTGGCGTCTCGTCATTTGGGGTGAAACGCCTGCGGGGGAGCCATTGAGCGCGCTGGTATCTCAAGCGTGAGATTAGCCGGGGGTTTATCTCGATACAGGTTGCCTGGCCATTAATCTGCCTCGTCGATGCCACGACGTAGCAAACACTTGAGAGTGAATCGAAGGCTTGGGCGCTAGATACTGGATTTGAATTCTCGGTTCCCGAAGTTCTCGCTTCTTATTAAGATTTTACGCCCAAGCAGAAAGCAGCTATTAGTATGGCGATGGAAGTGAGCGATCTGATTACGGTTGATCCCGGCATTCTCGGTGGCACGCCGGTTTTCAAGGGCACACGCGTTCCCGTCAATCGGAGAGTCGCGATTCCCTAGCCCTGCCTGATTGTCGTAGGTGGGCGAACGACGTTACTGGGTGCATGTGGCCATTGAACCGGTTTAGCGGGCAAGTGCTCGGCAAAGAGATCGAGATCGTAAGCGAATAGGGATCCTCGGGCCCTTGTTACTGGTCCTAACGGTGCACGCCTTGCGCGTCGACCGGTGGCGTCCGCCGGAGGAATCTTTTCGATTCTCACTCTGCGGTTTGCAAGGCGGCAACAATCACTGCCAGGAAATTACGTCGCTGGAATTGGTGAAATTGTTTGCGGTACCATTTTCACTGGTGAACCCGGCAGCGGGTGCTCCGCCTCCTAGCCGGCCGTTCTTACCAAACGACCAGACGATCACACCAAGGTAAAGAGTTGTTCCACTTGGCGCATCAGTGTAGGGGTTTGTCAGCTGATTATCGTAACTGCCATCGATCATCACATTATATGGCGATCCAAATGGATCGTACCAAATACCGGTTGTTGAATTAATGCCTGCTTTTGTCCCAGTCTTGGATATAGGCGGTTGGATGAAAACGATTGCTCGGGGGTTTACGGCTGGAATACCATTCACAGGCGCATTAGCACCAAGAGCGACGGCGCGCAGAGAATAGAAAAGATCGGCATTGCTTGGAGTAGTCGAGCCCGCAATGATTGTGTCCGCCGTAACCAGAGGATACTTGCCGTAGTCGGTGTAGAACCCGTTCACTGCAGCGACGATTTGTTGCTCCTCATTTGCGGCCTGAGTTTTGCGCGCCTTTTCCAGTATCGAGATAAAGGTCGGGTATCCGATGCCGATGAGAATCGCGATCATCGCTATGACAATGAGCAGCTCCATGAGAGTGAAGCCGTGTCGGCCATCTGGACTTCGTCGCATTGGACAATGCTTTATCGCAGCTTTTTCACCTCTCACAAGCTTTTTCTGTTAAGAGGTCAACACGGACGTGGAATTTGCCGATTGCTGGATTGCTCAAAGCGGCCGCTATCGGCCAAATGCCACAGGCCTTCAGAATGATTTTGCCATAGAAGGCGAGCAACGATACTGGCTTCATATCGCAATCGGTCGCGACCTAACCACCACGACGAACCCGCCGACTGTGGACGTGCTCGGTACGCAGCTGGAAGAAGTGACGCAGTAGTGCCACTGTCGGCGGGCTACCCGCCTACTGACCACTGACTATTGGAATGTCGATGCTGCGGGTAGGTGCACCGTTCGTCTCGGGTCATAGCTCCAAGGTAAGCGGATCTCTCGCGCCATGCCAAAAACGCAGTATCTCCACCTTATTGTCTGCTCTTTCGAAGCGATAGAAATCAGATACGGAGTCAGCACAATCACGCGGACGCCTGGCCACTTTTTCACCGGCCGCCCGCGCTCTGGCATCGATCGTAGCGATTCAGCGAGATCAACCAACCGATTTGCAAATCTTTGTGCTACGCCAGCATTATCGGCGGCGATGAATGCCGTGATCTCCTGCAAATCCGCCAAAGCTTCTCGGAATAGATTACCGCGCAGTCCATGCGGCGATCCGGGCGCGCACCTCTGCCGCGGAATAAGTCCTTCTCTTCACGTAATGAGCGGAGACCCTCCCGGATGGCATCTTCCATTGCCGGCGTCGGTTCAAAACATTCATCCAGGTTGACTAGTCGCCGCAGAATCAATTCGCGCTCCTCTTCGGATAGCTTTGGCAGTTCTGCGATAATGTCCTGCACGCTCATGTTGCTCTCTCGCGCATAGTTTCCCTGCTGTGTCTCCGACTGTCAATCCCTCACGCCAAACGTCGAAGGTGAGCAACATTATTGGGTCCACGTGGCTACCGATCGCGTTACGGCAGAGGTGGTCGATAAGCAGATCGAAGTCGTAAACGAATAGTGGAAGTGCCAAAAAATATCGCGCCTGATCGTGAACTCAATGCCGGAGCATCCACGTAATTGGTCAACAGCTCGAAGAAGTGACTGAGTAAAGCAGAGCAGTCGCCGGTCAAGAGTTGAGAGTCGATTGACCCTCATTTCTGATCGGTTATGTTGTTCGAGTTGCCACGTTAAATCCAATGGATCCCTTGGCATTTAAGATAGAACGTGACGTGAAAGGGGGCGTATTGGTCGCCTCATGGGATGACCCCGAGGGTGGTGGAATTACAACGCAAGCCAAGAATCTATCGGAGCTCGCTGATGCGATTAAGGAAGCTGTGCGCTGTCATTTTGCGGGCCGATCCGCGCCGCGCGAGGTCACTCTGCATTTTGAGAGTGATCCCGGGCTGCAGTTGGCGTGAAGCTGCCTCGCGATTTACGTGGTCAACGCGTGGTGCGCGCGTTGAAGCGCTTGGGATTCGTTGAGGAAAGGCAAGAAGGTTCACATCTTGTGCGAGGCTCACTTCGTGTCACCGTGCCTGCGCATCGCGTCCTTGCACCAAAGACTTTGCAGAGCATTCTGCGGCAAGCACAAATTAGCGTTCAAGAACTCACCGCCGTTCTCTGACAAATATGCCGGATCGCCAAGGCCTCAAACGGCGCGGCATGTAATAGTTCTCGAATATGCAGAACCACAAGTAGAATTTAAGTTCGCGCCTCTCAGCGCTCAAGCGTTGGCTTCTCGTCACTGATCGTAGTGGCGCACGCCATTCGCGTCGATCCAGTACTGCCGACCGTACTGATCGTGGTATTTTTGTACCGGTTGGCTCTGATCGTATGCTGGCCGATCAAGAACTGAGCGATGTCTTTCATCCCACATCCACGCGCCTCGCGGTGATGCTGTCGGCGCCGTGATCGTCACTCTTGGTTGCGGGATGGGAGTCGGAATCGGCGTTGCCGCAGGCGCGGCTGTGGCTGGTGGGACAGTTCGCTGTGTTTCGCTCGATTGGGGGTGTTCTAGAGCGTGCCCTGCGGCGCGAATTGCTTCCTTCACCTCGTCGGCCCGTTGCTTTAAAGGTTGTTCCCACCCGAGATAAATCAGCCCGCCGATAATTAGTATTTCAACTAGCAGCCGCACACGTCGAAGACTGGCAGAAAGCTAAGACAAAGATCAATGAAATTTTGCGACAAGTGGCCGTCAAAACCACGTTCTCACCCCCGCGGCGTCCGCGCTATCCTTGAAAACGTCGTAAACGACCTTGTATTCCACTAGGGATTTTACCGATGCAAACACGAAACCAACATACCGATGGATTCCTAAGAAATTTAGTGTTCGTATCGGATTAGGTTCGTGTTATCATGCCGCAAAGCAGGCCGCATTGAAGACGATCTTCGATTACAAGAAAAGGGATATGAAAAAAATGATAAACATATTTCTCAGTGGAATCCTTTGCGGAGTGATGATGGCCGCTGCTATCACGTACACATTCGCAATCCCGGGAAATGACAATCAATG